>Ga0182006_1000682_pt1 | contig 23802 bp, 19 predicted proteins | sample Sormic07211104_1_FD_123022 | JGI IMG/M metagenome (GOLD analysis project Ga0182006, IMG submission 123022) | Rhizosphere microbial communities from Sorghum bicolor, Mead, Nebraska, USA - 072115-104_1 MetaG | ecosystem: Host-associated > Plants > Roots > Rhizosphere | place: USA: Nebraska...
ATAGGCTAAATATTCCTCCAGCGAAACTTCTGTCCGGTAGACTTTTGAGAGCATCCCTCCCAGAGAGATAAACACTTCTTTATATTTTCTGGCTGGATCATTGGCCTTATTTACGGACAGAACAAGTGCCTTTTCCTTCTCTGTAAGTCCCAGCAGCTCCTGAATCTGGCCAAACTTATTTTGGTATTTGCTCTGGTCCAGCAGGATCTTGCAGTCGCTGTTGTTTATAATAGCCTGTTTTACCACAGGCGAGGAAATAATATCTTCAACCTCCTGAGTTACCACAATTGCTTCACCGAAAAACTTGCGCACAGTCTTAAAAAGATACTTTATGTACTCGGCAAAACCCTCCTTCATTAGTGCTTTCCATGCCTCTTCAATAAGGATCATTTTACGGATCCCTTTAAGTTTTCTCATCTTATTGATAAACACTTCCATTATAATGATCGTCACCACCGGAAAAAGAATCGGATGGTCTTTGATATTGTCCAATTCAAAGACTATTAACCTTTCTTTTAAGAGATTGAGATTTTCTGTGGCATTGAGCAGGTAATCAAACTCTCCGCCTTTGTAATACGGGCGCAGCACATAGAGAAAATTGTCCGCATCAAAGTCCTTTTCCTTTACCTTATCACTCTGCAGAACCGATACAAACTCCTCCCTTAAAAACTCATAAAAGCTGTTGAAGCAGGGAAAGACAGAAGGCTCAGCATCCAGCTTCTCATAATACAGCTGCAATGCATTGGAAAGCGCCACATACTCGCTTCTATTGAAAGTTTCATCGTCTTTTTTCCAGAGTGCCAGAAGCAGCGTTTTAATGCTCTCCTTCTTCTCCGTATCCAGATTGTCTCCCTCTGAAATATAAAAAGGGTTAAAACGGATAGGATTCTTTTCATCGTAAGTGAAATAATACCCGTTCACCATATCACAAAGTCCTTTGTAGCTGTGCCCGACATCGACCAAAACAATATGCGTTCCCTGTTCGTAATAGCTTCTTACCATATGGTTGGTAAAAAATGACTTGCCGCTGCCCGAAGGCCCCAGTATAAACTTATTGCGGTTGGTGCAGATTCCCATCCGAACAGGCTCATCGCTGATATCGACATGCACCGGCTTGCCCGTCAGCCTGTCGCCCAGCCTTATACCGCAGGGACTTAGCGAAGCCTTATATCCCGTTTCCATATTCAGAAAACATACCGCCTGTTCCGTAAAAGTGTCAAAGCTGTCATTCATTGGAAAATCTGCGGCATTTCCAGGCATTCCTGCCCAATAGATCTGCGGGGCTCCGACAGTTTCCTGCTTGGCCGCAGCATCCATCTGCGCCAATGCCGAGGAAACCTTATTTTTAATCTCCTTCAGCTCCTCCTTATCCGTGCTCCAGGCCAGCACATTGAAATGCGCCTTCACCGGCAATCGCTGCTGCGATACCGCTTCATTCAGAAAATCATTGGTCGCATCACGGGCGATCAGGTTTCCCCTGCTGTAGGCCGACAGGGACTGGAGCCGGAGCCTTTTGCTTTCCAGCTTTTGGATGGTTTTCTGTGAATCCTCAATGAAGATATACTGATTGTAAATATGATTACAGGATAAAAGCTGGCCAAGCGTCGATGCAAAACCAACGCTGAATTTCGTTTTATCAGTCGAATAGCGGTCATAATTGATTCTCGAGCCGCACAAACCCGGCAGATCAGCCGCGTCACCTAACGTAAACAGCTGGCAGTGCTTGTCACCTACTGCTAATCCTTCATCAAACCTGATATCTTTAAAAACGAATGAATCTTCAAGCTCTGCTAAAAAGCAGTACTTTTCCACAAGCCCGATTCTTCTGCTCTGGCTTCTAAGGGCATCATTTTGCAGACGATCCAGCTTTATAAATCCGCTGTCTTCCATAATCCTCTTAAACTGGCCGCAGGCATCTGTAAAATCCTGCAGCAGCTGCGGTTTTAATGTTTCCTCTGGAACTATGGAACTTCTAAGAAGATTAGAAAATAATGTAGTCGAATTTTTTCTTCCCGCTGGTTTTTTTGTCAGCATGATATAGCAGGAATGCTCCAGAAAAGGCCTTTCATTAAAAAACCGCTCGCTGCTCCGGCTTAAAAAACTCTCGCCACAACCCGAAAAATCTGCTTTATGCCCTTTTTCCAGAAACCAGTCCTGCTTGTGGAAAACGCAGAATTTCGGCAGCACCTTAATGGCTTTAATCCACGACTGGTGGAAAGCCTCATACTCCTGATCCGAGAGCGTAAAAATCTCGGGCAGCTCTGCCTTAAATACCACCGTTACATCTCCCTGTTTTGACACTATGCAGTCGTGCTCCACTGCCATAATAGGCAGCATTTCTTCCATCCTCTTCTCCATCTCCCTTTCATTATCATAATTAACGCCCTGTAGCTATATCTTAATAAAAACCGCCCTGCTGTAAACTTTAATGCATTTTGGAAGCTGTCTGGAAGCAATGGCTTTCATCATTCCATGTTCGCCGTAGGTATTGCTCATCCTATAGACCTTAAAAACAAGCAGACCTCCACAGCATACGATAAACCCCATAAAGACCAGAGAAGGAATGCCGATGATATACATAATGGCAAACAGGATCATAAGCGCTACAACACCGCCTCCTAAATACCAGATATACTGCGCTTTTAGCCCCTTGAATTCAATGCTTTGATTAATGCCTTTATTGACGCTGTAAACGCTGTTTGCCATCAGACTCCGAAAAAAGATTTAATGACTGTTGCCACCACAACCAGAAATACGCAGCTGCCAAACCAGGCCGCGGCCACCTTACCCGTATCGGGATCTCCGGCATTCCATTTCTGATAGACTTTTACCGCACCTATCAGCCCCAGTATGGCCCCTACGGCGTACATCAGTTCGGTGCCCGCATCAAAATAGCTGCGCACCTTCTGATTGGCTTCATTGATTCCCGCCACTCCGTCCTGGCTGTACGCCACAGCGCTGAAGAACAGCAGCGCCAATAGCGAGCCATTCAATCTCTTCAACCTTCTCCAAAACGATTTCAATTTCCAATTCCATCTTTTCATCACCTATCATTTAAATTAAACCATCACTTGAAATAAAAGCAGAGAAATGCCGCTGTTACAGCATCTATTTCCTTGTCACAAATCGCCATACCGCACTAGAGCGAACAGGGGAAATTTCTCTGCCTATTTTTTTACTGCCGCTCTTCCCACAGACTGTCCATCTCCGAACCAGTCAAAACAAATTCCGAATACTTAAGACTCTCTGAAATCGCAAGAGAATTGATTTTTTCGCGAAGAGCGGACTGCTTTACGAACGGATATTCAGAAAGGATGAACCGCATATAATTTTCAAATTCCGTTTTTGAAATGCCTCGAGCATCACTTTCGGTAAATACCCCTAAAATCTTATCATATAACTCTTCAGCATCTTCAATCGTGCTGAAAGATTCTTTGTATTGCGAAGACAAAACCGGCTGAACCTCAGGTTTTCCTTTTCCGGAAGGCCGCTTCCATTTTCCCTGAAAAAGATCCTGAAGATCTTTCAGATGATACTTGTAAATTAAAAAGCCGTACCAGATTACGATAAGAATTATAATGGCAGTGAAGTAACTGCCCCATGAAATATTGGATAGCATAATTTTTCCTTTTATTGGTTGAACATTATCCCGTTTATTGATTACGGGACAAAGGAACGTCTGATACCGCTGCGCTGCAAGTACAACTTTTCCTCTACCCTTCTGTACCCCCAGCAAAATAAGGGTTTGAAAGGTTTTTATGCTGACGAAGTCTTTCAAAAAAGGAAGCATAAAAAAGCCCCTGAAAGCGAAAAGTGCTTTCAGGGGCTTCATTGGCTCATGGGCTTATTTATTTTGATCTCACTGCCCGGACCAGTTTTGCATTGCGTCTGTCAGCCCTCGAATTCTGCAGGGAAACCACGGCCCATATAGCCGCAGGAATCCATCCGATAAGCGTTAGCTGCAGGATCAGGCACAGCAGCGCCGTCAAAAGCTTCCCGCGAAGCAGAAAGGACAGCGAGGGAAAAAATATGGCGATTAAAGTCATCATAGGTTTTAGTTTTAATGGTGATTACAATATATAGCTGGTTTATTTTATCTTTATCTTATTAGACTGAAGCAGGCTCATTTTGTTTCAGCGCATGCAGGAATAATTGAAAATTCAGTACGATCTGATCTTTTTAATCATTTTCTCGAGCGTCATAATGGCTATGTTTTTATCGTTCTCCTCTGCATTATAGGACTTGCTTCTTACCGACTGGTACGATAGGTTCCTTTTAAAAGCTGTTGACAGATGCGGCACTATCCTTTGAAAAACCAGGCTCATGGAACGGGATTTTACCACACGGGCCTCGTCGGCCGCCCTGAGGATAATTCCAATCTGATCGGCAGAGAGGTAGCACTCCAGCTTATTTTCTGTCTTAGATTCCCCCAGAGCATCTTTAGAGCAAGCAGCCAAAAGTTCCAGCTGCTTTTCGAAAAACTGCATTTCATGGCTAAACCAGTTTTCCAGAACCGTTTTGATATGCTGTGTTTCTGCTTTAAAAAACAGTTTCTCATTGGAATGGATCTGATTGGATTCCTTCCAATAATAAGAAAGCAGATTCAGTTTTACGGCCAGATCTTCCTCCGTCTCCACTTTAGAGTCCAACCGTTTTATTAGCTGGTTTATATAAACTGAACTATTAAAATTCAGTCCTATAAGCATATGGTCAAGCATACCGAAAAGCTCATCGCTTTCTGAATTATTGACTTTTTCCAATTCATTTAAAAGCGTTCTTTCATACAGCAGCTGACGGAAAGTTATCATGTCCCTTTGCTGCATGGAAAAACATCCTTCCAGCTCCACCAGCACCGCATTAAAAACCTGCTGCATTTCTTCATTCTCCATTTTTCTTTTCTGAAGTTTTTTTAATTTCAGCCGCAGCTCATTTCTGGACACTAAAAGATAGGTTATCGGAACCCTTTCATCCAAACTCAGATAACCGGAAAACCGTTTCTCCAAAAATGACAGCAGATCGTCCAGACACTTGATTACAGCCTCTGCAGCAGCCGACAGCAGCGGCAGCTGAAACACGCTGCTTTTATGGCTGTCCACCATCGCATCCAATAGAAAAATTAAGGTGGAATGATACTTCCTCACCAGCAGACGGATCTCCCTCTTTCGCCTCAACGCAAAGATTTCATTTTTAATCCGAACCTGAATCCGGCTGGACTCTTTTGCAACATGTTCTGAAATAACGGCCAGCTCAGCTTCCGATACGAGGCTCAGGTCCGTTCTGTTGGGATTAAAATGCACCAGTATCAAAGCATCCAGCCATTCTAAAGGATAGTTGTTGTTCATCATTTTCATGTTTTAATTGAAGTTAACGGTTAAGACTAACGACTCTTAAATCTCTCGATAGCATTGGAACGAAATTCTGACGGTGTGCAGGACATCAAATTTTTAAAAAAGACATCAAATGCCGACAAAGAACTAAACTCGAGTTCTTCTGCTATTTCAGCAATTGAAAACTGCGGATCTTCAAGCAGACTGACTGCTTCCGCAAGAACGGCTTCTGCTATCAATTTCTTTGCAGTTTTGCCTGTTACCTCCTTGACCGCCCTATTGAGATAAACTGAAGTAACATACAGCACCCCAGCGTAAAATTTAACGGCATGATGCTTTTTGCAGTGTATCGATAGCACTGTTAAGAACTGAGATGCCACTTTTTCAGTTCTGGAAACATACAACGTATCCGAAGGAAAGTATTTGGCATAAATCAGCTTTAGCTCGAAAAGCAGCAAATTAGAACTTATGCGCCGAAGTTCAATATCAAAATCATTGAAAAGCTGGTTCTTCCCCTCAGCATACAGCAGTCTGCATATGAGTGACAGTACCAGATAGTCACTTTGATCCAGGCTTATTTTTGACACACTTTTACCCCATAGCGCCGCGAAAGACTGCCACTGCATAAAATGAACATTTCTGGCAGGAAATAGGATTAAATAAAACTTCAGTTTTTCTTCAGCTCCCATCTCTATAAAGCAGGATCCCTTTGGAAAAATCACTACATCAAATGGTTTTAGATATTGAGTACTTTCTTCCGTCTGTATTGTGAATGTTCCTGACCTCATCAATACCATTGCTGTATCCGACATTTCCTGAGATTCCCCTAAAGGTAATGTCAGTGCATCTTTTTTAAATATATAAACAGTAGCTCCCATCACAGAAAACTGCTTTAGTGCCTTAGTCATTAAATCTCTAAGCATAGCTTGGCCAATTAACCTCCAACTTAAAGAAACAGCCGCCACTATTCCTTAAACAATCGTCTTACCGCAATATAAAATAGGCAGTAGAGATTTAAAAGAGTAGTAATATAAAACAGGCACACCGTAAAACGGGCATGTCCATTTTGATTATATACTTTTGCTGTAAATTCCTTTATGCCTTCACCACCAAATAAACCCAGTACAAAATAGAGGCTTAAAAAGTTCAAGAGAGTAAGAAGTATAAACAACACAGCTGGCAGTTTCATTATAAGCTATTGATTATTAATTACTATATAATTTTATCCAAAAGTGCTACTATGAAAACAACTGGAACTTCATTTTTACCAAAAAATGGCCTTGCCGGTTTGTTTCCATTTAGAATGTCCCAATCCTTATCTTTGCGCTCCTCCTCCGAATACAGTGAATATTTTGAGATCGACGATACAGTGAGCAGCGTTTCGGTTTCTTCAGCCGTAAAAGTCGCATCTTCGAGCACCTCCGTTTCGTAATCCATTATATAGCTGCATACAATATTGAATTCTTCCTGCCTCTTGGCAATGAGATTCTGAAGAAAGCTGATTAGATTCTCTTTTGCATACGGCTGCAGCATACTATTCTGGACAATTAGGATCATAGTGTTATCAGGATCCTCCATAATATCCTGCACCATTTCATCGGTGAAAGGTATCAGCCTTGACGTCATGGTTGCATCCCTAAAATTCCTTTCAGCAATATACCTGATCTGATCGGCAAGCTCCGTTACACAATTGGGAACCCCATGATTCTGATAATAAAGCTGCAATGCTTCATATATCTTTTTCCCTTCTGCATCAAAGGGATTAACCGTATTTGGCCTATATTGGTTTTCAACGATAGCACTTTCAGCAGCACTGGGCTGATTACCTATTTTCTCAAAATCTGGCTCAGCAGAACATGAAAATAAAAAAAGAGTGAGGATAATGCATAATAAACTGGTTTTCATGATTTGAATGGTTTGAAGGTGAATGGGAATTTTTCCCAGTCCATTTCATCCGGATAAGCAGAACTTTTATCCGGCGCTCTGCCGGACATTTTGCTTTTGAATTCAAGGCAAAACTATAGCGCTTAAAAATTTCCCGCAAGCCTATATCTGCGGGTTTACGGTATTTACACTATGGATTTTCCGTAAATCCATAGTGCATTTTATAAAAATAAAACCCTATTTTCTAGCTGTTTATGTTACTTTTATATTAATTTAAAGTAAAATTATTCATACAGCTTTAAATTAGAAGTTCAACATTGATACCCAATTAAAACTTCCAATACAGTCCTAAACAATGAATAGACAAAACTTGCTTATTTTATCACTATTGTTTTTTTATTCTGTCTCTGCCCAGAAAAAAAAAATTGCAATTCCCGATTCATTAAAAAACAAAGATTATGAATATCTGGATGACCGCTTTTATGAACTGAAAAGGGACAGCACACGCGCATCTTTTTATGCTTATGTCATGCTTCATAAAGCCAAAAAAGAACAGAACGCAAAGGAAATTATTAACGCATACCAAAATCTGATGCTGATCTCTTCTGAGAAAATGAGGATATCGTATACCGACAGCATGGTATCTACAGCAAAAAAATCAAATGATAATGCACTGATCGGTGCAGCTTATCTGAGCAAAGGCACTGTATATTTTGGATTAAAACGACAGAAGGAGGCAATGGATAATTATCTCATGGCAAACCGCTACATTTCCAAAACCAAAGACCAGTATCTCGTCCATAAAGTCAAGTACTGCATTGCTCTTACTAAATTTTACATTGGATTCTACGATGAAGCGGCCTCACTGCTCCAGGAATGTGCAGACTATTACAAGCAGACCCACCCCAAACCTTACCTGAAGTCCCTGCACTCGCTCGGACTGTGCTATAACAAAATCGGAAATTACGGAAAGTGCACCGAAATCAATGAGCTTGGAATATCAGAATGCAGAAGGCTCAAGATAGAAGAAATGGTTCATTACTTCCTGCACTCTGAAGGCATCAATGAATACTTTAAAAAGAATTACGGCGCATGCATCAAAAATATTGAATCTTCTATGGAAGAAATGAAAGAGAATAATGACTTCGGCAATGAGGCAGTGGGATACTTTTATATTGGAAAAAGCTATTGGGCGCTCCATCAGAAAGACAAAGCTGTTGCTTACTTTTCTCTTGTAAACAAAATCTTCAATGATAAAAAATACCTCCGACCTGATTTAAGACAGGCTTTCGAACTGATGATCAATTATTATAAAGAAAAAAAAGATTCAGATAAACAGCTGTACTACATGGACCAGCTTCTGAGAGCGGATACCCTGCTGACTGAAAGCAATAAATATATTATAGGGAAAATCCACAAGCAATATGACACCAAGGAACTCATACTGGAAAAGGAAAGGATTAAAACAGAAAATGAGGTTATGTCTGCCCAGCTTATCTGGGAGCGAAATTACGACCGGATCTTTGCAGGGGTATTTTTAATGATGTTTATCACCATACTCGCCGTTACCTACCGCTACCAAAAAATCAGAAAAGTATATAAAAAGAACTACCAGCTTCATATCGAAGGGCAGCAGAAAGTTAAAAGTAATTCAATTGCAAAAACGGAAAAAGTTTCCATAAAAAACATAAGCCCCGAAACAGTTGCTTTATTGCTGAAGCATTTTGAAAGCTTTGAAAAAGATAAAAAGTTTCTGGAAAAAGACTGGAATCTCAGCAGCTTATCAGCCGCCTTTAATACCAACCCAAAATATGTCTCTGCCATACTTGAGCATTCCAGAGAAAAAGGCATAAACGAATATATTAACGGACTCCGCATTGACTACATCATAAATATGCTTCGAACAGAATCAAAGTTCAGGCATTACACTTATGAGGCTCTGGCTAAGGAGGCCGGTTTCAGCACAACGGAAAGATTTAAAAAAGCATTCCTAGCCAAAATGGGATTCTCTCCCTCCTACTTCATCAATCAGCTGAAAAAAGAAAAAGAATGATTACTTTATCCTGCATAGCACTCGGATATGATTTTTTACTTTTTATTTTTGCTCGGTAATTTAAAAAAACAGAAAACGGGAAGTCTTTCCCCTGCAATTAAAATAATCATAGGAATAGAATTTAAAAAGCCACTCAATTACGGAGTGGTTTTGTTTATTATACATTTAGTTAATTCTATAATGAGTTATGAACAAAATTTAGTCATAACTTGATAAATTAGGTAATATAGAAGCCTTGCCTACAAAAGAAGAAGTTACTACATTTGTGATTAGTTAGATAAAGACAACAACCATTCAGCGTATGAAGTTATACGTATCCGAAATATGGCAAAGCCAAAAAGAGAACCTGTAAAGCCTTCAAAGAAGGCAGGGTTCATAAGACGTGGGTTAGTATTCATTTTAAAAAATGCGTCCGTGATACTAATCCAACAAGCAATTGAAAGATTCTTGTAAATCTAGAAGACTCGATAGCTACCAACTATCGGGTTTTCTTTTTATAAGCGTTAAGAAAAACCTAACTCTTAATAATACTTATTTAAAAGTATTAAAATAATACTTTGCAAATGTATAAAAAATATGTACAAATTATACGAGTTGGTTAAAATAATTACACATTTTTAAATAGTTGATTTACATATCAGTATTTGAAATCAGGTATTTGTACTTAGTTGTCATTTTATGGCTTTTAATATATTTGTTTTTCACGTTTTTCTAGCAGTATTATAAAAGACAAGATATGAGACCTTTCAACTTAAATGAAATTGAAGCTAAAATTGTTTCTGATTCTAATGATATAAATTACTCTGATAGAGTTTATGCACAAGATAAAATAACTCAATTTCTAAATTTTCTCCAAGATCAACCAATTTCCGAGAGGATATTGAAGAGAATTAATGAGGATTTTTGTTTATTAAAGAAGGAACTGCCACTTGATCAAAAATCAAATACCTATATTGATCCCAAAGTAAAAAATACAGCTAAATCTCTTCTTAAAACTAGTTATGATCAGGGTGCATTTGGATTTTTTATTATTCAAAATTCTTTTAAGATCGAAAAAAAATTTGATAATCATTATTTTGAAGCTAGTGCAACATGGTATGATCTCATAGGACATGCTTATGAAAACAGATTTGAGTGTTTTAAAGAGAAGTTTTTCAAACCATTTATAGAATTACTAAAATGGTATATTTATGAAAGTCAAACAAAATCAGGAAAAGATTATTTTTCAAAAGATGAAGTTGCAATAATAAATGGAAAACTTGACAGAATGCTGGCTATTCAAACAGCCTCTTCCGAAGTCATCTTTGAAGAAGTAGGTGAATTAAAAGAATTAATAATTACCATAAACAAAAAGAACTGGGGAATAATATTAAGAGAAAAATTGAGAGATTTAATTCTAGGCGGGATAATAAACCAAGAGAATGCTGAATCTCTTTATAAAGATATCCTCGGTCTTGTATTACCATTACTAAACAAACATTAAGATTATGAAATTAGAAATTGATTGTCCTGAATGTGGTTATAATTGTTATTTAGTTGAAGAAGTTTCAACAGGTAAAAATTTAGAAGTTGTAGTTTCAAAATGCGATACTGGCGGTTGTGATATTACAATTGACAATAATGATTTTGAACATTATGAAGACTTTTCAGAATTAACATCTTTTTTCAATAATAGGTTCAACATATTAGAGATTAAATCTCAAAACTGTACTAATTGATTTTCATTGTTTTGTTACTTCACGGTATATAACTACTGTTTTTTGAGTAATTTTTTTACCATCAAAAATTGCAATTATTGTACGTGGCAGAAGCATCAGCACTTGTAATCTTTCAAACTCTTTCATTTTTCTAGTGTAAAAAGGGTATACCTACCAAATTTAAAATAAAGTTTTTTGTAGAAGGTAATGGTGTTTTTACCACAAAATACCTAACCAAGCTAAATCCCTTCTATCTATGCACCTTTTTTATTTATGAATACCAGTCGGCTTTAATTTCTTCTATACTCATATCTTTCCATTCTTCTTTCCAAAGCACCCAATATTGTATATCTTTAGAAGAAGGTTCGTTAGAACACCTCTCAATTTGCATAATTGCTTAAACACTATTTTCCAAACACAAAAACCATCTTTAAACTATCATGTTTAATATACCTATTCAACTAAATGGAGCTAATAGCCCTCGTCTTCTATACGCTCATATTCTTCAAAGTCTTTTAGAAATGATGATCTAGCGATTTCCAATTCCTTATCAAGTGTGTCTCTAAATTCTTTTAATAATATTTTAGTATTCAAAGCCTCAACTTTTAAATCACTACGAAGAACGCACTGAAAATATGCTTTAATAAATGGATTAGAGAAATAGTAAGTCATCGAATCCTTGTTATAACGTAACACTTCAGATCTATGGGACAATGTAAGCTCATCTAAGTACTTTCGTAGATTGTTTCCTCGGTAGTATGGATCACCTATTTTAATATTTTCAACAACCTCGCTAACTGTAACGGCTTCTTTTTGAGATAAAATTATCGCTTTCAAGATATCTACGGGGTTCTCTGATTTTCGATTATGAATTATTCTAGTCGCAACTTCAAAAATCGCCTTATATGTATCGGAGTTTTCTGTTAAATATTCATCAAGAGCTAAATCAAAAGTGGATTGCTTTATATCGAATGATCGTACAGATAAATGAGTTTTATATACTCCGTTTTCTTCGCACACTAATGAAGCTAATTGATGTGTTACACCAGCTAAGCCACTAGAGTATGCTACAATTTTATCTAAAACAGATTCAGGAAATTTAATATTTAAAAGTCTTTGACCTAAAAGCAAAATATCTCTCAAATCCTCATTGGTCATAAGGGGGACTTCAATCTCCGAAATGCGTGTTTTCATTTCTGGATCGAACTGAATAACTTCTCTAGCAGAATTTACAGCTCCAATCGCGACAATTCTTAAGTTTGGGTAATCGACCGATGAATCCATAAAGACCTTCATAATTTGAGCCATTAATATTTTTTCACTTTGGTCAATTTTATGAAAGTCTTCAATTATCCAACAATTTCCAGATTTCCCAATGAATTTAGCAAGCGTTTGTGGAGTAATAGCAAGGTCTACAGCTCGCTTGGAAGAGTTTTTTCCACTATCCGAGTTCTCCGCTGAAATTGAAGCTTTTATACCAAAATAACTTGCACTAAGTGTTCCTCCTATTTTTCCACTAACGTTTTCTTCAGATGTTGTCACGTAATAAACTTCAAGTTGATTAAATGCATCTCTTACGAGATCATCCAACGTCATTCCTGTGACGCATCTCGTGGTTATTGACTTTATTCGTGAGGTTCTGGTTTTGTTCGCAAGTAATGTAGTCTTACCGGCTCCAGAGAATCCATATATTACTATCTGCTTACCAGGGGTGGCAAATGCACGATTTAATCTTTTAATTACATTTCGTCTTTCTACAAATGTGTGTAGCGCAGGTTGAATAGGAGTAAAAACTTCATTTAATTCGTATTTTTTCTTTTTCTTCATAATATAATCATACGATGGATTTTAATATAATAGACTTGGAGAGTTTAAAAACTTCGAAACCGATAATTTTCTGTTCAAAGAAAAAATGCAAGTCAAAAATATATTTTTATTATAAAATTCAAAAATGCCCATAAATAATTCAGATTAACAGTATTTTAAATGTTTAATAGAAGCAATTAATTTACGTAGGGAAATTAAAAAATTAAAATGAACTCAAACAACGTATAAATACCTAAAATTATAACACAAAAAAAGATGCTAATTGCATCTTTAACTTATTTTAGTTGTATTCTTTTTCACATTCAATAAAAAACTGAGATAAAGTCATTTCTTCTTTTCGTAAGATTTTTATCAGAGTATTAATAGGGATATTATATCCGTCGTTACTTGCAATTTTAGAAATAGTACTGGTAACAAGATCACATTGGTTTCCATACATTGTAAAACTTACATCTTTTCCTTCCTCGTCTTTTCGACCAATTATCCATTTTTTTGCAATAAAATTACATATCTGTTTTTGAGAAAGCATAGTCTTTGTTGTTAGAAATGTAAGTTTATTAGTGTCCAAAATGTAATCTTCATATAACAAAATAAATTCAAATCCACAAAAAAATCGTTTGCGATAGCAAACGGTTGGTTTTTTTTTATTATATTTGCTTTAAATCCATTAGGATTGTATTTTTGCGTTTCTTCATATAAAAAATATTTGAAGCATTCGCTTAGAATCTCGCTCTTGAAAACTGGTAATTTTTGCAACGAGATGATAAGTAAGATGCTCACGTCAAATTGGCGTGGGCTCACTTATTGTTGCAAAGGTATACCAGTACCTCAAGGGCAGTATGATGAGTTCCACGCTATTTTTTTCTCCTCTAAAAATTCTAAGCAATTCTTCTTTATTTCGAAACTTTGCATTTTATATGTTAAATCATGAAATTAAATTGCCCGTGAATTAAAAAACATTCTCAAAACCTAAAAAAATAAAGCATAAAAAATGGCCCTCAGCTGCAGCGACCAAACTAGAGCAGAGGACCTTAAGCTAATCAAATACCATTTAACTAACCAATCCCAATATTATGAATTATTTTTCATTTTACAAGGATGGAAAAGCTCTTTATTGCCTAATTTTTACGGGTATACTGCTGTCTTTTTCATCCTCTTCAGCCAAAAATTCCAAACGGACTTTCAACATGCTTTTTCAACAGCATCAGGTGCAGGGAACTGTCACAGACGGAACTGCCCCCCTGCCCGGCGTCACCATTACTGTGAAAAACAGGTCCAATACTGCTGCCATTTCAGATTACAGCGGGCATTACAAAATAACCGCTTCTGCTACTGATACACTTTTGGTTTCATTTATAGGATTTAAAACTGCCGTTATTCCAATTGCAGGAAAACTGACCATTAACGTAAAACTGCTTTTTGACTCTACCACTTTACAGGAAGTAAAGGTCAACGCCGGCTATTATTCCGTCAAACAAAGCGAGCGCACCGGAAGCATAGCAAAAATCACATCAAAGGATATCGAAACCCAGCCTGTCGCAAATGTTCTTGCTGTCATGCAGGGAAGGATGGCCGGAGTAAACATTATGCAGACCACTGGAGTGGCAGGAGGCGGCTTTGATATCAAAATCCGCGGACAGAACAGCTTGCGCTCAGCGGCCAATGCTCCGCTGTATATCATTGACGGTGTTCCTTATTCTTCCAGTCCTATTGGCTCGGGACAGACCTCATCCATTTTTCCGACCTCAACCAGTCCGCTGAACAGCATCAGCCCCGATAATATAGAAAGCATCGAGGTACTGAAAGATGCCGATGCCACCTCTATCTATGGCTCAAGGGGTGCGAACGGAGTTGTATTGATTTCTACTAAAAAAGGAAAATCAGGAAAAACCAGATTCACCATAACAAGCAGTACCGGAGCCGGAACCGTTACAAGATTTCTCAAGCTCATGAATACAGAGCAGTATCTGGCAATGCGAAAACAAGCCTTCATAAATGATGGAAAACAATATGGAAGTACGGATTATGATGTAAACGAAACTTGGGACCAGAACAGATATACGGACTGGCAGCAGGAACTTCTGGGTGGAACTTCAAAAATTAATGACAATCAGGCGAGTATTTCCGGAGGCTCGAAAAATACCCAGTTTCTGCTCAGCGGCACCTGCCACAGCGAATCAACAGTCTTTCTAGGCCACTTTGGCTATAACAGAGGCGGCGTGCAGGTCAATATCAACCACAGGTCCGAAGACAATAGATTTCAAATGACACTCTCAGGAGGATACTCCTCACAGAAAAATAATCAGCCTGCCAGTGATTTAACTAATGCTACAAGGTTTCTTGCCCCTAACGCCCCTGCCCTTTACAATCCCGACGGGAGTTTAAACTGGGAAAATCAGACTTGGGAAAATCCGCTGCGAAACCTTAATGCAAAATATGAATCAAAGACCAAGGATCTCATTGCAAACGCTATGCTGTCTTATGAACTATCAGAAGGTTTAAATATTAAAAGCAACTTTGGTTTTACTGATCTGGGGACTCTGGAAACCCGCACGGCACCTTCAACGATCTTTAACCCCGCTTACAATTTCACCAGCCAGAGATCAGTGCTGTATCAAAACCAGACCTCAAGGACTTCCTGGATTATCGAACCACAGCTTACATGGGAAAAAGAATTTGGAAAGGGAAAAATAAATTTATTGGCAGGCACCACTTTTCAAAACCAGACCACAAATGCGCTATATCAGTCAGGAAGCGGTTTCAGTTCCAACAGCTTAATTTATAATCTTGCAGCCGCCAAAGTGATTACCATACAGCTGGATGATGAAACGCAATATAAATATCAGGCAGTTTTTGGCAGGTTAAACTATAACTGGCAGGACCGTTATATTGTAAACCTTACGGCAAGAAGGGACGGCTCCAGCCGTTTTGGACCCGGCAGACAATTCGCCAACTTTGGCGCGGCAGGATTTGCATGGCTTTTCACAAATGAAAATTTCTTAAAAAACAGTTCATGGCTCAGTTTTGGTAAACTCCGTGGCAGTTACGGAACTACAGGAAACGACCAGATTGGAGATTATCAGTTTTTTGACACCTACGGCACAACAGGGGTTAACTATGATGGTGTGACCGGGATTTCCCCTTCAAGACTCTACAATGCGCATTTCGGCTGGGAAATCAATAAGAAGCTTGAATTTGCACTTGAAACAGGATTTTTAAGGGACAGAATCTTTACGACGGCTGCGTGGTATCAAAACCGTTCCTCCAATCAACTGGTCGGTCTTCCGCTTCCGGGAACAACAGGCTTCTCCTCCATTCAGGCCAATCTCAATGCTGTTGTTGAAAACAGAGGTTTAGAGCTTACACTGCGTACCGTTAACCTACAAAAAGCAAATTTTCAGTGGACTACCAATTTCAACCTCACTTTTGCAAAAAATAAACTGCTGAGTTTTCCCGGTCTGGAGGGGTCCACCTACAGCCAGCAGTACAGAATAGGAGAACCGCTCAATATTCTGCTGCTCTATAAACTTAAGGGTGTAAATCCACAGACAGGAATTTATGATTTTGAGGATGTAAACAACGACGGTGTAATATCTTCTCCTTATGACAGGCAGTATACCGCTGATCTGAATCCCAAGTATTTTGGAGGCATACAGAATCAGCTCACTTATAAAGGCTGGAATCTTGATTTTCTTTTTCAGTTCACAAAACAGCAGAACCGGATATTTCCAATGGGAACGCCAGGGATGATGTCCAATCAGCAGACAAGGCTAACAGACAGCTGGCAGACAGCAGGGGATCAGAAAGCCTACCAGATGTATACGACGGGCACAGATCGAAATGTGGTAAACGCCAGCAACAATTACCTGCTCAGCAATGCAATCATAACCGATGCCAGCTTTATCCGTCTAAAAAATATTGCGCTTTCCTATACCGTTCCGTTAAGCCTTAAAGATACAAGCTGCAAGGTGATGCTGCAGGCTCAGAATCTGCTGACTTTCACAAAGTATCAGGATGGGGATCCTGAATTTTCTGCTATCGGTTACCTCCCTCCTCTTAAAGTTGTGACTGCGGGGGTACAATTAACCTTTTAAAAAAGATATTCTTATGATACATTCTATTAATTCATTTTTTTCAATGCTGCCCATATTGCTAATGTTCAGCTCCTGCACTGATTTTGTCGAAGTTGATCTCCCAAAATCACAACTGACCGCACAAGCTGTATTTGATAATTACGACACCGCAAATGCCGCTCTTACCAATATTTATTCCAAGATGAGGGACAACGGAATTCTGAACGGATCAACCATAGGGATTTCAAACCAGCTTGGTAATTATGCGGATGAATTGACTGCTTATGGTCTGCCCTCAAATGCAGTATTTACATTTTACGATAACACGGTTCCTGCTTCATCCACTGTGGTTTTGACATACTGGAACAATTCCTACAACCAGATTTATACCGCCAATGCCATATTAAAAGGGATTGAAAACAGCATAAATTTCAGTCAGGACCGAAAAAAACAGCTTCAAGGTGAAGCGCTGTTCATTAGGGCCTTATCGCACTTCTACCTGCTCAATCTTTTTGGCGGTATACCTTACATCAAAGAGACTGACTATGAGCAAAACGCAAAAGTCAGCAGAATGGCCCAAGATAAAGTGTATCAGAACATTATTACTGACTTAAACCGGGCAATGGAACTCTTACCGGAGAATTACACCTCTGCGGACAGAATCCGTCCCAATAAATACGTCTGCCACGCTTTTCTGGCACGGGTTTACCTCTACAATAAAATGTATGAGGAAGCATCCAATGAAGCCTCTGCAGTGCTGAACAAAACAGAACTCTTTATAATGGAAAATGATCTTTCAAAGGTATTTTTAAATAATTCGAAAGAAACAGTCTGGCAGCTGCAGACCTCTGTTGCAGGCCAGAATGCGGCGGAAGGATCTTTTTTTATTTTTCAGGCCGGCCCGCCTTCTACTGTAGCACTGACCCCTTATCTGTTGAACTCCTTTTCAAATGCCGATCTGCGTAAAACCAACTGGATCAGGACCATCACCAATGCAAATGGTTCCTGGTCTCATGCATACAAATACAAAGAGCAGAACAATACTTCGGTTTCTAAAGAATATTCCATCATTTTTCGCACTGCCGAACAATATCTTATAAGAGCTGAAGCACGTATCCGTCAGGGAGATCTTATCGGGGCAAAAGAGGATCTGAATAAAATCAGAAGCCGGGCAGGTCTTCCCGGCACAGCCGCAGTATCAACGCAGGAAATCCTTAGCGCTATTCTTCAGGAAAGGAGATGGGAGCTTTTTACAGAACAGGGACATCGTTTTTTTGATTTACGCCGATTTGGGCAGATAGATGCCGTGCTCTCAGAAGTTAAGCCTGGCTGGGATACCACAGACAAGCTTCTTCCCCTGCCTGAGAATGAACTTAATTTAAATCCCAACCTTCTTCCTCAAAATCCCGGATATTAAACCTTTTATTATGACAGCATTTATTCCATTGAGAATCTTTAAAATCTCATTTTTAACATTTTTTACCTTTGTTTCATTTTTTATTTTGCCATTAGTAACCTGCCCTTTAAAGGGGCAGGTAATGCAAAAAAAGAAATTAGATCAGGCCTCTTACAAACTATGGTCCAATTTTGAAATAGATCAAACGGCACCGGATGAAAAATGGGTAAGCTACGGTATTAATTATGCCTACAAATCCGATACGTTATTCCTGCGCAACGTTGCGGATGGCAGAACCTATAGCTTTCCTTCTGCCGTAAAGTCCTTGTTTACAAAAAACAATCTCTTCCTCTTTATGAAAGGAGATACCCTAACCACCATTAATCCTGAAAACGGAAAAAAGAACATAATCACATCGGCTGCTCATTATGAGTATTCCTATCTGAACAACCTGTTACTGGTTTATATCCGTTCAGAGAAAAACAAAGGTATCTTAAGAATTAAATCCCCTTTAGGTGAAACGCTTCTGGAAATACCTAATGTGGATAAATTTTCAATTAGCCCTTCAGGTAGTCGCTTGTTGTATAACATCTCACTTAATGCAAAGAATTCCCTGTTTCTTCTTGATCTTAAAAAATTATCCGTTCCAGAACAGCTAATAAGCACTGATGAAAATTATTATGACAATTATACCTGGCAGAGAAATGATAAAGCCGTCGCTTTCTGCAGCAATTCAAAAGCAGGAGATCCTGTCTCACTGTTTCTCTATACCATCGCTGACAAGAAAATGTATCAGCTTGATCCAGCCATATTGGATAATTTTCCTAAAGGAGCTTCCATAGCCGACGCTTCACGAAATAAGATGCTGATATCAGATGATCTGAAAAAGGTCTTTTTCTCAGTAAAAAACAAAAGCGAAGCGCCCCTTAATCAATCAGATTCAAAAGTGGAGATCTGGAGCACCGAAGACAAATGGATATACTCGCAGGAACAGCGGAACGGAAATTCTTCCTCCACTCCAAAAATGGCGGTATGGATGCCTGAACAAAAATTATTCAGACAGATTACAGACAATAACCTTTCCTCTGTGATGCTTTCGCCTGACAGCAGGTACGCTGTGCTGTCTGATCCAAAAGCCTATGAACCGCAGTTTGAATTTGAAGGTCCCAGGGATTATTATCTTTTAGATCTTGTCACCTTCGAAAAACACCTTTTATTAAGAAAACAGCCTGTCTTATTGCATGATATTTCCATTTCACCAACAGGACAATATATATCTTATTTTAAAGACAGGAATTGGTGGATTTATAGCCTAAAGAATAAAACCCATACCAACATTACTTCAAAAACCGGCATTCCTTTCTTAGGAAAAGTAGTAGCGCTTTCGGCCGACAGTCCTTATGGAAATGCCGGCTGGACTACTTCAGACGGAGAAATCCTTCTTTATGACGAATTTGATTTGTGGGCTTTTAAACCGGATGGCTCCCGAAACAGAAGATTAACTAATGGCAGGGAAGCACACATTAGATACAGGCTGGATCTGAAACCTAAAACAGTTAACCGCAAATATCTTTATGAAGGACTGCTGCACCAGCAGTACGATTTAAAGAAAACACTGCTACTTCGTGGTGAAAACCAAAATGGCCAGACGGGTTTTTACACTTGGGATGCCGCTACCGGAATAAAGACAATCATATCCAACAATTCCTATTTTTCCAATCTTATTACAGGATTAAAAAGAGATACCTATTTCTGCATGGAACAGAAGTTTGATCTTCCTCCAAGAATGATCGCCTTGGGAAACAATTCAAATGAAAAATGCATTTTCCAAAGTAATCCGCAACATGCTGATTTTAGCTGGGGAAGAAGCGAACTGGTATCTTTCCAGAATTCAAAAAATAAAAATTTAAAAGGTGTTTTATACTATCCGGCAGACTACGACCCCAATAAAAAATACCCCATGATTGTATATATTTATGAAATACAGTCCGGCGGACTGCACAGATATTGGAACCCTACGCTAGAAAATGAGTCAGGGTACAATCCAAGTATTTTTACAGCAGCGGGCTATTTTGTCTTTCTGCCTGACATTGTACATGAAAAGGAAAATGTCGGTCCTTCCACTTTGGACTGCGTGCTTTCCGGCACAAAAAAAATCATGGAAACAGGACACGTGGATACTAAAAGGATCGCAATTATGGGACATTCCTTCGGAGGCTACGAAACTTCGTATGTTATCAATCAGACTAATATATTTGCTGCGGCAATAGCAAGCGGAGCCATAACAGACCTGACCAGAAGATATCTCACCGTCGGCATAAATACGGCAAGACCGGAAATATGGCGTTTTGCATCAGTAGGCTGGCGCATGGGAGACAAAACGCCGTTCTCCAGCAGGGAGGATTTTGACCGGAATTCCCCGCTCCCCAACATTGAAAATTTACAGACCCCTCTTTTAATGTGGAGCGGAAAAGAAGACACGCAGGTTGACCCATTCCAGACCACTTCATATTATATGGCACTTCGCAGGTTAAACAAAAAAAACATCATGCTTCTCTATCCAAAAGAAAACCACACACTCCTTAATCCAGTTAACCAAAAGGATCTAACAATACGAGTGTTGCAGTGGTTTGATTATTATCTCAAAGATGAAAAAGCACCTGAATGGATCAGCGGTGATATTTAATCATTAAGTAATTAAAACTCACAATGCCGCTCTAAAAAGGAACGGCATTGTTTTTTAAAAGTTAATAATAAATTTATGGCTGCTCCTGCCATAAGGTCTCCGTACAATTTCCATTATTATCTTTAGCATAGAGCTGGTTACCGCTAAAACTACAGATATAGGCTCTTTCCAGATTATCACATTGTTTAACGATGTCCTGACAATTAGCTGGATCGTAAGCATTTACAAGAACCATGTCTTTTTCTGCACTCTGCATTGAAGTGGTTGTAAAAGCCCCAATGATACCCAATGCAGCTACGGCAAAAGGCATTGCGTTTTTAAAAAATTGCGTTTTCATAATATCAAATATTAAGTTAACTTTTGATCTACTTTTTTTTACAGGTTTTCGATCTGCTTCCTGATACTGGCCAGTATATCTTTCAGTTCAAATTATTCTGAACCCTTATTTTCCATCTTATTTCTCAACTCATCCTTAAAGTCATAAACCACTAAATCATGGCCAATCACTGCATATAAATGGGTTTGGGTTGTTCTGAATGATTTCATTTTGTCATTCTTTAAATTATAAACCGGAAAGCTCAGTACATAAGCGTTTCTGCTAAAATCATAAACATCTATTATGGATGCCTGATTCCATAGTTTATCATTTTCATATCTTCCTTTTATTTTGGACTGGACAAAAAGCAGATTTTCGCATACAGTGGCTTTGGCATTAACCACATAAGGAGGGGCTGACATTTTTCTCTGTGTGCTGTCTTTGATGTAAGAGACCTTTATTTTTGCCTTAGTTGTTGTATCAATAGTATTACCTCGTAAGGTCAGTCTGCCTGTCTGATCTGCAACAATAAATTCATTTCTGTACAGATACAGATACACTATTTTACGCTTCGTCTCACTGTATGTCAATATTCCGTCCGTATCAAAAACGCCGTCTATCTGCTGTTGAAGCAGAGAGTCCTTATAAATCACTTTTGCTTCCTCATTCGAATTGTATATCCCTAAAACATGAGCGAGGTTCTTACCATTGTTGGAACGAAACACTACAGCCGTACTGTCCATTGGTTCTGCCTGTGTAAAGTATGGCAGGCCTTTCAGTTCACTGTTAACTCTCCAATCAGAAATTTTTCCTCTGAAAATCCCTGGAACCGTTCCATCTTTCAGATAAAAATACTTTCCTCTGACACTAATCGTTATACTTTTAAAAGGAGTTTTTTGGGGATTAAAAATAATCTGATGCACCTGCTCATCCTCCAGTTTTTCATCCACAGAGACAATATGTAAAGGGTTGGTATAATTTCCCAGATAAATTCTTCCCTGAGAGATTCCAGCGATATAAAAAGAATTAAATCTTAGATTTTTTTTAGAAAGAAATGTGACAGGGTGCTTTGCGTAACGTCTTATAAAAGGATTTTCATAATGCATAATATCTTCTGAATACAGGAATAAAAAAATCATGATTCCTGTGCTGCAAAGACACAGAACAAACAAACTCCTAACTGGTCTTAAATTATGACTGAAGATTGTTACATGATTAATCTTACTTTGCCAATAAACCGCTAATGCCGCCAGCAGTACAAACACAATATTAAAAACCAGATGTACTTTCCAGCTCATTCTCTCCAAAATCCCTCCACAGGAACAAGGAACAAAAGAACTGTAATTCAAAACGATGAATATATATATCGTAAAAAATGTCATTAAGCTGAAAGCACCTAGAAGCCCCAATATCCTGAATTTAGGGATACAGAGCAGCAAAGCAATAAACAGTTCTAAAATAAGAACGAACCATGCAATCCATGATGCAAAAGCACTTATCAAAGGTGACTGTCCAACCTGTACCTGAAAATTTTCAAAGTCAAGCAGTTTACTCATAGCAGCATATACAAAGAGTAATACAAATAGATAACATATTACTTCAATGATTCTTTTTCTTAGACTTGTACTCCAATTCATAATTTATGATTTAAATAATAAAATAGTTCTCCAGTAATCTGTTTAAGTTAATCTTTGACAAATTTAAAATCGTAAGATTTATCATTCATTATAAAAAATTGATATAAATTTTCCAAAAACTGACATAATCCATTAAAACCCATCTAAAAAAAAGAGGCGCGGCAAATCGGCTAGATTTGCCGCGCAACCGGCAGTAAAAATACAGGCAGCCAGAAACCGCCTGTATATTAATTTTAGCAGCAGCAAAATCAATTCTGCGCCACGTAAGAGCTGAATCCCTTAACGGCAAAATCAAGACAGAGATTAAATGCTGCCTGCCCTCTAAGCTGCGCCGTTCCTCCCATCAGAAAGGAAGAAAGTTTTGCCTCATCATCCTTGTATTTTCTCACATTCTGAAAATAGCCCGTCACGGCATTGTACGCGCCAAATACGGTTCCTTCAGCAGTAGGGGTCTGCTGGGTCGGATGGCTCATGGCATACTCAAAAGCATTGTCCACCATATTATTAAAACAGGCCGACAGCTCCTCGTTTCTCCCTTCCTTCAGTTTTTTAAGAACCTCCCTGCTGGGAGCCATAGCATGCTGGATGAGTTTTTTCACGTCCCTATCTGATATGCGCGTCTTTGTCCAGTAATTGAATACGGCTTCCAAACTGCTGGAAAGCGTGTCAGAAATCCCCATAACCTTATGCGCCTGCTCGAGACGGTCTTTTGCGTTTGAAGTGTGGCGAATGCGCACCGTATTGGTTTTAGACTGCATGGCAGCGTTAAGCGTATTGGCGCAGACAATGCGGATCGGCGTAAAAGCTGCCGTAATGCTTCCGCTTCCGTCATGCGAGGTGGTCAGGAAAAGATACTTTTCAATCAGATCCTCCTTTCCCACGCGGATGTAGTCAGGCAGTTTTGCC
>Ga0182006_1000684_pt1 | contig 23796 bp, 23 predicted proteins | sample Sormic07211104_1_FD_123022 | JGI IMG/M metagenome (GOLD analysis project Ga0182006, IMG submission 123022) | Rhizosphere microbial communities from Sorghum bicolor, Mead, Nebraska, USA - 072115-104_1 MetaG | ecosystem: Host-associated > Plants > Roots > Rhizosphere | place: USA: Nebraska...
AACAGATGTTCTTGGATCTGAGAGAACTGGGATATGAGGGGTCGTACGACCGTGTGGCCGCCTTTGGTAGACGGTGGAAGGTGGGTCAAATGGAGAGGGTCAAATCCGCGAGCAAATCAACACCAAGGTTTCAATATGAAAAGTAGTCAAACGTCGCTTGAACGGCGGTAGCAGCTTCAGAGCGACGGGCATAGCGAACAATATTGGGGAAGAAACCCGCGCAATGGGTGAGCTTCCGGCTACACGCGACTTTTACAAATGAGACAACCTGGGCTGATCTATTAGTTCACAAGGTCGAAGAGCGGCTTGAAAATGACCATGACAGAGCTAGTCGCCTTTTTAATATCTTGCTCCTCAATCGCCTGTACCATCTGGACGTGTGCCTGGAAGGTAGTAAATGGGTAGTTGTCCAGACCGATGTTTTCTTTAATTCTGTCTTCGGTGGAAATGACAAAATATCTGTACAGCTCAAACAGAGCCTCATTTTGAGTTGCTAGCGCAATCCGCATGTGCAGAGCGCGATCGCTTGCGACAAACGTCTCAAATTCGCGATGCTGACTGCGCTCGCCACGACGCTTTAAGCACGCTTTGATCTCTTTGATATCTTTTTCCGTCCGCCGTTGGGTCGCCAAGCGCACGACTTCAAGATCGAGGCTGCGGTGCAATTCCAGGTGATCAACAAAGGAAGCAGCATTGATGCGCTCCATAGTCTCTGCCGGATCTATCATTTTGCGAACGTAGGTACCATCGCCTTGCCTAACCTCCAGAACCTGAGACCTGGACAGAACGCGGACGGCTTCTCGTACCGTGTTGCGGCCAACGCCCAGTTGTGCCACCAAGACAGCCTCTGCAGGGATCAGCTCACCAACCTTCCACGTTCCATCAGCAATTTGACGCCGCAAAGTTTCAATCGTCTCCGAAACGAGCGATTTGCGGGCGATTGGTCGAAGTACTGATGGCATATCAAATATGAGGTCACTTAAACATCCTATTTTACGATGTTTGTGTGTGAGCCGTCCCTGTTGGCGAGGTGTAGCGGGTATTCGGGATCAGGGGACGAGGGTCAATGGCACCGCACTCGGATTCTTCTCCGCGTAGGTTGCAACCTGATGCCAGTAGGGATAGATCGGCCGAGTAGCACTGGCCTTCTCAAGCGCAGATAGATGCTCATCACTAAGCGATACCTCTGTGGCGCCTAAATTCTCACGCAATTGTTCTGATGTCCGGGCACCGATAATGACCGTAGAGATACTTGGCCGTTGCAAAAGCCAGGAGAGTGCAATTTTAGGAATCGAATATCCCGTCTGCAGCGATATGGCTTCGAGCGTATCGGTAATAGTCCATAAGCGTTCGGCGTTTGAGTAGTGGCTTGCATCCGTTGCAGCACGACTGCCATCTGGTGGCGCAATATGTCGACCGACTTTCCCTGTCAGCTTCGCCCCGGCCAGTGGACTCCACACCATGGTTCCGATGTCCTGATCGAGAGCTAACGGCATTAATTCCCACTCGAACTCTCGGTCGGCAAGCGAATAGTAGGCTTGATGAGATACCGGACGTTTCAGCCCGCATCGGTCTGCAATCGAGATCAGCTTCATCAAATGCCACCCTGAATAATTGGAAACACCGTAGTTTCCTATCTTGCCCGACTCGATCAACAAGTTCATCGTGGCGACTACCTCTTCAAGAGAGGCAGTGGCATCAAATGCGTGCAGCTGGAAGAGATCGATGTGATCTGTTCCCAAGCGGCGCAAGCTCGCTTCACACGACCTGATAATCCGAGGGCCTGACGTGCCAATATCTTCAGGAGCATCACCGAAACGCATACCCATCTTTGTGGCCAAAAGAACCTTGTCTCGCCGGCCTCTGGTAGCGGCACCCAGAATCTCCTCGGATGCTCCGTTTGAATACACGTCAGCGGTATCGAATAGTGTGCAGCCGACCTCGAGTGCAATATCAACAAGATTCTTTGCCTCTGATACGTCTGTACTTCCCCACTTTCTGAAGAAGTTTGTTCCGCCGCCAAAAGTTGCTGCTCCAAAGGAGAGAACGGGTACGTGCAGCTCGCTTGCACCTAGTTTTTTTGTCTTCATCATTTAACCTCATATCAACGTTTCATCTTTGTGGTCACGAACACCACGCCTCCAATAACCGGCACTGGCGATCCGCGTTAGAGGAAAGGCGCGTTCATCCGAAAAGTGCTGCTTGACTGCCGTTGCTGCTCCCGCCTCACCGGCCACCCAAATATGCCCCTCTCCGGCGGGGATCTCCGCCTTTCTAGCCATGGCAAGCAAATTGCGGCGTGAGGACGAACGTCCCTTAACTTTCTGAACCCAAGTCACTTTCAATTTGGGACTTGTTGGAACGATCGACAGACATTCTTGGCTGTTCAGCTCCAGAAAAACATGGATAGACAGAGTTTTCGACGAGTGCTCGATCATCGAGGAGATTGCCGGAAGGGCGGATTCATCGCCAAGTATGAGAATCCAGTCGAGGTCTGTTGGGAAGGCGTACCCGCCTCTAAGCTGAGAAACCGAAACCACGTCGCCTTTTTGCGCAGCCGCGGCCCAGTGTGAATGAAATCCGCGATCGTGCAGAACAAAGTCGATATCAAATTCCTGCAACTCAGGCCGGTATTGGCGAACGGTGTAGGCTCGGCCAATAAGTGACCTTCCATTCGCACTTGGGACAAAGAGCTTGACCCACTGCCCTGGCCTGGTTTCGTCAAAGCCGGACAGAGAATGCCCTTGCAACGTAACTCTGCACATGTTGGGGGCGAGAATCGTGTTTCCGACCACGGTGACCGGGTTCGACAGAATTATCCGCTCACCTGGATCTTGCACATCGCAGCAGTGAGACATGATTCGTAGCCCATTGGCAGGCCATGGTCGGCTGCGAAATGTGAAGTCAATATTCCGCAGGATTTCAGCGCATCTCAGCAGTACAGCAACAAAACTATCGGAAGAATCTGGTCCTAGCTTATCTTCTTCACTGTCGGATTTCGGTTTGAGTCTGGGCAGATGCCAAAAACCAAGGAGGAGTTCGATTTCATCATTCGCGATAAATGCTGACTTCGGCCCTAAAAGACGGATGTCAGTCTGTGGTTGGTCGAAGATCGAAACCAGTTTCTCAAAATGACTTATCTCATCATGTGAGAGGCCGATTTGCTCCAACTGCGCAGTGGCATACATCATGTTCTTGTGGCGTTCAGACATATGCCTCAAAGCGGTAAGAAGCTTGCGTTCATTACGAGAACAATAGCTCTGTAAAGGCCATATTTCCCTGACGTTCGCCGTTTTGGTTTGAATCTGCTGCTCAGTGCCCATCATTATTTCGTGCATGGATCGGATCAGTATTACTGACGATAGTTAGGCGACTCACGCGTGATCTGTACATCATGCACATGCGACTCCTTCAATCCGGCAGCTGTTATTTCCATGAACTCTGCCGAGTCATGCAGCTCCGTGAGCGAAGCGCTACCGGTATAACCCATAGCTGAACGCAGCCCACCCATGAGTTGGTGGATGACAGCCGAAGCGGGCCCCTTATATGGGACACGGCCTTCGATCCCCTCTGGTACCAATTTATCGTGGGCATCAATGTCGTGCTGGAAATAGCGATCTTTGGAGCCGGCTTCCATTGCACCCAACGATCCCATGCCACGATAGCTCTTGTATTGGCGACCTTGATAGAGCTCCAATGCGCCAGGTGCCTCGTCTGTCCCCGCGAGCAAGCCACCGATCATCACGGTATCGGCCCCGGCCGCCAGAGCCTTGGCGATGTCGCCTGAGTATCGAATCCCACCGTCAGCGATAATGGGAATGTTTGTCCCTGCAAGGGCGCGACCGACCTCTGACACGGCAGTAATTTGAAGTACACCTACCCCTGTCACCACCCGGGTTGTGCAAATCGACCCTGGTCCAATGCCAACTTTGACACCATCGGCACCAGCTTTAGCGAGCGCCAATGCCCCTTCCGCAGTGGCTATGTTTCCTGCGATGACACTGACTGCGTCCAGATGACGTTCCTTAATTCGCTGCACCATCCTGATGACGGAAGCGGAATGGCCATGTGCAGTATCCACAACGATCACGTCCACGCCGGCCTCGATCAACGCTTCAACACGTGCATCGGTGTCTGCGCCCACACCAACTGCTGCACCAACCCTCAATCGTCCATCCCCGTCACGACAAGCGGTCGGATTCTCAGTCGACTTCAAAATGTCTTTTACACTTATCAGTCCCTTAAGATAGCCTTCGTCGTCGAGGACGAGTACGCGCTCCAGACGGTGTTGATGCATTAGTCGTTTTGCCTCTTGCAAGCCCGTGCCGACCTTAACGGTAATAAGCTTGTCGATGTGAGTCATGACACTGGAGACGGAGGCATCCAGCTGCGCTGCTAACCGGATATCCCGGCTGGTAATGAGGCCCGCAACTTTTCCGCGTGGGTCTATGATCGGGAAGCTGGAAACTCCGTTGAGCCCGGACACAGCGAGCAGTTCGCGAATTGAGATGTCCAGAGAGAGCGTGATCGGATCTTTTACGACACCTGCCTCATATCTTTTTACCTTTCTTACCTCTTCAGCTTGGCGCGAGATGGACAGGTTTTTGTGAATAATTCCTATCCCCCCTTCCTGAGCAATAGCAATTGCCAGTTTTGCCTCGGTGACAGTGTCCATTGCAGAAGAAAGCAATGGGATATTTAACTCGATGGTTCTCGTCAGCCGAGTTCTCAGGCTGACTTCTCTGGGCAATATTGTCGAATGGCGCGGCACAAGCAGCACATCGTCGAATGAAAGGGCTTTTCCAATAATACGCATCGTTATAATTACATCCGATCATAGGATGTTTAGAAAGTCAAAAAAATTACTTCAGATCAGTCGCGACGAACTCAAGGAGAGGGGCAAACATATTACGCACCGCATTCTCTGCCTCTACGCTATCTTGATCTGCAATTGCGCTGTAGATTCGGTTGTGCGCCATAAAGTCCATACCGGGCGAGATGCCGACATCGACGAGTAAGCGAAGCCGCTGACGCTCTGCGGTCACAAAGGTGCGATGAATTTGGCTCAGGGGGGGGTTATGAGATGCAGCGGAGATACTGTCGTGGAACAAACGGTCCCTTTCAAAAAACTCACTCCGCTGGCGGCCGAGTTTCCATTCTCCTCGAAGTACAAGTCGATCCTTGATGAGCCTAAGATCGCCATCGGTTCGTCTTCGTGCTGCGAAACTCGCGATAGTGCTTTCAAGGAGAATTTGCGCTTGCAGATAATCCAGTATTGGTGCGTCAGAGCCGCTTGACATCCATACTCCTCTTACGATCCGCTTTAAACATCCTATGTTACCATCTTTGTGTTTTGGATGCTGGCGCAGCCCAAAAGGTGTGCGGGCGGCCACTTGGGTCGCCCGCAAATATTGGGATCGCCGGACGAATTGGCGCCTATGTCTGCGGGCCAAATCCTGCACCTAGCTGACTGGCACCTTCCAGACGAAATTCGCCCACGAGAGAAACAAGTAAGTCAGCTTGCTGCTTCAGACTCGCCGCTGCGCCGGCAGCCTCTTCAACTAATGCCGCGTTTTGTTGAGTTCCATCGTCCATTTGGACAATGGCCCGGTTGACCTGCTCGATCCCAGAACTCTGCTCCTTGCTGGCAACGCTTATTTCTTCGACGATCCCACTCACCTTCAGCACGCTCGCGACGACCTCATCCATGGTCTGCCCAGCGGCTTGGACGAGCGTTCGCCCAGCATCAACTTTACCTGAAGCATCTCCGATGAGCTCCTTGATTTCCTTTGCAGCTACAGAACTACGATAGGCCAGTGTTCGCACCTCAGTAGCTACCACTGCAAATCCCCTGCCTTGCTCACCCGCGCGTGCGGCCTCTACAGCCGCATTGAGCGCCAGGATATTGGTCTGGAACGCGATGCCATCAATTACGCCGATGATATCCACCACTTTGCGCGAGGCGGCATCAATTTCCGCCATCGTCTGGACAACCTCGGCGACCACTGCGCCGCCCCGGCGCGCGGTGTCCGATGCAGCAGATGCGAGCCCATTGGCATACTGCGCATTGTCCGCATTTTTCTTGACGGTAGATGTCAGCTCCTCCATTGCCGCTGCTGTCTCTTCCAAGGCTCCGGCTTGTTGTTCCGTACGCGCAGAGAGATCGAAATTCCCGCGACTGATTTCAGCACCCGCAATAGCGACGCTTCCCGCACTATCGCGCACTTGAAGAAGAACCTGCTGGATCTTCTCAACAAAGCCATTGAAGCCGGCCGCAATTTTAGCGAGCTCATCCTTTCCCCTCACTTCCAGGCGCGCCTCCAGCTCTGCATCGCCATTGGCGATGTTTGTCATCGCTTCGCCTAATGTCCGTAAGGGACGAGTGATCCGGCTAAGAGCTATGACCATTACGACGGCTGTGACAACGCTACAGACGAGCGCCAGAATCAAACTGTGGATCATCAATCGATTCGCTTCTGCTGTTACCACACTTGGCTGGAATGAGAGCTGGATTGCCCAAGGTGCCATTTCTGGATAGAGGCGCAATGGTTCCAAAAGATGTGCCGCACCTGATGCGTCGTGATATTCATACGACTCTCCCTTACGGATTGATGCAGTTGCCGCCTCCGGCAATTCGTCCGCTTTCTTGCCGAGCCGATCAGGATCAGGATGACTCGCGTAAACGCCACTATTGGAAATGAGCGACAGGCTCACCCCATCAATAGATTTAATCGAGCGAAGAATATCTGAGAGCTTGGCAAGCTGGAAAATGACACTCGCTACTCCGGCGAATTTTTCCTTGACCAGAATTGGCGCATTGATGGAAGCGATCATCAATGGCTTGCCGCCGGTTGAATAGCTATGTGGTTCAGAGACGAAAACTCTACGCGTCTGCTTGGGAACGTAGTACCACTGGTCGGCATCGGCCGTACTTTGGAAGATGATCGGCTCACCTTGTACTGACCCGTCGGCGTTTTTCGTGAAGAAGGGCAGGTAACGACCGCTTTTATCATGCTCCGGGAGCTTTCCCGCGTACTCTGCATCGTTTCCATCCAGTGCGTTCGGCTCCCAAGTCACTGCAGCACTGACGATGTCACTAGACCCGCTTAACGTCTGCAAGGTCATTGCGGTCATCTGCTTGCGCGACAGGGCGATGTCGGCAGCGCGCAACGTGCCCAGGCTTCCTGCAAGATTGACGACGGCACCCAGGTTGGTAGCGATTCGTGCATGTACAGAAGCGACTGCTTCCCGCGCGGATGTCCGGGCTAGTTGCATACCTGCAGCCTCGGCGCTTGCAGCGCTGCGCAGACTGATAACCAACACCGTAATCACGAGACTGAGAACAACCAGTAGAGTCGCAATGATACAGATTTTGGCACTCAGGGAAAGCGATCTAAGGAGATGTCTGTTCATGAGGTCTTCTCGGAACTAGGAGTTGGATTTCAACAGCGAGAAAGTCAAGCGTGTATCGAAGTAAATATGCAGGAGAAGACCTCAGCCGCGGAAGTTACTGCATTTCCCAAGCCGACAGAGGAATCCAGGTTTGAATTGGCTTCCTCTGATCAGGCACTTCGATGTAGCAGGTTTCAGTAGAAACCATGAGGCCACGTGAAAATTACAGCGAGAGCTTAAACATCAGCTGGGGCATGAAACGCTTGTAGGTTCCGCTTCCAAGCGGGTCGTTCTGGTAACGTGCGTACTCAAGCCGCAAACCGAACTGATATTCGGCCTTCCCGCCAATCTCCCATAGCACGTCAGCTCTCTCAAAGACTTCTGTGCCGTTATGCGCGCTTCCGTTGATCAGCGAGAGCAAATTGAAATGAAGTTTTTGTCCCGCCACGTCAACGGGCTTTGACATCAATACCGAGCGCCAAAGCCAGGTTCTGGGATCGAAGTTCGTATTACGGTACAGAAGGCCGGACTCGAAATAGTCGAAACCTGGTACATCAAAGTTCAACGAAACACCATAGTTCTGGGAGCGGAAATGGTCTGTGTCCGGATAGCTGCCACGCTCCCAGCGTGCAATCAGAGAAACATCCGAAACCGGGCCAAATGCAAAGCTCTTACCCGTGATTTTGCTCAGACTCAACCTCGGGTTAAGAACCAACAGTTGCTGTGAATCGTTGGTGCTCACCGGCGAGCCCACGTGCTTGCCTTGATACAACTCAGCATCGAAATAGACGTCACCCCAGTCGGTGCCGCGAAAGTGTTCAAACTGAAACGTCTGAAGGTTCTGATTGGATGTCCCATAGCCATAGATCCCATCTGGCTTGGCCCGATTTGTCACTAGATAGTTGATGTTGGTGGCGGAAAAATTCTCCGCGAGGACCGCACTGGTTGCTCCCAGCAGGCCCAGTCCCAGGCAAATTTTTTTGATTGCTTTCATGACGCTGTCTCCTTGGTTTTAATTAATTTAGGACAAGACTCTCCCCTGCCGGCGTCAGAAGACGCGGCATTTGAGATTTTTTTCGATGCGGATTAGGTACTTGCGTGAAAAGTCAGCCCTCCCAAAGGAGGGCTAGACCAAACGCATCACGAGTAATGGGGAAGGCTCCCCACATCAGATCAATGAGGCTTCGACTGAATCGCCATGCTCACGCCGTAATCGAAGAAGGGGCTATCTCCTTCGAACATCTGGATGCCAGCTTGCGGGACTGAAACCGAATCCAGGCCTTTATGAATCGAGCCATCAATCATGACAAGCGCAATTTGCTTCGGATCGACCAACACAGCCAGGTTGTTCAACGGATTTTCATTGACCAAGACGAGGTCTGCCAGATAACCAGGCAGTATCTGGCCCTGCTCATTTCCACGCATCATGATCTCGCCACCCCACTTGGTGGCGGCGATCAGAGCCTCCTTCTTGGTCATGCCAACATAGTCAACCAGGTATTGCAGGTCATTGGCATTGGTACCATGCGGCATCCATGCAAAGCCATAGTCTCCCCCCGGGAGAATACGGATGCCGCGCTTGTGCATCTTGGACAGCGTTTCCGACGCGATCTCCAGCTCACGCGTGTAGCCCATCGTCTTCGCGATCTCCGGAGTGATTCCGTACTCTGAAGCGTGGAAAGAGGTGCGCACGAGCCAGCCCAGACCTGGGACCACGAAGTGCTTGTCCTTGTTCGCTTCGAGCATATCGAGCGCTTCTTCATCGGCGAAACTGGCATGGAAGATCAACTCCAGCCCATGCCGTACGCATTGCTTGACTGACTCTGCCGAGCGCGCGTGAACCGCCACGCGCTTGCCAAAACGTTTTGCCTCCGAGGCCAGCATCGCAACCTCCTCTTCCGAGAACGGCGACATTTCTGCGGGGATGCCGGCGATGTACTCACCGGACAAATTGATCTTCAAATGGTCCACGCCGTATTTGATGAAAGTCCGCGCCGACCTGCGAATTTCCTCGGGACCGGAGCAGACGCTGCCGAAACTGAGTTCCGGATAGGGAAGATGCGGCAAAGTGTTGTCGCCAAGCGCACCGATAGTGGTGATCTCCTGGCTGCCGGCCAGATAGCGAGGACCTGGGAATTCGCCTGCGTTGATGGCATTGCGCAGCACCACGTCCAGACGCGGTTTCGCTGCGGCCGCACCCAGCGCTGAAGTCCATCCCATATCGAGGTAACGCTTGGCGACACGAACGCACCAGAGGATGTGCTCTTCGGGCGGCATCATCTGGATCGCAGACAAAGTCGGTTGGTCGTTCCATGAGAAATGGGTATGCCCTTCCGTCATGCCAGGCATGAGGAAACGGCCTTTGCCGTCGATGACTTCAGCACCGGCCACATCGATACTTCCGGCGCCAGATTTCACCTGTGAAATACGGTTGTTTTCAACCAGGACATCACCGATGAAAGGATCCGTGCCGGTACCGTCGAAAATATTGACGTTCTTGAATAAGGTCTTTGCCATGTTTGTCTCCTCTTTTCCTCGTGGCTAGTTATTGGAAAGCGCTTCCTTGATCGCTTTTATGCACGCATCGGTTTTCTCAAATGTGGTCCAGTGTCCACAGCCCTCGAGCACAAGGACCTTACTGCCACGGATACGCTGCGCCATTGCGTTGACATTGGCCGCCGGGGCGACCCCATCTTGATCTCCCGTCACCAGCAGGGTCGGCACAGCGATCTCTTCGATGGGTGCAGATTGAGCCGAGGCCAGCGCCTCGCAACTTTGTGCGTAACCCTCGGGAGGCTGACGCATCACACTCTCGCGCACCAGGGTCAAGGCCATTGGATTGCTGGCTTTGGTCTCTTTGCTGGTAGCACCGGCGACAATAGCGTCAGCAATCTCCTGGACCTTCTCGGCGCCCTGGCGAGCCAGCTCGGCACGAGCACGGATTGCTGGACGAGCCGGCTCCGGAGGGGCGACCAGAGGTCCGAACAACACCAGACTGGTGACCGAGTCCGAATAGGCCACCGCAAAATGCTGTGCCACGATCGTGCCCATGGAATGCGCAAGGATGTCCACACTCTCGATTTTCAGAGCCTTGAGCACCTGGCGAACCGCCAGAACATAGGCTTCGATCGTCAGCGCCTGTGCGGGAAGCTTCGAACGTCCGCTACCCGGAAGATCCAGGCGGATGACTTTGCGCCCCGCCAGTGCTGGAAGAATGGGCGTCCATGTATTGGACGATCCGCCGAGACCGTGAATGCACAATACCGGCGCGCCATCGCCTTCGACTTCAACGGCAATGTCGTCGATGAACAGGGTTGCCATTACAGGACCTCGTTTTCCAGAACCCCAAGACCGGAAATCTCGATACGCATCTTATCGCCGCTCTTCAGGAACTTCGGCGGGTTGAAGCCGATGCCAACTCCGGCAGGGGTACCTGTGGCGATGATATCGCCGGGACGCAACTCAATGCCTGCAGAAATGGTCTCGATCAGCGAGGGAATATCGAAAATCAGATCTGCCGTGGAAGCATCCTGGCGCAGCTCGCCGTTGATCCAGCATCGCACGTTCAGGTTCTCGGGATTGACTTCATCCGCAGTCACAGCATAAGGACCCATGGGGCAGAAGCCGTCGAGTGACTTGCCGAGGAACCACTGACGGTGAAGCTTTTGCAGATCGCGAGCAGTGAAGTCGTTCACGATGGTGTAGCCCCACACGTGCCTGTAGGCGTCTTCCTTGCTGATGTTGCTCCCGCCGACGCCGATGATGACGGCCAGCTCGGCCTCATAGTCCAGTTGCTGAGTTACCTTTGGATGGCTTGGAACTTTCTCGCCGGTGGCGATAACCGTCGAAGCCGGCTTGGTGAAGATCACCGGTGCCTCAGGCACATGCTAGCCTTCCTTGGCACTGCTGTCGAAACCAGATTTGCTGAACTCCGCAGCGTGCTCGCGATAATTCTTGCCGACGCAGAAGATGTTGCGCGCGGGTACGGGGATGGGGGCGAGAACCTTTGCCTCCGACAGCGGGACGCCCTTGCCTTTGGGGCTCAGGCGACCGCGAAGGTCTGCAAATTTCTGTACCAATTGGATCATGTTTCCGCTGAAGTCCACATCCAGCGAGGACAGCGGCCAGAAGACACCGTCGTTGCCATCCACCAGGGCGACTTGCTCTTTACCAGCGTATTGTACGGTTGCGAATTTCATTTTCTCCTCCAGTCATAGAAAGTTGTTAAACTGCTGAGCAATGTAGCACCAAAAATGTACCAAAACAAAGCTTTGGATCATCTTAATAGACCAATTGGTATATCATTGAGACCGCTAACCATCTGACTGGGTCGACGACAGAACCCGTCATTATTCGATTATGGAAACCCCTCATACTCCCAATAGCCTCAGGGCCAGTGGCGCAAAAGCGCTCGCCAAGTATCTGATCGAGGCCATCAGTAGCGGTGAAATGCGCCCGGGATACAAATTGCCGGCCGAACGCGCCCTTAGCCAGCAGTTTCAAGCCTCGCGGGGCACAGTGCGACGCGTCCTGAGCGATCTGAAGGAACAGGGCTTCATTACGCAAACGGTTGGAAGCGGGACATTCGTTGCCGACAAAGTCAGCGCGGAACCTGCGCTGGAAGAAGCACTGCATGTCAGCCCGGCTGAACTCATGGAAGGACGACTCCTCATCGAGCCCCTGCTTCCCAAGTTGATCGTCCAACATGCGACCAGGGCAGACTTTCTGAAGATGAGGGAGTGCATTGACAAGTCGGAGGCGGCAAAGACCATCGAGGAATTTGAATATTGGGACGGCGCACTGCATCAGGTCTTTGCCGAGGCGACACATAACAATTTCATTCTGCAGTTGCTCGCCCTGGTTACCAAGGTGCGTGAGCAGGGGGAATGGGGGCGCCTGAAACATGACTCCATGACGCCGCAACGGCGCCAGGTATATCAAGAGCAGCACAGGGATATTGTGACCGCCCTGCAGAACCGGGATGAGGCGCAAGCACGCCGGCTTATCGAGGGCCATCTGGTCCAGATACGCGAGAATCTGTTTTCCCGCTAAGCCGATTGCTTGCACCTGAAGTCATCCGTTGAATTCGGCCATCAATTGGCGACGAAACGCGGCATCTGCCGCTGGCCCACGGCCGGCAGCAGCATTCTCCGCCATGTGCTGGGAGGAACCGGTGCCCGGGATAACACAGGTCACCGCCGCGTGCTGAAGAATAAATTTGAGTAACAGGCATGACCAGGTCTTGCATCCGTATGCCGCCGCCCATGCCGGTACAGGGCGCGTGCGCAGGTCCCGCAGCAATCCTCCGCTGCCAAATGGTAGGTTGACCATGACCGCTATTTTTTTCTCCATGGCTAGCGGAAGCAAACGACGCTCGGCGACGCGGTCGGCAATCGAATAATTCAATTGCACGAAATCCAAAGGCTCAGCACGCATGACCTTCTCCAGCTCATCGTATGCGCTCGATGTGTAATGCGTCGCTCCGACATATCGTATACGCCCCTGCTCTTTCCATGAGCGCAGCGTTTTGATGTGCTCGTTAAAATCTACCAGGTTGTGTATCTGCATGAGGTCCACGCTCTCGACTCCCATCGCTTTCATGGAGCTGTTCATCTGTCTTTCACCTGCAGCACGGCCTTTTGTCCAGACTTTAGTGGCAACGAATGTCTCGGAACGACTTCCATGATGTGCCAGAAGCTTGCCGATTGCAGCTTCTGCACGACCGTACATCGGGGATGTATCCAACACAGTTCCGCCCGCGCGGTAAAGCTGCGCCACCACGTCCGGCAATTCGGTCCCTGGGACATCCGAGGCGGCCACATCAAATCCGACATAGGTCCCGCATCCGATCACCGGAAGCAGTTCACCACTCTTGGGAATGCTCCGCTTTTGCATTGACTCCATCGATTTTCTCCTCAGCAAGACAAACCGCCTACGCGAGACGTTCGCGGTTTTGTACCCGTAATGTGGATGACGAAGAAAGTCCGTCATTCATGTCTACTGCTGCCCCCTCCGCGCTCCTCAATTGACCCGGCTGACCGAACTGCATCGAATCAATCATAAGATCAAGCAGTCGGATCGTGTCATCTCTTCCAAATACCAGTGCATAAAAACCGCGGAAAAGACAAAAACCAAAAAGCAGACTAAAATTCCGTCATTATGCATTGCACTGTGCAGTGCACTTACGCGGCTTAATTTTATACCATTTTCTAGCGAGGAAAATATGAGCACATCACCCACCCCATATGCAGATGAAAAATTCAAGACCGGTTCCGCTGTTTTTGAAGGTGTCACTGGTCAATCAGCACAGGCATTCGTCACCGCATTTGACGATGTCGCACCTGGCTTCGGTCGTTACATCATCGAATGGGAATTCGGCGACCTGTACTCAAGGCCTGGTCTGGATCTTCGTTATCGGGAAGTCGCCATCATCGCCTCCTGCGCCACACTAGGCGTCATCGGCCACGCTGCGCTGAAGATGCATATCCTGGTCGCCCTGCGCGCGGGCCTGACAAAGAATGAGATTGGCGAGATTCTCATGCAAGTGGCGTTCGCCGCTGGCTTACCCACTGCGATTGGCGCTATCGGTGTTGCTCGCGAAGCATTTTCAGAATTCTCCGTGTGAGGCTGATACAGAACTGCAAGAAAAAGGCTCACCAATGAAAACCTCCTCATACGCAAATCAGCGGACCGGCAATATCTCCATGATGACTGCCGCGTGCGGCATTGCGGTCGCCAATGTGTACCTGTGCCAGCCCCTGCTTCCGGCAATTTCTGCGAGCTTCTCAATTACCTCCGAGCAAGCGGGCCGCGTGGCGACAGCAGCGCAGATCGGCTACGCCTTAGGGATTCTTCTGGTGGTACCGCTGGCAGATCGCGTCAGCGTCACGAAACTTATCCGGGTTCTTCTGGTGCTATCCGCTTTCTTCTTGCTGTCGGCAGCGGCGGCGCCGAACATAGAGATCTTGACGCTAGCCTCCCTGGCGATCACTGTTGCTACGGTCATACCACAAATTCTGATTCCGATTGCCGTATCCACCTCTTCCCCGGAGAAGGCGGGATCAGTTGTTGGCACACTTCAGAGTGGTCTCATTGCGGGCATTCTTTTGTCCAGAACATTCTCCGGATTAATTGCCCAATACTCGGGTAGTTGGCGCTTCTCCTATGTCGCCGCTGCCGCCTGCACGGTAGTTTTATTGCTTACCTTACCCCGAGCCCTACCCAAACGCGAACTCCCGCCGGTCAATATCTCCTATTTCGCCTTGATCGGCAGCCTCCCCGGCCTAGTCTCGAAATGGACGCATCTACGTCTATCCGCATTGCTTGGAGCACTGGTATTTGGTGCTTTCTCGGCGTTTTGGGCCACCCTCGCGTTTCATCTTGCAGAACAGCCCTTTGGATACGGATCTGCCGAGGCAGGGCTCTTTGGCCTCTGGGGCGCAGCAGGAGCACTCATTGCGCCTCTTTTCGGGAAGATAGCCGACAGGCATGGCCCGAGCATCCTCAATGTAATCTCCATCACGGCGGCTGCTCTCGCTTTTGCATGCTTTGCTGGATATGGAAATATATACGTCGCGGCCATTGTCATCGGTGTCAATTTCCTGGACTTCGCCAATCAGGCCGGCCAGATTGCGAATCAGACCCGCATCTTCAAGCTGGATCCAACAGCTCGCGCCAGACTTAATACCGTCTACATGGTCGCGACGTTCGGCGGGGGAGCCGTAGGATCGACTTTAGGAAGCTACGCATGGTCAAAACATCAGTGGAGCGGTGTATGGATGACGGGTTTCGCGCTCATTGGAGGCGCAGCTTTTCTGCTCTTCATCTGGGCCTGCATTGAGCGGCTCGCCCGCGAATAATTGGGGAAGAACCTGTTGCGTATAATGTGGAAAATTCTCCTTGCACGAGGAGAAGAATGTATCCACTTTGGAATTGCAAGCAATGGGACCAGTAGAGAAGATTGAAGCTTCAGGCATTACCGAGCGCCGCAGGCAGATCCTGGATGCGGCGCGCCAGCTGTTTCTGGAACACGGATATGGCGACACGAGCATGGACCGCATTGCGGAAAAAGCGGAGGTCGCCCGCAGAACCGTTTATAACCAGTTCAAAAGCAAGGAAGCGCTTTTTGAAGCCATGGTCCAGGAAATCTGGAGCCATTTCCCAGTATTGGATATCACCAGCGACGAGGAGTCGCTTGCGGATCCCCGAGCTGGCCTGCTGCGAGTAGGCCATGCGGTCGCCAATTTCTGGATCACCGATGAATCCGTCGCGTTCTTGCGCATGGTCATTGCTGAAGGCGGAAGATTCCCCAGTTTGCTGAAGACTTTCTTGGAGCTTGGCAAAGGTCCTGCCATGGCCGCTGTGACCCATTATCTGTTAAAGCTGACCAAGAAGAAACTGCTCGACATCAGCGATACAAAGCTGGCGACTCGCCAATTCCTTGGAATGATTGACGAGCCGCTGCTTTGGGTCCGGGTAGTCGGTCTCAACGAGAAATACACAGCCAAACAGCGCAGCGTCATTGTTGAGAACGCTGTGGACATGTTCCTTGGGTTCTACCGCCCGCGTTAATGCGCTGGGTGAGTCCGAACCCCTACTGGACCTTTTCACCACCTGCTATCTGCCTCAAGCCATCAAGCAATCTGCACCGGCCTTTGCGATTATCTCGTCTTGGTCGGGCGTACCGCCCGATACGCCCACGGCTCCGACGCACTGGCCTTGAGAGAAAATGGGCACGGCACCCTGAACCGGAATACGCCCGTCGCTGAATGTCACCATGGTGATCCGGGCCTGTGTTGCTGTCTCAATGACACCGCTCGGCTTCTTCATCATTGCCGAGGTCAACGCTTTTCCTCGCGCCACTTCTGGCGTCTGGAAGCTGGCACCATCCATTCTGGCCAGTGCCATGAAATGGCCACTGGCATCTAGTATGGCGATGCTGGCGGCTACCCCCAGCGAGTTTGCCGAGTCAATACAGGAGGCCAGGATACGTTGGGCATCAGTGTATTCAAGCTGGATACAGCTTTTCATTGGAAGTCCTCTCTATGTGTGCGTGAGTAATTTGAACATTCCACAAGGAGTGGAATAGGTAGTGCGTAGCTGCACTGGTGACGGGTCAATGGCAAGACCAGCTATTTATCCGGATGCAAAGAAAATTGGCGCTCTTCTTTAGGCATCTATGTCTCTGTGGTCCGCCTCGCCCTGCTTCCAATAGCCGGCAGCATGGATCTGCGACTGTTCCAGGCCGCGTGCTTTGAGCACTCTACGGATACCCTGAACCTCGTGAGACTCTCCAGCTGCCCAAACTTTCACATCCGGCGGAAGCGGCATGGAAGTCAGCATACTTTCCAACGACGATGTTGAAGGAATCTCCGAGCTAGCACCGCACAGCCATTGCACCGATGCATTTCTGCTCAAACGCAGATACGACTTCTCTTCTGCACTAGAGATTCTGATGATTATCCGGGCATGGGCGTGACGCGGAAGCGATTCTGCAATGGATGCGATGGCAGGCATTGCCGTCTCATCGCCCACGAGCAAATAGTCGTTATCCGCGTCCAGAATCGGGTAGCCACTGCGGGGATGCACATCGCTGATATAAATCTCATCGCCCGACTTGACGGTTTCGGCCCAAGACGAAACCGGTCCGGTAGCTCCATGCAAGAAGATATCCAGATGGAGTTCTTGTTTTTCCTCATCGATATTGCGCACTGTGATCGCGCGTCCGGAGTGCGAATAAGTTGCGCCGCCAGCAACTGGAACGACCGGTACAAAAATCTTCAACCATTGTGCGGGCACGCCTGCTTTGACTGAGAGCATGCGCGAATCAATGGTCAGCCGTTTCATGTGCGGAGTGACCAAGGACGTCTTTTTGACGATGACTGATCTGACTTCATACGGAAGGTGTTCCAGCTTCATAACGGCCCTTATCCTGCGAATGGCAGAAACCCAGGCTAGAAGATTCCGATCTCCATCGAAAATTTTGCCTGGAAAAATTAAACAGCAATCATTCCCATCAACAAGCCCTATTAGACTCTCACAAGCAGCGCGCGCCATTGCGAAATCTCGCCACTTCATTGTTCATTCCGGACAAATTGGTCCTGCGGCGCACGGCGATAAACCTGGAGAGCCTGGCGACCAAATGAGAGTAATTAATGTGATAGACGCAGCCTGACAGCTATTGCGGCAAGATGATCGTGGAGACAGGGAAATGCAGATCGTGCTTGCGTTCCTGAAGATATGTCGCTGGTGGCTTGCCTACCGCCTTGCGAAACATGGTCACAAAACTACTTGCGTCTTCATAACCCAGCTCAAAGGCGACCGCTTGCACGCTTTGTCCTCCGGCCAAACGTTGCAGAGCAAGGATGATATGAAGTTGACGGCGCCAACGCCCAAACGACATGCCGACCTCCCTGAGCAAAATGCGGCTCATCGTCCGCTCGCTCATGGCAACACGCTGCGCCCAAGCATGACTCGATAGCTTCTCGGCGGGTTCGGCCAGAAGCATTGCGGCAAGCCGACGCAAACGCGCGTCATTCGGCATGGGTAAGTGCATCGCTTCGACCGGGGCGGCGACAATCTCATCGAGCAGCGTGCCTACCAGGCGGGATTCCGGGCTCTCCTCAGCATAGAGCGGGTTGATTACAACGACTTTCAACAGTAGCTCACGCAGTAATGGCGAGACTGAAATCGTGCAGCAATCCACTGGCAATCCTGCGGCCGCCACCGTATCGATGAAAAGACAATAACACTCCGTCTCGCCCATCCCTTTGGCGGAATGCTCTACACCCGGCGGTATCCATACAGCGCACTGAGGTGGGACTATCCAGATACCTCGGTTGATGTAGCAATTGAGCACGCCACGAACGGAGTAAAGTAATTGTCCCTTGTGATGCACGTGGGAAGCCTTCTCCCAGTCCTTCGTCACGTTCTTCGCCGTAAAAGCAACCACAGCACGTGGAAAGGTCTCAAGACTATCCTGCAAGACGGAAGAGGTTTCACTTTTCCTCATAGATGTCTAATCACATTGCGTATGCCTGAGCAGAACACGTGGCTCCGGCGCGGCGATGCTGCACAGCGGCCGGCGAGCCCGAAACTGACACGACCACTACCCAACATTATCCGCACAGGCTTGTGCAAGAAAATCAAGGAATAATTTTGCTCGCCGGGACAGGTATCTGCTCGCCGAGTGCACTGCGTAGATATTGATGTCCTGCTCCTTGTAATCATCAAGAGCGGTTTCCAGACGCCCGGCGGCAAGGTCCTCTTGCACGTCGTAATCCGATTTCAGTACGACCCCTGCACCGGCAACAGCCCACTGGCGCAGCAAGCCACCATCACTGGCCATCCTGTCCCCGCCAACATCGACGGCAACGGGAAGATCGTTCTCGACAAACCGCCAGCTGGCCTGCGGTGCTCCGGCACGAGAAAGAACCAGGCAATTGTGCGTCTTGAGATCAGTGGGCTTAACCGGCTTTCCTCTGCTCTTCCAATAACCGGGTGCGGCGCAGACTGAACGGCCTGCATGCGCGATGAGCCTGGCTTTCAAACGTGAATCTACCAGCGGCCCTGTACGGATCGCAATGTCGTAACCACCGTCAATCAAGTCAACGACACGATCGTCAAGATTGAGTTCAAACCTTACGTTTGGATGGAGCGCTAAAAATGCGTCTATATGCTTCGGTAACGTAGTGCGGCCGAAGTCGCTCAGTGAAGATATCCGAATGGCGCCTCTCAATGCTCCAGTATGAGCAACCTGATCGCAAGCATCTTCAAGGTCGCGAACGATATGCCGCGCATGGTCAAGAAACTGGGCCCCCTCCTGAGAGAGCGCCAGTTTCCGGGTCGACCTCATCACCAGCTGTGCGCCAAGGTGCGCTTCAAGCCGACGCAGGCTTGCTGTAATTGCCGAGGGCGCCATGTTACGCGCGCGGGCGGCACCCGCCAGGCTGCCGTGGTCCGCGATATCGATAAAGATCTTGAGATGCGCTATCAAATCCATAATTCACTTTATGTGAACATACCCTTCGTTGACACAGGGATTTTCGGGCGATTAAAGCCAAACTAATATTGACCATTCATATTAACAGCAGATTAGAGGAAAAGATGATGACAAGCGCATCAATGCATACGGAAGGTGGAAATGGCCAGAGCGGCCTGAATGGACTCAAGATTTTCATCTTTGGTGCTGGCTCCGGAATGGGTGCGGCTATTGCCAAAATGGCGGCAGCGCGCGGTGCCAAGATCGCATTGGCTGGAAGAAATCTGGAGAAGCTGAAGTCCGTTGCCCAACAGTTGGGCCAATCGGTGATTGGCACGTACAGCGTCGATCTTGCGGATCAGAAGCGAGTAGAAGAAGTCCTCGCCGAACATGGTCCCTACGACCACATTGTGACGACCGCCGCAGAATTGACATTCACACCGTTCGTGGACCTGAGCGATGAACAGATTTCGCGCATGTTGTCCGCCAAGTTCTGGGGGCCAATCAATATCGGCCGCGCCGCCAGCCGCCATTTGAATGCGCAAGGCAGTGTTCTCTTCTTTTCGGGCCTGGCGGCATATCGTCAAGCTCCGGGGGCGTCCTTGGTCGGTGTCCTCAATATTGGCCTGGAAAGCCTGGCTGCGGCCCTGGCAATCGAGCTGAAGCCGAAGCGCTTCAATGTCATCTCTCCTGGTGTAGTAGATGCCGACACCTGGGCTGCAATGCCGAAAGACGCGCGCTCGGCGTTCTTCCAGGAGGTCTCGAATACGCTACCGGTTGGCCGAGTCGGTTCCGTCACGGACGCCGCCCATGCTGCATTGGCGGTGTTGGAAAACGGATTTATTAACGGAACAGTGATCAACGTGGACGGCGGTGGACGGGTGGCCTAACTACCGCAGCTGACCGCACGTCACTACGTTCTACAGAATAGAAAAGGGCACGCGCAACGAGTGCCCTTTGTGATTTTTTGATTCAGTAAAATCAGTTCGTGTACCTGACTGATATGAAATCTTGACTTCGCCTTTCGGTGTCATTCCAAAAAAGCACCTTGTATAGCCAAGCATTTATTGTACGAGCCGTAGTATTGCGCCCATCAAGGAAACGGCACCACTCATTACTTAGAAGGGCGCCGTTCTCTTAAATGCACTTCCAACCAGCCGCTACGAATCGGTTCAAGGGAGCTACCGCGCTTCCATTTATATTGCTCAATAGCGCGGATAGTCGGTATATCCCTCAGCGCCGCCGCCGAAAAGAAAATCGGGACGGATCTTATTCAATGGAAGATTGTCACGCAGTCTTGCCGGGAAATCGGGATTGGCGATGAACAATCGGCCAAACGCTACCAGGTCCGCATAGCTCGTGTCCAGGACCCAGTCCGCTCGCTGCTTGGTGTAATTGCCCGCCACGATAATCAGGTTCGGAAAAATCGCACGGGCCAAGGCACGAAATTCCTCCGGGACATTGGGCTCAGCGTCCCAATCGACCTCGGCGAAGTGAACATAGCCGATGTCCAATGCGGCCATGCGAGTCAACGCCAAAAGAACCGTCTCGGGAGTATCCGGATCATGCATTCCCCGTGTTTGGTTGTGAGGTGCAAAGCGTACACCGATCCGCGATGGAGGAAATACATCCACCAGACGCTCAAGGATTTCAATGACAAACCGAATTCTGTTTTCGGGCGTTCCGCCATAGGCATCCGACCGCAAATTGGAGCTCTTCCTGAGGAACTGATCTATCAGGTATCCGTTACCACCGTGCAGTTCAATCCCATCAAAACCAGCTTTGCGTGCATTCTCTGCTGCCCGGATGAAATCGTCCTGAATACGCTTGATTTCGGTCAAAGACATCTCTCGAGGTGGAGTGCAACGCAGCGGAGCGCCTCCGTTGCCATCGGGATTGGCTATCCATACAGAGGTTCCTTCTGGTGTCTCGATGGCGGACGGTGCCAGCGGCGCGGTGCCCCGATGGAAAGAGGCATGGGACATACGACCTGTATGCCATAGCTGGAGGAAAATCTTCCCGCCTTTTTGATGCACTTCTTCAGTAACCAACTTCCAGCCTGCAACCTGCTCCGGAGAATGAATCCCAGGCGTAAACGAATATCCTTGCGCATCTTCGGAAACCTGGGTTGCCTCGGCAATGATGAGCCCGGCATCAGTACGCTGTCCGTAATATTCAGCCATCAGCGTGGTCGGGATGTTTCCAGGCTGAGCCGCTCTACAGCGCGTCATTGGCGGCATCACTATCCGGTTCTTCAACCTCAGATCACCAAGCTTAACCTCATCAAAGAGCTTGCTATTAAAAGTTACCATGGGAGTCCTCATTCACAAGATGGACTATGAATGGTAGACATGGACGTTTCTTGCTCACAGGCCCGGCACGTGAAGGCATACTTCACATAAGGTGCAGAATATAGGCGTGGGCAGTTGCAGATTTTCCCGACGATCGTCCCCTCTCCAGTTGAGCAACTTTCGATTGCCTGCCAAGGGCTTCCAATCGGTGGTCTCCCCCTTCATATCCCGATTCTTTAGATCCCGGAGCAGCTGTTTCAGGGAGGCACTTCGTCGTTTGTTGGAGTTAGTTTGATCTGCCTGTGGAATAGCACAGCCGAGAACCACCGGGGCGTCGTCAAACGACAGGGGCATTTTCGAGAATACGGCTGATGTCGCCCCAACGCAGGCTTTATGCAGTGTGCAGCCTCTTCATGCAACTCAGAGCGGAGCAGATCAAAGAGTGGACAACATTTCCTAAAGGAATTATGGGCATTCTATGCTGCATGAGTTGTTTGGGACCAATGTAGTCACCAAGCGACCATCGGCACCGTGAGACTGGAACTGGTCATCTCTTTTGCATACTAAGACAAATACGATTGCACTGCATCGTGCAGTGCAATGGTATTTATCCATCAACCAAGGAGATCCCATGCGTACCGAAATCATCCACTTCCAAAGCGAAGGCGACACTTGTGCCGGAACCATCTACCGGCCCGAAGGTGATGGCCCCTTCCCGGCGGTGCTCCTGTCACACGGCTTTGGTGCCGTGCGCACCATGCGCAATATCCCCGAGGTTGCGACCCTATTGGCCGAGGCCGGCATCCTGGCATTGGCTATCGATTTCCGCTATCTGGGCGACAGCGGCGGCGAGCCGCGCCAGCAGGTGCGCCCAACAGCCCAGCGCCAAGATCTGGGCAACGCGCTGTCTTACCTTGAGACGCGAGAGGACGTGCGAGCCGACCGACTCGGTTTGTGGGGTACTTCGTTTAGCGGCGGACAGTCACTACGGATAGCGGCCTTCGACAAACGCGTCAAAGCCCTGGTGGCGCAGGTGCCGGCCACCGATTTGTACCGCCAAATCAAGTTCGAGGCACCGCCGGAACACCGTAAGCTGCTCGAATCGACCATCGCTGCAGAGCGGCCACGTCATTTTGGCCAACTCGCTCCAGCCACAATGAAACTGGCGGACGAAGACGGCAAGCCGTCGGTGTTCGGGGTAGAGTCCTGGGAGTGGGCACAGAACAACGTGCGAGAACACGAGACCTTTCATAACGCCGTGACCGTGAGCTCACTGGAGGAGGCATTGCAGACGGCACCGGGCGACTACATCGAATCGATCGCGCCGACGCCTTTGCTGGTCATCATGGCCGAGCCCGACAAGACGGTGTTAACTAAATTCACCAAGGCTGCCTTCGAGCGGGCGGGCGAACCGAAAAAACTAATCACTTATGCGGGCCTGCACTATGACGTCTACGACAAACCGGAGATTTTGGCCATGGCCTCAAAAGCGGCCCGAGACTGGTTCGTCACCTATCTGACAGCGTGAGTAGAAACAGCACGGGCGCGCTCGCCGAACTGGCGAGCGCCTCGCAGCCGACGGTATTTATGCCAGAAGCGCATCGAAGACCGACTACTCGGCGCCACCTGGCGCAAGCGTCCTGTCGACAAAGCAGAAGAACGCTACCCGAATGACACCGTTGTGAGCGGCCTCAGCGATATCGCAGGTGGAAGGTCCGCTCGTGGGCGTAACACACGTCCCGCGGGATTTTTGTCGACCACTGCCCTGCCCGTCGAGCAAGATGCGCCTCCAGCGTCCAGCGCACCTCCAACTCGTCGAGCGTAATTAAGGCTGTCAACCTCTCCGTGACGGATTCACTGAGGAGCATGCATAGGTCCTGTCGCCCAGGCGTACCTCCAGTAATTCCGCCCGTGACCACCAAATGAGCAGCGCAACGTATTGTGGCCGCCCCCCGGGATGCTCCGCGTCCACGGCCTCGGCAAAAATTCTGTCGACCGACTTCCATGCACCGTCTCTAACCTTAGCGTGCTGAAAAGTAGATTTCCTATCAGAGGATGCACGTGCGGGCGCAGCCTGGACAGCCTGGGAGACTACACTAGGGAGTATAAATTTCAACCACGTTAGAACGGTTG
>Ga0182006_1000685_pt1 | contig 23686 bp, 26 predicted proteins | sample Sormic07211104_1_FD_123022 | JGI IMG/M metagenome (GOLD analysis project Ga0182006, IMG submission 123022) | Rhizosphere microbial communities from Sorghum bicolor, Mead, Nebraska, USA - 072115-104_1 MetaG | ecosystem: Host-associated > Plants > Roots > Rhizosphere | place: USA: Nebraska...
CCAGCACCAGCAGGATCACGGTCTTGCGCAGCCAGCCCATGCGATACAGGGACTCGAAGGCCGACAGCGGGCGCTGCACTTCGGCAGAAGCATTGGGATTGGGGTCCACCAGGATTTCCGGGCGGACGAAGGGCAGATTGGTTTGCATGATGAGGTCTCCGGCGCGGCTCAGTGGTGGGCGAACAGCATGTCGTTGATGCGGGTTTCCAGTTCGGCCTGGGCAGCCGTTCCCAGCTGGCCGGGATCGATGCTGTTGAGTTCGGCGCGGACCTGGCCCGGGTGCGGGGTAAGCAGCAGGATGCGGGTGCCCACGCGGATCGCTTCTTCGATCGAGTGCGTCACGAAGAGCACCGTGAACTGGGTGTCGTCCCACAGGCGCAGCAGTTCATCCTGCATCTTGCGGCGGGTCAGTGCATCCAGCGCGGCGAAGGGTTCGTCCATCAGCAGCACGTCCGGCTCCATGGCCATGCCACGAGCAATGGAGACGCGCTGTTTCATGCCACCCGAGAGCATGTGCGGATAGCTGTCGATGAACTTGGCCAGGCCGACCTTGCTGATGTAGTACTCGACGCGCTCGGCGGCGGCCTTGCCCTGCAGGCGGCCACTGGCGTGCAGCGCGAACTCCACGTTCTGGCGTACCGTCTTCCAGGGCAGCAGCTGGTCGAATTCCTGGAACACCATCATGCGGTCCGGACCGGGCTCATGCACTTCCCGGCCCTTGAGACGGATCGCCCCCGAGGTCGGCTGCAGGTAGCCGCCGATGGCCTTCAGCAGCGTGGACTTGCCGCAGCCAGAGGGGCCCAGCAGGATGTAGCGGTCGCCCGGATGGACGTTGAAACTGACGTTCTGGGTAGCGGTGACCAGTGAATCGGTGGTCTTGTATTGCAGGGTGACGCGGTCGATTTCCAACAGCGGACGCGATGGGTCGAGGATAGCCGCAGCTTGGGCAGGGTCGCTCATGCCAGTCTCCAAATGATTTATAAGAATTATCGATGCTGGAACGGATGCTAGGCCGCCAAGCTGTAACGAATCTGACTAAATCCTGACGTCTTCTTTTCGTGAGCGGTTCGGACATACAATGACGACCTGCCCAAGCAGCGTCCAACAGCTGCGGCATCGAAAAACAACACTGGAGATCCCATGCGCATCCTGCTGGTCGAAGACACCGCCGACGTGGCCGAGGCCATCGTTTCCCACCTGGCCCGCATCGGCCACACGGTCGAATGGGAAAGCCACGGCGGCCACGCCGCGCGCCGCCTGGGCGAGGCCTTCGACCTGCTGATCCTGGACGTGATGCTGCCGCAGACCGATGGCTTCGCCCTGCTGGAGCAATTGCGCGCGCGCGGCCAGCACACGCCGGTGCTCATGCTCACCGCCTGCGGCGAGATCGAAGAGCGCGTGCGCGCACTCGACCTGGGCGCGGACGATTACCTGGTCAAGCCCTTCGACTTCCGCGAACTGGAGGCGCGCATCCGCGTGCTCCTGCGCAGGAGCGGCGGCGAATCGACCAACCTGCTGCACTGTGCCAACCTGTGCATCGACCGCAAGAGCCGCACCGCCACGCTGGACGGCCAGCCCATCGAGCTGACCCGGCGCGAGGTGACGCTGCTGGAAATCATTGCGGCAAGGCCGGGGCGCATCTTCAACAAGGATGAGTTGATGGATCGCCTCTTCACGGTCGACGACACGCCCAACGCCAACACGGTCGAGCAATACGTGGCGCGCCTGCGCAAGAAACTGGCCGCTGCCGCCTTCGAAATCCGCACCCTGCGCGGCCTCGGTTATCAGCTGGTGTTGCACGCCCCGGCGGCCGGTGAAGCTTCCGCGTCCACCCCGGCCGCTGCCCTGCACTGATGCTGGGCCGTTCGCCGCACGTCGTCGCCGGACGCTCGCTCTACACGCGGCTGGTGGTGCGCGTGGGCGCGGTGCTGCTGGTGAGTGCCGCCGTGCTGCTCATCGCCATCTGGATCTCGACCCAGCTGGCCGCACGCCAGGCCTATGACCGCATCCTGGCCGGCAGTGCCTTGCAGATCGCCGAAAACACCTGGTACGACCATGGCGAGGTCAATGTCGATGTGCCGCTGGCGGCGCTGTCGATGCTGGGCACCGGGGACCATGCGATCTATGCGGTCTTCGATCCGCGTGGCCGGGTGATCGCAGGCGATGCCGAATTCCGTCCGGAGATTCCCTGGAACGAGCTGGAACAAGGCCCGCTGTTGCGCGACGGCGATTATCTGGGCACGCCGGTGCGCATGGCCATCATCGGGCGGCGCATGCCGGTCGACAGCGCCCATCCTTGGGCCGTGATCGTGCTGGCGCAGACCAACAACGCGCGCATGTCCTTTGCGCAGAGCCTGGGCGGCAAGGCGCTGGTGGTGATCGTGGCCATGAGCGCCCTGACGATTTTGGCAGCAATGTTCACCCTGTACCAGGCACTGGCGCCGCTCAAGCGCATCGAGGCGGCCATCCGTGAGCGGGACCTGAACGATCTTTCACCCCTGTCATTAACCGTGCCTGCCGAGACCCATGCGCTGGTCTCGGCCATCAATGCCTTCATGGAGAGGCTGGTGGTCCACCGCGCCACCATGCGCCGCGTGATCGGCGATGCCGCGCATCAGTTGCGCACGCCCGTCACCGCCCTGGTGGCGCAGATGGAACTGCTGGCCACCGAGCCCAGCGAAGAGAAGCGCCAACGCCACCTTGCGCTGCTGCGCGAACGCACGCGCCACCTAGGCGCGCTGGTGAACCAGCTCATCAATCACGCCATGGTCCAGCATCGCAATGACAGCCGGTTGCAGGAACGCATCGATCTGGCCGACCTGGTGCGCTCGCAGATGACGGAAGTGCTGTCCAATCGCGCGCGCACGCCGCACGACCTGGCGCTGGATGTGCCGCCCCTGCCCTGTTTGATTCAGGGCGATCCGATTGCGCTGGGCGAGGCGATCAAGAACATCCTCGACAACGCCCTGCAATACGGTGCGCCCGGGTTGTTGCACGTGCGACTAGACAGCGATGGCCAACGCCACCGGCTCAGCTTCATCGATGACGGACCGGGGATTGCTGCCGAAGATTGGGAGCGATTGCGCAAGCCCTTCGCCCCGCGCGGAGAGAACCGCATGGGGGCGAGCCTGGGCTTGTCCATCGTGGAAGAAGTCATGCGCGCCCATGCGGGCGAGATGCGCTTTGCTTACCTGCCCGACGGGCATTTTGCGGTCCTGCTGGATTTCCCGGCCTGGCAGGAGCCGGCCTGAGGCGCTGAGCGCGAATCAGCGCCCTATTTCCATTCCAGGATCGCATTGCGGCGATCCAGCCAATGTACCTTCACACTGCCGGGTGTCACCTTGCGTGCCGCGCAGGCGCTGGCCGCGAGCGCGAAGGAGGCATCGTAGTAACGTCCGCTGGCCGACGAGCGCAACGGCGTCTGCGGCGCATTGCGGGCAATCCAGTCAGCCGCATTGGTGCGCAGGAAGATCATGCAAGCGCTGCCACTGGTCTCGGCTACCTGGCAGGCGCAGCTGTTGCCGGAGGTGGTGATGGGTTCGCTCAGCTGCGGGTTGCGATTCAGCGCATCCGGCACCGGGACAGGGACCGGTACCGGAACGGGCACCCCCTGCTGCGGACCGTAATGGCCGCCCAGATCGCGGGTGGTGACCTGGGCCGTGGCCGGCAGGAGCAGCACGCCCAACAGCAGCGGCAGGCATCGGATCATGTTCATGGGCGGTCTCTCCTTGCTGGCATCAGGTGCATTCAAGCGCGGGCGCGCAGGCGATACAGGCTGGTGGTTTCCTTGCTGCGCGCGGCGTGCAGAGGATCATCGCGATCGACTGCCTTGCCGTGGCGCGGCTTGATGTCGTGCCGTGCCACCACTTCCAACCCGGCCTGGGCAATCGCCTCGGCCAGCATGCCGGGGGCGCGCAAACCCAGGTGTTCGGCGAAGTCGGAGAGGATCAGCCAGCCTTCGCCCTGCGGCGTGAGGTGGTCGGGCAGTCCCTTCAGGAAGCCCAGCAGCATGCGGCTGTCCGGATCGTAGACCGCGTGTTCAATCGGAGAACTGGGTCGCGCCGGCAGCCAGGGCGGATTGCAGACGATCAGCGGTGCGCGGCCTGAGGGGAACAGGTCGGCCTCCTGCAATTCGACCTGCGGCAAGACCCCCAGCCCTTGCAGGTTCTCGCGTGCGCAGGCCAGCGCGCGCGGGTCCATGTCGGTGGCGATGATCTTGCGCACGCCGCGCCGGGCCAGCACGGCCGAGAGCACGCCACTGCCCACGCCGATATCGAAGGCCAGTTCGGTCGAGGGCAGCGGGGCCTTGGCCACCAGGTCCACGTACTCGCCACGCACCGGCGAGAAGACGCCATACCACGGATGGATGCGGCTACCCAGTGCGCCGATCTCGACGCCCTTCTTGCGCCACTCATGCGCACCGATCAGGCCCTGCAGCTCGCGCAGCGAGACCGCAAAGGACGTGCCCTGCAGCGAGGGCGCATAGGCTTCGCGGCAGGCGGCCTGCACGTCGGGCGCACGGCGCAGCGGCACCACGAAACCGGGATCGACGGGAATGAGCAGCATGCCCAGGATGCGCGCGCGCTGCGCCTGCATCTGGCGATGATGATGGAAGGCTTGCGCCGGGCTCTCGGCGGTGGCCGCTTTGGATTTGCTCTTGGCCTGGGCGCGCTCGCGGGCGCGGTCCACACGTCGGCCCAGGGCTTGCAGCAGTTGGCGTGCATTCTGGAAGTCGCCGCGCCAAAGCAGGCCCGTTCCCTCGCAGGTCAGCTTGTAGGCGGCATCGGCAGCCATCTGGTCGTCCGCCTCGACGACGCGCTTGGGGGGCGGATTGCCGGCCTCGGAATGCCAGCGCAGTTGCTGTGAAGTGGCACCGGTGGTCCAGGTGATGAAAGCGGAAGTGTCGTCGTGTGAGGTCATGAATCAGGGGATCAGCGAGCGCGGCACAGGAAGCGCCGCGCAAAAACAGCCGCCAGTGTAACAAAGCATGGCCTGTACTCGGCGCTGCCGGAACTTGTGCCTGGCAACCGTACCCAAACAGAAGAACTTGATGCCGGGCAAACCCCGGCGCCTTTTTTTGCCGGCCCGGGCGTGATGCGCCTATGATGGAGCCGGTCCATCACCGAAGGAGAATCCATGAGCGAGCCCATGCAAACCCCAGCGTTCGACCACCAGCGCCTGCTGGACATGGTCGGCCAGTTCGAGGCGGAATTGCAGAAACTGCCCGCTGGCAGCAACGAAGCCGATCAGCTGCGGGAAGACATCGCCCGTCTGCGCCAGCACCTGAGCGAACCGCAGCCGCATGCGGGCCAAGTCGGCGATACCTGGCACTCCCTGCGCCGAGCCGCCGACAGCCTGGAAAACCAGGTGCTCAAAGACAGTCCCTACATCACCGAGATGGGGCGCATCATCGGGCTGATCTGATTTGTCAGCGCATGAACGGCTGCAACGGCCGATCACTAACCGCCTGTCGCTGGAATGCCGCAGGCGGTTTTGTTTTCAGGTGGTCGGTAGCAATTCGATCATCTTGCATGCCTTATCCTTCAAAATCGGTGCAAATTATTCTGCCATAGCAGAATTTATTACTCACTTTCCCGAAATACGTTCCCCCGCAATGAAAAATTCTATTTTGATAGAATAATGAGTGAATTCAGCCATTGAGAAACCTGATATTCTTCTATAGCAGAATACGGAGGGCATATGGCAAAGCCAGAATATTTTGGAAAAATCAACGAAGCAGCAGGTTTCGGCGCCGCCATCCGGGCCGCACGTAAAGCAGCCGGGATGCGAATTGCCGACGTTTGCGCACTGGCGGACGTGTCCATCCAAACCCTGAGTGACATTGAATCGGGCAAGCCGACGGTAAGCATCGGCAAGATGCTTGATGTGGCGGATTGCCTGGGCGTTTCGTTCTTCTCGGTCTCGGCAGAAGAACGGCACACTGCGGAGAAAGAACTCCCGCGCTTGTTCCCGGCGTGGCATCGATGAGCATGTTTCTCAACATCTGGATGGGTGGAGTGCGAGTCGGCGAGCTTTGGCACCACACCGATGAGAACCTGTTTTCCTTGCGCTACGACGAGGTCTGGACGCAATCCGGCCATGCCTTGTCACCGGCCCTCCCCCTGATTCGTCCCGAAGCAGAAAGCAGGGAACGTCACAGCATGGAGGTGCGCAATTTCTTCCAGAACCTGCTTCCGGAAGGAAAGGCGCTGGACGACGCCGTGGCCACCTACCATCTTTCCAAGTCGAACCTGGCGGGTCTGCTGCATGCACTCGGCCGCGAGTCGGCGGGCGCGCTGGTCTTCACCGCCAACGCCGTTACGCCCCACGACAAGGACGAGCGGCAAGCCAGGCGACTGTCATCGGAGGAACTTTCCCATCGCATCCGGGCCCGGCCGGAGCATCCTTTCACGGTATGGGATGGCCGGGTCAGGCTGTCCATCGCCGGTTATCAGGACAAACTGGCCGTCCTCCAGCAGGGCGATGCGTGGTTTCTGCCGGAAACGCTGCAACAGTCCTCCACCCACATCCTCAAGCCGGAGCCGGTCAGCCGGCAGCTCGCGGGCATGACCACCAACGAACTGATGTGCATGCTGCTGGCAGGCGCGGTGGGCGTCAGGGCAGCTGGGGTGAGACTGGCGCACGTACCGGAGCCGGTACTGGTGGTGGAGCGATTTGATCGTGTCCACGCCCAGGGGGACATGCAAGCAGCGCAGGCCGACGGCACGCAAGTCTTGCGCCGGCAATGCATAGACGGCTGTCAGGCCCTGGGACTTCCGGTCGACTTCAAATACGAACGCCCCTTTGGCGATGGCGATGACGTCAAGGAGATACGCGATGGCGCCTCGCTCAAACGCTTCTTCCGTTTGCTTGGCGACCGTGACCTCATGCACTCGACCGGCCCCGCCAAGCTTGCCTTCCTGCGCTGGCTCATCTTCCAGGTATTGATCGGCAATACCGATGCGCACGCCAAGAACCTGAGTTTCTTCAGCGATGCCAATCGGCTGGTCCTGGCGCCAGCTTATGACATGGTGTCGGGATTGGCGCTCATTGACGCTCAGGTGGCCGACCAACTGGCGATGGCGGTGGGCGACAATTTTGATCCGCGCACCATTCGTGCTTTCGACTGGGCCTTGATGGCGCATGAGTGCGCCCTTGCACCGAGGCTGGTCGTCAATGCGCTCAAGGAGCTGGCCACGCTCAGCCTGAAAAAATTGCCGGACATCGGCCACGAAGTGCTGGCGCAGGGAGGAGACCCGCGCATGACGCAGCGCGTGGCGAGCGTCGTGCAATCGCAATGCGAAGCAGCCTTGGCGTGTGCGAAGGATATCCTGGCCGTCAATCCGGCCTACCTTTGATCGGACAAAAAAACTGCCTGTCGCAGCCAGGGCGACAGACAGTTTTCTTTTTGGATCACGGCGTATCAATGCGCCGGCAGCGGAATCCATTCGGTCTCGCCGGGAATATCCGGGAACACGTTTTTGTCACGGCCATTCCACGCCAGCTTGGCTGCTTCGATCTTCTCGCGCGAGGTTGCCACGAAATTCCACCAGACGAAGCGCGGACCATCCAGCGGTGCGCCGCCCAGGATCATGAACACCGTTTCTCCCACGGCCTTGAGCGCCACTGCCGCACCCGGCGCCAGAATGGCCAGCGTACCCGGCTCCATACGCTCGCCGTCCAGCGTCACGTCACCGCGTACCACGTAGACCGCCCGTTCCTGCACGTCGGCAGCAATCTCCATCTCGGCGCCTTGCGTGGTGCTGCCCGCCACATACAACGTCGGGCTGGCCGTGGCCACCGGCGAGCTCACGCCGAAAGCCGACCCCGCCAGCACGTGCAGACGCGCACCGCCGATTTGCGCCTCAGGCATGTCTTCCGAGGCGTAATGACGGAACAGCGGGTCGCTGTCTTCCTGCTCGGCCGGCAGCGCCACCCACATCTGCAGGCCATGCACCGGCACTTTCTGCTCGCGGATATCGTCGGGGATACGCTCCGAGTGGACGATGCCGCGTCCCGAAGCCATCCAGTTGACCGCCCCCGGGGTGATGCGCTGGACCACGCCCAGGCTGTCCCGGTGCATCATGGCGCCCGAGAACAGGTAAGTCACGGTGGCCAGGCCGATGTGGGGATGCGGGCGGACATCGCCTTCGGTGGTGCCGGCATCGAATTCCACCGGCCCCATATGATCGAAAAAGACGAAGGGACCGACCGTGCGTGCAGCCGCTGCCGGCAGCAGGCGCCGGACCGGAAAACCGATGTCGCGGGTCAGGCCGTGGATCTGGTGAAGAATGTTGCTCATGGTGCTCTCCTGTGGCGGCGGGCACACTTGGCTGCCCGCCGCTGGGGTTCGGATGAATCAAGGGTTCAGAAACGACCGGCGCGGAAATCGTCGATGGCGGCTTCCACCTGTTCGCGGGTATTCATCACGAACGGGCCCCACTGGGCAATCGGTTCATTCAAGGGCTTGCCGGCAATCAGCAGGAAGCGGCTGGCCTGCTCGGCCCGCACCGTCACACCGGCGGCGCCCGCCACGTTGGACAGCACGGCCATGCGGCCAGCCTCGGCGGCACGGGTCTCGCTGCCAGCCGCACCTACGGCCAGCTTGCCTTCATACACGTAGAGGAAAGCATTGTGCGTGGCCGGGATCGGCAGATCCAGCGTCACGCCGGATTCCAGCTTCAGGTCCAGATACAACGGCTCGGTGGTCTCGCGGCTGATGGCGCCAGCCACGCCAAAGGCGGTCCCGGCCAAGACGCGGACCTTCACGCCCGCTTGCGGCTCGGTCTCGGGGATACCTGCCGAGGGGATATCCTGATAGCCGGGATCGGTCATCTTGTCCTTGCCCGCCAGGTTCACCCACAGCTGGAAGCCGCTCATGAGGCCGTTTTCCTGTTCCGGCAACTCCGAGTGCACCAGGCCACGGCCGGCCGTCATCCATTGCATGCCGCCCGGTTCCAGCAAGCCTTCGTTACCGGCATTGTCGCGGTGGCGCATGCGGCCGGCCAGCATGTAGGTCACGGTTTCGAAGCCGCGGTGCGGGTGGTCGGGGAAACCGGCCAGGTAATCGCTGGGCTCGTCCGAGTGGAAGGCATCCAGCATCAGGAACGGGTCCAGGCGGCGCTGCAGGTCATGGGTCAGCACGCGGGTGAGGCTCACGCCGGCGCCATCCTGAGTAGGGATGCCGTTGACCAGGCGTTCGATTTGACGGGTGTAGGGGGTGCTCATGCTTGTCTCTCCTGAAGAGGCCCGCACGTCGTGGGCGCGGGCCGGTGAATCATGGTCGATGGTTGGAACGGGCGGCCATCAGGCTCAACGGCTTTCTTCCGGCTGGGCTTGCGGGTCGATCGAGGACACCAGCAACAGTGCACCGATCAGGGCCACGTTCTTGAGGAAGTGAATCATCTGGCCTTGGGCGGCAGCGCCTTCGAGCGTCCAGAAATGATGGGCCGACAGGGTTGCGCCGACGGTGAAGAGCGCAATCACCAGCGACACCGGACGCACGCCGCGGCCGGTCATCAGCAGCAAGCCGCCGCCGACTTCGACCAGGATGGTGACCAGCACGGCCAGGGTCGGTACCGGCAGGCCCAGGCTGCCGAAGTAGCCGACCGTGCCGGCAAAGCCGACGATCTTGAAAATGCCCGAAATGACGAACAAGGAAGCCAGCAGGACGCGGCCAATACGGAAAGTGGTGAAGTTGGTAATCATGGTAAGCCTCTCTGATGTTGGGTGAACGACGATGTTTGAATTGTGATGCCGTGGTGCCTTGAATCTTGTTGTTGCCTGACGCCAATCTCTGACCGGCTCTCGCGCTGTGGTCTGCCCGGTGATGCATTCGCTGCAGCCAGTGACGACAGAATAGGCAAGTTCGCCTTCAGCTAAAACTGATTATCTTTTTATAATCATGATCTAAATTTTAGATATAGTTGGCACTTTCTTATTTCATCGTAGCTTGAGGGCCTTATGAATATTGAGCGTCTGTCGCTGGATCAGTTGCGGGTTTTCGTGCAGGTGGCCGACAGCGGCAGCTTCCTGGCCGCCGCGCGCAAGTTGTCACGGGCGCAGTCGGCCGTCAGTTATGCCATCGCCACGCTGGAGGATCAGTTGGGCGTGCTGCTGTTCGACCGCAGCGGCTACCGGCCACAGCTGACCAGCCCCGGCGTGGCCCTGCTGGCCGATGCCCGGCAGGTGCTGGATCACGTGGATTCGCTGCAGGTGCGGGCCAATTCCTATGCGCGCGGGCAGGAACTTGAAGTGTCACTGGCGGTGGATGTGTTTTTTCCTACCGATTGTCTGGTGGACCTCCTGCAGCGCTTTCGCGTGGCCTTCCCGGCGGTGACCGTACGACTGGAGGTGGAAGCACTGGGGGCGGTGGCCGAGCGCGTCATTGACGGACGCTCCATGCTGGGCATCCTGGGGACACTGCCGACCACGCCGCCCAACCTGCTGCGCATCACGCTGCCCAGCGTGCAACTGGTGGCGGTGGTATCACCGGACCATCCGCTGGCCAAGGTAAAGGGAAGGATTTCCGAAAAGCTCCTGCAGCAGCAAACCCAGCTGGTGCTGTCCGACCGCAGCGAACTCACTGCGCGTCAGGATTTCTCGGTGCACTCGCGGCTGACCTGGCGCATGAGTGATCTCGGCACCAAGCACGCCCTGCTGCGTGCCGGCATGGGCTGGGGCAACATGCCGCTGCACGTGGTCAAGAATGACCTGGACCGCGGCCGGCTGGTCAGCATCAGCACCATCCACCATCCGCCGCAAGGAGCGGAACTACCGATCCAGTGTGTTTACAAACCGGACCATCCGGCTGGCCCGGCCCTGTCGTGGTGGCTGGATTCGCTGGCAGCATTGACTGCATTGACGGCGCTGTCGCCAGACGACCCGACACAGCCATGATTACAAGCCAAAGCTGATAATGTTGGTTTATCGTATTTAAACGATAAATACCAAAAACAAGACATTTCTTATATTGTAATTTTATCGTTCTTGCCCTATATTTTCCTCAACAGCCGCGCAGCCTGGCCATCCGCCATGCGCACCGTTGCGGCTGCATCCTTGTCTTGAGGAAAGCTCCATGGCCAACGATTTTCCCATCAGCCTCTCCATCCAGTTGCGCGAGCATCTGCGTGCCTTGCGCAAGCAGCGGCACATGACCCAGGCGCAACTGGGCGAGCGCATCGGCATCAGCCAGGCGCGCATTGCCGAGATCGAAGCCAATCCCGGTGCCGTGAGCGTGGAGCAGATGCTGTTGCTCCTGTCGACACTGGGGGCCGGTCTCAAGCTGCATGTCCACGCGGCAGACAAGCCGGTCCATGCGGTCGGGGAAGATGGAGCTGTCTACATCCCCTCACGCAAACAGGGCTCCTGGTAATGCTGCATGCCTGGATGAACGGTGAGCTGGTCGGTACCTGGAGCGTGGAACGCCAGGTGCATCGCTTCCGCTATGCGCCCACGTGGGTGCGCTCGTCGCATTTCCGTCCATTGTCGCTGTCCCTGCCGCTGACCGCCTCGGGCGAGCTGCGCGGCGACAGCGTGCGCAACTATTTCGACAACCTGCTCCCGGACAACGCAGATATTCGCGAACGGCTGCGGCAACGCTATCGCCTGCCCTCCACCGAAGTCTTCGACCTCTTGCAGGCCTTGGGACGCGACTGCGTCGGCGCCCTGCAACTGCTGCCACCGGACCAGGAACCGCAAGGCTGGCGCAGCATTCACTGCGAGCGTCTGGATGAGGCGATGCTCGAACAACTGCTGTATGCCCTGCCCTTGTCTTCCCCCCCGGCCAGCGCACAGGAAGATGCGCTGCGCATCTCGATAGCAGGTGCACAGGAAAAGACCGCTCTGACCTGGCATCGCGGCAAGTGGTGCCGTCCTCTGGGTGCCACGCCGACCACCCACATCATCAAGCTGCCGCTGGGCCTGATCGGCGGCGTGATGCAGCGGGTCGATGCGGGCGACTCGGTCTACAACGAATGGCTGTGCTCCCGCATCTTGGCAGCGATGGGTCTGCCGGTGGCCCCGGCGCGGGTGGAACATTTCGGGCGTCATACGGTGCTGGCGGTGGAGCGTTTCGACCGCGTCAGGATGAAGGAGGGCTGGATCGCCCGCCTGCCGCAGGAGGATTTCTGCCAGGCCTTCGGCCTGCCACCGACGATGAAGTATGAAAGCCAGGGCGGCCCCGGCCTGAACCAGTGCCTGGGCCTGCTCAATGCCAGCAGCCAGGGCGGCGACAAGACGTATTTCCTGCTGGCGCAACTGGCCTTCTTCCTGCTGGCGGCCACCGACGGCCATGCCAAGAATTTCTCGCTGCACCTGCATGCGGGCGGCCGTTACGAGATGACGCCGCTGTATGACGTGCTGTCGATGTGGCCCTACTTCGGCAAAGGGCCGAACCAGTTCCGCGCCCGGCAGGCCGGTCCTGCCATGCTGCTGCGCGGACGCAATCCGCATCGCCACTTCCATACCATCGAAGCCCGCCACTGGCGGCAGCTGGCCTTGCAGCACGGCGGTGAACCGGTGTGGCAGGCGATGCTGGCGCTGGTGCAAGGCGCCGAGCATGCCCTGGCGGTGGCCGAAGGCGAACTGCCGGACGACTTCCCTGCACGCACCTGGGAGCGCATCAGCGAGGGAGTCCGACACCACCAGGAACGTTTCCTGCGCGGTGTGGGGCAGTAGATCACTGGGCCGCGAAGCGCTCGCGGTATTGCCCCGGGCTCACCCCCAGCTGGCGCAGGAAGACCCGCCGCAGGTTCTGTTCTTCCCCGTAGCCGGACTGGCTGGCAATGCGCTTGAGCGGCAACCGGGTTTCTTCCAGCGCCCGGCGCGCCGCCTCCAGCCGCATCAGCTCGACCGTGCGCGCCGGCGTGCGGCCGGTCTCGGCCACATACAGCCGCGCGAAGGTACGCGGACTCATGTTGGCCTGACGCGCCAGGTTCTCGACCCGCAGATCCGCTTCCAGATTGCCGGCGATCCAGGCATGCAGCTCGGCAAACCGGCCCGCCCCGGTCGCCTGCGAAGCCAGCGGCGTGCTGAATTGCGATTGTCCGCCCGGACGCTTGATGAACATCACCAGTTGGCGGGCCGTCGCAATCGCAGCGGCGTGGCCCAGGTCCTGTTCCACCAGCGCCAGTGTCAGGTCGATACCGGCGGTGACGCCCGCCGAGGTCCAGATGCGGCCCTGGCGGATGTAGATGGGCTCGCCATCCACGTCCAGTGCGGGATAACGCTGCTGCAAATCTTCGGCCGAATCCCAGTGCGTCGTCACCCGCAAGCCGTCCAGCACGCCGGCCTCGGCGAGGTGGAAAGCACCGGTGCAGACCGAACAGACGCGCCGGGCCAGCGGCGCGGCCGCGCGGATCCACGCGACCAGGGCGGGATCAATGCGGAAGCTGTCCCCCACGCTGCCGCCGGGGGACATCAAGGTGTGCAGTTCCTCAGCGCACAGCAGCGCGTCCAGCGCAGACAGCGCTTGCGTCAACACCGGCAGGCCGGCGCTGGTGGTCACCGCGCCGCCCTCTGCCGAGGCCACATGCAGGCGATAGACTTCACGGCCTTGCAGGCGGTTGGTGGTCGCCAGCACCTGCATCGGGCCGGCAAGATCCAGCAGGTTCATGCCGCCATAAGCCAGCAGCACCACATTGCGCGGGGCCTGTGCGGCCTGCGCGGAAAGGACGGGGTTCATTGGAATCATGCTCCGATGTTAGCGCAGGCCCGTCACCAGCGCCGTGCGCGCAGTACGCTGGGCCCACATCCAGCGCAGCGTGACCAGCGCCGACACCAGCAGCACAGGCAGGATGGCCGCATTGAGCGTTTCCCAGCCGAAGCGGGCCAGCAAGGGACCGGCACCCAGCGTGGCCAGCGCCGTCGCGGCATAGCGCATCAACTCGGCCAGCCCCTGGGTCTTGGCGCGTTCCGATGGGGTATAGGACTGCGCCAGCAAGGTAGTGCCACCGACGAACATGAAATTCCAGCCCACGCCCAGCAGCAGCAAGGCAACGTAGAAAGCGGGCAGCGTGGTCGAGAGCATGGCGATGACGGCGCAGCCGAGGTTCATGCCCAGCCCTGCCAGCAGCACCGGTCCCAGGCCGAAGCGCTGGATCAGGCGTCCGGCAAAGAAGGAGGGAGCGTACATGCCCATCAGGTGCCACTGGATGATGGCCGCACCATCATCAATGCCGTGATGGCAGGCCACCGCCGCCAGGGGTGCGGCCGTCATGATGAACATCATCACCATGGAGCCGGCCACGTTGTTGGCAACCGAGGCCATGAAGACCGGCGTACGTGCAATGGCCGATAGCGGGCGCGCGGGGGCGAGGTCAGATTGCGACTGCGCAACGGCCGCCGGTTCGGCCTGATCCCGATAGAACAGCACCAGTACCAGCACCGACAACAGCCCCATGAGCGCCACCACCAGATAGGCCCCGGCAAACAATGCCGTCGGGAACCAGTCCTTGCTCCAGGCCGCCAGGGCCGGGCCGACCAGGGCGGCGATGACGCCCCCGGCCAGCACGGTGGAAATGGCACGGCTCTTGGCCGCTTCGGCGACCGCATCGGCGGCCGCCAGCCGGTAATACTGCGCAAACGCCTGAAATACACCGACCAGCGCCGTGCCGACGCAGAAGAACCAGAACTGCCCATGCCAGACCGACCACACCGAGATCAGCCCGCCGACACAGCAACTGGCCGCCCCCAGTACGAAGGACCAGCGCCGGCCCAGGCGCTGGATCAGGAACGCCGCAAACCAGGTCACCACGGCACCGGCCACCGTGATGAGGGCGAACGGCAAGGTCGCCAGCGCCTTGTCGGGGGCCAGTTGCCACCCGGTCAGCGCGGTCAGGGTCAGGTCGATCGAGATGGCGCAGGTGAACAGGCCCTGGCACAAGGCCAGGATGGCGGCATTGCGGCTACCGCCATGGGAATCGGCGGACAAGGAGGCGCGCATGGATTTGCTCCGAAGGGTCAATGATGGAAAAATTGTCGGATTCCCACCCGCTTGGCGTCAATGACACAAGACCTTCAATTTCTGCCAAGCCCACATGACAGGACTTCCATGCTGATCCAGGCTCATCAATCCGCCCTGCTGGTGATCGATCCCCAGGAAAAACTCTTGCCCGCCATCCACGAGGGCCAGGCCGTGCTGGCGCAGACCGTGCGCATGGCCGCCATTGCCGGCCTGCTCGGGGTGCCGGTCATCGCCACCGAACAAATGCCGGACAAGCTCGGCCACAACCATCCGGATATTGCCCGCCTGTGCGACAAGACACTCTCCAAGCAGCATTTCGATGCCTGCGCGGACGGCCTGCTGCCGGTCATACCACCGGCCGTACGGCAGCTCATCGTCGCCGGTTGCGAAGCCCACATCTGCGTGCTGCAGACTGCGCTTTCCCTGCTGCAACAGGGCTACACGGTGCTGCCCCTGCTGGAGGCCTGCGGCTCGCGCCGTCCGCTGGACCGCGACGCCGCCTTCGAGCGCATGCGCGCCGCCGGTGCCATCCCGGTCACACTGGAGATGGTCGCCTACGAATGGCTGCGGCACAGCGCGCATCCGCAGTTCCGGGCGGTCCTGAAACTGGTGAAATGACCGGCCCCGCCAAGCGCAAACAGGGTGACGTAACCGAAAAGCAAGTTTCCCCTTGCTCCGATGAAAGTTTTGATTGCTCCCCCTGCGTATGCGTTTTGCAGGCAAGAACTGTGGTAAAAGTACGGGAAAAATAGCTGCGCAGCTGCATGACAATGTGGCGCATCACAAATCATCACGCCAAGACCTGGCCAGCCGACGCCGCCACAACATAGAGGAAAATCCAACGCTTATGTCCAGCTTACCTGCCCACACGCCCATTCATTCGCCGCCTCCGCTCACCCTGCACGCCCTGCGCGCCAGCTGCTCGGCCTGCAGCATGCACCAGCTGTGCCTGCCGATGGGGCTGGACCAGGGCGACATGCAGCGGCTGGAACAGGTCATCAACCGCCGCCGCAAGGTCAAGCGCGATGAAAGCCTGTACCGCCTCAACGACAAGTTCGACATGCTCTACGCCATCCGCCTGGGCCATTTCAAGACCTTCCAGGGCAATACCAATGGCGGCCAGCAGATCACCGGTTTCCAGATGGCCGGCGAATTGCTGGGCATGGATGCCATCGGCGCCGGGCACCATCTGTGCGAAGCCGTGGCACTGGAAGACAGCGAAGTCTGCGAGATTCCGTTTACGCGCCTGGAAGAATTGTTCCGCGACATGCCCACGCTGCTGCGCCAGTTCCATCGCATGATGAGCCTGGAGATTTCGCGCGAGCAACGCGTCATGCTGACCCTGGGCAGCATGACCGCGCAGCAGAAGATGGCGGCCTTCATGCTCAACCTGTCCTCGCGCTACGCCAGCCGTGGCTATTCCTCGACCCGTTTCCAGCTGCGCATGACGCGCGAGGAAATCGGCAACTACCTGGGCCTGGCCGTGGAATCCGTGAGCCGGCTGCTGACCAATTTCAAGAAAACCGGCGTCATCGAAGTCAACCATCGCGACGTCGAACTGTGCGACCTGCCTGCCCTGCGTGCCATCGCGCTGGGCAACGATCCCTGCGCCTGACCATACCGGCACCCTCCAGCCCCTTGCCGGGGCACGGGGGGCTGAGGTTAGAATGGCCGGATGACAGAACGACACTCTTCTCCCTCTCCCTCCCTCCAGCGTTTCCTGCGCGCCCGCATGGCGCGCGACCACCATCTCGGACTGCCGCTCACCACGGGCCTGATGGCCGCGCTGGCCACGGTGATGCTGTTCGCGCTGATCGCCTACGAAGTCAGCAGCAAGGGTGCGCTCACGCGACTGGATCAGCAACTGGCGGACTGGTTCAACCAGCATGCCTTCTCGCCCCTGACCGAACTGGTCCTCGGCTATACGCATCTGCATGGCACCATCGGCGTGCTGGCCATGGGCGCACTGCTGCTGTGGCACATGGTCCGCAAGCAGCGCTGGGCCTGGGTCACCGACCTGCTGCTGGTGCTGCCCGGCGGCATGCTGTGCAATTTCACGCTCAAGCACATCTTCGCGCGCCTGCGTCCCAGCTTTGAGGATCCCATCCTGGTACTGCACAGCTACAGCTTCCCCAGCGGACACACCATCGGCGCCACCCTGCTCTACGCCATGCTGGCCGCCTACCTGCTCAACCAGCCGGGCGTGACGGCCGCCATCGGTGCGCGCCTGAAGACCGGCGAGCGCGGCGTACAGGCCGCCGTCATCGGCGCCGCCCTGCTGCTGGTGGCACTGACCGCTTTCAGCCGGGTCTACCTGGGCGCGCATTTCCTGAGCGACGTACTGGGTGCGATGCTGCTGGGCACGGCCTGGTTCGCGCTGTGGACGACCGTGGTTTTCACCTGGCAGCGGCACTATTACGCGCAGCCGCGCTCCAACGGGCTCTGAAACCACCTTCCTACTCGCCTGCGGATGACAGAACAAGACATGACCCAGGAATTGCCCGCCAGCCAGGGCCGCCCCGACGTGGTGGCCGCCATCAACGCCCGTGCCGGTGGCGGCCACGCCGAGGAACTGGCCGCGCACATCACCGAAGAGTTCGTCCGTCACGGCCTGCACGCCGTGGTGCATCTGGCGCGCAGCGGCGAAGACATGCTGGAGGCCGCCCGCGATGCCGTGCGCAACAAGATCGCGGTGGTCGCCGTGGGCGGCGGCGATGGCAGCGTCAATGCCGTGGCCTCGACCCTGCTGGCCGATCCACACTGCGAGAGCGCGCTGGGCGTGTTGCCGCTGGGCACGCTGAATCACTTTGCCAAAGACCTCAACATCCCGCTGACGCTGGACGAGGCCATCGCCAACATCGCCACCGGGCGCAAGCTGCGGGTCGACAGCGGTGAGGTCAATGGCGCGCCCTTCATCAACAATTCCAGCCTGGGTCTCTATCCCGACATCGTGCGCGAACGTGAAAAGCAGCAAGCACGCCTGGGCCGTGGCAAATGGCTGGCCTTCACCTGGGCCGCCATGGGCGCGCTGCGGCGTTATCCCTTCCTGCGCGTGCGGCTGTCCATCGACGGCAAGGAACACTGGCGGCGCACGCCCTTCGTCTTCATCGGCAACAACGAGTACCTCATGAGCGGCCTGGACATCGGCAAGCGCTCCACCCTCACCGACGGCCAGCTGAGTCTGTACGTGTGCCACCGCACCGGCCGCCTGGGCCTGCTGCGACTGGCCCTGCATGCACTGTTCGGCCGCCTGCGTGAAGCGCATGACTTCGATGTACTGACCTGCAGCGAAATCCATATCGAGACGCACAAGAAACGCATGCGCGTGGCCACCGATGGCGAAGTCAACCTGATGCAGACACCGTTGCACTACCGCATCCGTCCGGCCTCCTTGACCGTGATCGTGCCGCAGCTCGCCGCCCCGCAAGCGGCCACCCCCCGCGAACCCGGCCTGCTCGACAAACTGCTGGGGGAGAACTGATGCGTACTCTCATTCATCTGTCGGACCTGCATTTCGGGCGCACCGATCCGGAGATCCTCGAACCGTTGATCGCCCAGATCCACGAGCTCAAGCCGGACCTGGTCGTCGTTTCGGGCGACCTTACCCAACGCGCGCGCAGCATCCAGTTCAAGCAGGCCAGGGAGTTTCTCAATGCGCTGCCGCAGCCCCAGCTGGTGGTGCCGGGCAATCATGACGTTCCGCTCTTCAACGTGGCGGCGCGCCTGCTGCAGCCGCTGCGCAAGTACAAGCGCCACATCACGGCCGATCTGCAGCCGCGCTACGTGGACGAGGAAATCGCCGTGGTCGGCATCAATACCGCACGTTCCCTGACCATCCAGGATGGCCGCGTGAACGACAGACAGATCGAACACGCGCGGCGCGAACTGGCCGGCGTGGGCGATCACCTGGTCAAGATCATCGTCACCCATCATCCCTTCGACCTGCCGCCCGGCCCGCAGCATCACGGCTTGGTCGGCCAGGCGGTACCGGCCATGCGTGCCTTCGCGCTGTGCGGTGCCGACCTGCTGCTGGCAGGTCACGTGCATACCAGTTCGGCCGTGAGCAGCGCCGGGCGCTATCACATTCCCGGCTATTCGGCGCTGGTGGTGCAGGCGGGTACGGCCACCTCCACCCGTGGGCGCGGCGAAAGCAATTCCTTCAACGTCTTGCAGGTGGAAGCACACCAGATCGTGGTGCATCGGCTGGGCTGGAAGCCCGATGTGAAGAGTTTTGCGCTGGCCGCGTCGCAGACCTTCGTGCAACGCGGCAGCGAGTGGTTCGAGCAGACCGCCGATGGCCTGCTCAGTGAATGATCAGACCGTCGCGCGGCGTGCGCGGGAATAACGGATCACATCCACCAGCAGGAACAGCAACAAACTGGCCCCCATCAACGGCAGGCTCCAGCCCAGCAGCAGGGTTAGCACAGCCAGCGTCAGGCGTTGCAGGGGCGCCAGGCGCATCACCGCCTGCGTCAACGGAGCCAGGCTGGCACCCGCCGCCGGGCGGCGCCGCCACCAGATCACGTAGCCCAGCACGATGAGCCCGGTCAGGGCCACGCCGAAGAGGGCCATCAGGATCTGGTTCGCCACGCCAAACAGCACTCCCATGTGCGCATCCACACCCCAGCGGATCAGCTTGGCGATCAATGGAAAATCAGCGAAATCGGCCCGGCTGGTAATGACCATGCGGTCGGCATCGATAGCCACCGTATCGACCTGGGTCGGCCAGGAGCGATCCACCTCCCGCACCACCCAAGCCTGCTGGGCCGAGCGCGGTGGGCGGATTTCGATCTCGGAGGAGTCGATGCCACCAGCGCGGGCGATCTGCTGCACCATGTCGAAACGGGCCGGGTCACTGGCCTCCGGCATGGGCATCTGCATGCCATGTGCGCCCATGTGATCGGCGTGTTCGCCCATGGACATGGCCGGGGCACCGGCCTGCAATTGCGTCGAGACCGAGGGCGTGATCCAGCCCAGCTGCGTGCGCATCTGGCTCACGCGCTCACCGGCCCAGCGTGACCAGGTCAGGCCGGTAGCCGAGAAAAACACCAGCCCCAACACGATCCACAGCCCTACGAGGGCATGCAGCCGGCGCGCGTTCATGGGACGCGGCGCGCGCACCGTACTGCCAGCGCGGCGCTGGCGACCTCGCCACCACAGCCACACTCCGCCCAACGCACCCAGCCACAGCCATGAAGCGGCCAGCTCGCTGTAGTTGCGGCCGAAGTCGCCCAGCATCAGGTTGCGGTGCAGGTAATCCAGCGTAGTGCGCAAAGGCAGCACGCCGCTGGTGCCATAGACGATCAGGTCGCCCTTGACCTGCAGGCTGACCGGATCGACGAAGATGGCCCGGCTTTCCGAGTCGCCCAGGCCGGGCTGGCTGAACATCACGCGAGTATTCCATCCCTGCGCCTTGGCCGGGCGCACCGCGAACAGGCGCGCCTGCGGCCCCAGGAAGGCCTGCGCGGCCTTCACCTGTTCGGCCAGCGGCCGGGCCTCGCCCCGGCTCTGGTTGTAAAGCTGCGAGGCGTAGAGATGCGATTCGATCTGCGGGGTGAGCACGTACAGCGTACCGGTCAGCGCCGCCACCAGGATGAAGGGGCCGACGAACAGGCCGATGTAGAAATGCAGGCGCAGCAGCACCGCATGCAAGGCGGAGCGGTGGGCATCGCCAGTACGAGCGGTCGCGCTGGCGGCGTTGGCGGTGCCATCGCCGGCGGGCTGGAAGGAGGTGGTCATGAAGGCGGGCGGGGAGCGCCGAAAACGGGAACAGGCTCGCGATTGTAGGCCGTACGACGGTCCCTGCGAATGTGGCAATTTGTCGCAGCCCCAATGAAAAAGAGCCGACGGATCAATCTCTGTGCGGCTCTTCCTGCCTGTGATCTGCAGCACCGTGGCAACGGCGCGCGGCGGGATCACATGGGATTTTCGTCGATCCAGTCGCCCGAAAAATCGAGGATGTAGGCGATCGCCTCGTCTTCGGTATCGAATTCATTGGTGGGCGCCTTGCGCTGATAGCGCAGCTTGCCGCTGCCATCCTTGCCCTCGTGAATCACGAAGCAAGCCATGAATTTGCCGTTGTCGAGCTTCTTGATCTCCGGGATGACGGCGTTTCCCTTGTACGGGAAGATCTGGGACATGTGATGAAACCTCCTTGTTGCGAGGCGACATGCTAGCACAAGCCGGGCTTTCCTTCCCGCGGACGGCCACTGGCAACCCCTCTCTCAGATGCGTGACCGGCGCGCACACCGCACCCACCATTTGCAACAAGGTTGCATTTATGAGATATTCGCAACTCAGTTGCATTTATCTCGAAAAATCTGTCATCAGTTTCGCTGATGGCATCGATTGCTCCTCCACTCTTAAGCTGATTTCACACTCGCCATGACCTCCCTCCAACGCCAGCCCGGCGACCGCCGGCTTCCCGTGACGGTGCTCTCCGGTTTCCTCGGTGCCGGCAAGACCACCCTGCTCAACCACATCCTGCACAACCGCGAAGGCCGGCGCGTAGCGGTGATCGTCAATGACATGTCGGAAGTCAACATCGATGCCGCGCTGGTGCGTGATGGCGGTGCGGATCTGTCGCGCACGGAAGAAAAACTGGTGGAAATGAGCAATGGCTGCATCTGCTGCACCCTGCGCGAAGACCTGTTGATGGAAGTGCGCAAGCTGGCCCGCGAGCGCCGTTTCGACCAGCTGGTGATCGAATCGACCGGCATTTCCGAACCGCTGCCGGTGGCCGAGACGTTTACTTTTACCGATGAAGAGGGGGCCAGCCTGGCCGATGTGGCGCGGCTGGACACCATGGTCACGGTGGTGGACGCCTTCAATTTCCTCAAGGACTACAGCTCCCAGGACAGCCTGCAGGAGCGTGGCGAATCGATGGGCGAGGAAGACAGCCGTACCGTGGTCGACCTGCTGATCGAGCAGATCGAGTTCTGCGACGTGATCGTGCTCAACAAGCTGGACCTGGTCTCGCCGCTTGATCTGGAGCGCCTGCACGCCATCCTGCACAAGCTCAATCCGCGTGCGCGCATCGTCACATCGGAGTTTGGCAAGGTCGCGCTGGACCAGGTCCTCAACACCGGCCTGTTCGATTTCGAACAAGCCAGCCAGGCCCCGGGCTGGCTGCAGGAACTGCGTGGCGAGCACGTCCCGGAGACCGAACAGTACGGCATCACCAGCTTCGCCTGGCGCGCGCGCCGGCCCATGCATCCGCAGCGTTTCCACGATCTGGTCAACAGCGAATGGCCGGGCGTGGTGCGCTCCAAGGGTTTCTTCTGGCTCGCCACCCGCCCGGCCCATGCGGGTTCATGGTCGCAGGCCGGTGCCGTCTGCCGCCACGGGCTGGCCGGCAAATGGTGGGCCGCCGTGCCGCGCGAGAAGTGGCCGCAGGATCAGGAGTCCATCGACTTCATCCTCGAACAATGGGATGACAACGTCGGCGATGCCCGCCAGGAACTGGTGCTCATCGGCATGGACATGGATCAGGCCGCATTGACGGCCAGGCTGGAAGCCTGCCTGCTGAGCGATGCCGAGATGGCGCAAGGTCCGATGGGCTGGGCGCGCATGGCCGATCCCTTCCCCGGCTGGGAGTGATCTGCATGACCCTCATCAGCAAGCGCAATTCCCTGCCCGACGTCGCCCGCGATGAACCCGCCAGCATCGCCCTGCCCCTGCAATGGGTAGGCATGTGCGGCATCGCCCTGCCGCTGCGGCTGGCCGACGGCACGCCCCTGCCGGCCAGCGCCGAAGTAGCGGTGGACCTGCCCGATCCGCAGGCCAAGGGCATCCACATGTCGCGCTTGTACCTGCTGCTGGACGCCTTCGCCGCTCGATCACGGCTGACGCCGGCCGCTGTGCATGAACTGCTGCGCCAGATGCGCGAGAGCCACGCCGATTGCCAGTCGCGCGCCGCCTTGCTGCGGCTGGACTTCGCCTTGCTGCAGCAGCGGGCCGCGCTGGTCACGCCGGAGCTGGCTGGATGGAAGAGCTATCCGGTCACGCTGACGGCGCAATTGCGCGATACCACGCTGGCGCTCCGCTTGCAGGTGCGCATCGCCTATTCCTCCACCTGCCCCTGCTCGGCCGCCCTGTCGCGACAGGCCCTGCAGGATGCCTTTGCCGCCGACTTCGCGCAGCACGAGGCCATCGGCCGCGATGCCGCGCTGGGCTGGCTCGCCCGCCATGCGAGTCTGGCCACGCCGCACAGTCAGCGCAGCGAAGCGGAGCTCAGCATTGCCATCACCGGCGATGCCGCGCAGTTCCCGCTGTTGGAATTGATCGATACCGCCGAAGCCGCACTGGGCACGGCCGTGCAGACCGCCGTGCGGCGCGCGGATGAGCAGGCCTTTGCGCTGGCCAATGGGGCCAACCTGATGTACGTGGAGGATGCTGCGCGCCGACTGCGGCAAGCACTGGAAGCGCGCTTTGCTGCCTGCTCCGTCCGCGTGTCGCACTTCGAAAGCCTGCATGCGCACGACGCCGTGGCGACTGCCGTGACACCCGGCTGGCAGGAGCTGCTGCGCTGATCCCGGCGGCGGCGACTGGCAGCGCCGCCCGAACCGGGGTATCGTTGCCCTTTCTGCTTCCTGTGCATGCCACCCGATGACGTCCGATTCCCTTCCTTCTTCCCTGCGCAGGCTGCAATATGCGGCCTTCACGCCCGGCCCGCGCCTGCTGATCCTCGGTGCCGTGCACGGCAATGAAACCTGCGGCACC
>Ga0182006_1000687_pt1 | contig 23647 bp, 27 predicted proteins | sample Sormic07211104_1_FD_123022 | JGI IMG/M metagenome (GOLD analysis project Ga0182006, IMG submission 123022) | Rhizosphere microbial communities from Sorghum bicolor, Mead, Nebraska, USA - 072115-104_1 MetaG | ecosystem: Host-associated > Plants > Roots > Rhizosphere | place: USA: Nebraska...
TAAAGGCCCTGTCTGCCCAGCTACTAAAGCAACAAGAGACACTGGAGGAGCGCGTCTCACGCGCGCTGTCTTCCGAAGCCGGAGCGGCTCCCGTTGGTATTAGTGCCAAAGACGGTCGGATCTATCTGGCTTTCAGCAGTGACGAAGGATTCGCCTCCGGCAGAGCAGACCTCACTCCCGTGCTTGCGCGCCAGCTTGATCGGCTGGCCACGGTGCTTGCGGAGACGCGCGGCAAGGTCACCATCCTCGGGCATACCGACGATGCACCTGGCCCGCGAGATCGTATTGAGTCGAACTCCGCGCTGTCGACGGCACGCGCCATGGCTGTGGGTCGGCGTTTGCATGGGCATGGCGTTGCCCAGAACCGGTTGTTGATCATTGGCCGAGGCGCTAAGGATTCCGTTGGTGACAACCGTACCTCGGCCGGCAGAGCATTGAATCGGCGTGTGGAAATTGTTCTCGAAAACTTGCCGCATTGACACTAGACGATCAGCTTCGGTATCAGCGGCCTAGCACGCTGAGATAGCGGCGTATGGGCGCTTGGCGAGACCAGACACTGCGGTCGGTAGCCGCTTGCGCCGGCAGTTTTGCGGATGAGGGGAAAGCGATACTTGGTAGCAAATCCGTTGCCCGGCGGAGGTCCAGAGCGCTGGGACCGTCTGCGGTGGTGGCACCCAGCAATTAACCAGAAAGAATAAGCCAAACATGTATCTGCTCGGACGAACTAAGCATTTCGTATTCGGATCATTGACCCTATTCATGACGATTTCGTCCGCCCATGCCGGTCAGCCGTTGGTGCCTTGGCTTAGTGCAAACGGGCAATACGGTTTTGCCGATGAACACGGCGAGGTGGTGATTCCACCGCGATTCGAGCGAGCAGGCATGTTCAGCGAGGGAAGGGCGGCTGCCGCCGTTGGGGGCGCTGGGGCTATATAGATGAGGCCGGTCGCTTGGTCGTAAGCCCGCGATTCGATAGGGCTTATCGCTATCGTGATGGTGTTGCCACGGCGCTAAAGATCAAGAAGGGCATTGCGCCTAACGCCACGGTCGAAGGGTCGCAAGGCGGCTGTGGGTTTGCACCGGTGCCGGCATTCTTATGCAGTCTTGGATCATCGAAGAAGAAGATGAGCCACTATGCATATCAGCAGTACGACCGTGAGGGCAAGACGCTGCGGGCTTGGACCAATATGCGAGGAAATCTGCCCATTGACGCTGCGGAGATTGCCGACGACCGGCTCCGCTATGACCGCGATCCCAGTGTCTATCCGGAGCCGCTGCGTCAATGGATGAACGGTGATGTCTTTGACGTCGCGCGCAGTGTCCCACCCCTTTTTGTGTTGCCGAAGGATGGTGGCATCGCCTTTTTTGATGCCAGCGGGAAACAGGTCAATTCCATGATTTATCAAGCGCCTTATTTCGACGATGTGATCGAGCCCTACATGGCTATTGAGCGTTCCAACGCTTGGCGGTTCCAGATTGGGCGCTTTCTCGTAAAGCGCGATGGCAAATACGGCTACCTAGATGAAAGCGGTGCGGAAGTCATTTCGGCTCAGTTCTACGAGGCGTCGGATTTTGTGGGCGACTTCGCGGAAGTGCGCCAGCAGGCGGGCAAGACTGGCGGCATCATCGACCTCAACGGTGCGTGGGTGCTCCCCCCAATGGACCGATGGGATACCCACACCTTAAGGGCGGTTACGCGATAACGAGCACGTACCCTAAGGGTTACCTTGATAAGCAACACATTATCGATCTGCGCACCATACAGGTGTTACACACCTTTGGCAGAGACTCCGGCTACCAGGATTTGGAAATCATTGGCTACTGGGCAAACGCCGTCCTTCGTGTGCTTCGAAGCGGTACCGAATGGGTTGAAGATTTGGGTGTATGCGTACTCGGCTTGGATGGTCATGTCATTGGTTGCGGTTACGCCGACGCATCGGATGCAGGCGAGGGAGTGATTGCCGTCGCCGACGCCGAAAGACGATGGGGCGCTATCGATCATGCTGGTCATGTCTTATTTGCGCCACGCTATAAGACTGGTGAATCGCTCATATACAGGGATGCGCGAATGAACATCGGGCGCTCCAGTCCTTTCCGCTTTAAGGGCAACTACGCCGAGCTGCGCACCGTGTATAGTGACCGGCTGCCTTTTTATATTGATAAAGCGGGGCGCGAGTTCCGTGATGTCGCCGCGCCGCACCCATTGCGGACCTCAAGGTGGAACAACGATCAGGCGCATATCGCAAGGGCGATCTCGCTGATCGCTTACAAAGAGGGGCATGTTGGTCACGCCTTCCGAGCCGGGCTACGCTGCTCCAGCAAGTCGGTTCGGTGGTGATCCTCGTTTGTAACGGAGTGGACAGGTGCACGTCCAGTAGATTGCGTGCATCGCCGTCTTTGCGCACCTAGTCGAGGAGGTCACGCCGCACTCGGCCTGACGGGGTCACCTTTGGTTTTGGCGCGTCACGGCAATTCGATGTCCCGCGCATGCATTGGGGGCGGGGCATTCGCCGGGTGCGTGGATCGACATGGAATCATGCTGACTCAAAATCTCTGCATGGCGCCTACGCCACCGGTGAAAATGAAAAAGGGTTGCAGCTGAAATTCGCGGTAACCCTTCATTGGCCTGCCCAGAGGGATTCGAACCCCCGACCGTCGGCTTAGAAGGCCGATGCTCTATCCAACTGAGCTATGGGCAGATATGCAGATATGCAGGCTGCCCAGGCATACCAAAAACGCGCGGCCTCCGGGTGCCTGGGAGGCCGCGATTCTAACAGATGGGATGTTGCGCCGCGCTAATGCTGGGGCGGGATTTCCGGCGGTAGCTCCCCGGGCGGCAGTTCGATTGGGGGCGTTTGGGGTTCAGGGTCGTGCACCGGGTCGTGGGCCGGTTCGTCGGGCGGCGGCATTTCCGGCGGCGGGTGCGGGGGCTGTTCGGGCGGCTGCGGCGGCGTGATGTGGGCGCGCTTGGTCAGGTCGGGCAAAGCGGGCATGGGCTGCCTCCATACATGGGTCGAGTTCGGGTTTGCCCTGATCAAGCCCGCAAGCGTCGTTCCTGCGCATCATCCAAAAGGTGATACCTAAAATACGTACCCCCCAATTGGGGGGATTTTTGATACATTTCGTGGCGTCGGGTAGTGCCATACAACAATAACGTTTCATTCGAAATTCCGCGCAATGACGCGGAACACCGTGCCTATGCACGCCAAACGGGCGTGACGAAGCCTTTTGGGTTCGGCCAGACGGGAAATCAGGGAGTCTTGTTTGAGCAGCCATGGAGCGATCCATGGGGCTGCTGTGTTTCGCCATGGCTGCAGGGAGCCGGGGCGAGGCGCTAGCCATGGGGCAGGGAGGAAACAACAATGAGCACGCGTCATGCACGACGCCCGGCAGGGGCGTCCCGCAGTACCTACATCCGTAGCGCCCAGAGCGGGCGAATTGGCGACCGTTCCAACGCCAACGATCATCGTCTGCCGCCCAGCGGCGTACCACGCATGCTGTTGTGGCTGCTGGGGGCAACGGTCCTCTTGGCGGTGGCGAACTACACGCTGAAGCTGTTCGGCTGAAGCAAGGCCGGATCGCTTTACAACACTTTCCCCGGATTCATCAGGCCGCGCGGGTCCAGCGCCTGCTTGATCGCGCGCATGGCCGCCAGTTCAACGGGGCTTTTGTAGCGCGCGTTGTCTTCGCGCTTGAGCTGGCCGATGCCGTGTTCAGCCGAGATGGAGCCGCTGTGCGCATGCACGCTGTCGTGCACGATGCGGTTGATGCCGTCCTGGTTGGCCAGGAACGCTTCGTGCGCATGGCCTTCCGGCGGCGACACGTTGTAGTGCAGGTTGCCGTCGCCAAGGTGGCCGAACGTCACCATGCGGATGCTGGGATAGGCTGCGGCCAGCGCGCGGTCGGTCACGTAAATGAAGTCTGCAATGCGCGAGATGGGCACGCCAATATCGTGCTTGATGTTCTTGCCTTCATCGGCCTGCGCCAGCGGAATATGTTCGCGCAGGCTCCAGAAGTCGCGCGACTGCGCCACTGATTCCGCCACCGCCGCATCGTCGATCACGCCGCGCGCGAGCGCGTCTTCCATGAGCGATTCGAACAGCGTGCGCGCGTGCGCTTCGCTTTCCAGATCGGACAATTCCAGCAGCACATATTGCGGATATGCCTTCGTAAACGGCACGCGCAGCTGCGGGTAATGCTTGTGCACCAGCTCCAGGCAAAACGCCGACATCAGCTCGAAGCCCGTCAGCAGCGTCCCTGCATGGCCTTGCGCCAGCGATAGAAACTCCAGCGCTTGCCGCGGCGATTGCAGCGCCGCCAGCGCCGTCACCTTGGCGCGCGGTTGCGGAAACAGCTTCAGCATCGCCCCGGTGATGATGCCGAGCGTGCCTTCCGCGCCGATCAGCAAGTCCCGCAGGTCATAGCCTGTGTTGTCCTTGCGCAGGCCACGCAAGCCATTCCACAGTTCGCCGTTGGGCAGGACCGCTTCGATGCCCAGGCAGAGCTCGCGCGCGTTGCCGTAGCGCAGGACGGCGGTGCCGCCCGCATTGGTCGCAAGATTGCCACCGATCGTGCAACTGCCTTCGGCCGCCAAGCTGAGTGGGAAGAGGCGGTCAGCATCTGCGGCGGCTTGTTGCACGTTGGCCAGGATGCAGCCGGCATCCGCGGTGATGGTGTTGTTGATGGGGTCGACGGCGCGCACGCGCTGCATGCGCTGCAACGAAATCACGACTGCGCTGCCTTCCATGTCGGGCGTGGCGCCGCCGCACAGGCCGGTGTTGCCGCCTTGCGGAACGATGGGCACGCCGTATTCGCCGCACAGGCGTACGAGTGTTGCCACCTCGTCGGGGCTGGCCGGGCGCAACACTGCGCGTGCGCGCCCCGTGAAACGCTTGCGCCAATCGGTAAGGTAGGGCGCCAGGTCTTCCGGCGCGGTCAGGACGTGTGTTGCGCCGATGGCATCAACGCAGGCTTGCAGGAAGGCATCGTGAGTCATGACGGGTCAGGTGCTGTGGCCGGCGCGGGCTTTTGCAGCGCGCTTGAACGGGCGCAGGTAGAAGATGGTTGCGGTAAAGAACACCACGCTGAGCGCCACCTCGCCCCATGCCAGAGAGCGCGAAAGCCCAACGTCCGATGTCGCCCGCACGATGCCTTCGGTAAAGAACAGCAGGATGAACATCGACGCCCATTGCATCGTGTAGCGGTTCTTGCGCAGCACGCCGGGCAGTGGCCACGCCAGCAGCAGCGCCTTCAGCGCCAGCCACGAGCCGCCCGGGCGCACGGGCGCGAGCCACAACTCCCACGCGGCGCACAGCACGATCAGTGCGATGAGGCTGCCTGCACTCAGCAGAGCCAGTGCGCGGGATTCGGTGACGGCGTTGTCGGCGGGAGTCATGCGGCGAGCTTCAGAGCAGTCTGCGCCAGCCTCCGGCCCATGGCCGTGGCGAGCGTGCGTTCGTGGGCGGTAAGCGGTGCGGTATCGCCGCGATGCGCGACGTGTGACGGTCCGTACGGTGTGCCGCCGGCATCGGTGGAAAGCAGTTCGCTGTGCTGATACGGCAGACCGAGCACGACCATGCCATGGTGCAGCAGCGGCAGCATCATCGAGAGCAGGGTGGTTTCCTGCCCGCCATGCATGCTGCCCGTGGAGGTGAACACGCATGCCGGTTTGCCCGCCAGCGCGCCCGCCAGCCATTGCGGTGTGGTGCCATCCAGGAAGTACTTGAGCGGCGCGGCCATGTTGCCAAAGCGCGTGGGCGAACCCAGCGCCAGGCCCACGCATTCCTCCAGGTCGCGTACTTCCACGTAGGGCGGGCCGCTGTCGGGCACGTCGGGCTGCGTGGCTTCGCAGACGGTGGAGACGGCGGGCACTGTGCGCACACGCGCCTGAGCGCCGTCGACGCTTTCAATGCCTTGCGCAATGGCTTCGGCCAATGCGCGCGTGCTGCCGTGACGGCTGTAGTACAAGACCAGGATATCTTTCATAACAAAGCGTTGAGAGCGTCGCGGTATTATAGTTGCGCCCCCCAACCCCGCCTCCAGCCTCATTTTTCATGCTTTTTGACACCCGTGCGCTTCGTCAATGGAATGCCGCCAAGCTGCGTGCGCTGGCGCGTTACGCCTTGCGCCGCGCCGGTGAAGATCGCCTTCCGCAAGTGGCCAGCAGCCTGACGTTCACGACGGTGCTGTCGCTCGTTCCCATTCTGACGGTGGCGTTTGCGCTGTTCACGGCATTCCCGATGTTCAAGAGCTTCCGGGCGGACATCGAGGGCTACATGTTCAGCAATCTCGTGCCGGGCAACATCAGCCGGCCGATCCTGACGTATCTCAACCAGTTTTCAAGCAACGCCAAGGGGCTGACGGCAGCAGGCCTGATCGGCCTGGTCGTGACCTCGGTGATGACCATGCTCACCATCGAGAACGCGTTGAACGCCATCTGGCGCGTGCGCCATCGACGGCCGCTCGCGCAGCGCGTTCTGGTGTTCTGGGCTCTGATGACATTCGCGCCGGTGCTGATTGGCGCAAGCCTGTCGGTTAGTTCGTACCTCGTGTCGATCTCGGCGGGTTATGTGCACAAGCTGCCGTTCGGCCTGGGTGTGATTGTGGGCTTGGTCCCGATCCTGCTTTCGGCGATTGCGTTTGCGATGCTCTACGTGTTCGTGCCGAACACCAATGTGGAGCGGCGCGATGCCTTCATTGCCGGCCTGATTGCCGCGGCGGCGTTTGAAATTGCCAAGCGCGTTTTTGGCGCTTACGTTGCGCATATCCCGACGTACACGGCCGTCTACGGCGCATTTGCCACGCTACCGATCTTCCTGACGTGGATCTACGTGAGCTGGCTGGTGACGTTGCTAGGCGCGACCATCGCGTCGACGCTGCCGATCATCCGCCAGGGCTACTGGCAACGGCGCACGTTTCCGGGCAGCGAGTTCTTCGATGCGCTGGGTGTGCTGCTGCTGCTGTATCGCGCCCGCGAACAGGCACCACGTACGGTGGCCGAGCGTGATATCGGCCGGCGCCTGCAATTGGAAGCCGATTACCTGGCTGACCTGCTGACCAAGCTGAAGGCACTGCATTTGATCGGCAAGCTGCAGCAGGATCGCGGTGAGACCCATTGGGCGCTGCTTTGCGATGCGCACACGACCACGCTGCGACCGCTCTATGAAAGGCTGGTGCTGAGTCTGCCGCGCTTGCCGCGCACCTCGCTGGCACGCCATCTGGGGGACACGCACACGCTGGTCAGCCAACTGCAGAATCCTGCGCTCGATGCCACGTTGGAGAGCATTTTCACGACTGGCGAACGCGGCGTGGCGGCGGCAGCGCAGGCGGCTACGGCACCCGCGGCGTCCGCAATGGCCGCCGCCAGCGCCGGCGCCTGACGCTTCAGAAAGGGATCTTGCCGGTCCAGATGTCGCGATACATTACCCAGTCGCCCATCAGGCTGTAAAACGGATGGCGAAACGTGGCGGGCCGGTTCTTCTCGAATCCGAAGTGCCCGACCCACGCGAACGCGTAACCGCTCACCGCCGCTCCGAGCAGCCACCACAGGTTGCCCGTAAGGACAAGAAGGATCAGGCATACCAGCGCCACCGTCGAGCCGGCAAAGTGCAAACGCCGGCAGGTGCGGTCCTGGTGCTCGCTCAGGTAGTACGGATAGAACTCGGCAAAGCTGCCGAAGCTCCGGGTGTCAGTGGTGGCCATGATGCGTCTCCAGGAGGCGACTTATGCGGCGACCGGGTCTCGTTCTCGCGCAAAGGCGATCAGCGCGTCGAGTGTGCCGTCGGGGCATTCTCCCATGATCGCGTGCCCGCCTGGGAGCCCGACAACGCGGCTGCCGGTCAATCCTGCCGCAACCTGACGTCCAGCTTTCGCTGGGGTCATCTGGTCTTTCTCTCCCACGATGACGAGTGACGGACACTGCACGGCCGCCATGGCTTCGGCGCCGCGTGCATAGGCGTTGCAGGCGGCAAAGTCCGTGTGAAAGACGGGCGCCTCGGTACCGTGCGCAATCCGCTCCATCAGCCGCTGGCTGCCGCCATGCATCCAGAAGCCCGGCCCAGGGGACGATGGCTTGTTCGCGAGGCTGGAATGCGACCACGTATTCACCATGTCAATGGCGCTGGCCGTGTTGTTGAGCGCCGCATCAAGCAGCGCATCCGACACCTTCATCGGCCAAGCCGTCGCCACCAGGGCGATGCGGCGCACGCGACTTGCGTACCGTGACGCGCACTCCAGTGCAATCAACGAGCCCATGCTGTGGCCGACGACGATGACCGGTTGCATGACGCCAGCCGCCTGCACCAGCGCCATCACCCAATCGGCCATGGCTTCCACCGTCTGCAACGGGGCCCCGGCGCTGCGGCCGTGTCCGGGCAGATCCACCGCCAGTACGCTGAAGCCGTGGTGCGCAAACCAGCGCGTCTGCAGCCCCCAGACCGAATGATCGTTCTGCGCGCCATGCACGAACACGACGCACGGCAATTCGGCGTTGAACGGCTTGCCGCCGGTGTAGGCGTAGGCGCGCTCGCCTTGTACGGTCCATTCCATCAGCGGGCTCCCGTTGCGTTGGAGGCGGCTTTGCCCGGCGCGGCGGACATCGCGCGCTCGGCGGCTTTCAGGCCGCGCTTGAGATCGTCGATCAGGTCGTCGGCGTCTTCCAGGCCGATGGAAAGGCGGATCGTGCCTTCGCTGATACCGGCTGCGGCCAGCGCGTCGGCGTCCATGCGGAAGTGCGTTGTCGATGCGGGGTGGATGACCAGCGAGCGTGCATCGCCCACGTTGGCGAGGTGCGAGAACAGGCCGAGCGACTCGATGAATTGCTGGCCGGCACGCCGGTCGCCGCGCAGGTCGAAGCTGAACACCGCACCGCAGCCGCGCGGCAGCAGGCGCTTGGCCAGCGCGTGATCGGGGTGCGATTCCAGCTCAGGGTAAGCGACCGACGCCACCATCGGGTGGCTGGCCAGGAAGGCGACGACCCGGCGAGCGTTGTCAACATGCCGCGCCATGCGCAGCGGCAGTGTCTCGATGCCTTGCAGCAGTTGCCACGCGGCCATCGGGTTCATGCAGGCACCGAAGTCGCGCAGGCCTTCGCGTCGCGCGCGCAGCAGGAAGGGCGCGACGGTGCTTTCCTCGGCAAACACCATGTCGTGGAACCCCGCGTACGGCTCGGTCAGCTCGGGGTGCTTGCCGGCGGCCACATAGTCGAATGTGCCCCCGTCCACCAGCACGCCGCCGATGGTCGTGCCGTGCCCACCCAGGAACTTGGTGGCCGAGTGATAGACGAGGTCTGCGCCATGCGCGAACGGCTGCAGCAGCCACGGCGTGGTGAAGGTCGAATCGACCAGCAGCGGAACGCCCGCGTCATGGGCAATCGATGCAATGGTCGGGATGTCCAGCACATCCAGCCCTGGGTTGCCGAGCGTCTCGCCAAACAGCAGCCGGGTGTCCGGGCGGATGGCAGCGCGCCAGCCATCGATGTCGCCCGGCTTGACGAAAGTCGTCTCAATGCCAAAGCGGCGCAGCGTGTAATGCAGCAGATTGTGCGAGCCGCCATACAGCGCCGAAGACGCGACGATATGCGAGCCGGCACCCATCAGCGTGACGATGGCCAGATGCAGTGCCGCCTGGCCCGAAGCCGTGGCGATGGTGCCTACGCCGTTTTCCAGCGCTGCCATGCGCTCCTCGAACACGGCAACGGTCGGGTTGGAGATGCGCGAGTAGACGTGGCCCGCGCGTTCCATATTGAACAATGACGCCGCATGTTCGCTGTCGCGGAACACAAACGACGTGCTCAGGTGAATGGGCGTGGCGCGCGCGCCGGTGGCCGGGTCGGGCGCGGCACCGGCATGCAGGGCCAGCGTGTCGAAGCGGGCTTTGGACATGGATTCAAGCACCCCGAAAGGGAGCGGGAGCGGGTTTGGACGGGCCATGCTAGCACTGCTGCCTGTTGCAGCGCATTCCGGGCAAACGCCGAGCGGGCGCGGTTTTTGACAGGTTTTTTCTGCGCTGCATGCTTGTCGAAGCGATCCGGTTTGGGCTAGGATCAGAGCACAACCATAACCACAACCCGCGCGCGGTCGCCCCCCGGCAGACCGGCACCCCGAACTCTGGGAGACGCAATATGAAAGTCAGCGACATCCTCCACGTGAAGGGCAACACGCTCTACACCGTGGCACCTGAAACCAAGCTCCAGGTGGCCGTGCAGACGATGGCGGAAAAAGACATCGGCTCGCTCGTGGTCATGGAGTACGGTGAACTGGTCGGCATGCTGACCTTCCGGGAAATCATCAAGGTTGTCGCCAAGAACCACGGTTCCGTGGGCGACGGCACCACCATCCGCAAGGTGATGGACGATCATCCCGTCACCTGCACGCCCGAAACCGAGGTCAACGAAGTGCGTCGCATCATGCTGGAGCACCATGTGCGCTACCTGCCTGTGCTCGACAGCCGCACGTTGATGGGCGTGATTTCCTTCTACGACGTGGCCAAAGCCGTGTTGGAAGATCAAAGTTTCGAAAACAAGATGCTCAAGGCGTACATTCGCGACTGGCCGGAAGAAAAGGCCAACGAAGACTGATCTGCGCGATCTCTTTACCGCATTCATGAAACCCGCCCGCCATTGCGAGCGGGTTTTTTTGTTGAACCAACAGCCTCCTGCCGATGAGCCAATCGAGCCAGTTTTCCCTGCTGAAGCAGCGTCGTTTTGCACCGTTTTTCTGGACCCAGTTCCTGGGCGCGATGAACGACAACGTTTTCAAGGTGGCGTTTTCCTCGCTGGTCACGTACCACGCCGCGCTGTTCGGCAATGCTGACCCGGCTTCGGCAGCGTTTCTGATCTCTGCGATCTTCATTGCGCCTTTCGTGCTGCTATCGGCCACCAGCGGACAGATCGCCGATCGCATGGACAAGGCGCGGCTGATCCGATTGGTGAAGACGTTGGAAATCGCCATCATGGTGATCGGCTGCGCAGGTTTCGCGCTGCGTCACGTTGAACTGCTCTACCTGTGCACGTTCCTGATGGGCGTGCATTCGACGCTGTTCGGGCCGGTGAAGTACGCGTATCTGCCGCAGCATCTGCAATCGACAGAACTGGTGGGCGGCAACGGGCTGGTGGAAATGGGCACCTTCGTTGCCATCCTGATCGGCACCATCGGCGGTGGCGAGCTGGCCAATTACACGCGCAACGGCGAGCTGATCGGCCCGATGTTCACGGGCATCGCATGCATTGTCATTGCCGTGGCCGGCTGGCTGACCGCGCGTGGTGTGCCGGTGTCGCCGGCGTCGCAGCCGGACTTGCGCATCAACTGGAACCCCATCTCCGAGACTTGGCGCAACCTGAAGCTGGCAAGCAACCAGCGCGCGGTGTTCCTGAGCCTGATGGGCATTTCGTGGCTGTGGTTCGTGGGCGCGACGTTCCTGACGTCGTTCTTTGCCTTTGCGCGTAACGTGCTTGGCGGCGATCAGAACGTTGTGACGCTGCTGCTGGCCGTGTTTTCAGTCGGCATCGGGTTGGGGTCGGTGCTGTGCGAAAAGCTCTCGGGGCGCAGGGTGGAAATCGGCTTGGTGCCGTTTGGCTCGATCGGCATGACGGTGTTTGCAGTGGATCTGTACTTTGCGTCGCATGCCGAGGCATTGGTTGCGCACGACGTGCTGACGGGCATTTCCGGCTTCCTGCAGAACCACCGCCATTGGCGCGTGCTGGCCGACCTGTTCCTGCTGGCGATGTTCGGCGGCTTCTACAGCGTACCGTTGTATGCGTTGATCCAGAGCCGGTGCGAACCGACGCACCGCGCGCGCATCATTGCCGCCAACAACATCCTCAACGCGCTGTTCATGATCGCTTCCGCGGTGCTGGCGATGGTGCTCACGCGTGCCGGATTCACGATCCCGCAGTTGTTCCTGGTGACCGGCATCCTCAATGCCGTGGTGGCGATCTACATCTACACGCTGGTGCCGGAATTCCTGATCCGGTTCGTGATGTGGCTGCTGATCCATACCGTCTATCGTGTGAAGGTGGAGGGCTCGGAGCAGATTCCCGATGAAGGCCCATGCCTGCTGGTCTGCAACCACGTGAGCTTCGTCGATGCCGTGGTGGTGGGCGCGTTCGTGCGCCGGCCCGTGCGCTTTGTGATGGACCACCGTATCTTCAAGGTGCCAGTGCTGTCGTGGTTCTTCCGCACGGTCAAGGCGATTCCGATCGCGCCGATGCACGAAGACCCGGAGATGCTCACGCGCGCCTACGACACCATTGCGGCTGCACTGGCGGAAGGCGAGGTCGTCTGCATCTTCCCCGAAGGCAAGATCACCGCCACGGGCGAGATGAACCCGTTCAAGGAAGGCATGCGCCGCATCATCGAGCGCACACCTGTGCCGGTGGTGCCGATGGCGCTGCGCGGGCTCTGGGGCAGCTTTTTCTCCCGCAAGGGCGGGGCGGCGATGTCGCGCCCGTTCCGTCGCGGTTTCCTCAACAGGCTGGAGCTGTGCATCGGCACGCCGGTGCCGGCGCATGCCGTATCGCCGGAAGCGATGCAGGCTGCCGTGCTGGCGCTGCGCGGGGAGCGGCTCTAGCGCCGGGCTCGCCTCCGGACTTCGATACACTGCCGGTTGGCCTGCATCGGCCATGATGCTTTCTCTGACCTCCAACTCTCCCATTACCTGCCATGAAACACGTTTCCCCGCTGCTGTGCGCCTCGCTGCTTGCCCTGGCTGCCGCTACCGTGCAAGCCGCATCGCCGGCATCCGAGACGCTGCCCTCCGGTGTGATCGTCCAGACGTTGACCAAGGGCACCGGCCCGTCGCCCAAGGCCAGCGACACGGTCAAGGTGCACTACCGTGGCACGCTGACCGACGGCAAAGAATTCGATAGCTCCTACAAGCGCGGCCAGCCGATCTCGTTCCCGCTGAATCGCGTGATTCCCTGCTGGACCGAAGGCGTGCAGAAGATGCAGGTGGGCGGCAAGGCCAAGCTGACGTGCCCGGCGACCACCGCTTACGGCGAGCGCGGCGTTCCCGGCACTATTCCGCCCAATTCGACGCTGAACTTCGAGGTCGAACTGCTTGGTATCGGCGGCTGACCAAAGGGCCGATAGATCGGCCTTACAATAGCGCTTTCCTGATGTTTCGCGCCGCGGCGGTCGCGGCGCTTTCCCGAGCTCGATCATGTCTGGCAATACCCTGGGCCTGCTGTTTTCCGTCACCACCTTCGGCGAGTCGCATGGCCCGGCCATCGGCGCTGTCATCGACGGCTGCCCGCCCGGCATGATGCTGTCGGCAGAAGACATCCAGCCCGATCTGGACCGTCGCAAACCCGGCACCTCGCGCCACGTCACGCAGCGCAAGGAGGAGGACCTCGTCGAGATCCTGTCCGGCGTGTACGAAGGCAAGACCACGGGCACCCCGATTTGCCTGCTGATCCGCAATACCGATCAGCGCAGCAAGGATTACAGCAACATCGCCGAGACCTTCCGTCCCGGCCACGCCGACTACACCTACTGGCACAAATATGGCGTTCGGGATCCGCGCGGTGGCGGCCGTTCTTCCGCACGTTTGACGGCGCCGACGGTGGCTGCGGGTGCCGTCGCCAAGAAGTGGCTGCGTGAAAAGTTCGGCATCGAAATCCACGGCTTCATGTCGCAGCTGGGCGATATTCACATCCCGTTCATGGACTGGAACGAGGTGCCGAACAACCCGTTCTTCGCGCCCAATGCCGAGATCGTTCCCGAGCTGGAAACCTATATGGATGCACTGCGCAAGGACGGCGATTCCGTCGGCGCGCGCATTGAGGTGGTGGCCACGGGCGTGCCCGTCGGCTGGGGTGAACCGCTGTTCGATCGTCTGGATGCCGATATTGCACACGCGATGATGGGCCTGAACGCGGTGAAGGGCGTTGAGATTGGCGCCGGTTTCCACGCAGTCAGCCAGCGCGGCTCCGAGCATGGCGATGAGCTGACGCCGGAAGGCTTCGTCGGCAACAACGCCGGCGGGATCCTGGGTGGGATTTCGACAGGGCAGGACATCTCCGTGTCGCTGGCGATCAAGCCGACCTCGAGCATTCGCACGCCGCGCCGTTCGATCGACAAGGCGGGTGATCCGGCTGTGGTCGAGACGTTCGGCCGCCATGACCCGTGCGTCGGCATTCGTGCTACGCCAATCGCCGAGGCGCTGTTGGCACTCGTGCTGATCGATCACGCGCTGCGCCATCGCGCGCAATGCGGCGATGTGTCGGTGCAGACGCCGGCCATCGCGGCAAAAGCTTCCTGAATCGATTCGCTCAGGCAACAAAAAAGACGGCTTCAAGCCGTCTTTTTTGTTGGGTGCTCGCCCGGTACTTACATGCCGACGTAGTTCGGCCCGCCGCCGCCTTCCGGCGTGACCCACACGATGTTCTGTGTCGGGTCTTTGATATCGCAGGTCTTGCAGTGCACGCAGTTCTGCGCGTTGATCTGCAGGCGCTCGGTGCCCTCGTCGTTCTTGACGAACTCATACACGCCTGCCGGGCAATAGCGCTGCTCGGGGCCGGCAAACTGCGTCAGGTTGATGCGCGTCGGAACGGTCGGGTCTTTCAGCGTCAGGTGAGCCGGCTGGTTCTCTTCGTGGTTCGTGTTCGAGATGAACACCGACGACAGCCGATCGAACGTGATCTTGCCGTCCGGCTTCGGATACTCGATCTTCGGGCACTCCGATGCCGGCTTGAGCGACTGATTGTCCGATTTCGTGCCGTGCAGCGTCCAAGGCGGGTTGCTGACGCCAATCTTTGGCAGCAGCCACTGTTCGATGCCGGTCATGATCTTCCCCAGCGTCGGGCTCTTCTTGAACCACAGCTTGAAGTTGCGCGACTGATCCAGTTCTTCCTTCAGCCAGCTCTGTTCGAAGGCTGCGGGGTAGGCAGACAGCTCGTCAGCGGAACGGCCGGCCGTCACGGCTTCGAACACGGCTTCACCGCACATCATGCCGCTCTTGATGGCCGCGTGGCTGCCCTTGATGCGTGCCGCGTTCAGGTAACCGGCGTCGCAACCGACCAGCGCGCCACCGGGGAACACGGTTTTCGGTAGTGCTTGCGGCGTGCCGTTGTTGATGGCGCGGGCTCCGTAGCCGATGCGCTTGCCGCCCTCGATGTGCGCGCGGATGGCCGGGTGGGCCTTCCAGCGCTGCATTTCTTCGAATGGGCTCATCCACGGGTTCTTGTAGTCCAGCCCGATCACGAAGCCGAGCGTGACCTTGTTGTCTTCCAGGTGATACAGGAAGCCGCCGCCGAAGGTGTCGTCTTCCATCGGCCAGCCGGCAGTGTGCACAACGAGGCCAGGTTTGGCCTTTGCCGGGTCGATTTCCCAGAGTTCCTTGATGCCGATGGCGAAGGTCTGCGGGTCCTTGCCGGCGTTGAGCTTGAATTTTTCCAGCAGCTGTCGGCCGAGATGGCCGCGCGCGCCTTCCGCGAAGATGGTGTATTTGCCGAGCAACTCCATGCCGAGCTGGAAGTTCTCTGTTGGCTCGCCGTCTTTGCCGATGCCCATGTTGCCCGTTGCGACACCGCGCACCGCACCCTTGTCGTCGTACAGGACTTCGGCAGCGGCAAAACCCGGGAAGATCTCCACGCCCATGGCTTCGGCCTGCGTGGCCATCCACTTGACCACGTTCGACAGTGAGACAACGTAGCAGCCGTCGTTGTGGAAGTTACGCGGCACGAGCCAGTCGGGCGTACGCTTTGCGTCGGTCTCGCTCAGGAAGAGCACGTCGTCGCCGGTGACTGCCTGGTTGAGCGGCGCGCCGTCGGCCTTCCAGTTCGGCAGGAGTTCGTTGATGGCGCGCGGGTCCATCACCGCGCCCGAAAGAATGTGTGCACCCGGCTCGGAACCCTTCTCCAGCACGACGACGGACACGTCCTTGCCCGTCTCGGCAGCCAGTTGCTTGATGCGAATCGCTGTCGCCAGGCCGGCGGGGCCGCCGCCGACGACAACGACGTCATACTCCATGGACTCTCGCGGGCCGTATTGTTCGAGGAGCTGTTGCTGGTTCATAAGTGTCTCTTCGCTTGTAGGGCGTTTGCTTATTGGTATGACGGATTGCTGCATTAGAATTTTCCGCATTGTCCGGGACACGCCTGAATGCGGCAAGGGAAATTTCTGAACGATCGTTCGATTTTTTGCTAAGCTGCGCCCAAATCACATGCCGGTGTTGCTTCGGAGCAGCCCGGCGCATGTCAAACCAACACACGGGGAACACGCATCATGGGTCTGTCGATCAATCTGGAAGGCAAGGTCGCGCTGATCACGGGCGCGTCGAGCGGCCTGGGCGCGCGTTTCGCGCACACGCTGGCGGCGGCCGGCGCAAAGGTCGTGCTGGCTTCGCGCCGCGTCGAGCGACTGAAAGAACTGCGCGCCGACATCGAATCGAAGGGCGGCAGCGCCCATGTCATCCGGCTGGACGTGACTGACCCGGACAGCATCCGATCGGCCATCGCCCACGCTGAAACCGAAGCCGGCACGATCGACATCCTGGTCAACAATTCGGGCGTTTCAACCACGCAGCGCATGGTGGACGTCACGCCGGACGACTTCGATTTCGTATTCGACACCAACACGCGCGGCGCCTTCTTTGTGGCGCAGGAAACGGCCAAGCGCATGATTGCGCGGGCCAAGGGCGCTGAGAAGAACGGCTCGCCGCTGCCGCAGTCGCGCATCGTCAACATTGCATCCGTGGCGGGTTTGAAGGTGCTGTCGCAGATCGGCGTGTATTGCATGAGCAAGGCGGCCGTGGTGCACATGACCAAGGCCATGGCGCTGGAGTGGGGGCGTTATGGCATCAATACCAACGCGATCTGCCCGGGGTATATCGATACCGAAATCAATCATCACCACTGGGAAACCGAGCCTGGCCAGAAGCTCGTGCAGATGCTGCCGCGCAAGCGCGTCGGCAAACCGGAAGACCTGGATGGGCTGATTCTGCTGTTGGCGTCGGATCAGTCGGACTTCATCAACGGTGCCGTTATCAACGCCGACGACGGCATGGTGTAAGGCGCTGGGGCTTAGTGCCCCATCAGCCGCTGCACAAGTTCGAGCGAGGTGTTGGCGGCGTACTTCTTCATCAACCGCGCGCGGTAGATTTCCACCGTGCGCGGGCTGATCTCCAACTGCTTGCCGATTTGCTTGCTGGTCTTACCCTCGACCAGTTGCGCGGCGATGTCGCGTTCGCGCGGCGTGAGCGCTGCGGTAACGGGGCGATGTGCTGACAGATCTTCAAACGTCCAGATGCCTTCGCCCAGCGGTTTGGCGCGGTCTAGCGCCCGGCCCGTGACGTGGCACCAGAACAGTTCGCCATTGGCGCGCTTCATGATGCGTTCGTCGGAATAGCTGCCGCGTGCGTTCATGACGGGGATGATGCGCGCGCCGGTGCGCTCGTATTCGTCGTGCGTCGGATAGAGCAGCTCGAACGACTGCCCGATCATCGTCGTGCGCGCGTGGCCGAAGATGCGGGCGGCTTCGTCGTTGACGTCGAGCATCACCCGCTCGCGGGACATCACCATGCCGACAGGGGCAAGCTGGAACGCAGTTTGGTAGTCGAGGGCGGGCATATGTATTCGTACGTATTGCTGCGTCGCGCGACGCTTGCGTATTCTCGCCAGATTGTATCGTTACTATTTTCCGGCGCTGCATCGCACAAACCCCAACTGTGTGATCGGTCAAAACCCTGCCGGATTTGTTGGACCACCAAGGAAGGAGCACGCATGAACAAAATCTTCGCCAACGCGAGCGAGGCGCTCGCGGGCGTCGTCAAGGACGGCCAGACCATTGCCGTGGGCGGCTTCGGCCTGTGCGGCATTCCGGAAGCGCTGATTGCCGCACTGCGCGACTCGGGCGTCAAGGGCCTGACATGCATCTCCAACAACGCGGGCGTTGACGGCTTTGGCCTGGGCCTGCTGCTGGAAACGCGCCAGATCAAGAAAATGATTTCGTCCTATGTGGGCGAGAACAAGGAGTTTGAGCGCCAGTACCTGGCTGGCGAACTCGAGCTGGAATTCACGCCGCAAGGCACGCTGGCCGAAAAGCTACGCGCCGGCGGAGCCGGCATCCCGGCATTCTTCACCAAGACCGGCGTCGGTACGCTGGTAGCCGAGGGCAAGGAGCTGCGCGAGTTTGACGGCGAGACGTACGTCATGGAGCGCTCGCTGGTGCCCGATGTGGCGCTGGTGAAGGCGCAGGTGGCCGACAAGTCCGGCAACCTGCGTTTCAACCTGACCGCACGCAACTTCAATCCGGCTGCGGCCACCGCCGGCAAGATCTGCATCGTTGAAGTCGAAGAGATTGTTGAAGTGGGCGATTTGGCACCGGACGACATTCATCTGCCTGGCATTTACGTGCACCGCATCGTGCTTAATGCCACGCCCGAGAAGCGCATCGAAAAGCGCACCATCCGAGCAGCCAACTAAGGAGACCGACATGGCCTGGACACAAGACCAAATGGCGGCGCGCGCTGCCCAGGAGTTGCAAGACGGTTTCTACGTCAACCTCGGCATCGGCATCCCGACGCTGGTAGCCAACCACACCGGCGACAAGGAAGTCTGGCTGCAAAGCGAAAATGGCATGCTCGGTATCGGCCCGTTCCCCACGGAAGACGAAGTTGACGCCGACCTGATCAACGCGGGCAAGCAGACCGTGACCACGCTGCCCGGCAGCGCCATCTTCGGCAGCGACCAGAGCTTTGCGATGATTCGCGGCGGCAAGATCAACCTGTCGATTCTCGGCGCGATGCAGGTGAGTGAGACGGGCGACCTCGCCAACTGGATGATCCCCGGCAAGATGGTCAAGGGTATGGGCGGTGCGATGGACCTCGTGGCCGGCGTCAAGCGCGTGATCGTGCTGATGGAGCACACCGCCAAGAAGAAGGACGGCACCGAAGACCTGAAGATCCTGCCCAAGTGCACATTGCCGCTGACGGGCGTGGGCGTGGTCGATCGCATCATTACGGACCTCGGCGTGATCGACGTGACCGAGCAGGGCCTGAAGCTGATTGAAACCGCGCCGGGCGTTTCGCGCGAAGAGGTCCAGGCCAAGACTGGCGTCAACCTGCTGTAATCGCTGACCTTCGGAGACACGCATGCTGCAAGGAAAAACTGCCCTCGTTACGGGCTCGACCAGCGGGATCGGTCTGGGTATCGCCTGTTCGCTGGCCGCGCAGGGCGCCAACATCATCATGAACGGCTTTGGCGATGTGGAAGCGCCCAAGGCGCAGATCGCGGCGGCAGGCAAGAACGCCATCCGTATCGGATACCACGGCGCCGACATGAGCAAGGCGGCCGAGATCGAAGCGATGTTCGCCTACGCCGATGCAGAATTCGGCGGCGTGGACATCCTCGTCAACAATGCCGGCATCCAGTACGTGGCCAACGTGGAGGATTTCCCGACCGAGCGCTGGGATGCCATCATCGCCATCAACCTCACCTCGGCTTTCCACACGACGCGGCTTGCCGTGCCGGGCATGAAGCGCAAGAACTGGGGCCGCATCATCAATATCGCTTCGGCGCATGGGTTGGTGGCATCGGCGCAGAAATCGGCGTATGTGGCGGCCAAGCACGGCATCGTCGGGTTCACCAAATCGGTGGCGCTGGAGACGGCACAGACGGGCATCACGTCCAACGCGATCTGTCCGGGCTGGGTGCTGACGCCGCTCGTGCAGAAGCAGATCGATGCGCGCGCCGAGAAGGACGGCCTGTCCGCGCTCGAGGCCAAGAAGGATCTGCTGATGGAAAAGCAGCCGTCGGGCGAGTTCGTTACGCCCGATCAGCTCGGCGCGCTGGCGGTCTTCCTGTGCAGCGATGCGGCCGAGCAGGTGCGCGGCGTGGCGTGGAACATGGATGGTGGCTGGGTCGCGCAGTAAGCCGATCTGCTTCAAAAAAAGCCTCGCTCCGGCGGGGCTTTTTTGTTTTTGATGGACAGCGCATGCCTGCTGCGCCGCCGCATGCTCGCGGGCCCGCGTACAATCAGGCTTCGCTGTCTCCGTCATTCACGTGTAGGAGTTGTTCATGCCAGTTTCGCCGCGCCTTGCCTTCGTGCAATGCCTGAGCCCGTCCGGCTTGCATCGGATGGCGTATCACGAGTGGGGCGACGCACAGAATCCGCGTGTGCTGGTTTGCGTGCATGGCCTCTCGCGTACGGGGCGCGATTTCGACGTACTGGCGCAGGCGCTGTGCAATGACTATCGCGTCATCTGCCCCGATGTGGTGGGCCGCGGGCGCTCCGATTGGCTGGCCGATCCGAAGGGCTATGTGCTACCGCAATACGCGTCCGACATGGTCACGCTGCTCGCGCGCGTAAATGCGGAATCCGTCGATTGGTTCGGGACCTCGATGGGCGGTCTGATCGGCATCGGTTTGGCAGGCTTGCCGAAATCGCCGATTCGCAAGCTGCTGCTCAACGATGTGGGCCCGCGTGTGACGGAATCGTCGTTGACGCGCATCGGTGCTTACCTCGGCCTGAACGTACGCTTCAAGACCTTCGATGAAGGGCTGACGTACCTGAAGACGATCAGCGCTTCGTTCGGCCCCCACACGCCGGATCAATGGCGTGAACTGAATGCCGCGATTCTGAAACCGCAGGGCGGCGAGTGGATTCTGCATTACGATCCGCGCCTGGCCGAGCCATTCAAGAACACCACGCCGGAAATGATCGCCGCTGGCGAAGCCACGCTGTGGAAACTGTTCGAGGCGATTCCCGGCGAGGTGCTGGTGGTGCGCGGCGCGCATTCCGATTTGCTGACGCGCGAGACAGTCGAAGCCATGATGCAGCGCGGCCAGCATGTGAACACGGTGGAAATTCCCGATGTGGGCCATGCGCCGACCTTCATCCAGCCGGATCAGGTGGCGATCGCCCGCAAATTCTTTCTCGGTCAATGACCGTTTGCTTGACCTCATTCGATTTGCAAGATGAGCACTGAACTGAAGCGTTACAACGTTGAGCACCGCTATTCCGATGCAGCCGTCTACAACGGCGTCGTCTATGTGGCTGGCCAGGTGCCTGAGACCACACTGGACGCCGGCATTGCCGAGCAGACCGCAGAAGTGCTCGCCATCATCGACCGCGTGCTCGCCGCCAACGCCAGCGACAAGACACGCATCCTGATGTGCCAGATCTTCCTGAAAGACATCGGCGAGATTGGCGAGATGAACAAGGTGTGGGACCAGTGGGTTGCCGCCGACTCAAAGAACTCGCCGCCGCGCGCCACCGTTGAGGCTGCGCTGGCCAATCCGAAGTACCGCATCGAAATCGTCGTGACGGCCGCACAGAAGAACTGAGCCCGTCGCGCAACAGGCCAGACGCAAGCAGGACGCATCATGGAGAACAAGACCGAACGGCCGGCCGAGGGGCCCGGATCGGCGGCAGAGCAGGTCGCACGTGCGATCGAATATCTTGCGGCCAATGCCGCGGACAGCGCCACGCTGACCGGCGAGCCGCTGGAGTCGCACGCGCGCGGCACGATCGCCATCCTTGAAGGGCTGCGCGTCGATACGCCGTCGTTGCAGGCGGCCGCGCTGTTTCTGTTGCCCACGCTGGCAATGGACAACGAAAAGGCGCTCGAGCCCGCGTTCGGTGGCGAGGTTGTCAAGCTCGTACACGACGTGCGGCAACTGCTGCGCATTGGCGCGATTGCCGGTCTCGCCAGCCCGACCGATGCTGGCATCACGCGCAAGAACGAAGCTGAAGCGCGCCGTGCGCAAGTCGAGGCATTGCGCAAGATGTTGCTCGCGTTCGCGCAAGACATTCGCGTGGTGCTGATCCGGCTGGCGTCGCGGCTGCAATCACTGCGCTGGCTTGCGCAGACGAAACGTCCGGCGCCGGACGGCATGGCGCGCGAAACGCTGGATATCTACGCACCGCTGGCTAACCGCCTGGGCATCTGGCAGCTCAAGTGGGAGCTTGAGGATCTGGGCTTTCGCTTTGAGGATCCCGACACTTACAAGCGCATTGCCCGCCTGCTGGATGAAAAGCGCATCGAGCGCGAGAAGTTCATCGGCCAGGCCATCGCGCAACTGCAAAAGACGTTGCACGACGCCGGCATTCAGGCGGAGGTAAGCGGCCGGCCCAAGCACATCTACAGCATCTGGAAAAAGATGCGCGGCAAGGAACTCGACTTTGCCGATCTGTACGACGTGCGAGCCTTCCGCGTCATCGTCGACGACATCAAGGATTGCTATACGGTGCTCGGTTTCGTGCACCACATGTGGCAGCCGATCCCGAAGGAGTTTGACGACTACATCTCGCGTCCGAAGGCCAACGGCTACATGTCGCTGCATACGGTGGTGATCGGAGACGACGGCCGCGCGCTGGAGGTGCAGATCCGTACGCGGGAGATGCACCACTTCGCCGAGTACGGCGTGGCCGCGCACTGGCGCTACAAGGAGGCGGGCAACAAGGGCTATGCCGGCCAGTTCTCCGCCAGCGAGCGCTACGACGAGAAAATCGCCTGGCTTCGCCAGCTGCTCGCCTGGAAGGACGACGCCGAGCACATCGTCGCGCACGAGGATTCCCCGTGGGAGCAACTCAAGCACACCGAGCTGGATGATCACATTTACGTGCTGACACCGCAGGCGCGCGTGATCGCGTTGCCGCAAGGTGCAACGCCGGTCGACTTCGCCTACTACCTGCACAGTGATCTCGGCCACCGCTGCCGCGGCGCGCGCGTCGACGGCACGATGGTGCCGCTGAATACGCCGCTCAAGAACGGCCAGACCGTCGAGATCGTCACCGTCAAGCAGGGCGGGCCGTCGCGCGATTGGCTGAACACCGAGCTGCACTATCTCGTCAGCCCGCGTGCCCGCACGAAAGTGCGCGCGTGGTTCAACGCGATGGAGCTGGAAGAGACGCTTGCGCAGGGCCGTGCGCTCATCGACAAGACGCTGCAGCGCGAAGGCAAGACCGCCGTCAACCTGGAAGAGCTGGCCGCCAAGCTCGGCTACAAGACGCCGGACGATCTCTATGCTGTGGTCGCTAAGGACGAGCTGAGCCTGCGTCGCATCGAGGCTGTTTTGCGCTCGGATGGGGCGCCGCCCCCCGCCCCCGTCGACGACGAAGCGGCCATTACCAAGAAGAGCCGCGCCACCAGCGTGGCTCGCGGCGCCAAGAGCGGCGTATTGGTGGTGGGCGTCGATTCGCTCCTCACGCAGATGTCGCGTTGCTGCAAGCCTGCGCCGCCCGACCCGATCGTGGGCTTTGTCACGCGCGGGCGTGGCGTATCGATTCACCGGCAGAGCTGTGCGACGTTCCAGCAGCTTGCCGCGCGCGCGCCCGGCCGCGTGATCCAGACGGAATGGGGCCAACGCAGCGATTCGGTCTATCCGATAGATATCCAGGTCGAGGCCCTGGACCGGCAGGGCTTGTTGCGCGACATCTCGGAAATCCTCTCGCGCGAGAAGATCAACGTGACCGGGGTGCGCACGCTGTCAAGCAAGGGCGTCGCAAAAATGCAGTTCACCGCGGAAGTGTCAGAGGCGACACAACTGCAGCGCGCGCTGACGTTGATCGAAGAAGTGCAGGGGGTATTGACAGCCCGAAGGAAGTGACGGTATAGTTTCGTTCTTCGGCAGGCTCGTAGCTCAGCTGGTTAGAGCACCACCTTGACATGGTGGGGGTCGTTGGTTCGAGTCCAATCGAGCCTACCA
>Ga0182006_1000688_pt1 | contig 23576 bp, 21 predicted proteins | sample Sormic07211104_1_FD_123022 | JGI IMG/M metagenome (GOLD analysis project Ga0182006, IMG submission 123022) | Rhizosphere microbial communities from Sorghum bicolor, Mead, Nebraska, USA - 072115-104_1 MetaG | ecosystem: Host-associated > Plants > Roots > Rhizosphere | place: USA: Nebraska...
GGGGCGCGCCCTTGTCCATCATGCGGCGTGTTCGCGCGCCTCGGCCAGGCCCAGCAGCGCGTGGATCGCGGCCACCACCAGCGTGGAGCCGCCCTTGCGCCCGCGGATCACGATCCAGGGCACCTCGTCTTCGAGCGCGGCCAGGTCCTTCGATTCGGCCGCCGACACGAAGCCCACCGGCATGCCCACCACCAGCGCGGGGCGCGCGCCCTCTTCGCGGATCAGCCGCACGATCTCGATCAGCGCGGTCGGTGCATTGCCGATGCCGACGATCGCGCCGTCGACCAGCCCGAGCCGGTGCGCCTTGCGCATGGCCTGCACCGCGCGCGTGGTGCCTTCGGCCATCGCCTGCGAGATCACGTCCGGGTCGCTGATGAACTGGTGAGTGCCCATGCCGAAGTGCGCGAGGCGCGGCGCCGAGAGGCCGACGCAGATCATCTCGACATCGGCCAGCACGCGGCTGGCGCGCGAGCGGATGGCGGCAATGGCGGCGTCGACTGCCTCCGGGTGGAAGTCGGTCAGGCCGTTGAAGTCGAAGTCGGCGTTCGCATGGATCATGCGGCGCACCACGGGCCACTGGTCGGCTGTGTAGGCATGCGAGGCCACCTCGCGGTCGATCACCGCGAAGGAGTCGTGCTCGATGGCGCGGCCCGCCGCGGTGAGCTGCTCGGTGACGACGTTGGCCGCCGGGGCGTGCGTCGGCTTCATCGCAGCGCCGGCACCGCGTCGTGCGCATGGACGTGGCCATGCGCGTGGTCGTGATCGTGGTCGTGGTCGTGGCCGTGCGCCGCCGCATCGCCATGGTGGTGGCCGCCCAGCCCGTGCTCCACCGCAAAGTCGCGGAACTTGCAGCCGTCGCAAGGCATGAGCGCGGCCGGCGCGCCGCGCCGCAGGTCGTCCACGCGCTGTTCGAGCAGCGCGAAGATCTCGGGCTCGAAGCCGAAGTAGCGCGTGGAAACGAAACGGATCGTCGGGTACTGCGCCTTCAGGTGCTCGACCTGGCGCGCGATGCGTTCGACCAGCGTGCCGTTGAACAGGTAGTAGGGCAGCACCACCACCTGCTTCATGCCCAGCAGGCCCTGGCGCTGCACGGCCTTCTCCAGGCGCGGGTAGGTGATGCCGGTGAAGGCAAGGTCGACCAGCTCGTGGTCGGTCTCCTCCATCAGCCAGCGCGCCATCTTGGCCATGTCGCCATTGGCCTGGCGGTCCGACGAACCCCGGCCCAGGATCACCACGCCGGTGGTGGTCGGGTCGGGCATGTCGAGCGCCTGCATCGCGTCCTTGAGGCGGCGCTTGAGGATCGCGAGGATCGGATCGCAGGCCGTGAGGTGCGGCGCGTAGAGGAACTGCACCATCGGGTACTTGAGCCGGGCGCCGTCGATGGCCTGCGGCACGTCCATCTTCACGTGGCCCGCGGCATTGAGGATGAGCGGCACCACGATCACGCGCCGCGCGCTCTCGGCCGCGCGGCGCAGGCCCTCGCTCATCGTGATCTCGGAGAACTCGATGAAGCAGACCTCGATGCGCCAGCCCGGCTGCCGCTCGCGCCATTGCGCGGCAAAGGCCTCGATCTCGTCGTTGCCGGATTTTTCGCGCGAGCCGTGGCCCACCAGCAGAATGGTTTCGGAGTTCATGGGAGTTCCTGGCGCAGGGTTTGGACGGGAACGCTCGCGCGCCGGAAGCGGTGCGTGAAGCTCGCGTCGTAGAGCTTGGATTTGGCGAGCGTGGTCCACTGCCGCGCGCCCAGCGTGGGGCTGGCGATGATCATCGACTGGCTCGCGATGCGGGCCTCGCGGCACAGCGCCTGGATGGTCGCGACCGTGCCGCGCACGATCTTCTCTTCGCCCGGCCAGCTTGCCTTGTGAACCACCACCACGGGCGCATCGGGCGACCAGCCGGCGGCCGTGAGCGCGGCCGTGACCTTGCCCATCAGGGTGATGCTCAGGAAGATGCACAGCGTGCTGTGGTGCGCGGCGAGCGCCTCGAGCGACTCGCCCTCGGGCATGGGCGTGCGGCCTTCGACGCGCGTGAAGATCACGGTCTGCGTGACCTCGGGCAGCGTGAGGCTTTCCACCGCCGCCGCCGCCGAGGCCATGGCGGAGGACACGCCCGGCACCACGCCGATCGGCACGCCCGCCGCATCCAGCGGCTGCACCAGCTCGATCAGTGCGCCGTACAGGCCCGGGTCGCCGGTCTGCAGGCGCACCACGGTCTCGCAGCGCGCGGCCTGCGCGATCAGCCAGGCCGACATCTGCTCGAGCGTCATGTCCTTGCTGTCGGCAATGGCGCAGTCCGGCCGCGCCCAGCGCATGGCGGTTTCGCTCACGAGCGAGCCCGCGAACAGGATCGCCCCGGCGCGCTCGACGAGGCCGCGGCCCTTGACGGTGATGAGTTCCGGATCGCCCGGGCCCGCACCGACGAACCACACGGTTCCCGGCGTCGGCGCACTGCCTGGAGCGATGGCTCGCTCGTTCATGATGATGATTCCTCCGCGCCCGCCGCGCGATAGATGGTCGGTACGACCGGGCGGGGGGAGAGAAATCGGAGGGGCGCCAGTGGATGCGGTTCCGGCGGATGCACACCTGCATCGAGCCGGACGCCATGCGCCGCCCGCCGATCCTCGCCCACCGCAAGGTCATGCGCTGGTCGTCAGGCCGGTCTCCGGGCTCACGAGCGCAGAGCCATCGGCTCTGCAGCAAGACCACCTTCCCATGCCGTTCGCGGCACAGTGGCGCGGGACCGAATCCCGGGGTCTTGCTTCTTGACTCGTTTACCGTTGCGGGGGCAGCGTCGGCATTGCGCGGTGTTCTCTCCACCGCCGCGCACCGACTTCCCGTTTCACCCTGGCCACCCCGCCGTTTACACGGGGCGCCAGGACACCTGACAACGCGCGCAAAGTGTATCAGCCGCTTGCGGCGGGGCGGCGGGCGATCACCTGTCCAGGCCGAGACGCCCGCGCAGTTCCTTGCGGGCCGCGGCGAAATCGCCCTGGTACGCGGGGTTGTTCTGGATCAGAACAGCCGCGCGTCGGCATGGCTCCCGGGTCTGTGTGGGCAGATCAGCGGGCCGGCCGCAGCCGCAGGCCAACCAGGAGTTCGTTGTAGGACGCGGTCACTGCGGCGTTGCCAGGCAGGTAGCGTTCGAGCGCGGCGCCCAGCTCGTCCTGCTCCGAATGGTTCAGCTCGCTCGCCACGCGCCTGAACTCGGCGTGGTAGCAGGGCAGCATCAACGCCGCCGTGAGCGCGTGGACGTCGTTGCCGCGCGCAAGGCGCTCGTTGCACGCCGCGATGCTTCGATAGATGCCGAGCGCCTGCGCGACGCGGTCGTTCTTGCTGCTGTTCCTGCTGTTGCTGCTCATCGCCGGCTCCTTGTGGCGCGCCGTGGTTGGCGCCGCAGGGCAACTCTAGGGACTGGCGAGCGCAGCGGAGAGTAACAAGATCGTCGTGAATCCGGCCTACTCGACCGCGACCTTCCCCTCCTTGACCAGCCTCGCGAACTTCGCCGTCTCCTCGCGGATGCGGGCCGCCATCTCGGCGGAGCTGTCGCCGATCGGGTCGGCGCCGATCGCGCGCATCCGCTCGGCGAACTCCGGCGACTTGATGATCCTGGCCATCTCGATGTGGAGCTTTGCGGTGATGTCCTTCGGCGTTCCGGCCGGCGCGAGCACGCCGAACCAGGTGCCGATGTCGAAGCCCTTGAGCCCGGCCTCCTCGAGCGTCGGCACCTCGGGCAGTACGGCGGAACGCTTGGCGGTGGTGACGGCCAGCGCGCGCAGCTTGCCGCCCTTGATGTGCTGCAGCACGGGCGTGATGGTGTCGAAGGACATGTCCACCTGCCCGCCCAGCAGGTCGGTGGTGAGCGGACCGCTGCCCTTGTACGGCACGTGCAGCAGCTTGACGCCGGTGCTGGCCTGGAACTGGGTGCCGATCAGGTGTTGCGCCGTGCCGTTGCCGTTGGAGCCGTAGGCCAGCTCCTTCGGCGACGCCTTGGCAAGCGCGACCAGCTCGGCCACCGACTTGGCCGGCGTGAGCGAGGCATTGACCACCAGCACGTTCGGCACCATCGCCACCGTGGTGATCGGCGCGAAGTCTTTCTGGAAGTCGTAGGGCAGCTTCTTGTAGACGCTGGTCGCGATGGTGTGGTGCACCGCGCCCATCAGCAGCGTGTAGCCATCGGGCCTGGCCTTGGCGACGTAGTCGGCGCCGAGCGTGGCGCCGGCGCCCGGCTTGCTTTCCACGATCACGGGCTGGCCCAGGGCCTTGGACAGCGCATCGGCGAGCGCGCGGGCCAGCACGTCGGTGGTGCCGCCGGAAGGAAAGGGCACGACCAGGCTGATCGGCTTGGCCGGCCACGGCTCCTGGGCAGTGGCCCAGGGCGCGATGCAAAGGCCGAGGGCCGCCAGGGCGGTTCCCGCGAGGGCGCGGCGGCGCCCGATGGCGAATGGTTGCTTCAACATGTCTTTGTCTCCTGGCTGACGGTCTGCGCCGTGTGTTTGATTGGGTTACGCGAGCCGTGCGCACACGGCCTGCGTGACCTGCGCGGTGGTGGCGCGGCCGCCGAGATCGCGCGTGTGCAGCGCGGGGTCGGCCGTCACGGCTTCGACCGCCTGCATGACGCGCCGGGCGGCCTCGGCCTCGCCCAGGTGCTCCAGCATCATCACGACCGACCAGAAGGTGCCGACCGGATTGGCCAGGCCCTTGCCCATGATGTCGAAGGCGGAGCCGTGGATCGGTTCGAACATCGACGGGTAGCGCCGCTCGGGGTCGATGTTGCCGGTGGGTGCGATGCCCAGGCTGCCCGCGAGCGCGGCGGCCAGGTCGCTCAGGATGTCGGCATGCAGGTTGGTGGCGACGATGGTGTCGAGCGAGGCCGGCCGGTTGATCATGCGTGCGGTCGATGCGTCGACCAGTTCCTTGTCCCAGGTGACCTCCGGGAACTCCTTCGAGACCTGCAGCGCGATCTCGTCCCACATCACCATCGCGTGGCGCTGGGCGTTGCTCTTGGTGACGACCGTGAGCAGCTTGCGGGGCCGCGACTGCGCCAGTTTGAAGGCGAAGCGCATGATGCGTTCGACGCCGGCGCGCGTCATCATGGACACGTCGGTGGCGGCCTCGATCGGATGGCCCTGGTGCACGCGGCCGCCGACGCCGGCGTACTCGCCCTCGGAGTTCTCGCGCACGATGACCCAGTTCAGATCATGGGGGCCGCAGCGCTTGAGCGGGCCGTCGATGCCGGGCAGGATGCGCGTCGGGCGCACGTTGGCGTACTGGTCGAAGCCCTGGCAGATCTTCAGGCGCAGGCCCCAGAGCGTGATGTGGTCGGGAATATGCGGATCGCCCGCCGAGCCGAACAGGATCGCGTCCTTGCTGCGCAGCGCATCGAGGCCGTCGGCCGGCATCATCGCGCCGTGTTCGCGGTAGTGGTCGCCGCCCCAGCCGAAATTCTCGAACTCGAACGTGAAGCTGCTGCCGGCCGAAGCCAGCGCTTCGAGCACCTGCTGGCCCGCGGGCACGACTTCCTTGCCGATGCCGTCTCCGGGAATGGTTGCGATCTTGTACGTCTTCATGGCGATGCCTGCGGGAGGTTGAAAAAGAGCTTCCACTGTAAGAAGCAGCAGCCCGCGGAATCGGCGCTAAAGTGAAGCCATTGTTAACCTGAGTTCAACAGTGGGGCCACGATGAGCAGCGCCATCCTTCCGGCCGATCTCGGCTTCTTTTCCACCCTGGCCAGCGCCGGCAGCCTGAGCGCCGCCGCGCGGGAGCTGGGCATCACCACACCCGCGGTCAGCAAGCACCTGGCGCTGATGGAATCGCGCGCGGGCGTGCTGCTGGTCAACCGCTCCACGCGCCGCATGAGCCTCACGCCCGAGGGCGAGCTGTACCTGGAGCATGCGCGCCGCATCCTCGGCGAGATCGACGGCATGGAGGAGCTGCTGGGCGTGTCGCGCGCCACGCCGCGCGGCCAGCTGCGCGTGAACGCAACGCTGGGCTTCGGGCGCAGCCATGTGGCGCCGCTGATCTCGCGCTTCGTGCGCAAGCATCCGGCCGTGGAGGTGCAGCTGCAGCTGTCGGTCAATCCACCGGCGCCGAGCGAAGACCTGTTCGATGTCTGCGTGCGCTTTGGCGCGCCGCCGGACAGCCGCGTGGTGGCAAGGCACATCGCATCGAACCGCCGGCTGCTGTGCGCATCGCCCGCCTACCTGGCGGCGCGCGGCATGCCCAAGGTTCCGAACGACCTGGCCAGGCATAACTGCATCGGCATTCGCCAGGGCGAGGAAGCCTACGGCGTCTGGCGCCTGACGAGCGGCCGAGGCCGCCATGCGCGCACCGAATCGATCAAGACGCGCGGCAGCCTCGCGACCAACGACGGCGAGATCGCCGTGAACTGGGCGCTCGAAGGCCACGGCATCCTGATGCGGGCGGAGTGGGACATCAACCGCTACCTGCGCAACGGCCGCCTGGTGCAGGTGCTGCCGCAGTACTTCACGCCCGATGCCGACATCTACGCGGTGTATCCGCAGCGGCACCAGCTGGCCGCGCGCGTGCGGGCCTTTGTCGATTTCCTGGCGCTTTCATTCACGCAGCAGGTGGCGTCCGGCAAGGCATAGCCGGACGCGCGCGAGCCGGTCGCGGCAGCTCAGCGTGCCATCGCGCGGCACGCGGCTGCGCAATCGCGGCAGGCCTTGGCGCAGGCCTGGCAGTGCTCGTGCTTGTGCCTGGCGCATTCCTCGCCGCAGGCTTCGCAGATGCCGGCGCACAGCGCGCAGATGGCTTTCGCATGTTCGCTGCCGCGCGCCATGGCGGCCGCGGCAAACTGGCAGGCGGCCGCGCAATCCATGTCGAGCGCGATGCACCGGGCCATCATCTGGACGTCGGGCTCCTTCAGGCAGGACGCGGCGCAGTGATGGCATGCGGTGGCGCAGCCGTTGCACGCCTCGATGCATGCGGCGTAGGTTTGATGTGGCATCACTGTCCCCTTCGAGATTCGAGCCGCGGGAGTTCGCTGCTGCTGACGGCCCATGCTCGCTGGCCCGCCCACCGCAGCTGTAGGAAAGGGGCGCGTCGGTGCGTGAGAACGGCTTGCCGCCGTGCAGCACGGGTGAGAATCCGCGGATGCATCCAACCAGCAGCACCTCATTCCTGCAGTCCACCATCCGGCCCGCCCTTGTGGCCGCAGCCACCGCGGCGCTTGTCGCGGGCTGCGCTTCCGCACCGCCCGGGCCGGCGTCGCAGCCGCCGGGCTCCACGGCGAGTCAGCGGCCCGCAACTGCGCCCGCGCCCGCAGCCCCTGACGCTGCCGCGCTCGAGCAGCAGCGCTTCGCCAAATGGGTGGCAGACTTCCGCGCCACCGCACGCGCATCCGGCATCCGCGAAGCCACCTTGCAAAGCGCCTTCGACCAGGTGCAGTTTCTTCCGCGCGTGATCGAGCTGGACCGCGCCCAGCCCGAGTTCACACGCACGGTCTGGGACTATCTCGACAACACCGTCTCGCCCCAGCGCATTGCCACGGGCCAGGACAAGCTGCAGCAGGTGCGCGCCGAAGCCGATGCGGCCGCCGCGCGCTATGGCGTGCCGGCCACCGTCGTCGTCGCCATCTGGGGCATGGAAAGCAACTACGGCGGCAACTACGGCAGCACCCCGGTCATCGACGCGCTGGCCACGCTCGGCTTCGAGGGCCGGCGCGAAGACTGGGCGCGCCGCGAGCTGCTCGCGGCACTGAAGATCCTCGACAGCGGCGACATCGCGCGCGACCGCATGATCGGCTCCTGGGCGGGCGCCATGGGCCAGACGCAATTCCTGCCGTCGAACTTCCTGGCCTACGCGGTGGATGCCGACGGCGACGGGCGCCGCGACATCTGGGGCAGCATGCCCGACGTGGTGGCCTCGACGGCCAACTTTCTCTCGCGCTCGGGCTGGCAGGCCGGCATGCCGTGGGGCGTGGAGATCAAGTTGCCCGCGGGCTTCGACTACGGCCGCGCCGACATGGCCGTGCGCCAGCCGAGCGCGCAGTGGGCGGCCGAGGGAATCACGAGCATGGACGGCCAGCCGCTGCCGGAATTTGCCGATGGCTCGGTGCTGCTGCCCGCGGGCGCGCAGGGGCCGGCCTTCCTGGTCGGGCCGAACTTTCGCGCCGTGCTGCGCTACAACAACTCGACCAACTACGCGCTCGCCGTGGGCCTGCTCGCGCAGCGCCTGGGCGGCGGCCCCGACGTGCAGGCGCCATGGCCGAGGAACCTGACGGCGCTCTCGCGCAGCCAGATCGCCGAACTGCAGGCCGCGCTCACCCGGCGCGGCTTTGCCACTGGCGCGGCCGACGGCGTCATGGGCCCCGCCACGCGCGAAGGGCTGCGCCGCTACCAGCGCAGCGTGGGCCTGCCCGCGGACGGCTACCCGAGCGCGGAGCTGCTGCAGCGCCTGCAGCAGCCCTAGCCGGCGGGCCCCGTTAAACTGGGGCTGGGTGCGGGGCCGCTTGCTTCTTGTTGGCGGCGCCGCAGGTTCATGCGATGGTCGGGCCGCCACGCGGATCAACCACGCCATCCGTCCCATGCAAGAGCCCACCATCCAGTACCTTGCCGCAGCGATCTTCGCCGTCGCGCTCGTCCACACCTTCGCCGCCAAGCAGTTCGAGCGGCTGTCGCACCGCTTTCCCCGCCATGCCGGCCTCTTTCACCTGCTGGGCGAGGTGGAAGTCGTCTTCGGCTTCTGGGCCATCGTGCTTGTGCTTGCGATGGCCCTGGTCGTTGGCGGCGGGCCGGCACTCGGCTATGCGGAGTCGCGCAACTACACCGAGCCCCTGTTCGTCTTCGTCGTGATGGTGGTGGCCGCCTCGCGGCCCGTGCTGCGCACCGTCATGTCGGGCGTGAGCCTTGTCGCGCGGGTGCTGCCGCTGCCCACGCCCGTTGCGGCGGCATGGCTCGGCCTGGCGGCCGTTCCGCTGCTGGGCTCGCTCGTCACCGAGCCCGCGGCCATGACCATTGCGGCGCTGATGCTCGCGCCGCAGATCTTCAGGCCGCAGGTGCCCGAAGCCGTGAAGTACCTCGCGCTGGGCGTGCTGTTCGTCAACGTGTCGATCGGCGGCACGCTCACGTCGTACGCCGCGCCGCCGGTGCTGATGGTGGCCTCGACCTGGCAATGGGACAGCGCCTTCATGCTTGCCACCTTCGGCTGGAAGGCCGCCGTGGCCGTGCTCGTCAACGCCACCGTGGCCACTTTCGTATTGCGCAAGCACCTGCCCGCGGCTTCGAGCGCGCACGCGGCGCTCTCCGAAGCGCCCGTGCCGCCCGCCGTGGCGCTGGTGCACCTCGTGCTGCTGGCCGGCATCGTGCTGTTCGCACATCATCCGGTGGCGTTCCTCGGGCTCTTCCTGATGTTTCTCGGCTACACGCAAGCCTACGAGCGCCACCAGAGTCCGCTCATCATCAAGGAGGCACTGCTCGTCGGCTTCTTCCTGGCGGGGCTGGTGGTGCTCGGCGGCATGCAGCAGTGGTGGCTGGAGCCGGTCGTATCGAGCCTGCAGCCGCTCGCCTTGTTCTTCGGCGCACTGGGCCTCACGGCCATCACCGACAACGCGGCGCTCACCTACCTGGGTTCGCTGATCACCAACATCTCGGACGAATCGAAGTACATGCTCGTGGCCGGCGCGGTGGCCGGCGGCGGCCTGACGGTGATTGCCAACGCGCCCAATCCCGCGGGCGTCGCGCTGCTCAAGCGCGGCTTCTCCGACGAGACCATCGGCGCCGGCGGACTGCTGCTGGGTGCGCTCGGGCCCACGCTGGTGGCCGCCGCGGCTTTCATGCTGTTGTAGCGATGAAACCGCGCATGGCGCGGATCGAAAGGAGACGAAAACATGCGCACGTTCTTTCGCATCGGCTCGGCCGCAGCTGCGGTGCTCGCGGCGGCCCTGGCCATCGGCGGCTGCTCTTCGCATGGCGGTGCTGTTTCATCCAGGAGCGCAAGGGCGGCACCGCCGCCCACCGATTGCCGCGCCTGGGTCGGCGTCGACCGCAACCACGAACTGCCCGGCTACCGGCTGCCGCAGTCCGATGGCCGCACCGCCTGCGTGCCGTTCGGCGTCAATGCCTACCGCCCGCCAGCGGGCTATGCGGACAGCGACTACTACGTCGACGAATTCACAGATGCGCGGCTGAAGGAGCGCTGGCGCGCCTGCAAGGCCGATGCCGCCTGCTTTGCGCGCATCGATGCGCAGATGCAGCGCTGGCTGCCGCCGAACAAGGCGCGCGCGACGCGCTCGACCGGCGTGGTCGATCCTTCCGGCAGGATCGATCCGGAAGGGCCCGTCGACCTGCGGCAGATCCGGCGTCCGGCCTTCTTCGCCAAGGCGCCCTATGCCGAGGCGATTGCGCGCGCCGATGCCGGCACCTTCGTGGTCGAGTTCACCGTGCCGCGCGACAGCTTCGAGCGCATCGACCTGCAGATGGCCGATCCGGTCAAGCTGCGCGGCTGGTACATCGAAGGCCGCGGCGTCGACGATGGCAAGGGCGGCAGGATGCGCGCGCTGGTCGTCATGGCGCCGGGCGGCGGCGGGCAGCTCACCGCGATCCAGCACCCCGACGAAAAGCCCTACCGCATCGACCCGGCCACGGGCCGCGCGGTCGACGTCAAGTTCCCGAACGCCACCACCGAGACCATGGGCCAGCGCTGGTGGCGCGAGAACCTCGATGCGCTCAACCAGGCGGGCTTCGACGTGCTGGCCTACGACCGGCGCGGCGAGGGCATCTCCGGCGGATTCAGCGACACCCACACGCTGGAGCAGGGCGAGGACGTGTTTCGCGTGCTCGCGCAGTTCGACAGCGGCGACGGCCTGCGGCTGCTCACGCCCGACGGCCGCGTGCTCGAAGGCAAGGAGGCGGCCGGCAAGCTGCTGGGCGGCATGAAGTCGACGCGCATTCCGATCCTGCTTGGCGGCTATTCGCGCGGCTCGATGTCGACCGCATGGGCCATGGCCAAGAACTTTTCGGGCGCGTGCAGCTACGACATGCCGGTGCCCGAATGCCAGCCGCCCAAGGGGCTTTCGAACATCAAGGGCGCCATTCTGTTGTCTTCCTTTGCGAGCGGCGCGGGCTACCTGCCCGCATCGCCCGACCTGGCCGATCGCAACCTGTTCCTTGGCGGCATGGCGGCGGACCACCACATCCTTTTCTATCCGAACTCGGCGCCGCTCGCGGGCATGCACAAGTGGCCGGCCGCCTTCTTCGGCAAGGGCCTGTGGGACCGCGCCGAAACACTCGAAGGCACCATCGCCGCCTACGACCGCATTCGCGGTGCGCGCGAAATCGTGGTGGCCCGCGCGCCCCATTCCATCGAGACCTGGCCCGAGAGCGACAGGCAATACCTGCGCGAGCGGATGGTCGCCTTCGCGAAGGTGGCGATCACGGGCGGCACCACCGTGCCGGGCGCAAAGCCCTGGTCCAACCTCAAGGAGCTGGTCGCGACCACGCCTGATTCTTGGGAGCCGTCGTCGAGGCCGAAGGACGGGCAGGACGCTCCCGCCGGTCGATAACTCGCCTTGACTTCTATTCCATGATGTTGGATATTCATCCGGCATCATGGAAACTCAGCCGCCCAGCCTCAACGACCGCATCGCGCAGCGCGTGCGGGACCTGCGCGCCGACCGCGGCCTTTCGCTCGAGGCGCTGGCGGCGCATTGCGGCGTCAGCCGCTCGATGATCTCGCTCATCGAACGCGGCGAAAGCAGCCCGACGGCGGTGCTGCTCGAGAAACTTGCAACCGGCCTCGGCGTTCCGCTGGCGTCGCTGTTCGAGGCGCCGGTGCCTGCGTCGGGGCCGGTGTCCCGGCTGGCCGACCAGCTGCAATGGCGCGATCCGCATTCGGGCTATGTGCGCCGCAACGTGTCGCCCGGCGGCTCCGCATCGCCGATCCACATCGTCGAGATCCTTTTTCCGCCCAAGGCGCGCGTGGCCTACGAAACCGGCGCGCGGGAACCGCAGGTCCACCAGCAGGTGTGGGTGCTCGAAGGAAGCATCGAAGTCACGCTCGGCGACGAGCGCCACCGGCTCGGCACGGGCGACTGCCTGGCGCTGGTGCTCGACCGTCCCACCAGCTACTACAACCCCACGCGGCAGATCGCGCGCTATGCCGTCGTGATCGCCACCTCGCCCTCTTCCTGGAGATGACATGACCCAACCTGCGGCAACAGACTCCGCGCCACGCATCCGCCTTCTCTCCAGCGTCGGCGACGCGCATGTCCGGCAGCTGGCCGACCTGCTCGTCGACTGCGTCGAAGGCGGTGCCTCGGTCAGCTTCATGCTGCCGCTCACGCCCGAGCGCGCCCAGGCCTTCTGGCAGCGCGTGGCCGAAGGCGTGGCAAGCGGCGAGCGCGCGCTGCTGGTGGCCGAAGACGCGCAAGGCATCGTCGGCACCGTGCAGCTGGTGCTCGGGCAGCCCGAGAACCAGCCGCACCGCGCCGAGGTTTCGAAGATGCTCGTGCACCGGCGCGCCCGGCGCCAGGGCATCGGCGCACTGCTGATGCAGGCCGCCGAACAGCTCGCGCTCGAACACCGAAAGACCCTGCTCGTGCTCGACACCTCCAGCGCCGAGGCCGAGCGGCTCTATGCCCGGCTCGGCTGGACGCGCGTCGGCGTGATTCCGGGCTATGCGCTGCTGCCGGGCGGCGCGCCCTGCGACACCACCTACTTCTATCGCGCGCTGGCGCCGCAGGCGCGGTAGCCCGCGGTGCTGTTGCCGCCCGCGGCGCGCGCTGCGGGTGCGGCTGCCGCCCTGCGGCTCGCGGCCGTATGCAGCAGCAGTCCGCCGACCACCATCGCCATGCCGGCCAGCTCGTGAGCCGATGGCAGCTTGCCCAGCGCGACGCCCATCAGCAAGGCCGACACCGGAACGAAATTCAGGAAGGCCGTGCCGGTGACGGCGCCCAGCGTGCGAACGCCATAGTTGAAGGCCAGCACGGAGATGGCGGAGGGCACCAGGCCCACGAACAGCAGCGCGTGCCACGACAGGCGCAGGCCCTCGGCGCTGGGTGCGTGGCTCGCGCCGAAGGCGGTGGCGAGCAGCGCGCCCGCCAGCAGCAGCGGCCACGAAGCCAGCACCGTGAGCGCCGAATACTCGACCACGTCGAGCGCCGGAAAGCGCGCCGCGCCGCGCGTGTACCAGATCCAGCCCAGCGTGCCGGCAAAGGCCACCGCGTCGCCGAAGAGCGTCGAGCCGGCCGACGAGGCGCCGCCAAAGAGCAGGCCCGACACCATGGCAACGCCCGCGAGCGCCAGCGCCGTTGCCAGCAGCGCCAGCCGCGCGGGCCGCACGCCATCGAAGGCCCAGCGCACCAGCTGCGTAGTCATGGGCGTGGTGGCCACGATCACCGCGCCGTGCGAAGGCACCGAGTGCGCGAGCCCGACGAACAGCATCACGCTGAAGACGCCGAAGCCCGCGGCGCCCCGCAATGCCAGCGGCACCGCATGCAGGCGGAGCTTGCGCCAGGGCACCGCGCCGCGCGGCAGCAGCAGCGCGGCGAACAGCAGGGCCGACATGCTGTAGCGGATCAGCGTGAGCCACATGGGTTCGACGTGGTGCAGGACGTCCTTGCCGACAAGGAACATGGCACCCCATCCGGAGGTGGCGAGCAGCAGCGCGGCAATGCCGAGCGGGCGTGGGTTGGCGGTGGACATGGTGTGCGGGCCTCGTTGCATTGAATCGATGGCACCAAGCTTGGGCTTTTCCGCGCCGCGCGGCCATTCGCTTCTTTGGACCAGGGCCTCCGAAAAAACGAAGGGACGCGGGCCGCGCCAGCGCTCACAATTTGCGCCATGGAGCTCTACCAATTGAAGACCTTCGTCGCCATTGCGAAGGAGGGCAGTCTCACCCGCGCGGCCGAGCGCGTGTTCACCAGCGCGCCGGCTGTCAGCGCCCAGCTCAAGGCGCTGGAGGACGAACTGGGCGTGAAGCTGTTCGAGCGCACGCCGCGCGGCATGGTGCCCACGCAGGCCGGCCGCAGCCTGCTCGAGGAGGCCGAGCGCACGCTGGCCTCGGCCATGCGCATGCGCTCGGCCGCCGAGCAGCTGCGCGGCGCGGCGCAGGGCGTGGTGCGCTTCGGCACCGTGGTCGACCCGGTGGCGCTCAGGCTCGGCGAGGTGCTGGTGAAGCTTGCCGAGCGCCACCCGCAGGTCACGCTGCAGCTGCGGCAAGGCCTGTCCTTCGAGACGCTGGCGGCGGTGCAGCGCGGCGAGCTCGACTGCGCCTACGCGCTCAGCGACAGCGAGCAGGTCGAAGGCATGGAGCTGCTGCGCCTCGTGCCGGTCGAGCTGGTCGTGACGCTGCCGCTGCCGGTTTCCGAGGCCCACCCCGGCCTCACGCTCGACGAGCTCACCCGCCTGCCGTGGGTGGGAACGCCGCCCTCGTGCATCCTGCGCACGCACCTCGAGAAGCTCTTCGCGGGCGCCGGCCGCGACTACCGGCAAGGGCGCACGGCCGACAGCGAGAGCGCGGTGCGCAGCATGGTCGCGAGTGGCATGGGCGCCGGCCTGCTGCGGCTCGACCAGGCCGAGCAGGGCCAGCGCAACGGCGAGCTCGCGATCTGGAACGGCTGGCGCTCGCGCACCTGGCTTTGCTGGCTCGCGGCCGAAGGCCGGCATGCGAGCGCCGTCGAGGCGGTGCGCAGCGCAGTGCTCGAAACCTGGACCTGAGCGGCGCGCGGGGAGGCCGCCGAATTTGCAGCGGGCGCGCGCGGCCTGTCATCATTCGCGCCTGCATGACCCAAGAACCGACTCTTTCCATGGATCTGTTGAACCGCGCCAGGCAGATACTGGCCGCCCCGGACGGCACGCTGCCCGGCGCCGCCGCCACGCCCGAGGCCGGCTGCGTGGTACTGATTGCCATGGGCGACGGCACGAGCCGCGCGCGCGTGGTTGCCGGGCGCGCCGAAAGCGCCGAGCAGGCCTGGCAACAGGCCAGCGATGCAGCAGTTGCGCTCGCACAGCGCATCGGCATGCAGCCGCGCCATGTGCGCGTGGAACTGGTCGACCAGGTCGAGCCCATGAGCTGGGGCGCGCTGAAGGCCCGCCTGGCGGGCACCAGGCGCAACTACTTCAACCATGGCGTGTCCTTCGACGCGAAGTTCGAGGTGGCGCTGCTCGCGCCGGAGATCAACGGCAGCGCCGTCTTCTACAACGGCACCGTGGACCATGCCGAGCCCAATCCGGGCAACCTGCGCCTTCATGCGAAGCGGCGCTTCGGTGCCGAACTCGATTTTCCGCAGGATGACGCGGCGCCGGTGTGGTGCTTCACCACGCGCGCGGCCTATGCCGATACCGAAGGCGCGTGGCCGATCACTCCCGCGGGCCAGTCGGCGGGCTACCGCACGCTGCCCGAGTGGGGCGCCGGCCAGGTGCGCAGCCTCGTGGACAGCGCGAGCGACTATCTTGCGGCGCAGGTCAAGCCCACGGGCGAGTTCCACTACGGATGGTTCCCCTGCTTCGACCGCGCGATTCCCACCTACAACACGCTGCGCCACGCGAGCTCGACCTATGCGTTGCTCGAGGCCTGGGAGCTGACCCGCAGCGACAGCCAGAAGGCGGCCATCGACCGCTCGCTGTCGCTGCTGACGAAGCGGCTGATCCGCCAGGCCGAGCTGCCGGGCGGCACGCGCGCGGCCTACCTGCTGGACGTCGGCGACGAGATCAAGCTCGGCGGCAACGCGGTGTGCCTGCTGGCGCTCGTCAAGTACACGGAGCTCACGGGCGATCCGCAGTACCTGCCGCTGATGGAGCAGCTCGCGCTCGGCATCCAGGCCATGCAGGACCCGGCCAGCGGGCGCTTCGTGCACGTGCTCAACTACCCCTCGCTCGAAGTGAAGGACGCCTTCCGCGTCATCTACTACGACGGCGAAGCCGCCTTCGGCCTGATGCGCCTGTACGGCCTCACGCGCGACGAGCGCTGGCTCGCGGTGGTCGAGAAGGCCTTCGAGCATTTCATTGCCGCGGAGCACTGGCGCGCGCACGACCACTGGCTGAGCTACTGCGTCAACGAGCTCACGCGTGTTCGGCCCGAGACGCGCTACTACCAGTTCGGGTTGCGCAACGTGGCCGACTACCTGGACTTCGTGCTGGAGCGCATCACCACCTTTCCGACCCTGCTCGAGCTCATGATGGCCGCGCGCGAGATGGTGGAGCGCCTGGCCGCCGACCCCGCGCTGCGCCCGCTGCTCGAAGGCTTCGACCGCGCCAAGTTCGACCGCGCGCTCGAGCACCGCGCGCGCTACCTGGCCAACGGCTACTTCTGGCCCGAGCTCGCGATGTTCTTCCGCAACCCGGACCGCATCACCGGTTCGTTCTTCATCAAGCACCACAGCTTCCGCGTGCGCATCGACGACGTGGAGCACTATCTCTCGGGCTACGTGGCTTACCACCGGCTGTTGAAGCACCGCGAAGCATCGGGACTCCCGGCTGCGTGCGGAATTCCCCAAGCCACTTCTGCGCCAGCGCCGGCGGACAGTGGCCGCGCGCCCGTCGCGGTCTGGGGCGGCGACGTGAACCTCGGCCGCCGGCTGCACTACCGCCTGGCAGAGCTCGGCGGCCCGCAGGAGATGCTTGGCGGCATCGCTGCACTTCGCGAGGCGGACCTGCGCATCGCCAACCTCGAATGCGTGGTCGCCACCACCGGCGAACAGGGCGTCGAGAAGGATGAGAGCAGCCCCTACTACTACCGCGCCCGGCCCGAGATGCTCGCGGTGCTGGCCGAAGCGGGCATCGGCATGGTCGCCACCGCCAACAACCACAGCGGCGACTACGGAGCCGCCGCGCTGATGGAGCAGCAGGCGCTGCTGGATGCCGCCGGCATTGCGCACGCGGGCACCGGGCGCAACCTGGATGAGGCGCTGCGGCCGGCCATCGGCCGGGCCGGCGGCGTGCGCGTGGCGCTGTTCTCGCTCGACGCCACGCAGCCGCGCTTCGCGGCAACGGCCGATGCTCCGGGTGCCGCCTGGCTGCCGCTCGGCGATCCCGCCGCCTGGACTGCCACGCTTGCGCCGCGCATTGCCGCCGCGCGTGCCGAGGCCGATGTGGTGCTGGTGGCCGTGCACTGGGGCGCAAACCTCGAAACCGCGCCTTCGCAGGCCGAAATCGATGTCGGCCATGCCATCGTCGATGCCGGTGCCGACGCAATTCTCGGCAGCTCGGCCCATGTGCTGCAGGGCATCGAGATCTACCGCGGCCGGCCGATCCTGCACGATGCGGGCGACCTGTTGTTCGAATCCGTCCGCAACGACCTCGGGGATTCCGGTGTGTTCTCGCTGGCGCTGAGTGTGCGCGGTGTCGAAGAGGTGGTGTTCACGCCCATTGGCGTGGGTTTCGGTTTCTCGCGGCAGCACACGGGCGCGCCGGCCGAGGCCGCGAGTGCGCGCTTCGCCGAGCAATGCCGCGCACTGGGGACCGAAATGGTGCCGGTGGCGGGAGGCCGGTGCGCGGTGAGGCTGTCGCCACCCGAGCGGCGGCCCGCCCTCGCCGCCGCAGCGCCCGCCGCGCGCGCGCCTCGCGCCATCAGGCCGCTCCTCGCGCCCCGGCCCGAATGGATGGCCGATGCGGTGCCGCCCGACGCATGGGTGCCGCCTCTCCAGGCCGGGCCGCTGCGCCTGGTGGGCGTGCGTTGCGCGCCGCGCCAGCTCGTCGGGCGGCGCATGCTGTGGGTGGAGTCTTTCTGGACCGCCGACGCGCCCGTAACGGCCGACCTGCGCATCCAGTTCCGCGCGGTCCCGCTGCGCAGCACCCGCATGCCCGCGTGGGGCGAAGGCATGGACCACGAGCCCTGCGACTGGATGTGGCCGACCAGCCGATGGGAGCCGGGCCGCATCTATCGCGACCGCTACGGGCTGCGCGCGCCTCGCGCCGGCCTGCTGGAGAGCGACGTGCTGCAGCTCGAGCTGCGCGTACGCGGCGCGCTGGCTGGGCTGCCGCCCGCGCGCCGGCTGTCCATCTGGTGCGGCCTGCGCGTGCCCGGTGCGCCGGTGCCATTGCCCGCGCGGCCCGCGCCCGTGCCCGCGGCCCTGCATCCCGGTGCCAGCCCGACCCCGGCGCCGGTCTGGACCGCCGAGCATCTGCAGCGCATCACGGGCGGCCGATGGCTGGTCGAGCCTCCGCCAGGCTGGTTCGTGAACTCGGTGGTGCGCGGGCCGCGCCATCTGCCGCTGCTGCCGCCGCCTGTGCTTTTCGTCGCGGCCGACTACGACACGCTGGCCGCGCACGAGAACTACAGCAAGCGCCTGCCCGGCAATCCGGACCGCCACGCCGACCTGCCGTCGCTCGAAAAAAAGCTGGCAGGCGCGGTGGTCGCGCATGCGGTGGAAGGACTGGCTCCCGACTTTCCGCTGCTGCAGCTGGACGATCCGATCCGCGGAATGATCGCGCTCGGCGAGGCGGCGCGCGCGCGTTTCAAGGGCTTGGTGGTGGGGGTGACCGGCACGGTCGGCAAGTCGTCCACCATTGCCATGCTGCGCGACCTGCTGCCCGAAGCCGCGCGCGTGCACACCACCGTGGACAACTACAACTCGCGCGTCGGCGTGCCGGCCATGCTGGCCAATCTCGGGCCCGATGCGGACGTGTGCATTCTCGAAATGGCGCAGAGCGGCCTGTGGATGGACCGGGGGCCGATCTCGCTGATGGCGCGGCCGCACGTGGCCATCATCACCGAGGTCGGGCTGTCGCAGACCCGCCAGGCCTCGACCCTCGAACAGACGGCGGCCTTCAAGTCGCGCATCTTCCTGGGGCTGGAGCCTGGCGGCGTCGCGATCGTGCCCGACCACATTCCCTGCCTCGCGCAGGTGGTGCGCGCCGCCGCACTCACGGCGGGCGCCATCTGGGTGGTGGGGCCCGGGCCGGACGCCAACATCCGCGTGCTCGACACGCACCCCGAGCCCGGCGGCGGCTGCCGCGTGCGCATTGCGACGGAGGGCCGCAGCTTCGAGTACCTGTTTCCCATCGCGAGTGCCGGGCTGGTGCGCAACTCGGCCCTGGCGTTTGCCGCGCTGCTGGCGATGGGCTTCGATGCGGATGCCGCCTGCGCGCGCATGCCCGGGGTGCGGCTTCCCGCGTCGGTGATGCAGGTGCGCACGCTGCGCACCCGGGCCGGCATCGAGGCCACGCTGATCGACGACAGCTGGAACGCCGAGGTCATGTCGATGCGCAACGCGATGGAGTTCGTGCGCACCTACCGGCGTGCGGACGATGCGCCGGTGCAGCGCAAGATCGGCGTGCTCGGGCGCATCGTGAACCTCGGGCGCGATTCGCAAGCCCTGCACCGCGGCCTTGCCGAACCGCTGCTGGCCTCCGGCATCGAGCACCTGGTGACGCACGGCGCAGAGATGCGCTGGCTGCGCGAGGATGTACCGGCCGGGCTGCTCGGACCGCACTTCGACGATGCCGAGAAACTCGCGGACTACCTCGGCACCTTCCTGCGCGACGGCGACCTGGTGCTGCTGAAGGGCGACCGCGTCGGTTCCGACTTCGGCACCATCCCCCAAAGGCTGCAGCAGCTGTGACACCCATGGGCGCATGGCGACGGTGCACCCGCTTCGCGTGGCTCCTGCTGGCGCTCGCGCAAGCGGCGTGCGCACAACGCGCAGGCCCCGATCCGCGCGTGCCGGCCGCCTCCAAAGACCAGGCGCTGCAATGGAACCAGCCTGCCGTACGCGCGAACTGCCCCGACCGGCGCGGCTACCTCTGGGTGCAGCCGGCCGAAGGGCCGGCCTGCATCCGCTACTTCGCAAGCGACGAGATCGATGGCGCGCGCGTGGCCATCGTGCAGTTCTCCGGCGACCGCGACGGCGTGATGGACCAGCCGCCCGCGCGCATCCCCGGCAACACCGCGGCGCTGCGCACGCTCGACGCGCAGCGCAGCCGCAACCGCTCCGGCGTGCCGTGGATCTTCATGGCGCGGCCCGGCACCTACGGCTCGTCGGGGGACCATCGCAAGCGGCGCGAGCCCGTGGAATTCCATGCCCTCGACGCCGCGCTCGATGCGCTCATGCAGCGCCACCAATTGCAGCGCATCGTGATCCTGGGCCACAGCGGCGGCGCCACGGCCGGCGCGGCGCTCCTCACCATGGGCCGCACGCGCGTGGCCTGCGCGGTGCTGACTTCGGGCGCCTATGGCCTGCTCGAACGCGCGCGCATGCTGGGCATGTCGAGGGGCGGCCGGACCGACACCACCGGCAGTGCGCAGTTCTACGATCCGCTCGAGCATGTGGGCGGCATCGTGCGCGACCCGTCGCGGCGCATCGTGCTGATCGGCAACCGCGACGACCGGAACACGCCCTTCGCCCTGCAGCAGCGCTTTGCCGATGCGGTGGCGCAGGCGGGCCACCGCATCGAGCTGCAGACCCACGCGGCCGAGCCGCCCACCCACCACGACCTCACGGACGGCATCGGCCTGCAAACCGCATCGCTGTGCGCGCGCGAGGCGCTTTTTCCACCAACTCCAGCAACCGAATGAGCAGCAACATCACCACCCGCGAATTCGGCCGCATGCCCGACGGCCGCATCGTGACCGAATACACCCTGGACAACGGCCTGGGCCTGCGCCTGGGTGCCATCAACCATGGCGGCATCGTCACCGCATTGCACGTGCCCGACCGGCATGGGCACAGCGGCAACATCGTGCTCGGCCTGCCGAGCCTTGCGGACTACCTGGGCCCGCATCCGCACCTGGGCACCATCGTCGGGCGCTATGCGAACCGGATCGCGGGTGGGCGCTTCACGCTCGATGGCGCCCAGCACCAGCTCCCGCTGAACAACGGCGCCAACTCGCTGCACGGCGGGCACCGGGGCTTCGGCACGCGCTTCTGGCAGATCGAGCCGGTGCCGGCGGACGGCGCGGCGGGCGAGGAAATCGCCATCGAGCTTCGCTACACCAGCGCCGATGGCGAAGAAGGCTTTCCGGGCGAAGTGCAACTGACGGTGCGCTACGCGCTCAGCACCCGCGAGAACACCTGGCGCATCGACTACCGCGCCGTGACCGACCGGCCCACGGTGCTGAACCTGAGCCACCACGACTACTTCAACCTGGCGGGCGAGGGCGCGGTGCTGGACCATCGGCTCATCATTCCCGCGAGCCGCTACTGCCCCGTGGATGCAGGCCTGATTCCGCTCGGCCTTGCGCCGGTGGCCGGAACGCCATTCGACTTCCGCGCGGCCACGCCGGTCGGCGAGCGCATCGATGCGCCGCACGAGCAATTGCGCGTCGCCGGCGGCTACGACCACAACTGGGTGCTCGACCGCGAGCCCGCCGGCCTGGCGCTGGCGGCGCGGCTCGAGCACCCGCCGTCAGGGCGCGTGATGGAGGTGCACACGACCGAGCCGGCGGTGCAGTTCTATTCGGGCAACTTCCTCGACGGCAGCCTGCGCGGCGCCGATGGCGAGAGCTTGCGGCGCGGCGCCGGGTTGTGCCTGGAAACGCAGCACTATCCCGATTCGCCGAACCAGCCGGACTTTCCTTCGACGGTGCTGCGGCCGGGCGAAGTGTTCAGCAGCAGCACGCTGCACCGCTTCGGCACACTGGCCTAGCCCCCGAACTCGGCCGCAAGCAGGCCGGGGCTGCCGATGCGCACCGCGAACAACCCGCCGGCCAGCGGCTCGGCCTCGAGCTGTTCGGCCGTGAGCCCGCTGCGCGCGGTGCTGATGTAGAGCGTGCACAGGTCCTCGCCGCCGAAGGCGCAGTCCGTGACGTTGCTTGCGGGCAGTTCGATGCGGCACAGCTCGGCGCCGCTCAGCGGGTCGTGGCAGCTCACGCAGTGGCCGCCCCAGCGCGCGATCCAGAGGCGGCCGGCCGCGTCGGTCGTCATGCCGTCGGGCAGGCCATCGCCCTCGGCAAAGCGAAGCCACACCCGCTTGTTGCCCACCGTGCCGGCTGCGCTGTCGAAGTCGTAGGCATAGACGCAGCCTTCCACCGTGGCATTGAAGTACATCGTGCGTTCGTCGAGCGACCAGGTCGGCCCGTTGGTCACGGCAAAGCCGTCGTCGTGGCGCGTGCAGCGGCCGTCGGCGTCGAAGCGGTAGAGCGCGCCGGTCGGTGCCACGCAGTCGAAGTCCATGGTGCCGCCCCAGAAGCGGCCCTGGCGGTCGCACTTGCCGTCGTTGAAGCGGTTGCCGGGCCGGTCGGGCTCGGGCTGGTGCAGGTAGCGCGGCGCCGCATCCACCGCGGGATCGAACAAGGCGAAGCCGCGGCGCATGGTGACGATCAGCCCCGGCGCGTTGGCGCGCTCGGCCAGCGCGGTGATCTCCTCGTCGAACTGCCAGCTGCGCCGCGCGCCGCTGGCCGGGTCGAGCCGGTACAGGCGGCTTTCGAGGATGTCGATCCAGTAGAGCGCCCGTTCGCGCGGCGACCACAGCGTGCCCTCGCCGAGCGTGGCGCCCGCGGGCCACAGGCACTCGGGCTGGCCGAGGATCGATGGCACGCCAAGGGGCGTGGGAGTGGATGCGGTGCGGCCGGTCTGGGTCATTTGTTTTGCGCCTTTGTTGTCTCTGTCCTTGACGCGGCGGATCGTATCAAGGCATATTGATAATAGAAACCAAACTATTTGGCATCAAGTGATATTGATTTTGCAATGTCACCGCCAGCTCTCTGGAGACACGCATCTTGAAGGATTCCCCGCAGCTTTCGATCCATCCCAGCCTGAAGGGCCGCACGGTGTTCGTCACCGGCGGCGGCAGCGGCATTGGCGCGGCCATGGTGGCCGCGTTCGCCGCGCAGGGCGCACGCGTGGCCTTCGTCGACATTGCCGAAGGCGCCAGCGCCGCGCTCGCCCAGCGCATCGTGCAAGAAGGCCATGCCGCGCCGTGGTGGCGCGCCTGCGACGTGCGCGACATCGGCGCGCTGCAAAAAGCCATTGCCGACGCGGCCGCCGAACTCGGCGACTTTGCGGTGCTGGTCAACAACGTGGCAAGCGACGACCGCCACACGCTCGAATCGGTCACGCCCGACTACTACGACAACCGCATGGCCATCAACGAGCGGCCCGCGCTGTTCGCGATCCAGTCGGTGGTGCCGGGCATGCGGCGGCTGGGCTTCGGCTCGGTGATCAACCTGGGCTCCACGGGCTGGCAGACCAAGGGCTCGGGCTACCCCTGCTATGCGATTGCCAAGTCGTCGGTCAACGGCCTCACGCGCGGCCTTGCGGTGGAACTGGGCCGTGACCGCATCCGCATCAACACCGTGTCGCCGGGCTGGGTGATGACCGAGCGGCAGGTGCAGCTCTGGCTCGACGACGAGGGCGAGCAATCGCTCAAGCGCAACCAGTGCCTGCCCGACAAGCTGATGCCCGAGGACATCGCGCGCATGGTGCTGTTCCTCGCGTCGGACGACGCCAGGATGTGCACCGCGCAGGAGTTCACCGTGGACGCGGGCTGGACCTGATCAGTCCATCTCGAGTTTGCGGCCGTAGACGCTGAGGCTCGCGGTCTTCAGCGCCTTCATCATCACCTTGGCGGCCGGCGACAGCAGCCGGTCGGTGCGCGTGATGATGCCGAAGGCGTCCATGTGGCAGGGCATGTCCAGCGGCAGCAGCGACACGATGCCGTGCGCGGCGTAGTAGCGCGCCAC
>Ga0182006_1000690_pt1 | contig 23537 bp, 27 predicted proteins | sample Sormic07211104_1_FD_123022 | JGI IMG/M metagenome (GOLD analysis project Ga0182006, IMG submission 123022) | Rhizosphere microbial communities from Sorghum bicolor, Mead, Nebraska, USA - 072115-104_1 MetaG | ecosystem: Host-associated > Plants > Roots > Rhizosphere | place: USA: Nebraska...
CCTTCGAGCTGCTGCGCGCGCGCTGCCTGATCGAGGGCGAGATCGCCGCGGTGGCCGCCGAGAGCCGCAAGGACAGCGACCTCGACCGCATCTACAGCGCGCTGGCCGAGATGCGCGAGAACATGCACGACAAGGAGGCCAACGAGGCGGCCGACCGCCTGTTCCACCTGCGCATTGCCGAGTCGACCGGCAACAGCGTGCTGCTGCAGATGGTGACCGCGGTGTGGGACCACACCAAGGCCCCGATCTGGTCGCAGCTGGAGGCCCACTTTCATACCCCGGCGTTGCGCCGCGCGTCACAGGACGATCACCAGCGCGTGTTCACCGCCCTGCTGGAGCGCGATGCAGACGCGGCCCGCAAGGCCATGCGCGCGCACATCGAGCGCGTGATCAGCGAATTCGCGCAAGCCTGGCGCTGAGCAGGCACCCGGCGTCCGGCCTGCCGGCCGGCGCCACCCGAACCACGGAGACAAGACCATGAGATCCACCGTCCTTCGGCGATGCCGCATCGCCGCGCATTGCTTCGCCCTGACATTGCTGGCCGCTACCGCGGGTGGCGCGTCCGCCCAGCCGGCGCCCGGCGCCAGTCCACGCATCGACGCCATCCGCAAGGCCGGCGAACTGCGCGTGGGCGTGCTGCAGAACGCCCCCTGGCTGATGGAGAACACCACCGGCCAGGGCGAACCGTGGAGCGGCCCGGCCTGGCTGCTGGCCACCGAATACGCGAAGCTGCTGGGCGTGAAGCTGCGCACCGTGCCGGTCTCACACGAGACCAAGGTGCCGGTGCTCGCGGCCAACCAGGTCGACATGACCATCAGCCCCCTGGGCGAAACGCCCGAGCGGCTCAAGGTGGTCGACTTCGTCATCTACTCCGCCACCAGCGTGTGCATGTTCGGTCGCGCCGACAACGCGAAGCTGGCCAAGGCCGCCTCTGTGGACGACCTCAACCAGCCCGACGTGACGATCGCCTATTTCACCGGCGGCGCCGAGGAAGGCTGGGTCAAGGAGCGCTTCCCGAAGGCGAAGCTGCGCGCCGTCGCCAGTTCGGGCGCCACCGCCCCCATCGAGGAAATCATGGCGCGCCGCGCCGACGCCGCGCCGATCAACCGCGTGCCATGGGTCGGCCTGCAGCAGAAGGTCAAGGGACTGGCCGTGCTGCCGAAGGACAACAACTGCCAGTCGAGCACCGAGAAGGCCTCGCCCGTCGGGCTCGCGGTGGACAAGAACCAGCCGGCGTACCTGAACTGGCTGCGCGAGGTCGCCAAGGCGCAGAAGGCGCGCCTGGACGCGGACGAGGCCCGCATCGTCGGCACGCTCAAGTGAGCATGAATCCCAGCAACATCAGGAGACAGACAGCATGACGAAGATCAAGACCTTCCTGGCGCGCGCATCGCGCGGTGCCGTGTTCGCTGCAGCACTCGCGGCCCTGGGCTCGACGGCCCTGGCGCAGACCCCGCCCGCGCCGGGTGCCAGCCCCCGCATCGACGCCATCCGCAAGGCCGGCGTGCTGCGCGTCGGCGTGGTCAACAACCCGCCCTGGCTGGTGCAGAACACCAGCGGCGACGGCGAAGACTGGGCCGGCCCGTCGTGGATGCTGGGCAAGGAATTCGCCAAGCTGCTCGGCGTGAAGATGATGCCGGTGGCGGTGAGCCACGAAACCAAGGTGCCGGCGCTGGTGGCCAACCAGATGGACATCATGATCGGCCCGCTGAACCAGACGGCCGAGCGCGCGAAGATCATCGACTTCGTCACCTTCTCCAGCACCGGCGTGTGCATGTTCGGACGCGCCGACAACCCGAAGTTCACCGGCGCGAAGACGCTCGAGGATTTCAACAGGCCCGAAGTCACCATCGCCTATTTCTCGGGTGCCGGCGAAGAGCCGCTGGTGCGCCAGCAGTTCCCGAAGGCCAAGCTGCGCGGGGTGGCCAATTCAGGCTCGGTCGCGCCCATCGAGGAAGTGATGGCCGGGCGCTCCGACGTGGCGCCGCTCAACCGCATGCTGTGGCCCAACATCAGCAAGAAGGTGAAGGGGCTGGCCGCGTTCCCGAAGGAAAACGACTGCCAGGACAGCAAGATCTTCGAGATCCAGTCCGGCATGGGCGTGGCCAAGGAACAGCAGGTGTACCTCGACTGGCTGCGATCGGTGGCGCAGCGCATGCAGCCCGCGCTGACCGCGGAAGAGCGGCGCATGACGCAGAACCTCAAGTAAGTCGAGCGCCTTCGGGCGCTTCCTCCACCTCCCATCGAAGTCTTTCGGGCCGCCGCCATCAGAGTGGCCCGCGGGGACTCCCTTGCTCATCATTTCCAGATCTTCATCATGTTGAATTGCCAGATCCACGGTGCCCGCGACCTGCGCGTGGAAGACGTGCCCACGGAAACGCTCTCGCCCACGCAGGTGCGCGTCGGCGTCAAGGCCGTGGGCATCTGCGGCTCCGACCTGCACTACTACCAGCACGGCCGCGTCGGCGACTTCCTGATCCGCGCCCCGCTCACGCCGGGCCACGAAGCCTCGGGCCAGGTGCTGGAAGTGGGCGCGCAAGTGACCTCGGTGCGCGCCGGCGACCGCGTGGCGCTCAACCCCTCGCGCACCTGCGGCCACTGCCGCTTCTGCCGCATGGGTGCTTCCAACCACTGCGAGAACGTGCACTTCTTCGGCAGCGCGAGCAAGTGGCCCCACATGCAGGGCGCGATGCGCGAGCAGGTGGTGGTGGAAGCGAGCCAGTGCGTGCCCGTACCCGACGGCCTGTCGTTCGAACTGGCCGCCTTCGGCGAGCCGCTGGCGGTGGCGCTGCATGCGGTGCAGGAGGCCGGCTCGCTGCTGGGCAAGACCGTGATGGTGATCGGCACCGGCCCCATCGGGGCCCTGATCCTCATGGCCGCGAAGCTGGCGGGCGCGAGCCGGCTGATCGCGGTGGACATCCAGGACCAGACGCTGGCCGCCTGCACCCGCGTGGGCGCCACGCAGACCATCAACGCCGCGAAGGACCCGGCGGCACTGGACGCGCTGGCCGAGGGCAAGGGCCAGGTCGACGTGAGCTTCGAGGTGTCGGGCAACTACGCAGGGCTGGCCAACTGCATCCGCCTCACGCGCCCGCGCGGCACCGTCGTGCAGGTGGGCACACTCAACGGCAGCAGCGAGGGCTGCCCGTTCAACCAGGTCATGGTGAAGAGCCTCACCTACGTTGGCACCTTCCGCTTCATCGGCGAGTACGCATGGGCGGTCGACTACCTGAGCCGCGGCGTGCTCGACGTGTCGCCGCTGCTGACCGACGCACTGCCGGTGTCGCGCGTGCACGAGGCCTTTGCGCTGGCCGCCGACCGGCAGCGCGCCATGAAGGTGATGGTCACGTTCTGAAGAACGCACCCGCCCTTCCCTTCATCACCTCACGGGGATTATTCCCATGAACTTCGATTTCTCGCCGATCGCGGACAACTGGCGCTTCTTCGCCAGCGGCCTGGGCATGACCGTGCTGCTGAGCATCGTCAGCGCGGCCACGAGCCTGCTGGCCGGGCTCGTGATTGCGCTGTTGCGCCTGTACGGCCCGCGCTGGCTGCGGCCGCTGCTGGTCTTCTACATCGACTCGATGCGCGCCATTCCGGTGCTGGTGGTGCTGATCTGGATCTACTTCGCGTTCCCGATCATCGCGAACGTGACCTTCCCGCCCTTCTGGGCGGCGCTGGTCGCGCTCACGCTGCACATCGCGGCCTACGCGGCGGAGGTGATCCGCGCAGGCATCGAGTCGATCCGGCCGGGCCAGACGCGCGCCGCACTGGCGCTGGGCATGTCGCGCGCGCAGATTTTGCGCAAGGTGCTGCTGCCGCAGGCCATCGTGCGGATGCTGCCGGCCTTCGGTTCGATCCTCACCATCGCGATCAAGGACACGGCCATCGCCACCGTGATCGCGGTGCCCGAGCTGATGCACCGCGCCGAAACCGTGGCCGGCCAGAGCTACCGGCCGGTGGAGGTGTTCACCGCGGTGATGGTGGCGTACTTCTGCATCCTGTTTCCCGTCACGCGGGGCGTGGACCGGCTCTATCGCCGCTTCGCGCACCTTGGCCGCTCGTAGGAAAGACACAGCCATGACATTCGATTGGTCCGTGATCTGGACGCACCGCGCCGCGCTGCTCGAAGGCGCCGCCCTCACCGTGGGCCTGACCGTGCTCACGATGCTGCTGGCAGTGCCCGGCGGCATCGTGCTCGCGCTGATGCGCCTGTCGCCCAACAAGCTGCTGCAGTCGGTTTCGCTCGGCTTCGTGGAGTTCTTCCGCAACCTGCCGCTGATCCTCGTCATCTACTGGGCCTTCTACGTGATGCCCATGGCCTTCGACGTGCAGTTCTCGGCCATCACCACCGCGCTCGTGGCGCTGGTGCTGAACGTCGCGGCCTACAACGCCGAGACCTTCCGCGCAGGCATCAACTCGATCCGCAAGGGGCAGATGGAGGCCGCGCTCGCCATGGGCATGTCGCGCCGCCAGGCGATGTTCAAGGTGGTGATCCCGCAGGCCGCGCGCCGCATCCTGCCGGTGATCGCGAGCACCTGGATCTCGCTGTTCAAGGACACCTCGCTGGTCTCGGTCATCGCCGTCAGCGAGCTGGCCTACACCTCGATGCAGATTCGTGCGCAGACCTTCCGCGTACTGGAGATGCTCACCGCCATGGCCGTCATCTACTGGCTCATGGGCTACCCGCAAGCCAAGCTGGTGGACTGGATCCACCGCAAATACGGAGTCAAGGAATGAACGCAACCACCCCAACCGCTCTTTCCCCGGCGCGCAAGAACGCCGACCAGCCGCCCGTGCTGGTGTACGAGAACGTCCGCAAGCTGTACGGCGACTTCGTGGCGCTGCGCGGCGTGTCGCTGCAGGTGCACAAGGGCGAGGTGATGTGCCTGATCGGTCCCTCGGGCTCGGGCAAGTCCACGCTGCTTCGCTGCACCAACGCGCTGGAGACCATCGACGGCGGGCGCGTGCTGGTCGACGGCGTGGCGCTGCCCTCGCAGGAGTCGCAGGTGCGCAAGGTGCGCCAGCGCATGGGCATGGTGTTCCAGAGCTTCGAGCTGTTCCCGCACAAGTCGGCGCTCGACAACGTGGCGATGGGCCCGGTCACAGTGCTGGGCATGCCCGAGGACAAGGCCCGCGCCCGCGCGATGGTGCTGCTGGAAAAGGTGGGCCTGGCGAACAAGGCCGGCAACTTCCCGGCCAACCTCTCGGGCGGCCAGCAGCAGCGCGTGGCCATTGCCCGCGCGCTGGCGATGGAGCCCGAGGTGATGCTGTTCGACGAGCCCACCTCGGCGCTCGACCCCGAGACCGTCGGCGAAGTGCTGAGCGTGATGCAGAAGCTCGCGCAGGAAGGCATGACCATGATCGTGGTGACGCACGAGATGGGCTTCGCGCGGCGCGTGGCCGACTGGGTGGTGGTGTTCGAAGCCGGCGCCATCATCGAACAGGGCCCGCCCACGCAGATCTTCGACAACCCGACGGTGGAGCGCACCCGCGACTTCCTCGGTCACCTCGGCTGGAACGGCTGAACCACACACCCCCTGAAGCCACGCATCATGAAAATCACCAACGCACGCGTCATCGTCTGCAGCCCCGGGCGCAACTTCGTCACCCTCAAGATCGAAACCGACGAGGGCCTCACCGGCATCGGCGATGCCACGCTCAACGGACGCGAGCTGGCCGTGGCGGCCTACCTCACCGAGCACGTCATTCCCTGCCTGATCGGGCGCGACGCGCAGCAGATCGAGGACATCTGGCAATACCTCTACAAGGGCGCCTACTGGCGCCGCGGCCCGGTCACCATGACCGCCATCGCCGCGGTCGACACCGCGCTGTGGGACATCAAGGCCAAGGCCGCGAACATGCCGCTGTACCAGCTGCTCGGCGGCAAGAGCCGCACCGGCGTGATGGTGTACGGCCACGCCAACGGCCGCGACATCGAACAGACGGTGGACGAGGTGCTTCGCTACAGGGACGAAGGCTACCTGGCCATCCGCGCGCAGAGCGGCGTGCCGGGCCTGGAAAAGGTGTACGGCGTGGGCCGCGGCACCATGTTCTACGAGCCGGCCGACGCTGACCTGCCCAGCGAGCACGACTGGTCGACCGCCAAGTACCTGGAGCACACGCCGAAGCTCTTCGACGCAGTGCGTAGCGCCGTGGGCCCCGACATCCACCTGCTGCACGACGTGCACCATCGCCTGACGCCCATCGAGGCCGGGCGGCTGGGCAAGTCGCTCGAACCCTTCAACCTGTTCTGGATGGAAGACGCCACGCCGGCCGAGAACCAGGAAGCCTTCAGGCTCATCCGCCAGCACACCACCACGCCGCTGGCCGTGGGTGAGATCTTCAACAGCATCTGGGACTGCAAGGACCTGATCGAAAACCAGCTGATCGACTTCATCCGCACCACGGTGGTCCACGCGGGCGGCATCACCCAGCTGCGCCGCATCGCCGACCTGGCTTCGCTCTACCAGGTGCGCACCGGCTGCCATGGCGCGACCGACCTGTCGCCGGCCTGCATGGGCGCGGCGCTGCACTTCGACATGTGGGTGCCCAACTTCGGCATCCAGGAATACATGCGCCACACCGATGAAACCGATGCAGTGTTCCCTCATGCCTACAGCTTCGCCAACGGCATGCTGCATCCAGGCGAGGCACCGGGCCATGGGGTGGACATCGACGAGAAGCTCGCCGCCAAGTACCCGTACCAGCGCGCCTACCTGCCGGTGAACCGGCTTCAGCACGACGGCACGCTGTGGAACTGGTGAACGGGGAAAGCGCCATGGCACGTCTGCATCCCGGCACCCTGCCCTCGCTGCCCGCCGACGTGGCAAAACCGCGCTATGTGCGCGATGCGCTGCAGGCCGGCATCGTCCACCTCGGCGTGGGCGCCTTCCATCGCGCGCACCTTGCGGTCGTCAACGAGGCCGCGCTGCATGCCAGCGGCGACCTGCGCTGGGGCACGGTGGGCGTGTCGCTGCGCGCGGCCGATACGCGCGATGCGCTGCAGCCGCAAGGCGGCCTCTACACGCTGGCACTGCGCGATGCGGCCGACGACGGCAGCCCGCGCGAGGCGCTGCAGGTGGTGGGCAACCTGCTCGACGTGCTCGTGGCGCCGGAAGACCCGCTGGCCGTGCTCGAACGCCTCGCCCATCCGGACACGCGCATCGTCACCCTGACGATCACCGAGAAGGGCTACCACCACGACCCGGCCACCGGCGCGCTGCGGCTGGACGACGCCGGCATCGTGCACGACCTCGCGCACCCGCAAGCGCCGCGCACGATGCCCGGCTTCGTCGTGCACGCGCTGAACCTGCGCCGCCAGCGCGGGCTGCCGCCCGTGACGCTGCTGTCCTGCGACAACCTGCCCGCGAACGGCGACACGCTGCGCGGCATCGTGCTGGCCTTTGCGCAGCAGGTCGACGGCGCATTGCACGGCTGGATCGGCGCGCACTGCACCTTCCCCAATTCGATGGTCGATCGCATCGTGCCGCGCACCACCGACGCCGATCGCGAACGCATCTCCGCGCGCCTCGGCGCCGAAGATGCATGGCCGGTGATCGGCGAGCCCTTTCTCGAATGGGTGGTGGAAGACCGCTTCGCCAACGGGCGCCCCGGCTGGGCCGCGGGAGGCGCGCGCTTCGTCGAGCATGCGGAACCCTTCGAGCGGCTGAAGCTGCGCATGGTCAACGGCAGCCATTCGGCGCTCGCCTACCTGGGTACGATGGCGGGCTTTCGCACGGTGGACCGCGCGATGGCGGAGCCGGCCTTGCGCAACTTCATCGATGCGTTGATGCGCGAAGAGATCGCCCCCACGCTGCCGGCCATGCAGGGCCTCGACCTGGACAGCTATCGCGCGCGGCTGCTGCAGCGCTTCTCGAATCCCGCGCTACAGCACCAGACGAAGCAGATCGCAATGGACGGCTCGCAGAAGCTGCCGCAGCGCCTGCTCGGCACCGTGCGCGACCGGCTCGCTGCCGGACAGCCCATTGACCGGCTCGCGCTCGCCATCGCCGCATGGATTCACTACCTGCGCGGCGTGGACGAGACCGGTGCCACGCACGACATACAAGACCCTCTCGCCGAAGCACTGGCCCACCGGCTCGTGCAAGCCGACGCGGCACCGTCGGTGCAGGAGCGCGTTGCCTTCTTCGCGGGGTTCGCGCCAGTCTTCGGCGAGCTCGGCGGTGAACCGCGCTTCGTCGCGGCAGTGGCGCGCCAACTGGCCGTGCTCGAGACGCGCGGCGTGCTTGGCGCCCTGGCCGTCTTCGACACGACGGCCAGCGGCTGACGTCCGGCTCTGCGGCGGCGCCTCAACGCTTCTTGCGGCGCCCCTTGTAGGCGGGCATGGCCTCGTAGCGATAAACGCGGAATCCGTCCTTCTGCATGAAGCTGACCGGCTCCCAGCCGCGTGCCAGCGCGCAGTCGGTGATCTGCGCCATCTGCACGCCCAGGTAGTCCTGCAGGCTGTCGGCCACAGCGAGTTCGAATTTCTTCAGTTCGCGGTCCAGCGATTCCACCGCCGCAATGGCGGCCTCGACGCGGGTGAAGGGACGCACATGCGTCATCCCCTTGCTGCTCGCCGCAGTGCGCTCCTTCGCGGGATGTTCCGCGCTGAAATTCACGCTGGCTCCGCCTTCCATGCCGTTGAGGCCACCGATGGCACCCATGCTGCTCATTGCGTTCATGCCACGACCCGGCTCGCGCAGCCGGCCTCGAACTGTTCCACCATGTTCCTCGCTCCTACGGCGTTTCAGCGCCGGTCGAGCGATACAAGGCAAGCAGCATGCCCTGCGAAAAACTGCTGGCGGGCATCCAAAAATCAGCGCCTTCGCCGCACAAATGTGTACTTGCGTGACTTTTTGGTCACTTCCCAAAACAAAATTGGCATGCCAGTGTGCATGCCATGCTTCATCAAGCCCTGAGGCAGCGGCCGCGCAGCGTCAACGCGCGATCTCCCGGCGCGACAGCATCACGTCGCCGCTGTTGGTGTTGAAGGCGATGGTCGGCGCGCTGACATCGCTGAGCGGCGCGCCCAGCCCGATCTCTCCGCGCCCGTGCAGCACGCATTCCTCGCGCCGCAGGGCGATCTCGGTGCTCGGTCCGCCGTTGCCATGGAAGCGCACCCAGGTGCCATAGGTGCTGACGTCGATCAGCACACAGCTGCCCTGTCGCAACTCGATGCGCGCATGCAGCCGCGAGACGCGGGGATCGTTGACCACGAACTGGGCGTCATTGACGCGCCCGAGATGGATCGGGAGTTCTTCGGTACGGAACATCGAACGAACGTCGAGCCAGGCCAGTTCGATCTGGCCGAACGTGGAGTCCGGCATCCGCAGCGGAGCGAGCGCCGCAGGCACGGTGAGGAAGCTCGTCACCTCCTCCTGCCAATCGATACGGTGCACCACGGACATCTCGCTGCGGCCGCGGATGTTGATGAGGCCCAGGTCGCGGTGTTGCACCGTGCCTTCGCGCAATTGCGAGATGACCGCGTCAGTCACCCAGATCTGGCCGGGACCGGCCAGGTCGCTCAGGCGCGAGGCCAGGTTGACGGCGTCGCCGTAGCAGTCGCCCTCGACCTCGACCACCTCGCCGCTGGCCACGCCGATCTGCAGCGCCATGCGCAACGGCACAGGCCACGCGAGCAGCCGCTTCTGGTGATAGCGCTGCAGCTCGACGACAGCGTGCGTGGCGGCTGCACCACTGGAGAAGATGGCGAACACGCCGTCTCCGAGCGACTTCACCACCCGGCCGCCATGCGCCTGGCACACGCCGCCGATCCATTGCGTCAGCCGCGTCACGGTTTCCGTGGCCCGCGCATTCCCCATGGCCTCGAAGACTCTCGTACTCCCCGTCAAGTCCGCGAATACGACTGTGGAATTGACACCCATATTGTTGTGATTCTCGATTTTTCTATCGCAGGTTGTGAACGTTCAGGCTCTCTACCTTCCTCCGCAAACAGCTCTCCTGGCTATATCCATCGCGCACAAAAAGAAACGGCGTGCGCTCTCTTCGTGTTGACCACTGGGTATACCCCGTTGGGCACGGAGCAGACATACCAAGGGTCTTTTGGCCGCTTGTAGTACTTTTGAAAACAAAACACAACGACGGCGAAAAACACTAAGCCAAGGGTGTTGTTTACAAACAAGAAACATCGTTTCAGATCTTGTGGAACTCCTGACTGAGGCTTAAGGTAGCGGCCGTCCTGGCTTCCCACACGCATCCCGTCCATGCTTCTCCGCCTCCTTCGCCTGCTGAACGTACCCGGCTCCGGATCCCGCCAGGCGACGGAGAGCCAGCTGGGGCGCATTCGCACTGCGATGCTGTCGGTGCTCCAGGGCCATGGCGGCCACTCGGTGCAGCGCGTCAGCCAACGCGTGCGCTTCGCGGCCGACGTCGAGGCACTCTGGTACCTGCGACAGGACGTGATGATGGCGCTGAGCGCCATCGATGGCGAAACCGCCGCCCGCCGCCAGATGAAAGCCATCAACAGCATGTTCAAGGGCGGATTGCCGGGCTCGATGGGGCCTCGTGCGCACCAGCGCTTTACCAGCAACAACAGCTGAAGCTGCGGCGGCCCTTCGGGGCCGTTTTTCTTTTTTCGATTTCTTCTCCCTGCCCGTGGTCAATGGGCGTGTTGATGATCATGTTCGTGGTGGTGCCCGTGCGCCGACGCGTGCAAGTGGCCCCAGACGAGGAAGACGTCGCGCCCTTGCGCCGCCATCGACACCTTCGCGCCCACCGGCAGCAGCACCTTCGTGGGCACGTGGCCGAACGGCAGGCCCGCCAGCACCGGCACCTTGAGCGAAGCGCGCAGCCGGTCGATCACCGTGTCCAGGCCAAAGCCGCGGTCGTAGCCCGGCACCTTGCGGATACCCGTGAACTGCCCGAACACGATGGCACGCTGGCGCGCCAGCACGCCGGCCATCTTCAACTGGTCGAGCATGCGTTCGATGCGGTACGGATGCTCGTTGGTGTCCTCGATGAAGAGCACTCCCTTGTCGACCGCGGGAAAGTATGGCGTGCCAAGCAGGCTGGCCAGCACGCAGAGGTTGCCACCCCACAGCACCGCGTCCTGCACCGGCTTGAACTTCAGGTCGGCATCGCGCGCCGGCATGCGCCAGCCGGTGCCTTCGCCCTGCCCGCTCACGAGGTCGTCGAAGCAGGCTTCCATGATGTCGTCAGGACCGGCCTCGGCGCCGAAGTCTTCGCCGAGCGCAGGGCCCGACCAGCTCACGGCGCCGGTCTTGACCAGCAGCGCGCTCTGCAGCGCGGTGAAGTCGCTGCAGCCGACGAACTCGGTGCCCTTGCCGATCGCCTTGGCCACGGCCTTGTAGGGAATGTCATCCAGGATGCGCGTGAGGCCGTAGCCGCCGCGCGCGATGAGCGCGACGTCGGCACCGCTTGCTGCGGCGCGCGAAATCGCGGCGAGCCGCGTGGCGTCGTCGCCCGCGAAGCGTTGGTACGCCGAGAGTGCCGCCTCGTCGATTTCGACTTCATGGCCCAGCGCCTGGAGCCGCTTGACGCCGCGCCGGAACGCGGCCTTGTCGCGGACCGCGCTGGCGGGGGAATAGATATAGATGTGTTTGCTCACGTGTTCGAGTATCCCATTGCGTTTCGCGCCTGCAGCACGAACGTTCGAGCTTGCGCCGGCGCAGGTCCCGAGGACGTGGCGATGGGGCCGAGCGCGCGCAGCGCGGCTTCGTAGCCCCGATCGGGGAAAGGTGCGCGCCATGCGCCCCCGATTTGCTCGCCGCCGTCGGGCACGAGCAGCATCGCCGCGAAACGGCCGGGCGCCGCGGCCTGCAGCAGCGCGGCCAGGTCGGTCGCGGCCGCGCTGTGCGCAAGCACCATCGCGCCGGGCTGCATGCGATCCAGCCATTCGAGCAGCACGTCGCGGTGCCATTCAAGGCGATGCGGCGCTTCGCGCTTGGGCTTGTCGCTCTTGCCGAAACCGATCAGGTCGGGCACGAGCGTGCGCAGCCCGGGCAGGCCCACGAGCTGCCGGAAGAAGTAGCCCCATTCGCCCGGGCCGTGCAGGCACAGGCAGCAGGCTGCTTCGCCTTCACCGCCTTCATCGACGTAGTGCATGCGCCAGCCCCGCTGGCTCGGCAGGTCCTGCACGTAGTGCGGCGCGAAGGCGTAGCCGGCCAGCGCGTCGAAGCGTTCCTGCGGCGTGCGCAGCGCGTCGTCGCGCAAGGGTTCGGCCTGCGCGCGCGCGGCGCTCCGGCGCTGCTGGAAGAAGGCCTGCAGCACCGCGGCGCACTCCTGCGCCAGCACCCCGCCCTGCACCAGCGTGCGATGGTTCAGCCGAGGTTCGGCGAAGAGATCGAGCACCGAACCGGCTGCACCGGTCTTGGGATCGGTCGCGCCGTACACGACGCGCGCCAGCCGCGAATGCAGCATTGCCCCCGAGCACATCGCGCACGGTTCCAGCGTGACGAACAGCTCGCAGCCATCGAGCCGGTAGTTGCCGAGCGCTGCGGCACCGGCGCGCAACGCGTTGATCTCGGCATGCGCGCTCGGATCGTGCTGTGCGACCGGCGTGTTGCGGCCTGTCGCGATCAGCTGGCCGTCCTTGACCAGCACAGCGCCGACGGGCACTTCGCCTGCCTCGGCGGCAAGCTGCGCCTCGGCGAGCGCGAGCGCCATCCAGTGCGCGTCGCCCGGCATCGGCGCGGGAATGGCCTCAGTTGTCATCCGGCATCTGGCGCGCCTTGGTCGCCGCGTCGAGCGCTTCCTTGACCTGCCGCTGCACCTGTTGCGCATTCACAGGCGCTTCGCCTGCTGGTGCAGCAACGCCGGGCACGGCCGGCCGCGAAGAAGAAGCCATGCTCGTCATCTGCTTCTTCGCAACCAGCCCGGCGATCACGAGTGCCAGCACGAGGCCGATGAGTCCGAGTCCGCGCATCTCAGCGTTCCTGCGCCACGGGCGCATCGGCCGTCATGCCGAGCCGGCCCATCCACACGGCAAGCGCCTGCTCGTCCGGCGTGCCCGCGCTGTAGACCGCGTGCATCGCGGCATGCGACTCGCGGCGGTGCTGGTTGAGCTTGACCTTGCATTGCAGCGCCGTCACGCGCAACTCGAAGCCCGTGATGCCGGCCAGCATCTTGAGCTGGAATTCCTCGCCCAGGTCGCGCCACTGCTGCGCATAGGCGGGCTCGTGGTCGCCGATGAGTTTCTTGAGCAGCGCGTCCTTGTCCGCGGACTCCTCGATCAGCCGGGCCTCGACGGTGCAGTGCACGGCCAGGTAGTTCCAGGTCGGCACGCGGGCCAGGTCAGGGTACACCGAAGGTGACAGGTACGAATGCGGACCGAGGAAGGTGACGACCGCCTTGGGGCGCGCCTGCAGGTAGCGCCAGTGCGGATTGGGCTTGGCGCAATGCCCCAGCAGCACCAGTTCGTCGCCTCCGCGCGGCTCGGCCACGAGCGGCAGGTGCGTGACGTACGGCAACCCGTCGTCGTCGTTCGAGATCAGGCTCGCGAACGGGTGCGAGCGCATCAGCTCCAGCGCGATGGCCGGGTCCTTGGCATTGAACTGCGGGGGCATGTACATGGGCGTTTTTCCTCGTGGCGAGGCCCGATTGTCCCCGAGCCGCCCCTATCTTGTACGCGGCGCCTCCAGCAGTTTCACCATCGAGGTGTAGCCGCGCGCCTTGGCCAGCTGCAGCGGCGTGTTCCCCTGGCGGTCGGTCAGCTTGAGGCTGGCGCCGGCATCGATCAGCGCGGCCAGCGTGCGCTGATGGCGCGGGCCGCCGTCGCCGAGCACGATGGATTCGATCACGGCCGTCCAGTGCAGGTTGTTGACGTGGTCGAGCGGCGCACCCGCGGCGATCAGCCGCCGCACCACCTCGTCGTGCCCGAGGTGCGCGGCCGCGATCAGCGCGGTGCCGTCGTAGCGGCTCGTGGTCTGCCCGGCCTTGGCGCCGAGCGACAGCAGCAGGGAAAGCGTCGGCGTGTCATCGGCCACCGACGCGATGGTGACGGCGTCGTAGCGGTCGTCGTCGAGCAGGTCGAGGTTGGCGCCGGCCTTGGCCAGCAGCTTGATCGCCTCGCGCTGCCGCGCATGCGTGGCAACATGCAGCGGCGTGCGGCCGCGCGTGTCGCGCGCATCGAGGTTGGCGCCCGCGGCGGCCAGCGCCTTCAGCTTCTGCAGGTCGCCATGCCATGCAGCCTGGTGCAGTCCCTCGTAGGCCAGCACTTCCGCTGCCAGCGGCGGCACCTGGGCGAGCGCGCTGATCGGCACGCCCAACCCTAGCGCGATCGCCAGCACACCCGGCCAGATGCCGCGCGCCTTCATCAGAGCAGGCCCTTGACCTTTTCCAGCGCCGCGTTGGCGCACTGGTCGTCGAGATGGCCGCCGGGTGCGCCGCCCACACCGACCGCGCCGATCACTTCATTGCCCGACTTGACCGGCACGCCGCCGCCCAGCAGCAGGAAGCCCGGCAGGTAGACCAGATTGGCCGCACCTGCGTTCTTCTGCGCGCCTTCCATCATGGCCTGCGTCGGGCTCTTGGCCGAGGCCGAGGTCCAGGCCTTGCGCTCGCTCGAAGCCAGCGTGTGCGGGCCGGCGTTGTCGGCGCGCTGCACGGCACGCACGGTGCCGGCGCGGTCGACCACGGTGGCCGCCACGTTGTAGCCGTTGGCCGCGCAGGCGGCCACGGCTTCGGCCGCGATCTGGTTGGCCAGCGCGAGCGAGATGTTCTTTTCGGTGCGCACGGCCGAAGCCGCGGGTGCGGGCGTCTGGGCCTGGACCGCGGAAGCGGCAAGCAGAACGGCGAGGCCGCCGAGGCGAAGGATGGAATGCATTGTTCGTTTTCTCCAGTGGATGCGGGTGGTTGCGCCGGCTGTTGCCGACGGCTGCGCCACTGTAGAAAACCCGGCGCGCAACGGCCATTCGTACGGCTACGCGCGGTGCTCCGTAGTTCTACGGAGCGCTGTCCACCAGCACGGCATAGCGCCGGATCAATTGCGCGAGCGAATCGCAGCCGAGCTTGGCGAACAGGTTGGCGCGGTGCGTCTCGACCGTGCGCGGCGACAGCGCGAGCGTGCGCGCGATCTCCTTGTTGGTCAGCCCCTGCACGATGAAGGCGAGCACCTCGCGCTCGCGCTCCGACAGCTGAGCCACCCGCTCGCGCGCGGCGTTGTCCGCCTGCGAGCGTTCGCGCGAGCGCACGTGCTGCCGCACGGCCTGCTGCAGCGCTTCGAGCAATTGCTCGTCGTCCACCGGCTTTTCGAGAAACTCGGCCGCGCCGGCCTTGAAGGCGCGGCGGCACATCTCGACCGTGCCGTGGCCGGTCAGCATGATCACGGGCTGGTCGACGCCCTGCGCCACCAGACGGTCGAGCACCGTCAGGCCACTGATACCGGGCATGCGCACGTCGAGCACGATGGCGCCGACACTCGCGCGGTCGAACCCGTCGATAAAGGCCTGCGGGTCGGCCCAGGCCTGAACGCGCAGGCCGACCGTACCGATCAGCAGCGACAGGCTGTCGCGCACCGCCTGGTCGTCGTCGATCAGGTGGACCAGCGGAGATTGCGGTGGATGGATGCTCGGCGTGTTCATGGGGACGGTGCGACCAGCGGCAGCAAAAGAGTGAAGCGCGCGCCGCGCGGCGAGGCGTTGGCCGCGCTCAGGCTGCCGCCCATGCCGCTGGCCAGGGTTTCGCTGAGGCTCAGGCCGAGGCCCAGTCCGCCTTCGCGCGTGCTGAAAAAGGGCTCGAAGAGGCGCGGCAGGGCCTCGGGGGCGATGCCGCGTCCGTTGTCGGTCACGGTCAGCACGCCCTCCTGCCCATTGCGGCCGACCGAGACGACGAGGCGCCGCTCGGCCGCCGGCACGAGCTCGAGCGCCTGAAGCGCGTTCATCAGCAGGTTGTGCACGATCTGCTCGAGGGCCACGGCCTCGGCCTGCACGCGCACCGGCGCCTGCGCGGCGGCGTCGAACTGCGCGTTGATCGTGTGCTTCGCGAACTCCGGCGCCAGCAGGTGCATGGCGCTGCGCACCACCTCCTGCAGCACCAGCGGCTTCGCGTCGCCCGCGGCCTCTGGACGCTCGATGACGCGGCGCAGGCGTCCCACCACGCTGGCCGCGCGGCGCGCCTGCTCGACGGCCTGCCCCATCGCGTCGCGCGCCGTGGCCAGGTCCGGTGGCTCGTCGCCGAGCAAACGGCGCGCGGCCTGCACGTTGGCCAGCACCGCCGTGAGGGGCTGGTTGAGTTCGTGCGCCAGCCCGGCAGACAGTTCGCCCAGCGCATTGAGCCGCGCGACCTGCCCAAGCCGCAGCAGCTCTTCGGCCCGCCGCCGCGCCACGCGCTGGCGCTGCACGGCCCACAGGCCCACCAGCAGCGCAGCCGCGGCCACGGCCCAGCCAGCGATGCCGCGCCACGGCAACTCGCCCCATCCCACCTGCCGCTCGGCCACGAGCTCGAAGGGTTGGCTCGGCGAGGCCAGCGCCTTGGTCAGCCCGAAGCGCCATCCGTTCGTGGCCGGTGCACCGGGTTGCAGCACGAGTTGCTGCCCGTCGCGCTGCAGGCTCACCCTCACGGGGCTGCGCTGCGGGTTCATCGGCCAGTCGCGCCACGGCACGGAGCCGGCCAGGTCGATGTCGAGTGCGTAGCTGAACGGCGTGGCGCCGATGACGAGCACATAGCGGCCATGAGCCAGGTCGAGCGCGGCCAGTTCGGGGCGCTGCAGGCTACGCGAACGCGCCTCGGCCGCGGCCAGTGCGCCGGCCTGCGCGCCGTCTGCCCAGGGCTCGTCGCGGTCGCGCCGCTGCACGCGCAGGATGGACGAATACACCGAAGGCAGGCGCTGCTCCGGATGGTCCGCGCCGGTGCTGGGCTCCAGCAGCGCGAGCGTGGCCAGCACGGCGTCGTACTGCACCATCTGCTGGCTCATGAGCCGGTGCGCGATGCGCACATCGGTCTCGAAGTCCTGGTGCACCTGCGCCAGTTCGGCGCGCGCGAGCCACACCGCGCCAGCGGCGGTGAGCACCAGCCATGCCAGCCACCAACCACCCTGCGTGCGCAACCACTGTTTCATGGCGCGGATTGTGCCCGGCGCGGCGAGCCTGTCCGGGGTTGGCCGAGAATGCGGGCCCAGACATGGCTGACGTACAGGACTCTCTTTTTCCCGATCTTCCGCGCCCTGAAGAGGCGTCAGCGGCCGCGCCGGCGCCCGCCAAGGCGGAAGCCGAACCGCCCGCGAAGAAGAAATCGCGCACCGGCACGGTCGAACCCGCCCCCACCGATCCGGCACTGGTCGAGCTGGCCGCTACGCTGCCGCCCAAGCTGCGGCTCGGCACCTCGTCGTGGAGCTATCCGGGCTGGGCCAACCTGGTTTGGGATGGCGAATATGCCGAGACCGTGCTGTCGAAAAACGGCCTCTCCGCGCTGGCGAAGCACCCGCTGTTTCGCACCGTGAGCCTGGACCGCAATTTCTACCGCGCCCTCACCGCCAGCCAGTACGCACGCTACGCGGCAATGGTGCCGGACGACTTCCGCTTCGTGGTGAAGGCGCCGAGCCTCGTGACCGACGCCACCGTGCGCGACGAAAGCGGCCGCGGCATGCAGGCCAACCCCGTGTTCCTCAGCGCCGAGATCGCGCGGCAGGAGTTCGTGCTGCCCGCGCTCGAAGGGCTGGGCCATCGCATCGGCGCGCTGGTGTTCCAGCTGAGCCCGATTCCCGGCCACCTGCTGGCCGACCAGCCCACGCTGCTGGCGCGCATCGCCGAGATGCTCGACTCGCTGTCCGACCTCGCATCGGTCGCGCCCGATGCGGTGATCGCCGTCGAAGTGCGCGACCCGCAGCTGCTGAACCCCGCCTTCGCCGAGATGCTGCGCAGCGTGCGTGCCACCTTCTGCATGGGCCTGCACGCCAAGATGCCCCCCATCGAGGAGCAGTTGCCGATGCTGCGCGCGCTGTGGCCCGGTCCGCTGGTGTGCCGCTGGAACCTGCACCGCCGCCATGGCCGCTTCGGCTACGAGGACGCAGAAAAGCTCTACGGTCCCTTCGACAAGATCGTCGATCCCGATCCCGAGACGCGCGCGGCGCTGGCCAAGGTGATCGCGGGAACCACGCGCGCGGGCCAGAACGCTTTCGTCACCGTGAGCAACAACGCAGAAGGCTGCGCGCCGCTGACCATCGCCCAACTGGCACGCGACCTCATCGGCCTGCCGTCGCGCTAGCCGATGTACTGCTTGGCGGCGACCGTCATCTCGACTTCGACCGTCGCATTCTTCGGCAGTGCATACACGCCGACCGCCGTGCGCACGTGCACGCCGGCCTCGCCGAACACACGGTGCAAGAGGTCGGAAGCGGCATCGGCCACTTCGCTCTGCTGCGTGAAGTCGGCCGCGCATTGCACGAACACGCCCACGCGCAAGACCTTCTCGATGGCATCGAGCGAACCGAAGGCCCTGCGCAGCAGCGCCAGGCTGCGCAGCGTGCAGATCTGTGCGCCTTCGCGGGCCTTGTCGAGCGACACCGTGTCGCCGACGCGGCCGGTGACCACCACCGTGGTGCCCACGCGCGGCACCTGGCCGCTGAGGTAGACCGTGCGGCCGTCGCGCACGAGCGGCACGTAGTGGCCGCCGGCAATGATCTCGCCGTCGAAGCTGTGGCCCAGCTCCGCGGCAATCTGGTCGGCGATCTGGTCCCGGGTCTTTTCTGCTGTCATGGCGCTTCCGTGAAAGGGAGGTTCATTGTCGCCAGCCCTCTCACCGCGCAACAGATACAGAGACTGCAGATCAGCGGCAGAACAGATCAGCCCTCGAACGCGAGAAACACCCGCCCGCCCTCGATCTTCACCGGGTAGCTGCGCAGGTCTTCGGTGAGCGGCGCGCACATCGCCTTGCCCGTGCGCACGTCGAAGCGCCCCTGGTGCAGCGGGCATTCGATTTCGTGGCCCTCGAGAAAACCATCGCACAGCCGCGCATGGCCGTGCGTGCAGATGTTGTCCGTGGCGTGAATGCCGTCCTCGGTGCTGTAGAGGGCGATGTCGCGCCCCTGCACCTCGATGCCCACCACGTCGTCGGAGGGAATGTCGTCGACGGCCGCGGCGTCGACCCAGGTCATGGTGCTCATGGTCGCTTTCAGATGGGATAGATGATGGAGTTCGGGATCATTTCGCTGTCGAACACGCACAGGCGCGACGCGAACTTCAGGCCTTCAGGTGTGGGCACCACGGTGTCGATGTAGCGGCCGACGTTGAACACCGTCGAAGGCCCGTCGAGCTTGGTGCGGAACACCGCGTAGTTGGCCTCGCTGTGGATCGTGCCGTCTTCGTCGACCTTGTGCACCAGTGGCAGGCCAACGACGTGGCGCTGGTAGTACGGATCGTGGAACAGCGTCTCCTTGATGCCGTAGACCCGGTCTTCCAGCATGCCCCGGCTCTCGAACGAGAGCGTGGCCAGGGGCAGATTGCGCTCGTGGTTTTCACGCGGCTGAAGGCGGTAGCTGCATTGCTCCGTGAAGAACGCGGGCCACAGGTCCCAGTGACCGGAATCGACCGCATGGGCATAGGCCGCATAGAGGCGCGAGAGCTCCAGGTAGGCGTTGGCGTCGAGGTTCTTCATGCTTCCATCACCTCGCGCCAGTAGCGGTACATGCCGCGAATCAGTGTCTCCGTCACCATGTGGTCGGTGTTCTCCACCTCGCGCCCGCCGAGTTCGGCCAGCGTGCGATGGAAGGGCTTCTGCTCGAAGCCTTCCTGCGAGAACTCGATGACTTCGCCGTCATCGGCCGAGACGAAACCCGCGGGGCCGAACAGGTTGGCCTGGCGCAGTCGCCGTTGCGTCATCTCCTCTGTGTCGTCCTCGAAGCCGAAATGCGTCCAGACGAAATCGAAGGCCTCGTGTCCCACGGGCTGGATGTGCCGGGTCGAGACGCTGTTGACCTGCTGCTGGAGGATCAGGCTGGGGAACAGCGTCATCATCACCGCGGTCGGCCCGCCCCACCAGGGCTCGGGCACGATGTCGAGAAAGCGCGGGTCCTTCAGCTGCATGCTCTCCTTGAAGCTCGACACCTGCGTGACCTGGGCCGCCTTGCCGCCGGTGCCGCGCGTGGAGATCATCGCGGCGTGGCGGCCGTGCGCGTCCATCTTCAGTTCCGACCTGTTGTCGGCGCGCCAGAGCCCGAAGGTCACGAACCAGGTGTGCAGCAGGCCCGGGTGGTACGGGTCCTTGATGTTCTCCTGCATCAGCTTCCAGTTGCCTGGAATGCGCTGGCGGCTGTAGCCGAGGATGGTGAGCTTGCGGCCGTCGAACAGGCGGTCGAAGTAATGCAGGATGTCGGGCCCGAGAAAGTCCTCGAGCGACTCGATGCCGTGGTCGAACGATGCGAACACCACGCCGCCGCGCGAGGCCACCTTGAGCCTGGTCAGGCCGTGCTCCTCGGTCTTGAAGTCGGCCGGCATGCCGCCGTTGACCTTGCCGTCCTGCTTCACGCCGCGGCGGAATGGCACGCCCTGCAGGTCGCCCTTGAGCGTGTAGTTCCACTGGTGGTAGGGGCAGACGAACTCCTTGCGGTTGCCATGGCGCTCGCGGCAGAACTGCATGCCGCGATGCGCGCAGACGTTCTCGAAGACGTGGATCACGCCCTCTTCGTCGCGCGACATGACGACCGAACGCTCGCCGATGGCAGTGCGCTTGAAATCGCCGGGGTTCGGAATCTCGGCTTCCAGACCGACGTAGCACCAGTGCTTTTCGTAGAAGAAGCGCTGCAGCTCCTTCTTGTGCAGCGCCTCGTCGGTATAGGCCATGAAGGGAATGCGACTGCTCTTTTCGCTTTCCCATTTCAATTCGATAGGGAACACGGTTTGCGTGGTCATCGCGGGTCTCCTTTTTTCTCGTGGTTTCTTGCTTCAGATGCCTTGCAGGTAGAAGGCATCGGCGTGGATCTGCTCGGTCGCGAGGCCGCGGCCACGCACCAGCTGGGTCACGGCCTCGACCATCGGCGGCGAGCCGCACAGGTAGGCGCGCCAGCCATCGAGGTTGCCCGGCCAGTCGGCGCGGATGGCATCGGTGATGAGGCCCACGCGCTGGTTGTTCCTCGCGGGGCCGGTGACGACCACCACGTGCACATTCAGCCCCGGATGCTGCGCCTGCAGTTCGCGCAGCTCGCCCAGGCCGTAGACGTCGGCATCGGAGCGCACGCCCAGGTAGAGGTGGACAGGCTGTGTCAGCCCGGTCGCTACGGCGCCGCGCACGATCGAGAGGATGGGCGCCAGCCCCGTGCCGCCTGCCGCGCAGAGCATGGGCCCGCGGTGTTTGGTGCGCAGGTAGGCGGTACCCAGCGGCCCGCTCACGCGCACCGAATCGCCAACGCGCAGCTGCTCGAAGATGTGCGCCGTGACCCGCCCGCCGGGCACCCTGCGCACGTGGAATTCAAGCTCGGCGTCGCGGCTCAGTCCGGCCATGGAATACGGCCGCGCCAGATCAGGCGCGAACTGCAGCTGCGCATACTGCCCCGGGGAAAACTCCAGCGGCTTGTTCGGCTTGAGGCGCAGGCGGCGGATGTCGTGCGTGAGCACGTCGATGCCGGTGACCGTCGCCTTCAGGATGCGCGCCGGATGCACCACCACTTCGTCGGGCTCCGGAATCTCGATGGCGCAGCTTTCGGTCAGCGTGCTCTGGCAGGCCAGCACGTAGCGCTCGCCCTGCCCGTCCGGTCGGATCGCGTCCTGGCCGCCGTCAAGCAGCTGGCCCGACACTACTTTGCAGCGGCAGGTGCCGCAGCGTCCCGACATGCAGCTGTACGACACCGGCACATGGTGTTCCCGCAGCACTTCGAGCAGGTTCGCGCCGGGGCGAACCTCGAGGGTGCGGGCAAGGGGGTGAATGTGAAGGTCCATCGTGGGGTTCTCTTGCGCCGGTGTGGATCCGGCTTGTCTCCGGGACCGATGATGCTTGGCCCCTGTCGATTGACCAATAGAATTTGGTGAATCATCTGCATCACTGTGCTGAATAAAGGTGCGCCATGCAACTCAAGGACATCGACCTCAACCTGCTGCTGGTGTTCGACCGCATGCTGGCCGAAAAGCGCGTGTCGGCCGTGGCTGAATCACTCGGGCTTTCGCAGCCGGCCATCAGCAATGCCTTGGCGCGGCTGCGCAAGCTGCTGGGCGACGAACTGTTCCTGCGCACCGCGCGCGGCATGGAGCCCACACCCTTCGCGCTGCAGTTGGCCGAACCGGTGGCCTACGCCATGGGCGCGCTGCACACGGCGCTCAACCAGCAGGTGGTGTTCGACCCCGCCACGAGCACGCGCGGATTCACGCTCGCCATGACAGACATCGGCGAGATCTACTTCACGCCGAGGCTGATGGAGGCGCTGTCGGTGGCGGCGCCGGGCGTGACGATCAGCACGCTGCGCAACAACACCGCGACCAACCTGCGCGACGAGTTGGAGGCCGGCCACGTCGACATCGCCATCGGCCTGCTGCCGCAGCTGAAAGCGGGCGTGTTCCAGCGCCGGCTGTTCCTGCAGCGGTACGTGTGCCTGTTCTCGAACGCGCATCCGCTCGCGCACAAGCGCAGCGTTTCGCTCAAGGACTTCAGCGCGGCCGACCACGTGCAGGTGCTGGCTGCCGGCACCGGCCACGGCAAGGCAGACGACGTGATGGCGGCACAGGGCATCCAGCGGCGCATCCGGCTCAAGGTGCCGCACTTCGTGGCCATCGGCCACATCCTGCGATCGAGCAAGATGATCGCGACCGTGCCCGAACGACTCGCACAGAGCATCGCCGAGCCGTTCGGACTGGTCTGGCGCCCACATCCGGTGGCGCTGCCGCAAATCGCGATCAACCTGTTCTGGCACGCGAAGGCGCATCGCGATCCGGGCAACCAGTGGCTGCGCGGGCTGTTGTTCGACAACTTCGCCGATGGTGACTAGATGAGGCCCCTGAACGGCGTTGTTGCATAACCCTGCGGGAGTGGCCTTCGATCGTGGTTAGGCTAGGCAGATGAGCAAGCCACCGCGGGCGAAGTACCGCACGACGAACTGGAGTGAGTACACCGCGGCGCTCAAGCGCAGGGGATCATTGATGGCTTGGCTCGATGCCGACCTTCAATGGCTGGCTCCTGCCAGTGGTCGCTCAGGCCGGCCCGCTGTGTTCAGCGATGCTGCGATCCAGTTCTGCCTGACCTTGAAGTGCATGTTCGGGCTGGGCCTGAGCCAGGCGACGGGCCTGGGCGAGAGCCTGATCAAGTTGGCCCACTTGGACTGGGCCGTGCCCGACTACAGCACCTTGTCGCGGCGTCAGAAGACATTGAGTGTGGCCATTGCCACGCGCCGCAGCAGCGCGGGCCTACCCTTGGTAAGGGAAGGCTCGCCCTGAATTCGGGTTATGCAACAGCGCCCAGTTTCTCGATGACTAGCGATAGTCCCCGAAGGGACCTGATTTCACTCCCACTCAATCGTCGCCGGCGGCTTGCTCGACACGTCGTACGTCACGCGGTTGATGCCACGCACCTCGTTGATGATCCGCCCCGACACCTTCTTGAGCAGCGCGTAGGGCAGCTCTGCCCAGTCGGCGGTC
>Ga0182006_1000691_pt1 | contig 23527 bp, 14 predicted proteins | sample Sormic07211104_1_FD_123022 | JGI IMG/M metagenome (GOLD analysis project Ga0182006, IMG submission 123022) | Rhizosphere microbial communities from Sorghum bicolor, Mead, Nebraska, USA - 072115-104_1 MetaG | ecosystem: Host-associated > Plants > Roots > Rhizosphere | place: USA: Nebraska...
GGAATATAATTTAACTCCAAGAGAATTGGATGTGTTGCAATTGCTCATTAAGGGCTACAGCTCAAAAATGATTGCCGCCGAATTAATGATATCTTTTGATACTGCCAGATCTCATTTGAAAAACATTTACCTGAAGTTACACGTGAATTGTGGCAAACAGGCTATTTCTAAAGTGCTTACCGAGCATATTCTTTAATGTTTTCATAATACCCAAAGATGTGATTTCAGAGCCAGGTCAATTGCCGCAATTTTGAGGTGATTATTTGAAACTTAAATCTATTTTCTTATGAAGAATTTTAATCATTTTTTATTTGTGATTACCGCGGTTGCGGTCGTTTTTAGCGCTTGCAGCAAAGAAGGGCCAATTGGACCTGTGGGGCCTGCAGGAACCACGGGCGCAACTGGTGCGGTAGGTGCCACTGGAGCTGATGGTACTAAGATTTATTCGGGCACTGTTGCCCCCGCTGCCACACTAGGTGCTAATGGCGATTTTTATCTGAACACTGCCACGAGCATGCTCTATGGTCCCAAAACTGCTGCAGGCTGGGGTACAGCTACAAGCCTTATTGGCGCAACTGGTGCTGCCGGGGCAACTGGTGTGGCGGGGTCTAAAATTATTAGTGGCACGGGTGTTCCGGCAGCATCTGCTGGAAGTAATGGCGATTATTACCTGGACCCGGCTAATTATTTGTTTTACGGACCAAAGGCTAATGGCGTATGGCCTGTTCCCATCAATCTTAAAGGGGCTAAAGGTGATCCGGGAACAGCAAATGTGATTTACTCCGACTGGATAACCCCAAGTACTTACACTAAAACTACCGTTTTTGGAACTGTCTATTTTACGGCTGACATTGCGGCTTCAAAAGTTACTCAAGCCATATTGGATCAGGGTACAGTAATTGTTTATGGTAAGCTGAACGGTTATAACCCGGTTATATGGCCAACAGACCAGGTAGCAAACCTGCCGATTTCCATTACTTATATGAGTGGTGCGGTCTCTAATATTGATATCTGGTCTGCACTGGGCACAGTGGGAAGCATTCGCATTAGTCTGACCAGCTCAACAAATGCCTATAGTTCCATATCCAATGCCCATCAATTCAGGTATGTCATTATTCCTGGAGGGGTGCATACATTGTCAAATGTTAATTCTAAAAACTATGATGAGGTTAAGCAGGCTCTGCACCTAAGAGATTAGAGTAAAGGAGCGCTCTTTTTATAGAGGTGAATTTTTTCGAAAAACCCTTGAACCCTATTTCAAGGGTTTTTCGTAGCAAATTGCAAAGGGAGGGTGAGGATGGAAAATGTGAGGGCTGAGCTTTGTGATTTGAAACTAATATTTCCTTATTTCTGTAATTGTCGATTTGATTTCTAATTTTGGAGCACCTAATGAAAATTTGTTGTTTATTATTTTCGCTCCAGACCTGCCTTTATGCTAAAAGATATTTACCGGGAAAAATCTCCATTAACAGACAAAGACTGCTTTTTAGTCTTTGATCGAGTGAAATCGTCGTTTACTTTTCCTGTCCATATACACCCGGAATATGAATTGAATTTTGTGGAGGGGGCTGCTGGGGCCCAGCGGATTGTTGGAGATTCTGTGGAAACGATAGGTGATAAAGACTTGGTTCTGATTGCTAATCCGGAACTGAAGCATGCCTGGAAAAATGGTGAATGTACTTCTGATTATATTCATGAAATTACCATTCAGTTTCATCCATCGCTGATTAACCAGTACCTGGGCAAAAATCAATTTCAAAGTATACAGGAGTTGTTTTCCCGGGCATCTAAAGGTGTAATTTTTGGTGCTGGTGCCATTGATAAAATTCTCCCGGTTCTGAGGTTGCTCACTATGGAAAGAGATGGATTCTATTCTGTGATGAAGTTATTGATGCTGCTGTATGAATTGTCTAAATGCGAGGACGTCAGAGAGCTCTCCAGCGCGGCATCTCTGAGCATGTCTCCAAATGAAATTTTGATCAATAAACTTCATGGTTATGTTTCCAGGAATATTTCTGAGGTAATTTGCTTAACAGATGCTGCTGAAGCTTTAAACATGAGCCGTTCTACCTTTGCCCGTTTTATTAAAAGTAATACGAAAGTGAACTTCAGCTCCTATTTGTTCGATTTCAGGGTAAATATGGCTATGGAAAAGCTTAAAAAGAATGCTTCCATTGCAGAAGTGGTTAGCGAATGTGGATTCAATAGTGTTTCCTATTTCTATCGGGTATTTAAAAAGGCGAAAGGTGTAACGCCTGCTGAATTTAGAGATAGTCATCAGAAGGACCAGATCATTATCTGATTACGCTTTGTGAATCAAATAACACCGATAATCCTCCACTCGAACGGAAAGTTGAAGAGAAGAGCATATAGTTCAATAGTGTTGAGCGATTTGTACAATCTGTTTTGATCTGTTGTTTTCTTTAAGGTTTTGTTTTTCAGTTGATTGTGGTTTTGTGATCTTCGCTGAAAATTAGATTTGTGCCTTGAATTTTATTGCTGATAATGAAATGATTAACGCAGTTTGGCGTCGTTAATGGCATATATGGTTTGTTTTGAGCTAAAATAAAGAATCAAAAGTTCAATTCGATTGAGCAAATCCTGCAATTTTCCGGTTTGGCGAATACATAGTTTTATCCCAATTAACTACTTCGATTTAACCAAATGTAATGAGTATGGACCTATTTGTGTTTAAATACACGCATTCTGCCGTATACGCTCTGAATTCTTCCTGCATCATTGCAAAAAAAGCCAAGCAACATTAAATGAGAACAAGTCTATTAATTTTATTTTTAGTCAGTTTATGCCTTTTCGCAAGTGCACAACAGACTATTACTGTGAAAGGCACGATAAAGGACAATGCCAATAATCCTTTATCTGGTGCTACTATCGTGATTAAGGGAAATACCGGGGCTGCCGGTGGAACCACATCGGATCTTAACGGGAACTTTAGCATTCAGGCACCTGAAGGCGCGATTCTTATATTTTCTTACGTTGGGATGCAAAAAACTGAAGCTACCGTTGGAAAATCAAAGACCATGAACATTATACTCTCTGACGGCGATCAGCTGAATGAGGTTGTAGTAGTGGGCTATGGTACTGTGAAGAAAAAAGACCTGACAGGTGCGGTGGCTTCTCTAACCGGAAAAGAGATGCAGACTGACGTTGCCAAAAGCGCGAGTGGTGCATTGCAAGGCCGGATTGCCGGTGTAAGCGTGGCCAGCGTGAGTGGTCAGCCTGGAGCCGGGATGAGTATTAATATTCGCGGACTGAGTTCGTTGGGCTCCAATACGCCTTTGTATGTTATTGATGGGGTGTACGGCGATATCAATATGGTTGATCCTTCTGATATTGCTTCTTTGGATGTGCTTAAAGATGCTTCTGCAGCGGCTATTTATGGTTCGCGTGCGGCCAATGGCGTTGTTCTGATCACCACAAAAGGGGGTAAGAAAAATACCCGTGCTTCTATTAGTGCCAGTGTATATTCCGGGGTGCAAACTATTGCAAAGAAACTGGATGTATTGGATGCGCAACAATGGAAAACCATCATGAGCCAGTCTGGTTATTTGCCAAAAGAAGCCATAAATTTTCAAGGACCTGGTACCAACTGGCAGGATGAAGTTTACCGCACTGCCCCTTTGACCAAGGCGAATGTCGGCATTACCGGAGGTTCGGAAACAGCAACCTATAATGTATCTGCTGGGTACATCAACCAGGATGGTATTCTGATCAATTCGGGATATGAAGCTTACAATATCCGCAATAAAAATACTTTTTCTTTTTTCAATGATCATTTGCGTGTTGGTAATACTTTATTGTTAACCACAGCAGAAAGACAGGATAATCACTTAACGATAACAGATCCCTTGCGTCAAAATCCCTTACTTGGTGTATTAGATCCTAATCAGCTGGGTGGCTATGCTGGTATTCTACCCTGGATGAAAAATATGGACAATCCGGTAGGTGCTTCGAGATTGTTTGACAACAGATTGAACAAAACGGACATCTTGTTAAATGCTTATGCGGAGGTAGACCTGGGTGTAAAAGGGCTGAAATATAAGTTGAATTATGGGTACAACAGAAACAATGGCCGCAATTATAATTATAACGCGCCTTATAACTTTGGATCGGGGGCGGTTCAGTCTAAACTAAATGAGTCGGCTTATTTTAATAACCAGTGGTTATTGGAACACACTTTACATTATGACAATACAATTGGTAAGCATACCATATCGGCTTTGTTAGGCTATTCATCCCAGGAAAATTCTAACCGTTCTTTTGGAGCCGGACGGAGTGATATCCCGTTTGGAACCAATTCTATTGGAGCCGGATCGACTACACAACAGACAACCTCTGGAGATTTGCAGGAGTATTCGCTGATTTCTATGTTTTCACGGGCGATGTACAGCTATGATTCCAGATATATGATGTCGGTATCTGTTAGGCGTGATGGTTCGTCACGTTTTGCTGATGGTCATCGTTATGGTGTATTCCCTTCAGTTTCTGTGGGCTGGAACATCATGAACGAGAAATTCTTTACCAGTGCAAAAGATGCCGTTAGTGAGTTGAAGATACGGGCAAGTTATGGAAAACTGGGTAATCAGGAGATTGGTAATTATGCTACGCAAAGCATCAGCAGCAGCGGGATCAATTATATTGAAGGTGGTAACTGGTGGATGGGCAGCAATACCGGGGTAACCTGGGTATCTCCAAAAGACCTGACCTGGGAAGAAACACATACCAAAAACTTAGGATTGGATGCCAGCTTCTTAAAGGGTAAATTATCTTTAACTGCAGATTACTATGTTCAGGAGACTAAAAACGTATTGTTGAGCATCTCTATGCCTGGTTCAACAGGATTGAAAGGTAGCCCGACTATGAATGCCGGAACGATTCAGAATAAAGGTTTTGAGATGCTGTTGAACTATAAAAACAGTATTGGAGAGGTTAATTACTCTATTGGCGTAAATGCTTCTACTGTTAAAAACAAAATCACAGCGATTACTGTGGGTAGTGAAAAACAGGAGTTTGCTGGTTACAATCCTCAAGGTGAGGGAACCATTACCTGGGCTAAACTTGGGGATCCGATTGGTGCATTTTACCTGATCAGAACCAATGGCATCTTTCAATCTGATGCAGAGGCGCAAGCTTATAAAACGCCGGCTGGAAAAGTGATTCAGCCAAATGCTAAGGCTGGTGATATCCGCTTTATTGATTTTAACGGTGACGGACAAATTACGGATGATGACCGTCAGTATGCAGGTAGTCCTTTCCCGGATTTTAATTATGGTATACGTGGTAGTGTAAACTATAAAGGTTTTGATCTGGGGATCTTCTTTGATGGTATGAAAGGCAATAAGATCTACAACTATACCAGGGCACGTATGGAGTCTATGAATGAGTTCACCAATTTTGGTGCAAACGTGCTGAATGCCTGGACAGATCAGAACAGAAATACAGATGTTCCCCGCTTTACGCAACAGGATGAAAACAAGAACAGCCGCCGTGTGAGTGACCGCTGGCTGGAAGACGGTTCTTTTTTCCGCCTGAAAACATTAGAAATCGGCTATACTTTCGATAAGCCTTGGGTAAATAAAACCCACATGAAAAATTTCAGGCTTTTTGTAGCAACGGACAACTTGTTTATTGTAACTAAGTATAAAGGATACAGCCCGGACCTTGGACAGAATGATGATCAGAATGGTGGTGGTTCCAGCACCATGTCGAGAGGAACAGATCACGGACGTTTCCCTGCTGCAAGAACAATCACAGCAGGACTTCAGGCAAATTTCTAAGTATTAACAGGAACAATTAAAAGAATACATCATGAAAACAAATATATTGAAGCAACTGTCAGTGGTTGCTATACTCACGATCTCCATGGGGGGATGTAAAAAAGACTTTCTGGATCATGTCAATCCAAATCAGGCGGTAGAGCAAACTTTTTGGACTTCTGAAGCCAATGCGCAATCTGCTATGGCAACGGTTTATTCTCCGATCCGCGGACAAATGTATGGCTATTTTGGGGGATATACCGGGTGGCATACCATGAACCGCGCAGATGATGTGTGGTTTATCTTAGGGGAGGAATTGCAAAACTGGGAGCCGGCTACTTATTCCAACACGGCGAATACTGCCGGAAGTGATTTTGACCAGATTTACCAGTGCATTAACCGGGCTAATGTGGTGTTGAAGAACGTGAAAAATGTGCCAATGAGTACGGATAAGATCAATTCTTTAATTGCTGAGGCGAGTTTTCTGAGAGGTTTTTCGTATTTCCTTCTGGCCAGTAATTTTGGTGATGTGCCTTTGCGTCTGATTCCCGCCTCTGAAAGCACCGAAGAAATTATGAAACCGTCCTCTCCTGAGGAACAGATTTGGAAGCAGGTTGTAGAAGATTTCAAGGTAGCTAAAGAATATTTGCCAATTGTGCGTCCTGCTGCTGAAGCTGGAAGGGTTACCAAGGGCGCAGCTATTGCTTATTTGGGTAAAGCCTATAATTACATGAAGAAATATACGGAAGCTGAGGCAGAATTGAGCACCATTATGAAAGCTCCTTATACTTATGACCTGGTGAGTAAATTCGAAGATAATTTTACAGAGAATACAGAACTGAACAAAGAATCTGTATTTGAAATTATGTACAATGGTAGCTTTGGACAGGGTTCATGGGGTTCTGAAGAGGCAACAAGTACTCAAGGCTTTGTGATCCCGAATTTTGTTGGCCCTCAGGGAACTGGCGGCTGGTTTAAATGGATGCCTACGGCTTCTGTTGTAAATGATTTTATGGCAGAACAAAGACCTGTGGGTTCGGATACCAAATTTGATAAACGGATGTACACCAGTTTTTTCTGGAAGTATTCTGATTTTGAAAATACTGTGGCTGATGGGGCTTGGTTTGGAAATCAGTCTTTTGATCAGATCTGGGAAGCGAGTGCAACCAAACGTTTGAGAGGTGAGCCGGATTTCTCTACGGTTAATGGTAAAAAAGGTCGTTTCCTGATTAAAAAGTTTACCAATTTTTATAAAAATGTTGCCGATGCAAACAGTATGTACGATCAGCAAAATCAAAACAACAACCTCAGGGTGATGCGTTTTGCTGAAGTTTTGTTGTTGCATGCAGAGGCGGCCATTAAGACAGGTAAATTGAGCGATGCGGCTAATGACCTGACGCGTATCCGGGACCGGGCAGGGCTTGCTGCCAAAACCTGGAGCGGCGTTGATGATTTATGGAAAGAGGTTATTCACCAGAATGAACTAGAGTTTTTCTTTGAAGGCCATCGTTTCTTTGACTTGAAGCGTTTTTATACCTACGACCAAATGAAACAAATTCTGGTACAGAATAAGAAGCAGGGTGCGTCGAATTTTCTGCCGAAACATTTTTATCTGCCTATCCCGCAGACGGAGTTGAATACGAATACAGCTATTCAGCAACATCCGCTGTGGAAATAATTTTAAAGCAGGGCAGGACAGCATTGGTGATGCTGGTCCTGCCGCTATTGCTGCTGGTTGCCTGTAAAAAGGATAAGACAGCGGAATCTTCCAAAGAGGGAACCTATGAAGCTTCATTGGAAAGCATGACGGAGAAGGGAAACTTACTCTTAAATTATGTAAAGGGGGATAAGGTCTATACTTTCAATTTTGAAACAGGAGTGGTAGAGATACCTGTGTCGTCCATTCTTACGATAGAAGATCATCCTGATCAGTGGGCAACTGTGGTGAATTTTGTGGATAAAAAGAGTCTTTCAGTTCCCTCTAAAGGAAATGCACTGGATTTTATGGTGAAGAAGGTAACTTTAAATCCATCAGGGTATAATCCATTGGCTGCAACAGTTGAGGTTTTTATGCCGGCCAGGGGAAGAATAAAGGTGATTATACAAAGTAAAACAGGTAAGAACGGAGCTATAGAACATCTGTTTACAGCTTCAAACAATAGGCAGATTATTCCTGTGCTGGGATTGTATGCCAATTATAACAATCAGGTTGATCTGGTTTTTACAGATATGAATGGAAAGGAACGTGGGCGAACACAGGTTAACATACAAACGGCTCCTCTAAAGGTGAGTGCTTTTCCGACGTTTGAAGTAATTACCGCTCAGAAGGACCGTATGGAACCTGGACTCGACCTGGTGAGTTATTCTGGACAAAGTGAACTGGATACTTCATGCCCCTATATGATAGATTCGGATGGGGAAATTCGCTGGATTTTGTTGCTGAAGCAATCGCCCGATCTTAAGCGGTTTACAGAAATGATTGGTTTTAAGCGTTTGAAGAATGGCAATTTCCTTTCTGGCGATAAGGACGCATCACGCATTGTGGAGGTGGATATGATGGGCAACCTGATTAAGCAATGGGATTTAAATAAATTGGGTTATACTTTTCATCATGAAGTGACTGAGGCAGCCAACGGGAATTTTTTGGTTACTGTTTCCAAATCTGATGCACATTTAGTGAATGGAAAGCCGAGAATCAATGACCATATTATTGAATTGAATCCTACTTCTGGTACTCTTGTAAAAGAATGGGATCTGGCGACTATGCTGGATACCTCCCGTTATGAGATCCATACCGATGTTTTGCCGGGCGACAATGCACAGACAGCAAGCAACTGGGCGCATAACAATTCGATAGCCGAACTTGGGACTGATTTAATGGCAACGGTACGTTTTCAGGGGCTCATGTCTTTTAACAAGGACGGAAATGTAAAATGGATCATCTCGCCTCATAAAAACTGGGGCGCTGCTTATCAAAAATACCTGTTATCTCCTGTAGATGAGGATGGAAGGCCCGTAACTGATCCTGAAATTATTTCCGGAGAAATTGCAGCAAGCGGATTTGATTGGGCATGGGGCCCGCATACGCCGGTTTTAATGCCCAATGGTCATATTCTGGTTTTTGATAATGGTTATTATCGTCACTTTCAGCCAAATTATATCAATGGTTCAAGCTATAGCCGTGTTGTTGAATATAAAGTGGATGAGACGCTAAGAACCGTACAGCAGGTCTGGTCTTATGGACAGGCAAGAGGGGCGAATGGTTTTGCATCGGCACGTTCTTCTGTACAATACTTAGCTCAAACAGGACATGTTTTATTTTGTCCTGGTGTTAACACGAAAACAAAGAATGGCTTTGGCGGCAGGATCGTTGAAATTAATCCTGGTACGAAGGAGGTGATTTATGAGTTGGAAATAACTGATCCCAGTGCAAGCGCTTTTCACCGGGTAACCAGGATGGAAATATATCCGGGTAATCTTTGAAATAGCTAAGTGCTTTACCTCTGAATAGTTGGAAGTTTTGTTTGAATGGGCAGTCTTGATTGGGCTGTCCTTTTTTATTGTTTAATGGTTTGTTCATTTTAATATATTATTGTATCCTTTTATTTGCTGTTATTTTTATATAATTTCACTTGTAGATTGCAATAAAATGGAGTACAGAAAGTGTTCGGATCAGGAACTTGTCGTGTTGTTAAAGCAACAGGATCACGGTTCATTTACCGAAATCTATAAGCGCTACTGGGCTGTTTTATTTCGTCATGCCAGGAAAATGTTGTCTGACGACGATGAGGCAGGTGACATCGTTCAGGATATCTTTACACTTTTATGGACCAAGGCGCTTGAGATAGAGATCAGTTCCAGTCTCTCTTCTTATCTTTATTCTTCGGTACGGCATAAGGTTTTTACCCGGATGAACAGGAGTAAACTTAAAGCTGCACATCTGGATTCACTGGAGGACTTTATTGAAAAAGGCGTTTATTCTACAGATGAATGGCTGCAGGAAAAAGAACTGACTGCAAATATTGAATCTGAAGTGGCGCGTTTGCCACGAAAGATGAGGGAGATTTTTGAATTGAGCCGTAAAGAACATCTGTCTTATCAGCAAATTGCAGACAGGCTGCAGGTTACAGATCATACCGTTAGAAAGCAAATCAGCAATGCCCTTAAAGTACTTAAAACTAAGTTTGGGGTTTTCTTCAGTTTATTGATTTAATTTTTTTTTAAAAAATCTTACACTCTGGCTTGAGCTATTGGTCTTATACATATCAGCCCCAATTAAAGCCGGTATGAAAAAGAACAAAGCAAAGGACTTAATAGAAAAATATCTGAATGGAACTGCAACGGAACAGGAGAAGGCAATATTAAATTCCTGGTATAACAATCGGAGCAATACCATGGCTGATGAGATGCCGGAGCCGGATTATGATTTATGGAACCAAAAAATCGGCAGCCGGCTTCCAAAGTCAGGCAGAATAATTTCGGGCTGGTTTAAATATAGTATAGCAGCAGCAGTACTGATTCTTGTGGGGTCAGGTATCTTTTTTTATAAACAGTATGATAAGAAAAGAGATCAGAATGTTATCTCTGCTGCGATGGATATAGCGCCAGGCAAAAAATCAGCTACTTTGACATTGGCCAATGGAAAAAAAATCCGCTTGTCTGATGTGAATAACGGTTCACTTGCTAAAGAGGCTGGAGTAACGATTTCTAAAACAAAAGAGGGTGAGCTGGTTTATGAAATAGAAGATACAGATACGGAAAGCAAACAAATGAACACCTTGACTACGGCTAAAGGTGAAACCTATAAGGTACGTTTGCCCGACGGTAGTTTGGTTTGGTTAAATGCTGCATCAAGTTTGATCTATCCTGCTTCTTTGAATAGAAATGGTGTACGCAGGGTAGAATTAAGGGGAGAGGGATATTTCGAAATTGCTAAGGATAAAAAGCATCCTTTTGTTGTTAAAACTTTACTGCAGGAAGTGACTGTACTGGGTACGCATTTTAATATCAGTGCTTACTCAGAGGAGTCGGTAACTTTGACAACTTTACTGGAAGGCTCTGTAAAGGTAGCCAATAGTAAGGACCAAAAGATATTGGTTCCAAACCAGCAATCGGCGACAAGTGGCAATGGCTTTTCTGTAAAAACTGTGGAGACAGATGATGTGATTGCCTGGAAGAACGGGTTGTTCGTTTTCAATGATGAATCGCTCGAAAATATTATGAGGGAAGTTTCCCGATGGTATGATATAGAAGTTATTTACCGCAATGCGGATAAGAATAAACTGTTTTTTGGAGGTATTTCGAGATATGACCATCTCTCTGTAATCTTAAAGAAATTAGAATTAACCGAAGGCGTACACTTTAAGCTCGAAGGAAGGAGGATTATCGTAAGTAAATAACAAAACTAACGGTTAATAAAACCAGAAGTGCTTGAACACCCCTGGTTTAATTTTGCCGGTTATAACCAAATAGAACAGATTAGATAAGGCAAAGTGCTTAAAGATTCGAAGCCAAAGGCACAATGCATTAAACCTGCGAGAAAAGCTGGCGCTAAGCGCATTCGCTGGTCTCGTGCTAAAACCAAACAAAACAAATGTATAAAAATTATACTAAAAGAATTGGTATGCCTAACCGGCATCTCCATAAAATATGGGCGATTATGCGGCTGACAACCCTGATATTATTAGTGTCTTTGATCCAGGTAAGCGCTTTTACACGTGCGCAAAATATTACCATTCAGAAGGAGAACATCAGTTTAAGGGATGTTTTTTTTCAGATCCGAAAACAGACGGGCTATATCGTTATGTCTCAGTCTGAGCAGATCAATAAAAATAAACTGATCAGTTTAAATCTAAAAAACGCACCTCTGGAAGTTGCAATGACCAGGATTCTGCAGGGAGAGGATGTTACTTTCACGATTGAAGATAAGTCAATTGTTCTGGCTCCAAAATCTTCTTTTATAGATAATCTGATGGGGATGCTAAGTGCTATTGACCTAAGAGGGAAGATTGTGGGTGAGGATTCTAAACCAATTCCGGGGGCTACTATTGTTGTAAAAGGGACTAAAAAAAGTACAGTTAGTGATGCGGAGGGTTCGTTTGTGATCAATGCTGCTGTTAACGATGTGCTTGTGGTCAGGATTATGGGTTATGAGCCAAAAGAAGTTACGGTCACTTCTGAAACAAAAATCACTATTACTTTGAAAGAGGCAACGATGGAACTTGCCCAGGTTGTTGTTACTGCCCTTGGGATTAAAAGAGAAGAAAAGTCATTGGGCTATGCCGTTCAAAAGGTTCCGGGAGCAAGTCTGACTTCGGCAAAAGGGGTAAATATTGCAACCTCCCTAACGGGTAAGGTTGCAGGATTAAATATTCAAAACAGTACGGAGTTTGCAGCCAATCCAAGTGTTAAACTTCGTGGTGCCGATGCATTGCTGGTGATAGATGGTGTTCCTTATTCGAGTTTGACCTTGGATAATATTTCTCCGGATGATATAGAAAGCATTGATGTGCTTAAAGGGGCGACCGCATCGGCTCTGTACGGAAACAGAGGTGGCAACGGGGCGATTATGATCACAACGAAAAGGGGAAATAAGGATGGTAACCTGGATATTTCGGTGAACAGCAGCAGCATGTTTTCTTCGGGTTTTTTAGCTTTTCCTAAAGTGCAGACCGGCTATAGTTCCGGAGGCGGGGGTAAGTACGGGGTAGGAGATTATGTATGGGGAGATAAACTGGATATTGGACGAATGGCTAAACAATATAACCCTAGTACCTATCAGTTTGAGAATATGCCGCTGGTTTCAAAAGGGGCAAACAATCTGGCGAATTTCCTGCAGCAGGGTGTTATCCTGAACAATAATGTGAGTATTACGCAAAGTGGAAAAAATGGTAGTTTAAGGGCTTCATTGACAGATGTATATAACCGCGGGCAATACCCAAACACCAAACTGAACAAAGTTATTGCAAGTATTTCTGGTGACATTAAAGCGGGTAACTTTACACTGGATGGTGGTTTTACATTTAACAAGAGGTTTTATCCAAATAATATTGGTGCCGGTTATGGTGCGGGGGGATATTTGTATAATCTGCTGATCTGGTCTGGTACAGAATATGATATCCGGGATTATAAAAACTATTGGGTAGCAGGTAAGGAGAATATTTTGCAAAACTGGATGGAAAATACCTGGTACGACAATCCTTATTTTATAGCCAATGAAATTTTAAGAGGGGATAATTATAATCTGACCAATGGATATATCAATGCAAACTATCAGATCAAACCCTGGTTAAAGGCTGTATTGAGAACAGGGATGGATACTTATTCGGAAACTGTTCAGTGGCGGAATCCAATTAGTGCAGTTGGGGGCTGGAATAAAAAAGGTTATTACAGTTTAACTAAAACAGATGCTTTTAGTACAAACAATGACCTGATGTTGCTTGCCGAGAATAAATTCGGAAAGTTTCAAGTGAATGGCTTAGTGGGTGGAGGTATATTTTACAGGGAATATTCTTCCTTAAATACTGAAACTCAAAACGGGATTACAGTTCCTGGATTTTATTCCATATCTGCATCTGTGGATCCTGTTAAAAGTACTCCATCCAATAGTAAAAAGCAGGTGAATAGTCTGTATGCGAAAGCTGGTATTTCTTATGGCAATTTTGCCTTTGTTGACCTGACCGGCAGGAACGATTGGTCATCTACGCTTGCAGCAAATCAGCGTTCTTATTTCTATCCTTCTGTATCCGGAAGTCTGGTTTTTTCTGAACTGGTTAAATTGCCTTCGTGGATAAGTATGGCGAAGCTTAGAGGGTCCTGGACCAAAACTAAACTTGATCCGGATGTATATGCGATCAATAACAGTTATACCATTAATACCAATGTTTGGAATGGCTCCAGTTCAAGCAGTTTTCCAACAACGATCAGAGGTGCTGATATCCTTCCTCAAACGAACAGAACCTATGAATATGGTGCTGGATTTTTCTTCCTGAAAAACCGGATCCGTTTTGATGCGGCCTATTTCAATAACCTTTATTATAACCAGATCATTTCTTCTACTGTGAGCAGCGCCTCCGGAGTGAGTAAGGTGCTGATCAATACAAAAGAAGAATTGGAAAGAAGGGGAGTGGAATTGAGCCTGGAAGGTACAGTCGTGAAAAATGACAACTTTAGCTGGGACCTTGGTTTGAACTGGTCCACAAACCGTCGGTATTATGCTGCACTGGATCCGGTGTATAGCAGTAAGAAACAATGGGTAACCAAGGGAAGCCGTTATGACTGGGTAAGTGATAATTCCTGGGACAGGGCACCTGACGGACAGTTGATCCTTCAAAATGGTTTTCCGGTAGAGAGTCAGCAGGAAACTGTTCAGGGGTATTCTGATCCTGATTGGATCTGGGGATTGAACAATACCTTTAAGTATAAGAATTTTACCCTTGGATTTTCATTTGACGGCCGTGTAGGTGGTACAGCATATTCCAATATGATCTCTTATATGTGGAGTTCCGGAACCCATATTGACAGTGACAACAGCTGGAGATATGATGAGGTGGTTAATGGTCATACATCTTATGTAGCCACTGGTGTTAAAGTGGTATCGGGTACAACCACCAGGGATGTTTATGGGAATATTCTGACGGATACCCGTGTTTTCGCACCAAATACCACAGCGGTGTCGTACGAAACCTATATCAGGAATTCACAAGGCGCACAGAATTATTTTAAGCAGACCTTTTTTAAGCTAAGGGAATTGTCTCTCACTTATGCGCTTCCTGGTAAACTGGTTAAAAATATTGGAATGAAAAACGCATCTGTTGGTTTTGTTGGCCAGAATATGTTGTTGTGGACAAAGGACTGGAAGTATTCAGATCCGGATGTTGGTGGAGATAATCTCAATTCACCGTCTGTGAGATATATGGGTTTTAACATAAAAGCGACCTTTTAAACAAGAAAAAATGAAAACATTATATAGATCTATACTGGTCATCGTAATAACTTCAGCACTTCTACAATCTTGCAAGAAATTCGATGAAATCAATACCAATCCCAATTCGCCTACAAAGACGACAGCATCCTTACTGGCTACCAACCTTATCCTGAACATTACGACAGCAAGCGGTGGAAAAACTTTCATATTGCCTGCGCTGACGAATAAACAGATGGCATGGGGAGAGTTGCCCCAGGGAGAACAATACAATAATTTTGGAAGTGCAAGTTTTGGGGGGTTGACCGTTTTGATGAATGTGCAGAAAATGATCGATGCAGCAGCTGAGGGTGATAAAAAGGCTTATACTGGATTGGGATTATTTATTAAGGCCTATAAACTTTATTATTTGTCACTGGGCGTTGGCGATATCCCTTATTCTGAAGCACTGAACGCGGAGACGGGAAATGTAACCCCAAAATATGATCCGCAGAAGCAGGTGATGCAGCAGGTGTTGCGGGATCTTGAAAATTCATCGGCTGCTTTTGCAGCGGGCAGAAATTTTTCGGGGGATCCTTTATTGAGCGGCAATGTGGATACCTGGCGCAGAATTGTTAATTCTTTTCGTCTGAAAGTATTGATCAGCCTTTCGAAAAAAGAAACCGATCCTGATTTGAAGATTAAAGAAAATTTTGTAAAAATCCTGCAAAACGAACCCTTGTTGCGCAGCAATAGTGATAACCTTCAGCTGGTTTATTCGGATAAGGCCAATCAGCTTTATCCCTTTAATAATTCCATTAATAAATTTACGAGTTATAGCATGGTATCGAGTGTAATGGTAGATACGCTAAAGAAATATGGGGATTATCGGTTGTTCTATTATGCAGCTCCATCGCTATATAAAACTCAAACAGAAGGAAAATTGCCATCAGACTGGGATGCCTATCTGGGAACCGATCCTTCTGCAGAATTTACGTCGATTGTGGGTTTGTTTAATGCAAAAAAATACTCGCAACTAAATTTACGTTATACGGCTTATGCTCCGGGGGAACCCCTGGTCAGGATTGGTTATGCTGAGCAGAATTATATTATAGCGGAGGCCATTGTAAGGGGCTGGGCCAGTGGCTCTGCAAAAAACTTTTATGAAGAGGGAATACGGGCATCAATGAATTTTATAAACAGCGCAACACCGGATGATGTCAAATACCACAGTGACAGAAAGATCACGTCTGCTTATATCTCAGATACCTATCTGAAAAATGAGAATGTATCTTTTTCTTCCGTGCAAAACCGGGAGCTTAAACAAATCTGGATGCAGAAATACTTGTTGTATTTTATGCAATATCCATATGATGCTTATTATGATTACAGGCGCACTGGTTATCCGAATCTTCCGGTTAACCCTGCAACAAGTACGAATCCTTTTGACAAGACCCAGATACCAGTTCGTTATACCTATCCTTCAGATGAGTATAATTACAATCTTGAAAATCTTAAAGTGGCTTTAGACAGGCAATACAAAGGTAATGACCGGACAGATGGTGTGATGTGGATCTTGCAATAATATTATAGTAATACGCTCTGAAAATACCGGGTGTCTGGGAAAAACAGGCCCCGGTTTTATGGAGTTTTTTAATTTAGTTTATATATGATCAAATCTATAAAAATCAGTTTTTTAATGATTATCCTTTCGGGATTATTGAATCCTTCTGTTGGTCAGGATAAAAAAATAAAAGTTCTTCAACTGAATATCTGGCAGGAAGGCACGCAGTTAACAGGCGGCTATGAGGGCATTGTTGATGAAATAAAGGCGCTGGAACCCGATCTGGTGACTTTAAGTGAGGTTCGGAATTATAAAAATACCAATTTTACCAGCCGGCTTATTAATGATCTAAAGCTTAAAGGGAAAACGTATTATTCCTTTTATAGCAATGGTGCAGGAATATTATCTGCTTATCCGATAACGGACAGTTTACAGGTATTTGGAGGCAAGGGAGAAATCTATAAACTGGTCACAAAAATTAAGGAGAAAGAGATTGCTGTTTATTCGGCCCACCTGGATTACCTGAACTATGCGGTTTATCTTCCTCGGGGGTATAGTGGAAGTACCTGGGAGAAATTGGATAAACCCGTTACCGATATCCAGGCTATTCTGGCTGATAATCTGGCTTCTTCCCGGGATGAAGCCATCCAATCTTTTGTTCAAGAAGCGAAGAAAGATATTGAGAAAGGCCGGCTGATATTTTTGGGGGGTGATTTCAATGAAGCTTCACATCTGGACTGGACAGCTGCAACCAAAGATAAATTTGATCATCACGGATTGATTATTCCCTGGCAAAATTCACTGACCCTTTATAAAAATGGGTTTAAAGATAGTTATCGGGTAAAATATCCTGATCCTTTAAAATTTCCGGGATTTACTTTTCCTGCGGGTAATAAGGACGTCGCTGTTAAAAAACTGGCCTGGGCTCCCGATGCAGATGAAAGGGAAAGGATCGATTTTATTTATTATTATCCAAATAGACAGCTGAAACTTGAAAATAGTTATGTGGTTGGCCCATCAACATCTATTGTGAAGAATGAAAGGATGGAAGAGACCAGTTCGGATATTTTTATTCCGCCTTCCGGAACCTGGCCTACGGATCATAAAGGAGTAATGAGTATTTTTGTTTTAAAGTAATTTATTTTTGATGAGTAGCTGATCAATATAATCTAATGAAAGAGAATAAATATGATGATCCGGCCTTTTTTGAGCAGTATGGAAAGATGAACCGTTCGCAAAAGGGACTTGAAGGCGCTGGAGAATGGTATGTTTTGAAAACAATGCTTCCTGATCTTCGTGGAAAGGATGTGCTTGATTTGGGGTGTGGGTTTGGGTGGCATTGTAAATATGCAATTGAAAATGGAGCGAAATCTGTGATAGGGATAGATATTTCTGAAAAGATGCTTGAAAAGGCAAAACAGATTAATAGCCTGGATGGAATTAAGTATGATAATGTAGCGCTTGAAGATGCGACTTATCCAACGGAAACATTTGATGTTGTATTTAGTTCCCTTACCTTTCATTACATACAATTATTTGAAAAGCTTATTCAAAACATCTATCAATTCCTTAAACCAGGAGGTTACCTGGTGTTTTCTGTGGAACATCCGGTTTTTACGGCTGAGGGAAAGCAGGATTGGGTTTATGATGAAGCTGGCGAAAAACTTTACTGGCCCGTGGATGATTATTTTAAGGAAGGAAAAAGAGATACCGAGTTTTTGGGAGAAAAAGTGTTAAAATATCATAGAACACTCTCTACTTACCTCAATGTACTTTTAAAAGCAGGATTTAAAGTTACGGAAATTAAAGAACCGATACCGAGTGAGAAAATGCTGCAGGATTTCCCGGAAATGAAAGAAGAACTTCGCAGACCGATGATGCTATTGATCTCGGTTCAGAAGTAGGAAGGCTTTTGTTGTATTTGGTGGGCTATAAGAAGCCATAGAATGGAAGTTAAAGGCTTCCACTCTATACTTATTTTTCTGATATTATTTAGAATTTCTTTCGAAGGCTAATGTTTCCATTGAAAGGTATTGGGTCTTGGAAGCAACAAAATTATCGACATTCAATTTCTGAGTGTCACCGATTTCCAGTGTATGATCGTCGGTAGATCCGCTTAACTTTAAGTTGGCGTGATCATGAAGAGAGGTGTATAGACTTTGAGTACTGGTGCGGAGATCTGCTTTGGCATTTCCTTTTAAGAATATTTGAAGGAATTTAGTCCTTAGCCAGCCCTCGGTTTTAACAACTGCATTGTCTTCAGCCTCAATTCTGTAGATGTCATTTACATAAATAAAGAGCTTGCTTGATTCTTTACTGTTGCCGATAATTCGGAGCATTCCACCGTTCTTTATAACTTTTACACGACCTGTATTATCATCGGAATAGGAAACGCTTTCAGGTAGCCCTTGAACCACGATCACCTCAACATTTCCCTTAACAGAGATTTTTCGGATGGGAGTGATATTGGAGATTTTTACTGGTTTTTTATCTGTTGCGAAGACGCTTACTGGAAGGATAGCTGTTATTAACAGCAACGCTGTTAGTGCTCTTGTGATTTGGATTTTGATTGAGGTTTTCATGGTTATATTTAACTATTTGATACCCAATAGGCCAAGCTTGTGCCAAATCTAATTTATGTTTGTAATATGTTGTTAATCAGTATTTTATTTTTTGTTTTAATAATGTTGTGTTCGATAACGAACAGTTTGCGAACAAGAGCGAACAGTTGAATTCAATTATTATATTTGCCTGTTAGCGTATATCAAACCGAAACTGAAGATGAGAATGGAATTTTACAGACCTGTAAATCAGGTTTTGCAAAGATACATAGAGGGGTATTATTTTATTTCTCCGGAAGGAAATAATGAACGGTTACATTACTGGACATTTCCAAACAACTTCTTCATCGTATCGGTGAGCCGGGATATTGAGATTGAGGCAAATCATAAAAAAATTACCATTACGCCTTCGCTGCAAGAGAACATCATCGCCAATTTTGTGTCGAGATATACTTCGCCGATTGAAGTTTTGGTGGAGGGAGAAGTCAGCGAGATCACGATCTACTTCAAGCCGCTGGCGATCAATTATCTCTTTGACAATGCCCATGAACTTTTGCAGATGGAAAATACGTTGGGTTTTAATCCCTTTGCAGATTTTATACCAGCGATGAAGAGAATTTTGCTGGAAAATAACAGGACTTTCCAGCGGCAAAGTCTGGAAGATTATTGGATGTCTAAACTTGAGATAAGAGAACCCGGATTGATGGAGAGTATTGTATCTGATCTGGAATCTGGACTGAAGATAGAGGATATTGCCAGAAACAATAATTTTTCAAGACAATATCTCAACAGGCTCTTTACCCGGAATATTGGTAAGCCGCCTTCAGAATTCTATAGGATCCACCGGTTTAGAAAGGCAATAAAGAAACAAAAAGATATCAGGAACCTGACAGAACTATCCTATGAAAGCCTTTTTTATGACCAATCACATTTGATAAGAGATTTTAAACAATTGACCAATGTGAGCCCTAATGCTTTCTTTAAAAAAGCAGATACAGGCAATGCAAATGTCTGGCTATTTGTATAGCGGTTTACATTTTTACAATTTTGGTTATAGCGACTGAGCTATGTTTGCAGCTCAATACTATTTAATATGAAAAAAATATTAATTTGTCTCGCTTTCCATATATTTTCATTGTCGATGTACGCACAGCAATCCGGTTGCAATTGTGCTGTGGTACTGGAAAAGCTGATAAAAAAGGTGGAAACCGAATATCCCGGTTTTACAGTAAAGACCAGGGAAAGATCTCCTTATGAAGAGTTAACACAGAATTTAATCTCGGAGGCCAGAAATGCAGATGACCAAATTTGCAAAAAGATACTCAAAAAATATACTGATTTCTTCAAGGATCCCCATTTATGGGTCGGTTCTAGTGGATCTCCTTTTTCTGCGAACAGTGCTGGTACTACTGAATCTGTAACTTTCGATATTCGGAATTTCCAGGATAAGGTTAAAATGATGAAAGATGGGCTGGAAGGGGTGTGGTCAACGGAAGGTTATAAAATCGGAATCAAAAAGTTGAATGAGAATGAATATACAGGTTTTATTATCAATGCAACATCAACGCTATGGAGAGCTGGGGATATCAAGTTTAAATTATTCCAGGATGGCTCTTTTGAGTATGCGTTACTAGACAGATCGAAAAAAAATGGGCGTTATACTCTATACAAAGAGGGTATTTTATTTATGGATGCAGTAGGAGTGGCGCTGGTTAAAGAGGTGCCTTTGCCATTAGTAAGTGTTGCCCAACAGAAAGAAAAACTAAAGGAGGTCGCAGGTTTCTATTTCAAAAAATTATCCGCCAAAACGTCTATCCTTAAATTGCCGAGTTTTGAATATCAGTATCTTAACGAAATTAATGAGCTGATCTCACGGAACCGTACGAATATTGAAGAGAGTGAGAATTTAATCATTGACCTTCGTGGCAATCCCGGAGGGACAACGGATGCTTATCAAAAACTTCTTCCTTATATTTCTGGAAAATCCATACGGAATACTGGTACGGAATTTCTGGCCACACAAACCTATATTGACAATCTTGAGATTTATAAAAAAAGTCTGGACAAAAATACATCGACAGAGAGAATAGATCAACAAATAGATAAGCTGCGGGAAAATCTGGGCAGCTTTGTGAATTTTACCGATACAGGTAAACCTATTTATATCGAACAAGTTGAAGCAGCAGCCAAGGCCCCCCGAAATATTGTTATTCTTTCTGATCAGGCGACGGGGAGCTCGGCCGAGTACTTTTTGTTTATTGCAAAACAGAGCAAAAAAGTCAAGTTATTAGGCAAGCCTAGTTATGGTGCATTAGATTACGGCAATGCTTACCTGGTGGATTTTGGCTGTCCTGGTTATCAGGTTTTTATGCCTACCTACCGGGCGATGCGCCTACCTGACTATCCAATAGACAATATTGGCATTCAACCAGATGTCTATATGGACAGTACAGTAAAGGACTGGGTGGAATTTGCAATGCGTTATCTTGAGGAATGAAATTGATTTCCCAGACCGATCGATCAATGTTCTTTGGTCATATCGGTCTGGTTTCTTGTGGGTGCCTATTTTAACTTAACATCCAGGTAAACAGAATGACGTCCGTATGTTTCATAAAATGGTTTAAAAACTACGTCATCTATAGTGAATTCCAATTGCTTTGGATCACCCTGAATTGACTTGCTTATATCTTCGGCATTCAAGGTTACTTTACGCCATTCTTTTCTTGCTTCGGGCTCTTGAGCCGCCAGCAAAATCGGCCCGTAAAACAGACTGGCTATGTTCTGCTGGTCCATAACAGGGTCCAGGTGAAATTGGAAGGGCATTTTCAATTCTATAATGTCGCCATCTTTCCACTGCCGGCTTATTTTAAGATAAGTGCCCGGATCGGCCCGGAGCTTCTGGTCTGTGCCATTGATCTTCACAAAGAACCCCTTGGTTGCCCAGCCCGGCACACGCACATTGATGTCAAATTTTCCATTGCCACGAATGGTCAGACTGGTATGATCTTCATTTGGAAAACTGGTAGTTTGCTCTATTGTTATATTGCGTTCTGTCCATTTTAACACCGAGGGTATATATAGATTTACATAAAGCGCCTTGCCATCCTTACTTTTAAAATAAATGGAGTTTTGCAGCTTGGTGCTGCTCTCAATTGCGGTACCATTGCAACAGGTAAAGCCTGTCATATCTGCATTGCTAAATTGTTTAACAGAGCCTGGTCTAAGAGAGACATGGTAGGTGTTGGCAGGGCTATCCTTGTCAACAGAAGCCAGAATATGGTTGTATAAGCCTCGTTCGTAATAATCCATTAATTCAGCCCGCTGATCGAAAAGAAACAGGTCGCTGGTCAATTTTAACATATTATAGGTGGCGCAGGTTTCATTTTGCCCTTCGGCGGAGAAGCCATTTTCATACAAGGTTGCCGGTTGACTAACAAAACATTCTGCGTTTGCAGGATTGCGTGCCCCCGCAACTCCTCCGATACTGTACATATAGTCATTAATGGTCTTATGCCAGAAGTTATCTGCAACCTTGTAATATTCCGGGCTATTGGAAACACGATACATTTCTATACTGCCTACAATCTGAGGTATATGTTGATTGGCATGCAGTCCACGAAATGAATCAACATTTTTGGCCAAGCCTAGTGAATGTGCGGTATCGCCATAGAATACCTTAATGTTATCAAATAACTGTGCTGTTTTTAAATAATTGGGGTTACCGGTAATCCGGTACAAACGGGCCATGGATTCATTCATACCTCCAAACTCTCCGGCAATGTAGGTATTCCACATCTTGATCAGTCTCTCCTGAGGCAATTGACTCAAGCGTGCGTATACCCAATTGCTCATGCCGGTAGCTATTTCAAGCGCTTTTTTGTTGCCGCTCACTTCATATACATCTATTAAGCCAGCTAGAATTTTATGTAAGGTGTAATAGGGAGCCCAAATCTGGTTTTTCTGGCCTCCGTACAAAGCTCCGTTTTCTAACATGATAAACTGATCGGGCGGATATGCACTGATGAATCCTTTGCCCCAGTTCCAATAATCGGTGCGGATACCTTGATCACTAAGATCTGAATCAAAACCAGATTTTCCAGGTCCATATGGTACGGCTGTCGGATCGGATACATATTTATTGCCTGTTTCTTTTGCCTTTCCCGATAGTTGTGATAACTGATAAAGCGTATTTACCATATACTCTATTTTTTCGGAGAAATTGGCTTGAAGTGCCTTATCATATCCTGTGCTGGCATAGGCTTGTGCAATTGCCGTAAGATAATGTCCTGTAGCATGCCCCCTTAATTTGGTGTCCTGACTGTCCCATACGCCTAATGGCTTTGCGCCATCCGGTTGTTTCTGGCCAAAAGCATGTCGGAACATATAAAGAAAGGAGTTAGGATCGGTTTTAGCCAACGTATTTATAAATTTATCTCGATTTTCGATAAATTTGGTTTCGTGGCCCTGAGTGCCGCTTTTCAAAGAAACCTGATCCAAATTGAACGTTTCCAATTTAGCAACTGGTGTAGTAGAGCTGCTGGATTCTTGTACGGTGACAAATGCTTTTGGTTGAAAATCTGTTCCGGCAATACGTCCTGTAATGGTGTAATGTCCAGGCTTAAGAACAGTACTGTTTTCGATAGGAGAGGGCCACAGTACACGTACTTTTGGGCCTTTCATTTCATTGCGGTACGTTCCCGGCAGGTAACTTGGTAATCTTGGTAGA
>Ga0182006_1000692_pt1 | contig 23463 bp, 16 predicted proteins | sample Sormic07211104_1_FD_123022 | JGI IMG/M metagenome (GOLD analysis project Ga0182006, IMG submission 123022) | Rhizosphere microbial communities from Sorghum bicolor, Mead, Nebraska, USA - 072115-104_1 MetaG | ecosystem: Host-associated > Plants > Roots > Rhizosphere | place: USA: Nebraska...
CCGGCCTGCGCAGCATCGCCATCGCGAAAGTGGGCGGACGCAACCGCATCGTGCTGAACGGCAAGCCGACCTTCCTGCTCGCCACGCTCGACCAGGGTTATTGGCCCGACGGCATCTACACCGCCCCCACCGACGAGGCACTCAGGTTCGACATACAGAAGACCCGCGACCTCGGTTTCAACACGATCCGCAAGCACATCAAGGTGGAACCGGCGCGCTGGTACTACTGGGCCGACCGGCTCGGCCTGATGGTGTGGCAGGACATGCCGTCGCTACCGAACGGCCATAACGACAAACTCAGCGAAGCGGACAAGGCCGGTTTCCGCACGGACGTCTCGGCCATCGTCGAACAGCTCGTGGGTACGACCTCGATCATCGGCTGGATTCCGTTCAACGAAGGCTGGGGCCAATGGAGCATCCCCGCCGCCGCCGAACTGGCGAAGCAGATCAAGCAGCTCGATCCTTCACGCCTGGTGAACGCGCGCAGCGGCCTCAACTGTTGCGACACCAAGGGCGATCCGCACGCCGGTGATGTCTACGATATCCATGACTATCAAGGGCCCGGCCTGCCCCACCCCGACGCCACCCGCGCCTCCATGGACGGCGAACACGGCGGCCTCACCTTGGGCGTCCCGGGACATATGTGGCCCAACACGGCCATCAACCCCTATGGTGAGGTCAAGGACAACGCCGCACTGAACGATGGCTACGTCGCCAACACCGCGGTACTCCGCGACAAGGGACCCGTCATCGGTGTATCCGGCAGCGTCTACACCCAGATCACCGACGTCGAAGGCGAACACAACGGCCTGTACACCTACGACCGCAAGGTCGAAAAGGTCGACGAGGCCAGGGTACGCGCCATCAACGAGGCAACCATCCGCGCAGGCGCACAACCCTGAGCGACTGAAAGCAGTTCCGACCAGCCGGGTGCACCACAATTAGCTGGTGCACCCGTGATTGGTTGGATATACCGGTGACTGGTTGGGTGCACCGGTGACTTGTGGGAGCCGACTTTGTCGGCGATCCCGCGGCAGCGGGCCAGGTCGAGACAAGCACCCATCGCCGCTGAAGCGGCTCCCACAACAGCAAGACTCACCACCATCAAGGTTGAGCAGACCTGGTGGGAGCCGACCTTGTCGGCGATCCCGCGGCAGCGGGCCAGGCCGAGGCAAGTACCCATCGCCGCTAAAGCGGCTCCCACGACAGCGACGCTCCCACCAGGACACTCCCACCAGGGAAGCTTACAGGCGCATCACCGGGCCGCTGATCTCCCGGACCTGCGAAACTTGCTGCTCCTGTGCCTGCTGCAACTGCGCTTCCAGGGATGCGATGCGGTCCTCCATGTCCACCTGCCGCGCCGCCTCCATGTGGAATTCCTGGGCGGCATCGGTCTGGCCGACCTGGCGAAGCGCCTCCATGAAACCCTCGTCGTCCTGCTCCATGGCCTTGCATAGATACTCGAACATCTCGTCCATGCCGGCGGTCGCCGCCAATGGCGGCACGGCGGTGCGCTCCTGCTGCTCGCCCAGCATGTGCCAGGGCGCCGACAGATCCAGCGGAACACCACGGGGCAAGTCGTCCAACGGGCGATGGTGCAGGTCGCGCATGTAGTTGTGCGCGAACACCGCCGCCGGTTGATTGCTTTCGTTGTTCCAGAAGTTGCCGATGCCGTGCGCGCGGCCCACGGCGCCGACCTCGCCAACCGGTGACAGACCGCCCTGCTTATGGCGCTGATAATCGGCGTGATCCATGTAGTCCACGCTGCGCCCAATCGAATCGGCGAGCGTCGACACCGGATCGTGGTACATGCGGTGGTTGACGACACGATCCTCCGCGGCCCGGACATCCAGACCCAGTCCCTCGGCCATGGAGCGGGCGCCATAGGTGTTGAAGGTTTCCGCGTGTATGCCCGCCGATTCGGGCATGGCGGCTTGTATTTGCGCAAGGGCGCCGCCGAGGGAGTGGCCGGTGATGCTGATGTCGCTTACAGCGATTTGATTCTTCTCGGCGTGATGCAAAGCCCAGCGCATCGTCGCAGCCGCTTCAGGCCATTGAGTGGGCGCACCCATCATCCCCATGCCCAGATCGGCGGTGATGTCATGAATACTGGAAGGGTCGGTGCCTTTGTTCGCGATGATAAGCTGGCCGGTCGTCTCGTCCCGCACTACCGCACCGCGATAGTTTGTGGCGGACGGGGGAGAGACATAGAGCACTTCATAAAAACGAGTATTGCTTCTTATTTCTTCGCCAACCGTCAGCGGCTCATAAATCGTATGAGAGAGAAATGCATATTGTTCGGGGGGAAGAGACATATCCGTTTCCTTGGATAGAAATTACCGTCAATTGTTGCTGCCCGGAGAGGACAGGGTTGGTGCGTCGTTCGATGTGACGGGTTTGACGAAATTGCCAGGACTGAAGTAGCCCGGTACGTTCGGATGTAGGGATGCCGAGTCATCGGAGACATGAACCGTGATGGGGACACGGCTGTAATGGGACACGTCCGGCATCGGCCATCTGCCGTAGCAGGTTTGCGGATCATCATCTGCCTGGAACTGGCAAACGGTCTTGTACTCCTTGCCGGGAGTCAGATCCTCGTCGAGACCCCAGTACCCGAAGGCATCACGTCCCGTAAGGGTGTCATGAACCGTGAATCCAGGCTTCGCGAGTTCCCAGTTGCAGGCGTCTTGGTTGTACCTATCCAGGTAGACGTCGAACCGGGCCTGTTTCTGGTCCCGACTTTCATTCGGAATGTCGAACGTCCCGTGGGGATAGACAAAGCTACCGCCACCCCGAAGCGGGTCGAAGTAACCACACTCGCGCTGCTGGTTCTGATAAAGCGCCTTCATGGTGACGCGGTAGCGTTTGGCATCCTCGGGATGATCGAACGTCACCGTGACGTGCAGCGCTTCCTTCGGATGCGGATTCAGAGGCGGCGGGCTGAGGTCTTTCTTTTCCGCGCACGCAGCCAAAGCGGGAAACAGCGACAACGAAAGGAATGCCCATGCACGAAGATTCATGAGGACAGCTTAGCGATACCGCATGAGGACATCTTTAGAAGAATCCTCAAAATCCCATGCTTTTGTCATGCGCGCCGATCGCAGCAGTCGCCCTCCCACAACAAACCTCATCGTTGGGGAGAGCCGGCGAGTGCCGCCCTCGGGGCCGTTAGCGCAGGCGAGTGATCCAGACGGATCAGGCCCGCAGGGGGCCAACCATGGATGGTTGGCCTTCTTCGCGAGACAGGATGTCGAGTCGAAGAACCCCGGCTGGCTCACGACCCGGCCGCAGGCCATTGATAAACGGCCGCGCCAGCGGCCCTTCCTTGAGGGGTCGCCGGAGGCGTGGCCCCGAGGGCGGCACTCGCCGGCTCTTGCCTCGACGTGCACCCGCGATGCCGAAGGCGAGCCCGAGCCACCCAACACTTACAAAAAAAGAGGCCGCCGATTGGGAGATCGGCGGCCTATCCGGGGAGATCGTTGCGCCCTGGGAGGAGAGCCGGGAAGGCTCGGGGCGCTTATTGTTGGTATGCGAAAACGTGAAACGTAGATCAGAAGTCGTAGTTGATGCCGAAGCGCACGTAGCGCGGCGTGCTCCAGTACGTGACCCTGTCGTAGTTGGTGTTCACGGAAGTCGAGCTGCCATGGAGAACGTAGGTGGCCGTGGCGACCGACTCGTTGAGTGCGTTATAGACCATCACATTGAAGCCAAGTTTCTGATCGGCCCACTTCGGACGGTATTCCGCCGAAAGCGAGACGATATGCTGCCAGGGCTGGCGACCGGCATCGCCCGGCGCGGAAGGCACGCCGTCACAGTAGTGGTAGTAGCTGCCATAACCCACCGGGTTGCTCTCGTCCGCGCCGTAGTAGCCGAGGCACGTCTTCGGCGTGCCCGACATCAGGGCGATGTTCGCCGAAAGCATCCATTCGGGCGCCGCCTGCCATGAACCGTAGATCTTCAACTGGTGCTTGCGATCGTTCGAGAGCAGGCCGTTGGAGTTCTCCATGAGCTTGCCGAAATCCCAGTCGACGGTCGCCGACACGTCGGTCTGGCCGATGTCCGAACGCACCTGGCCTTCCGAATTGCCGTAGCTCTTCGAATAGACGTAGTCGACCTTCGCCTGCCAGGTTCCGTCGAACGGATGCTCTAGGAAGGTCTCCAGGCCGTAATAGTTGCGCTTGGCCGAGGGCATGCCGAACTCATCGGCCGATACGCTCACGTTGTAGTAACCACCCGAACCATTGGGGATGCGGTACGTGTTGCTGCGGCCGGGATTGGACAGGTAACAACCGTTGAGCGTCGACGGATCGATATCGTAGCCAAGTGACTGTGCCTTCGCGGCGATGGTGTTCGTGTCGCAGATATCGTCGAGGATGTTGCGCAGCTTACGTACCTGCGCCTTCATGCCCCAGACGTAGTCCTTGTTGATCTGCTGGGTGAAGCCGAGCAGGTACTCGTCCTGGTATTCGGACTGGATGCCGTTGGCGGCCACCGTCTTCGCATCCGGTGCCTGGCCGTATTCGTTGTTGGCCGACACCGCGCCGCCGGTCGAGGATGCGAGCTGGGTGAGGCCGGTCGGATTGCCGTTACCGTCGATGCCGGTATAGGTGTAGTACTCGTTGGTATAGAGCGAGCCCGCGGCGGCGCGCAATGCCACCGACGCCGGCATGGCGAGGTAGTACCGGCCCGCGTTGCCGTACACCTTGAGCGTGGAATCGCCGTTCACGTCCCAGCTGAAGCCGAGGCGGGGCGCCCACTGGGGCTTGGTCATGCGAAGGAAGGCGTCACCGTCCGGGTTGTAGTTGGTGAACTGATCGTTGCGCAAGCCGATCTTCACCAGCCAACGGTCGTCGACCTGCCAGCTGTCCTCGATGTACTGCGCGCGCTGCTTCACGCGCACGGACGCCGACGTGCTGTAGAGGTACTTGGACACGTAGTAGCCGTTCTCGCCACCGGCACCCGTATTGGGCGCGGCGACGAACGGGCTGTCGCTGATGGGCGTGCCGGCGTCGCCGAAACCATAGATCCAGGCCGTACCGGTCTCGCCATCATCCATGTCGTGCGAGTTTTGGTTGTCGATGCCGGCCGTGATCGTGTGATCGCCCAGCTTCCAAGACAGGTCGAGGCGCAGGTTGTTGCTCGTCGCGCGATGCGTCGGGTCGGCGGCCGTGAGCACCGTCTGGGAATTGACGATCGAGTTTCCGCCGGTGATGTCCGGGTTCTGGAATTCCGAGCCGCTGATGTACGTCAGGGTCGGGTCGTACCCCGGCGTTTCGCTGTAGTACGTCATCTTCTGCTTGCCGTAGAGCGCGGTAAGCGTGATGTCGTCGGTGATGTAACTGGTGAACTTGGCGACGTAGACCGACGCGCTGTTCTTGGTCGACGTGTCGAAGCTGTTGAGGTCGCTGGTGCTGTTCGTGGCGTAGTCGTAGTTGTACAGGTTGCCCTTGTACGAGGTCTTCGTCGACGCACCGGTCAGTTCGAGGATATTGTTGTCGTTGATGTTCCAGTCGATCTTGGAGTACCACTTCGGATTGTGGTACTCGTACTTGGTGTCGTATGACGACGTCACCGAACCCACGCTGTCACCTGACTGCTTCTGCCCTTCCACCGCGGCGAAGAAGAACAGCTTGTCCTTGATCAACGGGCCGCCCACATAGGCGCTCTGGGTCGCCTGCCACGACTTGTTGTCGGAATAGCGCCGATAAAGGGTATCGGCCTTGGAGCCGGAAACGTAGTAGGAGCCGGGACTCACGCCGCTGGCGAAAGCCGGGGTCCACTGCACCTGCGCACCGAAATGCCATTCGTTGGTGCCGCGCTTGCCGCTCTGGCTGATCACGCCGCCGTCGGAACGGCCATACGCCGCGCCATAGCCACCGCTGAGGATTTCCTGCTGGTCGATCGCCCCGTACGGCAGGCTGATGCCACCGAAACCGCTGAGCGGGTCCGTCGTGTTGAACCCGTTGAGGTAGTACGCGTTCTCGGTGACCGACGAACCGCTGAAAGAGACCAGCGAACCGCCGGTGGTGGTGCCCGTGAAGCCACCGTAGCCCGGTACGACGCCGGGCGCGAGCAGTGCGATCGCCTCGGCGCTACGGGCCAGCGGGAGCTTGGACAGCTGCTGCGAGGTGATGACCGTGCGCGCGTCGACGCTGCTCACGTCGATGGCCGGCAAGGCATTCGCCGAGACCGTCACCGAACCGAGGCTGGTGGCATCCGAGCCGGATGCCGTCGCGAACGATACCTCGGTGCCGGAACCAACACGAAGGGTGATGTCGTTGCGCGTATCCACCACCTTGCCGCCTTGCACGAGCGACACGGTATAGGTGCCCAGCGGCAGCGAGCCCACCGTGTAGCGTCCATCGGCACCCACGGCGACTTCGCGCGTGACGCCGGACGTGCTCTTCACCTGGACCGACTCGCCCTCGGCAGCCGGTGCCTGGCCGAAGACGCTACCGGTCGTGGACTGCGCGTACGCGCTGGCGCCGGTCATCGCCAGGCCCAGCGCGAAGCTGATCCGGCTCAGGCGCATCAATTGCAGTTTGTTCATCAGCACAGCGGAAAGCTCCCCAGAAGATTGGATGTGCGGCGTCCCCGGACCGGCGCCTTGGCGAGGCGCCGTCTCCACCCGGTCCATGGACGCGTCAATAACGTGGTGAAAGGTGGCAGTGAGGCCACGACCTCAATTTAGTGTTAAGAAGACGTCCGCATATGGCGGAAACTTCCCTGTAACTTGATCATTCGTTGGACGTATGGACGTCCGTGCGGGAGACGATAGCCCGCGCTCCCGATATCGCCGTTTGTCGATAGGCGCGGGGCGACATGCCGAAACGTTCGCGAAAGCAACGGCTGAAATGGGTCATGTCACCGAATCCCCAGGCGTGCGCGATCTGGGCGATGCTGCGATGGCGCAGGCTGGTATCCGCAAGTTCCCGCTGGCAGCGCGCGAGGCGCTCCATGCGCACCCAGCGCATCAGGGTGATGTCGTCTTCGGAAAATAATTCGAACAGATGGCTTGGAGAGAGACCCACGCCCTTGGCGATCATTTCCACGCACAACGCGGGATCGGAGAGGTGCTCGCGAGCGAACAGGCGCACTTGCCGCTTGTGGTACTGCCGCAACCGCGAGGGCGCGGCGGCGGCCACGTCCATGGATTCGAGGGCGGCGGCGAGCATGTGAGGTATGGCATCGGCGAGCCGGTCGGCCACCGCTTCGGTGAGCCCGGAGGGATGCGCGAACATCTCCTGGTACAGCACGCGCAGGTATCCCACCGAGCCGAGGTGCCCATGCAGGCCGACCGCCGACACTTCATCCAGGCGCGGGACCGCCTCGCGCAGGACGGCCAGGGGTAGATGCACCGTCTGCACGGTGGAACGATCGATCTCCAGGCGGAAAGGCCGTGAAAGGTCGATCAGGCAGAAATCGCCGGGTTCGATCTCGCTGCGCCGGTCGTGCTGTTCGACCTGGGCGCGGCCATTGAGCTGCAGGGTGAGCAGCACGGCCTGGCGATGTTCGCGGGGCAGTGCCTCGTCGGTCAGCACGTGTGGCGTGTGCCGGAACGCGCCCAGGCGCAGCCGCTCGCCTGCATAACCGTCGACCAGCGTGCTGGTGGCGATGGCGTGCCGGGCCGTGCCTTCAGCGAATCCCTGCCAGAACCGCCGTGCGTTGGCACGGTTCACCCCGGCATCGAGATCCCCCGGGGGCTGGGACACGCACTGATTGGAAAACAAGACACGACTCCGGAATACGCGATACGGCTCGTTCAAACTACCGAGCCGGCGTCACCGCCGGTTGTCCTCGTGTGTCAGCTTTGTGTCTGCTCTTTTGCCGGACTGGCACACGGCGCTTAGACTGATCTGGTATCTAGCCACGGATGCCCATGGACCTGAAGTCGTTCATCCTCGTCGTCGACGACGACCCCGACCTGCGCGACCTGATCACCACCTTCCTGGGTGGTCACGGCTACCGCGTGCAGGCGGCCGAGAACGCCGCCCAGATGAACGCGGCGATCGAACGCGAGCGGCCGGACCTGGTCGTGCTCGACGTGATGATGCCCGGCGAGGATGGATTGAGCGCGGCCCGCCGGTTGGTGGCCAGCAATGGTCCGCCGGTGATCATCCTGAGCGCGCTGGGCAGCGACACCGACCGGATCATCGGCCTGGAAGTGGGCGCGGACGATTACCTGGCCAAGCCCTGCAATCCGCGCGAACTGCTTGCCCGGGTACGCGCCGTGCTGCGCCGCTCGGGCAGCGCGGAGCCGGTCAAGACCGAGGATGCGCGGCCCTACGGTTTCGCCGGTTGGCGGCTGGACGTGACGCGGCGCGACCTGCGCGACCCCACCGGCATCTTCATCAATCTTTCCGACGGGGAGTTCTCGCTGTTGCGCGCTTTCGTCGAGCATCCGCAACGCATTCTCAGCCGCGACCAGCTGCTCGACCTGGTCCATGGCGGCCGGGCGGAGGTGTACGACCGCGCCATCGACACGCAGATAAGCCGGCTTCGCCGCAAGCTCAACGATCGCGCGCAGGAAGAGATGATCCGTACCGTCCGTAACGAGGGCTACATGTTGCTGCCGAGGGTCTCACGCCTGTGATCGCGCTTTCGCGCCTGTCGATCTTCGCCCGCAGCTTCCTGATGACGGTCTGCGCCCTGGTGCTCTCCATCGCGATCGGGCTCGCCGTGCTGGTCGTGCGCCCGCCGACACCGCCGCCGATGGCGAGCCTGTTCGACGTGGTGGCCACGTTGCAGCCGGACATGCCGCCATTCGCCATGCGCCCGTTCGATCGTGAAGGGCCCGCGCGTGACGAGGTGGCTCCGCCCGGTGGCATCGACCTCGACATCGCTACCCAGGCCGACCCGCCCGCCCCGCCCGCGAAATTCGACGCCGCCCTCTCGGCCCATCTGACTACACGACTGTCCGACCTGCTTCTCCAGCCGACGGACAAGTTGCGCGTCTATGCCGTCGCCAGTGCCATCGAACGCCGCCAGGGACCCATGCATGCGGTGCTGGGGGCGGGATCCGTGATCGGGCTGCGACAGGATGACGGCCAATGGCGCGTCGTGTCCGTGCCGCGCGAGGCCTTTCCGGACATGCTGCAGCAGGAGTTGCTATGGCTGTTCGGCCTGGGTGCCCTGGCGCTGCTGCCGGTGGCCTGGCTGTTCGCCCGCGCCCTCGCCGCGCCGATCGACCGTTTCGCGGAAGCCGCGCAGCGCCTCGGCGCCGATACCCATGCGCCACCGGTGCCGCGCGAAGGGCCGCCGGAGATGCGCAAGGCGGTCGACGCGTTCAATGCGATGCAGGCCCGGGTGAACCGTCTCCTGCAGGAACGCACGCACATGATCGCCGCGATCGCCCATGACCTGCGCACGCCGCTCACCCGCCTGTCGTTCCGGCTGGACGGCCTGCCCAGCCCGCTGGGCGACAAGGTCGATGCCGATATCCAGGAGATGAAGGCGATGATCTCCGCCGCGCTGGACTTCATCCGCGACCGTTCGCTGGGCGTGCAGCGGCAACCCCTGGACTTCCGCCTGCTGGTGGAGAGCGTGGCGGACGACCTGGTGGATGTCGGCCACGAGGTGAGCGTGCAATCCGGCTCCGCGATTACCTTGCAAGGCGATCCGGTCGCCTTGCGTCGAGCGGTCGTGAACCTCGTGGAGAACGGCCTCAAGTATGGCCACCGGGTCCGGCTGCGCTTGCGCACCAGCGGCGACGACTGTGTCCTGGAAGTGGACGACGACGGTCCCGGGATTCCCGAGGCGATGCAGCAACATGTGTTCACGCCGTTCTTCCGCCTGGAGGCGTCGCGCAATCGCGATACCGGCGGCATCGGCCTGGGACTGGCCACCGTGCGGGCGATCGTCCTGGACCACGGGGGCATCGTGGCCCTGCGCAACCGCAAGGAAGGAGGACTCCGCGTCGTGGTGACATTGCCGGTCGAAGGGTCCGCCGCCACCTGACCATGCATGACTTCCTACCTAGGCCGGGAAACCCCGTCGCGGGGCCATAATCGACCTTTCCGTCCCCGGGGGTCACTCATGCGTCATACGTTCCGCCTCCACGCGCTCGCCGCGTGCCTCGCACTCGCCTTCTCCGCCCATGCCGCCGAGAAGGCCACCACGATTCCCGACCAAGCCGTCGCCGCCGCCACCACGCTGCGCGACCGCGCCATGAACGACAACACCGGCTACGAATTCGTCTCCGGCCTGACCACGGAAGTGGGCGCGCGCGTGGCGGGCAGCGCCGCCGATGCGCGCGCCGTGGCCTGGACGGTGGCCAAGTTCAAGGCGATGGGCTTCGACAAGGTCTATACGGAGAAAGTCAGCTACCCGTTGTGGCAGCGCCGTAGCGAGCATGCCGAGATCGTCGCTCCGTTCCCGCAGCCGCTGGTGCTCACGGCGCTGGGTTATTCGGCCGGCACGCCGCAAGGCGGCCTCACCGCGGAAGTCGTCGGCTTCGACGACCTCGACGCCTTCAAGAAGGCCGATCCCGCGACGGTCAAGGGCAAGATCGTCTACGTTTCGACGCACATGCAGCAGCAGAAGGACGGCCACGATTACCGCATGGGCTCGGCCACGCGCACCGGTGGCCCGGTGCTGGCCGCGAAGATGGGCGCCGCCGCCTTCCTGCTGCGCTCCGCCGGCACCGATCCGCACAGCCGCACCCCGCATACGGGCGTCACCGGCTTCCAGGACCCCAAGGAAGCGATCCCGGCCGCCGCCTTGTCGCTGCCCGACGCGGACCAGCTCGAGCGCGTGCTCAAGGAAGGCAAGCCGGTCACCCTGAAGCTCGACCTCGATGTCGGCTTCGCGGGTACCTATGAAGGCGCCAACGTCATCGCCGAAGTGACCGGCCGCAAGCATCCGGACCAGGTCATCGCGATCGGCGGCCACCTCGATTCCTGGGATCTCGGCACCGGCGCCATCGACGACGGCGCGGGCGTGGCGATCGCCGCGGCCGCGGCGAAACTGATCAAGGACATGCCGCAGCGTCCGGATCGCACGATCCGCGTGATCGCCTTCGCCAACGAGGAAATGGGTTTGTGGGGCGGTCGCGCCTATGCCGAGGCGCATGCGAAGGAGGTCTCGAAGTTTCAGCTCGGCACCGAGTCCGACTTCGGTGCGGGCCGCATCTGGCGCATGACCGCCAGCGTCAAGCCGGAAGCGCGCGGCGCCATCGAGCAGATCGCCAAGGTGATCGAGCCGATCGGCGTGGCCTACGACGCGAGCAAGCCGGGCGGCGGTGGCTCCGACCTCTCGCAGATGCACGCCAAGGGCATGGCCGCGCTGTCGCTCACGCAGGACGGCACGGACTACTTCGACTACCACCACAACGCCAACGACACGCTCGACAAGATCGACCCGAAGGCGTTGGCGCAGAACGTGGCGGTCTATGCGACGTTCGCATACATGGCGGCGCAGGCGAATGGCGATTTCGGCTCGGCCCCGGGCGCCTTCGCGAAGGACGGCGCACACGACTGATCCGGGTCCTGGTGGGAAGCCGCTTCAGCGGCGATGGGTGCTCGCCTCACCCTGGCCCGCTGTCGCGGGATCGCCGCTGAAGCGGCTTCCCACCAGGCAGGCTTCCCACCGGGGGCGGCTACCCACCGGGGGGGCTTCTTACCGGAGAGCTACCCCCGGGGAGCGGCTCCCCACCGGGGCCAGGCGGTCCTGCAGGCGGTTCATGTAGAGGTAGATCACCGGCGTGAGGTAGAGCGTCAGGATCTGCGACACCACCAGGCCACCCACCACCGCCAGGCCCAGCGGGCGTCGGGTTTCAGCGCCCGCGCCGATGCCGAGCGCGATCGGCAGCGTACCGGCGAAGGCCGCCATCGTGGTCATCATGATCGGGCGGAAACGCACGCGGCAGGCTTCGTAGATCGCGTCGAACGGCGTCGCGCCGCCCTCTCGCTGACGCTCCAATGCGAAGTCGATCATCATGATCGCGTTCTTCTTCACGATGCCTACCAGCATGATGATGCCGACGAAGGCGAACAGGTCGAGCGAAGCGCCGAAGATCACCAGCGTCAGCAGCGCGCCGACCGCCGCCGCCGGTAGCCCGGACAGGATCGTCAGGGGGTGGATGAAACTCTCGTAGAGGATGCCGAGCACGAGGTAGATCACGAACACGGCCAGCAGCAGGAGCAGGCCCATGCCCTTGACCGAATCCTGGAACGCCTGCGCAGTACCCTGCACGCTGCCGCTCAGGGTCGGCGGCAGTTTCATCTCCGTGGTCGCGCGATCGATGCTCGCCACCGCGTCGCTCAGCGATACGCCCGGGGCGAGATTGAACGACACCGTGACCGCCGGCAGCTGCCCCTGGTGGTTTACCGTCAACACCTGCGGCTTGCGTTCGAAGCTCGCCACGGTGTTTAGCGGTATGAGCTTGCCGCTGTCCGAGGTGACGTAGAGCCTCGACAGCACGGCCGGGTCGTCCTGCATGCGCCGCTCGACTTGCAGGATCACCCAGTACTGCGTGGCGGCTCCGTAGATCGTGGATATCTGGTTCTCGCCGAACGCGGTACCCAGCGCCGTCTGCACCTGGTCCATCGTGAGGCCCAGCGGCGCGAGCTTGTCGCGATTGACCGTCACCACCATCGAGGGACTGTTGAGATCGAGGTCGGTGGTGACGTCCTGGAATCCGGGCAGCTTCTGGAAGGCGGCGACCAACTTGCCCGACCAGTCGTACAGCGCGTGCAGGTCGGTCGATTGCACCGTGTACTGGTATTGCGCCTTGGACTGGCGGCCGCCGATCTGGATCGCCGGAGGATTCTGGATATAGGTGCGGATGCCCGGCACCTCGGCGAACTTGTGTCGCAGTTCCTGGATGATCTCGTCGGGTGTGGTGTGCCCACGCTCGCTCCGGTCCTTCAAGCGCAGGAGCATCGAACCCGAATTCACGGTGGCACGCGCACCGCCGGCACCCACGCTGGACATGACCGCTTCGATGTTGGGGTCCTTTCGCGCGATGTCGGCCAACGACTGCTGGCGCGCGGACATCGCGGCGAAGGAAATGTCGGTCGGGCCTTCGGTCGTGACGCGCAACTGGCCGCTGTCCCCGGCGGGGATGAAGTCCTTGGGGACGATCACGAAGAGCAGCGCGGTGGCGGCGAGGCTGAGCCCGAACACACCCACCACCGTGCGCGGATGGTTCATGCACCAGGCCAGCGAACGTGTGTAACTGGCGGTCACGGCCGAGAACCCACGATCGAACCAGACCACGATGAAGCTGCGCTTCGCATGGTCGTGCGCCTTGACGAAGCGGCTGCACAGCATGGGCGTGAGGGTGATCGAAACGAAGCCGGAGATCAGGATCGACACGCTGATCACCACGGCGAACTCGTGGAACAGACGGCCCACGATGCCACCCATGAACATCACCGGGATGAACACCGCGACCAGCGACAGCGTCATCGAGAAGATCGTGAAGCCGATCTCGTTGGCACCTTTCACGGCGGCATCGAAAGGCGCTTCGCCTTGTTCGATATGACGCATGATGTTCTCGAGCATCACGATCGCGTCGTCCACCACGAAGCCGACCGCGAGCGTGAGCGCCAGCAGGGAAAGATTGTCGAGGCTGTAGCCCAGCGCGAACATCGCGCCGAAGGTGCCGAGTACCGAGATGGGCAGCGCCACGGCGGGAATCAGCGTGGCGGAGGCATTGCCGAGGAACAGGTAGATCACCAGCACCACGAGGATGCCCGCGAGCACGAGGGTGAACTGCACGTCGTGCACCGAGTCGCGGATGGATTCGGAGCGGTCGTACATGACACTGAGTTTCACCGACGGCGGCAAGGTATCGGTGAAGCCGGGCAGCAGGGCCAGGATCTTGTCGACCGTCTCCACCGTGTTCGCACCAGGCTGCCGCTGGATCGCCAGGGTGATCGAACGGTTGCCGTTGAACCAGCTGGCCTTCTGGTCATCCTGCACGCTGTCGCGTGGCACCGCGATGTCAGAAAGGCGCACGGGCGCGCCGTTGCGATAGGCCACCACCACCTGCCCATAGTCGGCGGCACGCATCAACTGGCCGTCCGAACGAATCGACAGCAACTGCCGCTTGCCGTTGAGCGAACCCGTGGCCTTGTTGACGTTGGCCGCGGCGATCGCCTCGCGCATCTGGTCGATGCCGATGCCGGTGGCGGCAAGCCGGTCCGGGTCCACCGCGATACGCACGGCGTACTTCTGCGAGCCGTACACATTGACCTGGGCCACGCCGTCGACCATCGACAGGCGCTGGGCCAGCTCCGTCTCCGCGTAGTCGTCCACCGTGGACAGCGGCAACGTGGACGATTGCATGGTGAGGAACAGGATCGGCGCATCGGCCGGATTCACCTTGCGATACGTCGGCGGCGTGGGCATGTCCTGCGGCAACTGGCGCTGCGCGGCGGAAATGGCCGCCTGCACGTCCTGCGCGGCGCCGTCGATGCTGCGATCGAGCGCGAAAGTGACCGTGATCGTGGTCGAGCCCAGCGAGCTGGACGAGGTCATCGAATCGATGCCGGCGACGGTGGACAGCTGTGCTTCGAGCGGCGTCGCCACGGACGAGGCCATCGTCTCGGGCGAGGCGCCCGGAAGGCTGGCACTGATGTTGATCGTCGGGAAGTCGACGTTGGGCAGTTCGTTGACCGGCAGCCTCGGGTAAGCGGCAATGCCGAAAATGATCAGCGCCGCCATCAGCAGCGTGGTCATCACCGGCCGGCGGATACAGAGTTCCGGAAGGTTCACGACGGCACCCTCAGCCCTTGTCGACGCGCACGCGGGCGCCATCGACGAGCAGCATCTGCCCCTCGGTGACGACGCGCTCGCCGGCCTGCAAACCCTTGTCGACGACCACGCGATCCGCACTGGTGGCGCCGGTGACGATCGTGCGTTGCTCCACCGTGTGGTCCGGTTTCACCACGAAGACGAAGGTCCCCGCCGTGGAACTCTGCAACGCCACCACGGGGATGCTGATCGCGTCGGCCAGGCGCGTGGTCGGTAGCGTCACCTCGGCGAACTGCCCGGATGTGAGCCGCCCATCCGCGTTCGCGAAGCGGCCCTTCAGGACGATCGTGCCCGTGGTGGCATCCACGGCGTTGTCGATGAATTCCAGCTCGCCCGTCAGCGGTTCGCCATCGTCGCCGGGAATTTTCGCGTGCACGGGCAGCGGGCCGCGACGCAGGCTGTTGCGCACGGCGGCGAGGCTGTCCTCGGGAATGGCGAAGGCGACGCGGATGGGGTCGACCTGGTTCAACACCACGATATCGGTGGTGTCGGCGCTCAGCGTGGCACCGGGATAAGCGAGCGGCGCCCCGGTCACGCCATCGAACGGCGCGACGATGGTGGTGAATTCCAGTTGGGTCTGCGCGGCGCGGGCCGCCGCGCGGTCGCTTTCCAGCGCGGCGCGGGCCACGCCCAGGTTGGCCTTGTACAAGTCGTAGTCGGCGCGGCTGACGAAGCCCTTGCCGAGCATGTTCTGGTAACGCTCCAGGTCCGCCTCGGCCTTCACCAGCTGAGCCTGGTCACGGGCGACATTGCCCTGGGCCTCGTCATAGGCGGCCTTCAACGGGCGCTGGTCCACGCGGGCGAGCAGGTCGCCCTTCTTCACGTGGCTGCCCGGTGTGAAAGCCAGCGATTCCAGCTGCCCGTTGACCCGGGAGCGCACGTTCACCGTCGAATAGGCTTCGGCGCGGCCGATCACCTTCAGGGACAGGTCGATCTCGCCCCGCGTGGCCACGGCCGTGGCGACCGGAACCCCGGCGGGGGCGGACGCCCCGGTCTTGGACACATCCTTGCTCCCGGCATCATGACGCCAGAGACCGACGCCAATGGCCACGACAGCCACGAGGCCGACGACGAGGATGAGTTTCTTCCCTGGGGATCGCTGCATCTGGGCTCCGGCCGATCCCCCCTCGGGGCTCGGTCGCCGCGCTGGGGAACGCGGTCGTTGGTTTCAGGACGGATATCCGTAAAAGCTAACGCACATGGTTGTCGGCCGGTTGACCGGGGGCTCAGCTTTCTTCGCCTGGCCCGTCGAGCCCTTGCAGGTTTTCCTTCATGCGGTCCAGTACCGCCAGCATGGTCTGCAGGTCGGCGGTGGAAATCCCCTGGGTCGCATCGCGGCGCAGGCCGCGGGCGATATCTTCCATGTCGTCTATGACACCGCGTGCCTGCTCCGTGTCGTGTAGCCGCCAGGCGCGGCGATCCTTGGGGTCGGCCCGGCGCTCGACGAAGCCGGCGGCCTGGAGGCGGTCGATGACCCGGCCCACCGCGATCGGCTCCATATCCAGCTGTTCGGCCAGCTCGTTCTGGCGCATGCCGGGGCGGCGATGCAGGGCCTTGAGGGCGCGCCATTGGGCGCGGGTCAGGCCGAAGCGCACCGCTCGCCGATCGAAGTGCTTGCGGAAGAGCAAGGTCACGTCGTTGATGAGGTAGGCGAACGAGATGTCTTCAACTTTGAGCTGGTCGGCCATAACCTTCGGCTGCATTAATAGAACTGACAGGTTGTCATCGTAACTAAATGCCGGCGAGCCGTCACAAGGAGAAAATCCTATGGCTTTCGAGGTGATCCAGACGGATATCACCATCTTGGCAGTGGATGCCATCGTCAATGCGGCGAACGAATCCCTGCTGGGCGGCGGCGGGGTGGACGGCGCCATCCATCGGGCGGCCGGACCGGCCTTGCTGGCCGCTTGCCGGGCCATTCCCGAGGTCCGCCCCGGCGTCCGTTGCCCGACGGGGGAAGCCCGGATCACCCCCGGATTCGCCCTGCCCGCGCGCTTCGTGATCCATACGGTCGGGCCGGTCTGGCGGGGTGGCGAGCAGGGGGAAGCGGACCTGCTGGCGGCGTGCTATGCGAATTGCCTCAAGCTAGCCCGCGATCATCGGGTGGAATCGATCGCCTTTCCGGCCATCAGCGCGGGGATCTACGGCTACCCCGCCCATGCCGCCGCCAGCGTAGCCGTCGAAACCCTGCGCACCGCCGAATGGGTTCCGGATCGGGTGGTCTTCTGCACCTTCGGCGACGCGATGACCCGGGCATACACTGCGCTGCTGTAATTCCTAGCGAGGATAGAGCGGCGGCAGGCCATCGCGCCCCTTCATGGCAGGGGGCTCCAGCCAGTCGAATCCCCTCGCGAAGGCGTCACGCACCTGGCCGGACGGACTCGCGCCCCCGGCGAAGCGCGCGCGCTGCAATGCGGTGATCGCGTCCCGTTGCGCGCCCTCGCGCAACGCCACGGAAAGCTCGCCCAGCGAGCGGAGGGAGGGTCGCACGATGCGGGCCCATTGCAGCAGGGCCCGCTCCGTGGCGGCGAGATCGTCGCCCGCCGCGACCCTGAGGAAATACTCCTGCGCCGGGCGCTCACGGGTGACGGCGGGAACGCCAGGACCAGAGGACGCGCCTGTCGACGAAGCACTGTGCCGACGTCGGCGGCCGAACACGAACCACGCGGCGAGCGTGACCAGCCACAACACCAACGCGGCGATGAAGAGCCAGCGCCAGGGCACGCCAGCGCCGGCAAGCGGCGATGGCGCCACGCCCGTCGTCGATGCCTGCGCCGGTGCCGACGCACGACCTTCCTGGGACGGAGCCGCAGGCACCGGCGCCGCGGTGCCGGAGCCCGGGCCGACGACGATATCCTGCGCGGGCACGACCGCCACTTCGGCCTTGTCGGAGACGACGTTCCACCAGTGCAGCGTCGTCTCCGGAATATGCAGGGTACCGACGCGCGTCGGCACCACCGCGAAGCTTTGCTGGCGCCGCCCGGTGACCCACGAGCCGCTGCTGCCACCGCCGGTCACGGCCTTGTCGGGATAAACGTCCGCGCCATCCAGTTTCGGCAGCGAGAGCGCGGGCAAGGCCTCGAAGGGAATGCCCGTGGCCTCCAGACGCATGTTCAGCGTAATCGGCTGGCCCACGCGCGCCTTGCCGTCCGCCGGCATGCCATCGAGCGACAACTTGAGTTCGCGCGCCGGAATCCAAGCGCCATTGGTCGCCGAGGCAGGCCGGGCACGCACGTCGACGCGCGCGCGTTCCGCCACGGCGTTGATGGGTTCCCCGGCGCCGAAGAAGGAGTTCGCGTCCGTCGGGTCCACCGCGGTGCCCTGGAACGTCGGCGGCTGGATTTCCAGCGTGCCCGCGCGCTGGGGAAAGATCGCGTAGTGCCGCTCGACGACATTGAATCGCCGGCCGCCACGCATGGTCTGGTAGTTCGCATCCTGTCCGATGCGGCGTACTTCGGCAGCCTCGGCGGACGGGTCACCCAACTGGCCGTCCGCGAGGTTCACCGCGAAGTAGAGGCGCAGCGTGTAATCGATCTGCTGTCCGACATACGCCTGCGATGGCTCGGCTTTTCCTTCCAGCACGACGGGACGATCCGCCGCGGCGTTGCCGGCATCGTTGGACGCGGACACGTCCAGTGGCAACGGCTGCGTGCCCTGCCCCGCGATGACCAGTGAGGGTACGGTGAGATGGCCTTCGCGACGGGGGCGCAAGGCGATGCCGAGGATCGTGTGCGATTCCCGGCGACCGTTGACGATGCTCAACGAATGGTTGGTCGATGTGCCCAGTACGACGAAGTCCGGCGTCAACGGCGAAAGATCCGGTGCGCTGGATGTCTCGTCGCCGATCTCGATGTTCAACGTCACGGTCTCGCCGAGACCGATCTTGCTACGGTCGAGCGACGCCACCGGTGCCGCGGCCTGCGCCCAGGCCAGCAGCGGGACGCAACCCAGCAAGAGGCACCACAGGAACCGACGCGATCTCATTCTTCCGGCTCCGCGCCGTGGCGCCGTTGATACTCGAGCATGAACTTCCTCCGTAACAAGCCACCGGGATCGTCCGGCACGCGCATCAGGGCACGCTGTACGTCGGGCGGCAATTTGGACGATGCATCCTTGTCCGATACCAGGCCAAGGTCGTGCGCCTGATCGCCGTCCTTGCCTTCCTTTGTATCGCGTTGGCCTGCCAGCGCGGCGTCCATCTTCTGCTTGAGCGCTTCCTGGGCCTGCTTCGCCTGCGCCTGCTCGGCTTGCGACTTCGTCGCCGCGTCGCCCTGCGGCGCCTGCGCCTTGCCGTTGTCCTTGCCGCGATCGTCGCCCTCGCCTTCACCCGCCTTGTCTTTCGCACCCTTCTGGTCGTTGCCATCCTTGCCGTCGGCGCCGGACTGCTGGCCGTTCTCACCGCTGCGGCCGTCCTTGCCGTCATCCTGGCCTTGTTGCTTGTCCTTGTCGCCGGACTGGCCTTGCGGGTTCTTGTCCTGTTGTCCCTTGCCGCCCTTCTTGTCCTGGTCGCGTTGCTTGTCCTGTTGCTGCCGCTTCAGGTAATCGGCCACCGCCTTGCGATTGGCGACGGCGTCCGCGTTGCCTGGGTTAGCCTTCAGCGCGCGGTCGTACGCGGCGAGCGCATCCTGGTAGCGCTGCTGCTTCGCCAGCGCATTGCCGAGGTTGTATTGGGAATCGCTGTCGGTGCCATGCGCGAGCGCCGCTTCGGCGGCGGCGTAGTCGCCCGCGCGATAGGCCGCGGCACCACGCAATGCTGGATTCCGCGCCAGCGCCTGTGCGCGTTTCGCATCGCCCTGGGCCAGGGCGTGCGCGGCTTGCTGGTCGCGCGTACGGAACGCGTCGACGACGCCATCGGCACGCGCGGGCGACGAGAGTGGCAGCACGGCCAAGGCAAGCACCAGCAACCATCCGCGACGGAACGCCAACGCCACGATCGGCAACAAGGGCAACAACAACCACGGCCCGCGATCCTGCCACTGACCGGAGGCGGCCCCTTCGACGGGTTTGCCATCGCCGTCGCCCTGCAACAGGCCTGCAAACGCGGTCACGTCGGACGCATCGTCGGCCACCGGCAGGTAACGCCCGCCGCCAGCCTCGGCGACTTCTGCCAGCGAGGCATCGTCACGCGGTGCCATCACGATGGCGCCGCGCTCGTCCTTCAGGAATCCCCCATCGGCGACGGCGATGGGGCCACCGCGCGTGGTGCCGATGCCGAGCACGGAAACCCTGTCGCCTGCCGCACGCGCACGGCGCGCGGCTGCGACAGCCTCGCCATCGGCGCGATCGGTCACCAGCACGATGGAGCCGCCGCGCAAGTCGGCATGCCGGATCAGATCGGCCGCCTGGTCGATCGCCTTTCCGGGATGGTCGCCTTCCACGGGCATGGTGTCGGGCGCCAACGCGGTGAGCAAGTCATCCACGCTGTGCGCGTCCGTCGTCAGGGGCGCCACCGTGAAAGGTTCGCCCGTATAGGCGATCAAGGCATTCATGCCATCGCGATTGGCGGCGTAGAGTTCACGCACCTTGTAGCGAGCGCGGCTCAATCGGTCGGGCACCACGTCACGCGACGACATGTGCGGCGACATCGAAACGACGACCACTTGCGCGGCGCGCTCGGCGAACAAGGGCTGCGCCTGCCTGTCCCACGCCGGTCCGGCCAGTGCGAGGATGGCGAGCAAGGCGGCGGTGACGAACGCGACGACCGGTGCGCGCGACGCCGACGGCGTGCCATCTAAAAGATAGGGCAGCAGCGCGGGGTCGGCGAGGCGGGCCAATACACGTTCCTCGCCGGAGCGCCGCCCGACGAACCATGCGATGACGGGAACGAGCACCAGCAACCACAGCCAGCGCGGTTCGATGAAGTGGAAATCCGCCAGCCACCGGCTCATGCGGCCGCCCTCCCGGCCGACACGTAACGCGGCAAGGCCGCGAGCGCGAAAAACACCAGCGCGGCGAGCAACGGCCAGCGGAACAGTTCGTCATGCGGTCGCAGCGACGCGCCCTGTTGCGGCACGGGCTCCAACGCATCGATGGCGCGATAGGCGTCGGCCAGTTCGTCGGTATCGGTGGCCCGGAAGAAACGGCCACCGGTCTGGTTGGCGATGTCGGTGAGCATGCCGACATCGAGGTCGGCGGAAGGATTCACCACGCGGCTGCCGAAGAAATCCGGCACGCGCATGGCGTTCGCACCGATGCCGATGGTGTAGACGCGCACGCCCGCCGCCTTCGCGGCACGAGCCGCCTCGCGTGGCGCGATGGAGCCGGCGTTGTTGACGCCGTCGGTGAGCAGTACGACCACGCGCGCCTGCTCGGGCATGTCGGCCAGCCGCTTCACCGCCACCGCCAATGCATCGCCGATGGCGGTCTCGCGTCCCGGCAAGCCCACCACCGCACCGTGCAGCTGTGCACGCACGGCGTCGAGGTCGTAGGTAAGTGGCGTGACGAGATAGGCCTGCGAGCCGAACAGGATCAGGCCGAGCTCATCGCCGGCCCGGCGGTCGATGAAGTCGCCCGCGATCGCTTCCACGGCGGTGAAGCGAGTCACCATCCGGCCGGCCAATTGCATGTCGTCGAGCGACATGCTTCCGGAGAGGTCGACCGCGAGCATGGTGGCGCGACCGCTGCGCCGCTGTGGCTCCGGCGGGCCGAGGTGTTGCGGCCTCGCCGCGGCGGTGACGAGGCATATCCATGCCAGCGCCAGGAACAACGTCGCTGAGAAAGGTGCCTTGGTCAACGAGGCTTGCACGAGTACGAGGCCGGGCTGCGGCAGGTTCAACGCCTGCGCCGGCTTCACCGGACGCAACACACGGCGCAGCAGCCATGGCAGCGGCAGGGCGAGGAACAGCCATGGCCAGGCGAACTCAGGCAACGACATGCCGGCTTCCCTCATGTCGCATGGCCGCACGTACCCACGCCTCGACATCGCGCGCCGTGGCGATGACATCGATATCCACGTTGCGCCGGTACTTCGCGGCATCCAGCGCGACGAGGGCGGTGACATCCTGTTTCGGCGCCATGGCGGCCAGCGCGTCGTGCCACGCGTGCCCGGATTTCGTCACGCTGCCTGCGTCGCGGCTACGGGCGACGCGACGAACGAGGTCGCTTGCCGCCGCCGCGAAGGCGGGCGCGTCACCATCCGTCGCATACCTCGCCACGGCGTCGCGCAGGCCCGACAGGGAAGCATCGACATGGCGCCGCCACGCCGCACGCCGACGCAGGAACACGACCAGAGCCACGACGAGCGCTACGAACAAGGCCAGCAGTACCCACCAGGCGGGCGCCAGGGGCCACCACATCGACACATGCGGCACGTGGATGTCGCGCAGTTCGGGCGCGTTGTCCGGCATCAGCGCCCCCTCACCGTTCCGAGCAAGGCGACGATCGCGTCGAGCGGGTCGGCACTCGTATCCAGCGTGCGCTGGCGCAGGCCCAGCCCCGTGCAGAGTTCCGTCAAACGGCGGTTCCCCTCGCCCAGGCTTCGCGCGAAGTCCGCGCGTTGGCGGTCTCCATGCAGGACCACGTCGTAATGCGTGCCCCGATGGGCGAACGGGTAGCGGCCTGCGGGGGGTTCACCGAGTTCGAGCGGGTCGGCCACCGCCAGCACCGCGACCTCGGCCTTCGCGACGAGGCCGAGCATCCGGCCACGTGCCGCCTCGTCCACCGCGAAACCATCGCTGATCAAGAGCACGCGCGACGCACCATGCATCAACCTGCCCGCCCGCTGGAGCGCGGCGGAAAGGGTCTCGTCGTCGCCAGGCGGAAGGCCGTCCCAGGTGGCGATGGCACCCGCCACGGCGAGCGCCCCGCGCGCACCGCCCTGTGGACGCAGCAACTGGCGCTGGGCACCGAAGGCGAGCACGCCGACGCGATCCGAGCCGCGCACCGCGTACCAAGCGGCCATCGCCGCCACGCGCGCCGCCTGCACGGACTTGAAGCGCGTGCGCGTGCCGAAACGCATGCTCGCGTTCGTGTCCAACAGGATCAGCAAGCGCCCTTCGCGTTCCTCCTGGAAGAGCTTCGTATGGGCGACGCCACTGCGTGCCGTCAGCCGCCAATCCATGCGGCGCACGTCGTCACCGGCCTGGTAGACGCGGGATTCGGCGTAATCCATGCCACGCCCGTGCAGTCGCGATGGCTTCTGGCCACTGCGCTGCGCGCGCGAGATCACCGGCGGCGCGGGTGCGCGAGCGACACGAGAGCGCAGGGCGATCAGTTCCGGGAGCGACACACGGACGCGCCCATCGGCGATGGGTGCGGTGGCGTTCACGGCAACGGGACGAGGTCCAGCAAGCGATCGATCACGGCGTCGATACGCACGCCTTCGGCTTCGGCCTCGTAGCTCGGCAGCACGCGATGGCGAAGCACTTCGTGCGCGATGGCGTGGATGTCGTCCGGGACCACGTAGTCGCGGCCCGCGAGCCAGGCCCGCGCGCGCGCGCAGCGGTCAAGGGCGATCGTGGCACGCGGACTGGCTCCCCACGCGATCCAGCGGGCCAGTTCGGCGCCATATTTGCCGGCCTCGCGCGTGGCAACGACGAGCTGGGTGATGTAAAGCTCCAGCGGCTCGGCCATGTGCACGGCCAACACGGCATCGCGCGCGGCGAATACATCGGCGGGACGCAACACATGCGACGGGGGCGGCACCGGGTGCAGCGCCTGCCGTGCCTGCTCACGGGCGAGGCGGAGGATGGCCAGCTCGGCGTC
>Ga0182006_1000693_pt1 | contig 23413 bp, 21 predicted proteins | sample Sormic07211104_1_FD_123022 | JGI IMG/M metagenome (GOLD analysis project Ga0182006, IMG submission 123022) | Rhizosphere microbial communities from Sorghum bicolor, Mead, Nebraska, USA - 072115-104_1 MetaG | ecosystem: Host-associated > Plants > Roots > Rhizosphere | place: USA: Nebraska...
TGAGTCAAAACCGACCTATGTAGTGGCCAGGCGCGGGGTGGGGGCAACCGCGCGCCAACGGAGGATCGCAAGGTTTCGTGTATTTTTATGCAACATTTTGTTTTGGAAATATTTGCGGTTCGCCAAATCTCCTCAAATGATTCTCGTGAACCCCCCATTTCCGACCTTGTTCTTGATAAACTTTTGAGAACGAAAAAAGCATTCATCTCCGAATAAGAGAATCCGCCGGGAGGCGGAAAGACTAACGATAGCAGGGGGGGGCATGCTGTTTAAATTGCTACGGATAAGGCATTTCAAGACGCAGCTAATGACGCTCTTCGGGGGGCTAATCGCATTTTGGCTGGCAGTCGTCGGAGGCTATTTTGTCGGGGAGGAGGCCGGTGCCGTAGTCAATAATCGCGGCGAAGCCTTGTACTCCACAGCCCTTGCTGCATCTCAGTTACTTTCTGTAGAGGTTGAAGAGCGTTCACTAGAAATTGATCTTCTCGCCAGATCTTTAATTTTGGTAAGCGATCGTCTTGCAGACCCCAAAGTACTGCAAATGCTTCAGCTACGGAAAGAGGCTCATAACGAGTATCTTTGGATCGGTATCGGCGACATATCTGGGAAAGTGACTCAAGCCACCGATGGCATTTTGCTAGGAGAAAGTGTCGCCAAGCGGCCGTGGTTCAAGGCTGGTTTGGCGGGTGCTTATGCTGGTGATGTCCACGAGGCGGTGTTGCTGGCAAAGCATTTACCTCAACAAAAGTTCAACCAGCCATTAAGGTTTATTGATTTCGCCTCGCCAGTCTACGACCGAAACGGTACGGTCTTAGGTGTACTCGGCGCTCATGCTTCTTGGGACTGGGTGAGCGACGTTGTAGTGAAAAAGATTCGTGACCCCCAAGCCGATCAAAAGTTGGAGATCTTCATCGTCAATAGTAACGGCGATATCCTCTATCCCTTTGAGAAGATTGGTACCACGCGCCTCCCGGAGGCCCGCCAGCAGTCTGCACACTTTGAGTTATCGAATTGGGCAAATGATGGCGAATATTTGATGAGCGTGGTGCCCGTAAAATCCGCGATGGAGTTGAAGCTGGACTGGCAGATTGTAGTCCGCCAGCCTGCAGCAGTCGCGTTTGCACCTGTGCATGAGCTACGTTATAAGCTGATCGCTCTTGGGCTCGTTGCAGGCATTCTGATGGTGATGGGAGCACTGTACTTCGCCAGGAAGCTGTGCAGGCCTATAGAGGCCTTGGCTGAAGTCGCCGAGCAAGTTCTTCGGCGTGAGCCCCAAGTTACTTTCCCAGATCCGCGACGCGCTGGTTCAGCAGAATTAGCGCAACTGTACAACACCTTCCATACAATGACTGAGTCGCTCTTGGACCGCGAGCAGGAATTGAGTGAGCTTAATGAGTCCCTTGAGCGTCAAGTGGACATAAGAACAAATGAGCTGAAGGTGGCTAATCTTAAGCTGGCGGAACTCGCAACGGAGGATCCGCTAACAGGCATCGCAAATCGAAGGTGTTTTGAAGAGCGCTTATCTGCCGCATTTAAGCAGATGAAGCGGACATCACATGCATACAGCATTTTGATGGTTGATGTCGATTTCTTTAAGAAGGTCAATGATACTTTCGGCCATGAGGCGGGCGACAAAGTACTGCAAAAACTCGCGGCACTTGTTTCGGAGTCTCTGCGGAGTACGGATTTTGTTGCCAGGTACGGAGGAGAGGAGTTTATTGTTTTGCTCGCGCCTGTTATTTCGGAGGAGCAAGCATTTACTGTGGCGGAGAAAATCCGCGAGATCGTCGCCACGGCTGAATTTCCGTCAGTAAAAAATATAACTATCAGCGTGGGACTGGCTGTGGCGTCGATTGGAGACCTGACTCAAGAAGACGCTATTCGCCGAGCTGACGGAGCGCTTTACAAGGCCAAGGAAAAAGGCCGGAACTGTGTAATTGTGGGCTGAGCTGCTGCGTAGGCTGCAGTTTTTCCAGTTGCCGCGAGACGCTGGCAGCATCAGCCAATTAATGGAGGCTAAATCTGTCTCCAATAGGTCCACTCGAAGTGGCACCCGACTGATGGTTTTCCTCTATAAAAAGAAGAAATTCGACGTGGAGTTTAGCTGTCAAAAGAAGTTGCCAAAATTTGGGCTCCAACACAGCGCAATCACTGTAGATACAACTTTCTAAATCGTCGAAGATTGCGCGGATATCTGCGGGCTCTGCTCCCGCAGCATGCATCTCTATCAGACATTTTTTGACCTGCGTCCGCACAAGGTCTCCTACGATCTCACCTTGTGCCGCTTTCTTCGATATTTCACGGATCGTCAGCAGATATCGTCTTACGATTTCTTTCAAGTATTCATTGCTCATTTCTGTCCCCTCGGTCATTGCTAGTTTTACTTGGCTGTGAAAGGAGTGGGTATAGGGTATTACCTGACATCTCAATACATCTTCTACAGCTGGTGTGGAATTCTCCGATCCTGAGAAGCGGATCGTTACAAACTCTCGATTTTTTAATGATGAATTCGAGTGCGTGAAACACACGTATCGTTGGAGATCAGCAGATCGGTTCTCTCTTCAAAAAACAATAGGAGTTCGAGGTGTTGCTCAGCGATCTGAAATACCACGTCTTTTGATAATTTGACGGAATTCAGTTCGCAGTGATGCTTCGAAAGCGCGGAGCCGAAGATCTTTCGGACATCTGCACAATCGGCGCCGGCCGCCTGCATCGTAAGCAAACATCTCCTTACGACTGCGCGGACAAGGTCGTTGACGATTTCACCTTCTTGAGACATTTCGGCTAGTCCGGTGAGCACTAGCAAATGACGGCGAGCAATATCTTGTGTGTGTGCGTGAAGCAATTTTCCCCCCTTAGTAAGCCGCGATTGTGGGCGTCTGTACCGACGCTCACCGAATTGATGGTTGAGCTCAACAATGGTTCCGCAAGTCAGTATGGAATTGGTTTCACTTGATACGAATCCTCACGGAAGCTCTTTCTGAACTAACTCGATCGCAGAAATCAGCTTATTGAAAGGGCAGGGCTTCACCAAAACTGCTGAAAAGAGCTCGTGCGCTTGTGGAACGTTATGCAGAGGCGTCGCAGTTAGAAGCACCACTGGAATGGACCAGAGAAGAGGTTCAGTTTTTACTTTGGTGCAGAAGGCCAGACCATCCATTACAGGCATTCGGAGATCCGTCAAGATGACATCCACTTGCGCATTCTCGCTGGCTAGGATTTTCCAGGCTTCTGCCCCATTTCCAGCCTCTAGCACACGATAGCCAAGTCCTTGAAAGACTTCCGAAAAGATATAGCGAACGTCCCTATTGTCTTCAACAATAAGGATGACGCGCTCACGTTCGCGCTCCGACATTTCACGCCTAAATTTGTAGATTGAAGATTTAGTATTCTTGTTCCACCCTATTATTAATTCGATCAGGTATTTCCTTAAAATTATTTATAAAATTATTGTCTCCCTTTTTCCACGAAATTTCCGATGGGAGAATTCTCGTCTGCACTTGGCTATTGATGTCTCACGCCGCTTCGCTTTTGCGCGTTCATTAGCCGCTCGAAAACATCACGACAATCGGAATTGCAGAACAGAAACTCCGCTTCTACCGTTTCGTCGCGAAAGTGGCAGCGACAGTCCGGCAGCATTGCTGGGGCGCGCCGGGCGGCAGCCAGGCCAGCCGCGATAGTCCGATAGATCTTGTTGTCTGCGTTATCTGCATGGTCGCTCATGATTATTTGCCCTCATTGGTAGGAAGTTGATAGGGGCGGAACCGGACAACGTCTTGGCCGGCCCACTCGCTCAAGGAAAGGAACTGCGCCTGCAAAGGCTCAATCTCGTTGCAGCCGAAGACAGCGGCAGCCTTCGTGACATTGCCGAATCCACCTGTGTTGTTGGGTATGGTCCCGAGCAATTGCGGTGGTACGCGATGCGCGGCCAACACGTCGTCGCGCGTGCAGTTCTTGATGTGGAAAAATTCATCCTTGGCCGCGATCTCGGAGACCGGCAGGAACTGCAGGCCGTCTTTCTTGCCGCCTGGTACATACACAAACAGGTGGCGGAAGTTGCCCGGTCCTTTGCTGTTGCGCATTGCCTCGCGCAGCTTGTCCACGTCGTACTATCTTACTCAAATCGGACCGTGGCTGGCCGGCCTGGTCGGCATCATTGCGGGCCTCTTCATGCGCCAGCAGGCCAAGGCCACCAAAGCGCAGGCAGCGCAAGAAGTTGCCGAGAAAAAGCAAGAAGTTGCTGAGCGAACCGCTGCGGCTGCTTAGACGGCAGCCAAATCCATAGGAGAACGCGGAAATATGGAAAACGAGATTGCTGCTATGCCTGCTGCTGATTGTGAGCAGCGGCAGCAAAATGACTGGACGCGTGAGTAATCCGGTTGCTGGTGGCCCGGCCATCGTCGACGACGGCTGCAACTGGACCCGCCCCATCTTCATCGATAAGAACGAAAAACTGAGCCAGGGCACGGTTGACAGATACTGGCGCACAGCATGACAGGGCAGCGCCTCTGCGGCTGGCAGCCCAACAAGAAAAACTAATCTTTGGTATAGTCCGCCCCGCCGGCGGCTTCATTCTCCGTCGGCATCCCCACCAGTGAGAACTGGACCTCAACCCGCATTGCATCCCCCTAAGGCAATGCGGGTCTTTTTTTATGCTCACACAATCTCAGTTCAACCCGACTCTCTCTTGGCCGAAAGAATGGAAAACCTCCCGAACATGGCTATGCTTAACGTTCTGGCAAGGATGGGCTACACTGATATCACCGTCCAGCGCTTCCGATGAACGTTTCGTGAGAGGGTAGCGGAATGCACTGGTTTTCCTGAATCCGTCGCTGGGAGGACTTTGGCGCATGCAGCGGAAAGCAAAGTTGAAGATCTATCGACGAGGGGATATGTAAGAGCGCCGACGGGAGAGGATGGAATCCTGGACAAAATATTGCGCCGAGAAGCTCCGTTAAGGCTAATAAGGAGGGGGAAATGTTTTCATTACGGGCAGCAAAAATCACGCTCGGAGCGCTTCTTATTTTCGCTGATTTTACTTCTGCCTCTGCGCAAGGAGTTAATGTCCCAACCCGCACATTTGGCGATTTGGTGGTCAGCGTAACTGACGAAGGCATGCCCTATGCGGCGGCCATTAATTCGGCCGGCGACATATTAATGAAGCGCTGTGATGCCGCTTCGATGACATGTACTTGGATACAGGGCATCACTATTTCTTGCAATGATGGTGCGACTTCACCAGTCCTATTGAATTCTGCGCAGGGTGCCTACATCCATATTCTATATTGCCGCGGGTCATTCTCTAGTGGGCAACGAACTTACTTCAGATATGAGATCGATTCTCCGGATCAACTAGACTCGGTGGTAATGGTAACGTCAGGAATTGTTGGTTTGGCGATGCCGTTAGAATCCGGTCAGTTTAACGTGACGCGATACTCTGTCAAAGGTGCCAAAGGAGCGATTGAAGCGCTAATTCAACTAACTAAAGAGATCAATAGGCGTAGCGGTAAATCTCAAACAGGTAATCAGAGACTTTGACTACAGGGGGCGGCGTGGAAACTTTTAGCATTTGGCATTGGATTTCTCTAATTTTCTATGTGCTGGTTCTCTACATAATCCTTGGCATAGCGGTTCTGAAAATCCTGCGACGAACAGGACATTCCGGGTGGGCCAGTATATTGGCGGCGATACCTTTGGTGAACATCGTCGCCTTATGGGTGTTTGCTTTTAAGCAATGGCCCAAGGATGTCGCAGAACGCCGAGAGTAAGGGTGTAAAGTCATATTGCTTTTAAATAACAATTTCAATTGTCGGAAGGGGGAAACATGAAGCGTGCTTTTCAAGTTGTGTCATTGGTGTTGGTTCTCGGGTTCAGCGGTATCGCGTCGGCGAAGGGGAGTGGAGGAGGGCGCTCTCATGGAGGAGGTCATTCTTCCAAGGCTGCGACTGGAACTGGTTCTAGTTCGTCTCGCACGCATGTGAGCAGTTATACCTCTCGCAATGGAAAATACGTCGCCGGCCACGATCGATCGAGCAAGGATCATACTAAATCCAATAACTGGTCCACTAAGGGCAATGTGAATCCCGATACCGGAAAGCGCGGGACAAAGTGATATCAGAGGAGCGTATTTATGACAGGCCAACGTGTAAGTCGCTCCGAACTCTACGATCTAAGATGGTCCGAGCCAGCAAAGGATGTCGCGCAGCGCCTTAGCATGTCCCCCGAGCAGCTCAGGGCCGCCTGTGACACGGCCAGGATTCCGCGTGCAGGTGGCGGGTATTGGAACAGTGTTAATGGCGGCGGGAAACCCAAGAGGGTGCAATTGCCGGATCGGCAGCTCGGTCAGGCAGAACATGTCACGTTAGTTGACGAATCGCGAATGATGCCCGGCGCGCGGCGGCGGATGCTGCTGGAGGGGGCGCCACTGACGACTCCAAACTTTGCGGACGGATTGGGCATCGTTGAATTGAGGGTGCGTGCGCTAGCAGCGGCGACACCATTCCGGAGGACGCTATCTAGTAGGCACCACGCGATATCCAAGCTGTACATAAAGGATGAAGAAAATTGACAGAGGTGGAGGGCGCGCACCTTGGATCCAGATTTCTACCCGGTCATTTCTTCAACTAAGCAGGGAAATTTGGATAGGGCCTAAATAGTGCAAACTCTCTTGTGGGCATGTCTTTACAACGATGGAAAAAAGGATAGGCTATTCGCCTGGAAAGGTAGAGGGCATAGCCTTTCGGACAATATCAATGCCAAAAGCGGTGATTACAAAAATCAAAGACCAGCGTGGAGATGCGGTCGTTCGAGTTGACGGTGTTCGCATCGGTACAGCGACCCATAATCCGGCTACAAAGGACTACCCGGCGTCATGGACGTTTTGGATTGATGAGAAATACCGTGATCCACTCAGCTTCGTACGAGCTTCTTCCGCTACGGAGGTACGAGAACAAGCCGTCGCTGCATTTATTAAATCACAGCCCGCGCCTCGCGTAGAAGAGCAATAAATGCTCAGGTCGCGGCACCAAGGACTATGACCGTGGCAGTCTTCGGCAGCCATGGAAAGTAGGTGAAGTGGCCGCACGAACTGTCTCCTTGCTAACAGTGTCAGCCGCATCAGCTGCTGAGGTAGCTGTTAAGTAAGCGACAACAACGACAATCTCTGTGGAAAAATCTTTGTTGCAGATAATCAACAAATCGGCTGACCATTGAGCCCGCGAAATCCCCTTCGCCAAAAATGTCTCGCTAAATGAGAAAAAGTTGCCATTTCAGGCATTTCCAGACGGAAAAACATACTTTATAACTCTGCCTCGACAAGTGTAAATACTTGTAATCAGGGAGCAGCTGAGAGGAAGGCCGACAACTAGATCGGCCTCGTATCACTGCAGTCGCAATCAAAAAACAATCAGAAAGTGTTTCATGGGGATCATCCACAATGCCCCCATCGGGAAGGTATTCGCCGTGCTGATCAGTAGCACGGTATTGCCCGCCTATGGCGCAGGAATTACGCCAGATGGGGCTACGGCCACCAGCGTAAGTACGACGGCAGGCCGAGCGACCATCAATATCGCTCCAGCGGTATCGGGCGTTTCACACAACACTTATACCGATTTCAACGTCAGCAAGGCCGGGGCGGCGTTGAACAACGTCGGCGTCAACGCCCGTAACATCGTCAATCAAGTTACCAGCACGAATCCTAGTCTGATACAGGGTGACATTACCGTTCTCGGGTCGCGCGCCAACGTCATCATCGCCAATCCAAATGGCATTACGGTTAATGGCGGCAGTTTCGTCAACACGGGCAACGTCGCCTTGACCACCGGTCAGGTCAGTTTCAACGACATCACACTTTCGCCAGGCAACGTTCAGCGCAACATCATTCTTAATACCGGCGCAGGACAGATCACCATCGGCCCCGATGGTTTGAGTGGCGCGATGCTCGATCTGGAGTTGATCGCCAAGCAGATATCGGTCAATGGGCCCGTGCTCAATACCGTGGCCAATAGCGCTTCGCGCATCCGGACCGTAACGGGATCAACGCATTCAGAGATTGATGGCAGCGTCTCTCCAACGGATCTATTGAGTGCATGGATTGGACATACCTCCGCTGGAGCAAGCGGGACCGGCGTGACCGCGTTGGATATCACTGCACTGGGGAGCTTGAGCGCAGGCAAGGTCGAATTGATCATCACCGATCAAGGTGCCGGCGTGCGCCACGCCGGTTCGATCTTTGCAACGGTGGGCGACTTCAGCGTTGCGGGTAATGGTGATTTGCACATTGCCGGCGGACATATCAAAGCCGCCAATGACGTGATCGTAGCCAGCACCAGCCTTGACAGCGCGGCCAATGGCTCTGGTTCATCCATACAAGCAAGCCGTACCGTTGACATCCGGAGCCAGCGCATTTCGTTTGCGGACACGTCTGTGACGGCTGGTTCAAGAGGGATAGACGCGAACGGCAATGTCATCGTTTCTCAGCGCGGAAATATTCTCATCGGCAGTGATGGCGTCGCGGGTACCGCTGCGATCACAGCCCAGCGTAGCCAGCTAGATGCAACGGGAGGCCTTGCGATCTACAACCAGGGCCAGGATCTACAGTTGATTTCTACCCAGCTTGGTTCAGATCAAGATCTGATTATTAAGGCTAACAACCTTACCTTCTCGTCCTCCCCGTCTGGCACGAGCGGTCCCAGCGCAACTTCTCGTACTGGCACTCTCACCGCCGCTCTAAGTGGTGCGATGACGCTGACCGGTGCAACGGTCGACGGAATGACAGGTGTTTCTATCAATGCGAGTGGACTTTTCTCGACCAATGGCATTCAGGCCGGCGTTTCCAATAAAAGTCTGATTCGCTCGCAGGCGGGGGATGTCGGAATTACCACAGGGGGTGCGACAAGCCTGCTCGCAACAGATCTACTCGCAGCGCGAAACGTCGTCTTGCAGAATGCAGGTTTTTCAACGAATAACCTTGGCCAGCAAGGAAGTTCTGTCGTGGCCTCTGCTGGCGGCTTGTTGATCAATAGCAGCGGCGACCTGGTCAATATCGGGAGCCTGCTGCAGGGTAATTCCCGCATCACCGGCAATAGTGCATCTGCTGGGGCGGTCACGTTGCGAGCAGGCGGCACCGTGTTGAACCAGTCTCCGTCATCATCAACACTGGGTGCCATCTTCGGAAATGCCGATGACGTGCTTATTCAAGCGGGCAATGATATTTCTAATCGTAATGCCCGCATCATCAGTAATGGCGCGATGACTCTTGTTGCTGGGGGCACTATCTCCAATTTCATCGACAAGACCGCTGGTACGAACGGAGAACAACCTAGCAGCTATGCCAATAGCACCAAACGTTGGGTGTTCTTTACCGAGCGTAATTCCGGTTTTGATGTCGACTATGGCAAGGTCGCCATGCCAGACCAACTGGCCTATCTGGTGGCCGAGACTGGGTTAAGCGCGACGGCGTCAAATTTTGTGAATCAGGGCGGCATCGCGCTGGTCAATAACGGCAATGTAAATATTGCCGTCAGTGAGCGTTTCCATAACGAGGCGCTCTTCGATGGCAGCGCTCACCTTCAGCGCAGCTGCATGATCTTTTGCCGTGCTACAGCCTCCAGCAATATCGCTAGTCATGGGGGTACGCTTTCGGCGAGCGGCAACATCACCATTCGCGCCGGAACAGAAGCAGTCAATATTGGTGGCGACGTGACCGCACTGGGTGACCTGAGTATCACGGCACCCAGTATCTATGCTCAAGGAATACTGGGCTACCGTGCTTATTCCCAAAGTGGTATGAAGAGTTGGTTTGGCAGTAGCTGGGCGCGACTCTATGCAACGGATATTGGCGGGTCGTGGCTCGCCGCCAACAAACTGACCTTGAACGGACAGGGAATCATCAACGGCGGTAGTTTTACCGGGATCAGTCAACTGACTGCGGCCAATGGCATTTTGACGATCCGTCCGGCGCGTCGTGATCCAGTCTCTATTGAGAGCAGCCTGGGACTGGGAAGCGGTCTATGGTGACGCATAATCGGTTCTGCAAAGGACGCGGTAGTAAAGAAACGCGCAGCAAGCTGCTAAAGCTGGCTGCATCTATTGTGTCATTAACGCTCACTTTGCCTACTGCGGCCCAAGTGCCGCGCGTGGAACAAGATCCGGCGCAACGTCTTTTGCAGGAACAGCGAGAGCGTGACCGACAGCGTGAGATCGACCAGCCCCCTGCTCAAATTCAGGCTCCCGGACGCGATGTTTCCACATCGGATATCAGCGATATTGAGCAAATTCCTGAGACTGGTCCGACATTCCTCATTGAACATATTGATTTTGCCGGGGACGCCGTATTGTCGTCAGCCGAACTGGAAGACATTGCTCGGCCATTCTTGAACAAGAAACTGGGAAGCGCCCGCATCAATCAATTGTTGCGCCGTCTGACCGAGCGCTTCGTCAACCAAGGGCTGATCACCAGTCGTGCTTATCTGGGCGAACAAAACCTACGATCAGGCAAGCTGGTCATCACGCTGGTGTCGGGGAAGATCGAGTCCATTCAACTGAACGGTCAGCAGATTTCTCCGAGTGCTGCCGGAGCGCACCCGGACAGCGGCGGTTGGATCACGGATTTTGGTGTACGGATGGCGATACCTGCAGCACCGGGAGATGTGCTTCATCTTACCGATCTGGAACAAGGCGTTGAACAGATCAATCGCATGCGGCGCAACAAGGCCGAAATGCAAATCTTGCCCGGGAGCTCGCCGGGAGGCTCCATCATTGGAATCAAGAATACGATTGGTGATCGACTGTGGTTCAGTGCGGGCCTGGACAATTACGGTAGTCAGCAGACCGGATTGAACCGCACGCGGTTAGGCGTCGAGGCAGACAACCTGCTCGGATTCCAAGAAGTCGTCTCGTTCAACTACAGCGGCAGCCGTGAAACGAATGCTCTAGTGGGATCGGCATCTGTGCCGCTTGGCTACAACACATTCAGCTATACGACATCGCTATCGGAATATCAGGCACTCATCAGCGATACTGCGCTGCTATACGGCAAGACCCTGGCCAGCACCTGGGGCTGGAACCGCGTGCTCTCCCGTAGCCAGGCCTCCAAACTGGCCCTGGATGTCACCCTGTCATTGCGCCGTTCGGAACGCGATATCAACAATCTGCCACTAGCACCGCAGAAGCTTACCGTGCTACGCGTAGCGATCAACAAGCTATGGCGCTTTCTCATCGAAAAACGGCCGGCAAGCCTGACGCTGGAGGGCGGAGTGTCACGCGGTTTATCGGCCTTCGGTGCGGACAAGGATAGTGAGCAGATTCAGGATAGCGAAGCACATGGCCAGTTCACGAAACTGGATGTCAATGGCGCATTTTCTTTTGCGCTGCCTTCTCCCGATGCGACCCAATTCATGATGCGCATGCAGGTCAACGGCCAATGGACACGGCAGGCATTGTTCGGGTCCGAGCAAATCTTCGTCGGGGGCATGTCGTCCGTTCGAGGATTCCGTGAGAGCGGAGTTAGTGGCGACCGAGGAGCCTATTCAAGAAACGAAATCGTGTGGAGCAATACGCCCACCGTGGCCGATGTACGTATCGAACCTTACGTATTTTTTGATACGGGCATCACCGAACTGATTGCAGAGGGCCACACACGCAGGCTGTCCGGCCTTGGCCTGGGCACACGACTGCAGTACCAAAGCGGAAAACATGCCTGGACTAGTGAGATCACACTCGGCCGGCCCGTGCAACAACCCAACTTCCTGCCGCGTAGGGAAACCTCGCTACTAGCCACATTGAACTGGTCGTACTAGCGCCGCAGACCAAATCTGACTGAAGACCAATTTTCAAAAGGATATGAAAAATGATGAATAACCTTTCTCTACGTCACGCGCTTTGCACCAGCTTATTGGTCGTCCCCGCGCTACTGTTTGCGCAGACGATCGACAAGTCCTCGCCTCCTGCCGGTGTGGCCGCCGTCGTCAATGGAAAAAACATCTCAGAAAGCCTAGTTCAAGAGGCGATCAAGCTCACAGGATTGCCGGACTCTGCACCGCTGCGCAACGCAGTCAAATCGCAATTGATTGCAAGGGAGCTATTCCGTCAGCAGGCCGTTAAGAGTCCGGCGCTGGAAAACCGTCCTGAAGTCAAGAAGGCCATGCAGGAGGCCAAGGATGCCGCGATGATCCAGCTCTATCTGCGCGATGCGATCAAGCCATCGCCCGTTACTGAGGATATGGTGCGCGAACAATTCAACGCCATCGTTGGCAGCCTCGGTCCGAATGAGTACAAGGCTCGGCTGATTCAGGTTGAGGACGATGCCAGCGCCCAGAAAGTCCTGGAACAAATCAAGGCCGGGGCGGACTTTGCGAAGCTGGCTGCGCAATACAGCACTGCTGCCAACAAGAATCGAGGCGGCGAGCTCGAATGGGTGAGTTTCAAGTTGCCCGCTACGGAAGGAAAGACGCAAAACCTTCCTCTACCGGTAGCGCAGGCGATTTCGGAATTGGTGCCTGGAGGTGTGACCAAGGCACCGGTCGCCTGGAACAACGAGCGATACGTCATCCGGCTGGATCAACTGCGGCCAACTCAAGTGCCACAGTACGACGACGTAAAGGCCGCGTTACGCCAAACCATGGAACGCAAGGCGCTCGAGCAAGCCACCCTGAAACTGGTTGGCGAATTGACCTCCTCGGCAAAAATCCAGCAATAAGCATCGTCGTCACCGCATCGGTGATGAAAGACCGGAGTGTCGTTTGATAACGCGCAGGTCCGGCAATACGTACACAAGAAAAATCGGGGAATCTCATGCAACGCGCCACCTCATCCAATGCCATGTCGAGAAAGAATTTACGGCAAGGGCCGCCGTTGCCTGATTCTCCACTGACACTCTCTGTTGGTACAGGACCGAAACCCCGCACGCTATGGCAGCGAATGTTGGCGGCTATGCTGGCCTTTCTCCTCTGGTCGGGACCACTGGAAATTGTCTGGCAGGATGCTCAGCATTCTGCACAGCAGATGGCATCGAACGCTGAACGTACTTATGCATTCAATGATGCCATCGCATGGCAGGTCTTTTCCATGCGTTTGCAAGAGGAGCTCAATAAAGCCAAACAAGATGGAAACTGGTTTCCTGTGGTGGAAACGTTGGAAGAGAAGCTGCCTGGCCTCCTGGCGGCCTTGTCAGGCGAGTTGAAGAACAAGCTTCCTTCCTTGCGTTTCGGCAGTAGTGCCCAGGCAGCCCCGATTTCCGATCCTGCCGCGCCTATTCGTTTCCAGCCTGCGATCACTAGCAGCAGTGGGACGGGTGGCGGGGTCCCGGTCGTCAATATCACCGCACCCAACGCCGCCGGGATTTCCCTCAACCAATACAGTCAATTCAACGTTGACGCTATTGGCTTGATTCTTAACAACAGCCTGATCAGTGGCGGCGCGACCCTGGGCGGGACAGTAGCGGCCAATGGCGCATTGGGCGGCCGTACGGCAACTCAGATCATCAACCAGGTCACTGTGCAGGGCAGCGCCAGCCGCATCGGCGGGACGATTGAAGTTTTTGGCTCCCCTGCTGACGTCATCATTGCCAATCCTAACGGCATCAGTTGTACAGCCTGCGGATTCATCAACACACCACGCGTGGTCATGACCACGGGTGAGCCTCAATTTCTGACTGCCCGAGGTGGCGTGTCGACAAGTTTTGATACGGCTGCGGCCCTGGCGTACGACGTCAAGGGGGGGCATATCCAGATCGAGGGCGCAGCAGGTGCCAATGGCACACCTGGCGCTGGGATCGAAAGCAGCGCTGGCGTGGTCGACCTCATCGCGGGCAGCGTGGGTGTTAATGGCTCCATCAACGCAGGCAGACAGATCAACGTGATCACGGGACAGCAACGAGTCTCGGAGGCGGTCGCAGGGCAGGGAAAGCTTGGTAGCGATTATCAGGTGGCCCCGAATGGCTCGGCACCCAATTTCAGCGGGCCCGAGCCAGGTGTGCAGATTGATGCCACTGCATTTGGCGCGATGAATGCAGGGCAGATCAAGGTGATAGGAACGGCCGCTGGCCTGGGTGTCAAAGTGGGGGCCGCTAACGCCAACAATGGCGTGGTAACGATTGACGCCAACGGCGATGTCAGCCTCGGCAACGTCTACGGCAGCCAAGGGGCCTCTGTTCGGGCCGATGGTTCGGTGAGCGCCAATACCTTGACCAGTTACGGTGCAGCGTCGGTCACGGGCGGGACCGATGTGGCGGTAGCAAAGCTGACCGCCGCGCAGGACACGGCGCTGACGGGCCGCAATGTCATCGTTGGTGATACGGTCGTCGGCGGCAAGCTGGCGGTCAATGCCAGTGGCAGTATCGTGACGGGACAGACCGGCTCTGTCGTCGGAGATATCACATTGACGAGTGGGACTGGCATTGCCAATACAGGAAGCTGGACGGCGGGTGGGCAGTTGTCTTTGAGCGGCGCGACAGTAGGAAATGCGCTGGGTGCCAATCTCTCTGGACTGTCGGGCACTACCATCGTTGCAAACGATTTGCGCAACTATGGGACCTTGTATGGGGCGACCGTCGACGCGCGCTTATCGGGGGCGCTTGATAATTCCTTTGGCAGTCTGCTTGCGAAAACTGGCATGACCCTGCAGATGGGACGCCTCTACGGCAATATTGGTGGAACCATCTATGTGGGCGATCCTAACGCGGCGGCCAATGCCACCCCGGCCGGCAGTCTGGCGCTATCGGTCAGCGGCGCTGCCAGCAGCTTCAACAATGCAGGTGGAGTGATCGCAGCTAGCGACAGCTTGACCATTAACGCGGCCAATGCGGCGATGGATCTCTCGTCGCTTGCAGGACAACTCAATGCTGCACGCAACTTAACCATCAATGCCAGTACGATTGCCAACAGTGGATCTTGGCTGGCCAATGCCAGCAATGTATCGCTGTTCGGTAGCAACGGTTTCAACAATGCTGGCGTGTTGCAGGCATCCGGCAATCTGATCTTGTCGTCTTCGGGTGCCAGCCTGAACAATGCAGGGGCTATCGTTGCTGGCCAGGATCTGACGATCAATGCCCCGGTTAGCAACGCTGCGGGAGCCATGATTCACGCAGAAAGAAATGCCACGATCAATGGCGGAGCGATCAATGCCGGTACGATTGAGGCGCTTAACGACTTGACCCTGCAGGGCGGTAACGTTGATAACAGCAATGGGACGGTCAAGGCTAATCGGAATTTCACTGCGACCGGGATCGGCACGCTCACGAACGTTGCTGGAACAATTGCGGCGCAGGGCGATGTCTCGATTCAGGCGAGCACGATCAATAATGATCGGGCTGCTCCCGTAACAACCGTCTTTACTTTGCAGCAAGGAGTCGTCAACGTTGACCTGACCGGCACTGCGTACCTCGGTCTATACACGGCGGATTGGGCCAATGGGGATGGAGATGCTGGACTCATATATCACCAATACAAGAATATAGAGGTTTATATCTCCACGTTGTTTGGATCGTCGACTACCGTTGATCCGGTCACAGGAACATTCACCAATCCCACAAGCTGCATGGATTCAGCTTGTTTGAACACTGGCACAAGAACCTACGCCTTACCGACAGTTGACAGGGTGATGCTGCGCCAGGTTGAGGGCACTTCTGGTCAGATTTTAGCGGGGAATGACGTCGCAATATCGGCAGGAACATTGTCGAACCGTGGCAGCACCATCTCCGCAGGCCGCAACTTGGTCGCCAATTTGTCAGTGCTCAGCAATGGCTCATCTGATACGGTTATAACGTACAGGGCTGGTGATACAGTTAATCAGGCATCACTGGAGGCATTCGCGCAGGCAATTCGGCTTGACGTGGAAAACGTAGAAAAGTTTGCGGACATAGCGCAAACGCCTATTGTCTTCCCCCACTACCTTATCGGTTCTCACTTTTACAACGCATCATCTCTTGTCGCTCCCAGCAATGTCGTTGAGACTTCTGTCCTCGGCACACGTGGCACCTTGCGTGCTGGAGCGAATGTCAGTCTGAATGGATCTGGCAATCTAGTGAATGCCGGCGACCTTGTCGCAGGCAATAACATTACGATCACGTTGCCAGGCAGTTTTGTCAACCAGGGGACTTATCAGTCCTCCTTTACGACTCGCCCAGGATGTCTTCCGAGCGCCACCTGCCGTGAAGACAACGCCCACGTCGACACTTTCGCTTATCAACAGAACTCGAACAACGTAGTTGCGGGCGGTACACTGACCGTGAAAGCGGCATCGATTGCCAACGAGTTTGGCACCTTGTCCGCGCGCGGGAACGTCAACCTGACAGCAGGCAGCATTGATAACCTGGCTGGCACGATCTTGTCCACGGCAGGAGACGTGAATCTCGCCGCATCGACAATCACCAACCGCGTGGTAGCCCCGGTAACGACGCACATGAGCTTTGGTAACGAAAATCCGTCTTTCGCTCAGGGATGCAATGGCGGCGGGACGTACAAGGGAAGCGAATGTAATGTCGACAGACAGAATCAGGCGAGTGCGGCAGCGATCATCAGTGGTGCTCGTAACGTTTCCATTGATGGGGATTATCTAGTCAACACAGGCGGGCTGATTACTGCCGGTGCGGATGCCAACATCAATATCAGCAACTCCATCACCAATACGGCGGTTGCCCTCAATACCTACTGGCAGGGACATTGGGTCGAGGAGACCTGTTGGTTCTGTAGTGACAAAGTCCACGAAACACATGGTGTCATCGCTGATGGTGTGCAAGCGGCGGGGATCCAGGCCGGCAATGCACTGACTGTGATTGCCGGAGGAAATGTTCTTAATACGGGCAATCTCTTCGGATCGGACGTTTCCCTCACCGGGGCCACGCTGACAAATGGAATCACCGATTCCAATCAGCCTACCGCCGCCTCCACACTGGCACCGCAGCTGGTCGCCATCGGCCCCAGTGGCACACCAGTAGACGGCAGTGGTGTTCCATCAACGAAGAGCCCAATCTATGCCGTCAACATGGCCAGCGGGGGCCTACTGGGGTCTCTCGGACCGGACCTTCTGGTGAGCAATCTGCCGGCATCTCTGCGTCCCGATACCAATCTTTTCTATTACGATGCGTCGACCGAAAGCAACCTGATTCGGCAAGAGGCGCTCAAGGACACCGGGTCTGGTACGTTCGTCAAAGGTGTTTCATGGAGCACGACAAACAGTCTCAGCATTGACGATCAGCAAAAGGCCGTTCTCTACAACAATGCCATCCAATATGCGGTGGACCACAACCTGCAGCTAGGAAAGCCGCTGACCCAGGCGCAAATTGGCGCGCTGGACAAGCCGATGCTGTGGTACACCGAACAGAGTGTGCCTGACCCAGCTTGTTCATTCAAAAGCACCACTTGCGGCAGCATAAATGCACTGATGCCGCAGGTCTATTTGCCTGCCGGCTACGCCAGTAACACGACGGGTGGCGTGATCAGTGGCAATGACGTGAAACTGACGTTCAGCCAGAGCATTACCAATACCGGCATCATCGAAGCCACCAACCTTGCCGTGAAGACGGCCAGCCTGACCAATGAGCAGCGTAGCGTCGACATTGGTGTTTCGGATTACAAGGTAGAGGGTGGCTGGGTCGAATACAGCGGTACGCAATTGCAGCCCGGTGGCTTTATGTCGGCGGTCAACCTGAACGTCCAGGCTGACCGGATCACTGCAATTGGTGATGCGTTCCGGGTCGTCAATGCAGACGGCACCCGTGACATGGCAGGAACCAACGCTCTACTAAATTCGCTGAGACAGCAGCTCGGGGGAGATTTCACCGAGACTGCTGCGCACGACAATATCCGTACTGATTTCATCAAAGACACAAGTGGACCGGGCGCGTTTGGTCAGGTTATCGCGATTGCCGTTGCGGTAGCACTTTCCGTGATGACCGGTGGGGCGGCAGGTTTAGCCGTAATGGAGACCATCACCGGTAGCGCAGTTGCCGCAGGTTCGGCCGCAGCGATTGTTGCTGCCGGTATCAATGCAGCCATCATCGGCACGCTTTCTAGTATCGCAACCCAGGTTATCACCACGGGCCGGCTGGATTTGGGTACTGCTCTCAAATCAGGCGCTGTGTCTGGTGTGGTTGCTGGACTGACTGCAGGTGTTCTTGGGAATGCTCCCGGGACGCCGTCAGACTCTGGACTTGCTGAGGGCGCATCAAACAGCGCAAGCACTGTTACGCCAAACAGCGGTTCAGCAAGCCAGCTGAGCCAAGGTGCCTGGAAAGACTTCATGACCAATCCAGGCACCTACACCGCTAACACGGCTATTCGTAGCGGCATAAGCGCTGCGATCAATTCTGCAGTTTATGGGGGAAGCTTCGGTACCGCATTCTTGAATGGTGTCGTGGCTGACGCAGCCGCCATTGGCGCGAATGGGATTGGCGGTAACTCTAGCGCTTACTCGATACAGAACGTGCTCGGTCATGCGCTTTTGGGCTGTGCTGCTGCTGCATTACGTGATACTGAATGCGCCGGGGGCGCAATCGGCGGTGCTGCAAGTGCGTTGGTAGCTCCTTTGATTCGTGATGGTCTCTATGCAGGTAGCGAGACCGTCAAGACGATCGTAAATGGTAATGAGAAAACCACGGTCACGTCATACAACAATCAGGATTACAACGCAGCGATAACTGCGTTGTCGTTGATGACGGGAGGTAGTCTCGCGGCCTTGCTAGGTCGTGATGCGGTTAGTGCAGCGACTGCGGCACAGAACGAGGCGAAAAACAATGCAACGTCACCGAAGGTAGTAACCGCATATGCCCTACCACCGGTACCGAGTCCTATAACAGCATATTCCATGATGACATCGGCCCTTGCAGCGTTGATGCAGATGCCGCCACCGGGAATGAGCTCATCTATACCTGGAAAACCTAACCAATACGGTCTTGACGACGAGTATGCGTTGGAGGGGATACCTAATCAGACTGGCCAATTTAGAAATTGGGGAACGATTCTTCCGGCCAGCGGGGATGATATCTCTAGCTCTATCAAGAGCCTGCCAAATCAGGCCGGACAGTGGTGGGATAATGTGAAGATTAATCCGACACTGTGCGCTATTTCGTTATTTTTGTGCTCGGCTAAAGTAATCGCTTCCGTTAGCGGAGAAAATAGATCGGGAGATGGTGCAGCTACAGCGCCCCGTGTTAGTAACGGGGTGACACTTAATCCGAACTTGCCTGATCCTTTAGCTGGTCTGGGTTACACTCCCAATACGCTGAATTCCTCTAATCCGAATATTGCCAACTCGCATCTAAACGCATACGTGGGCGAGTTGAATTTGGCAAATGACATTGCCGCACTACCTAATCAAACGGTAGTTCAGTACGGTGGCGCTGTGGGCACGCACGGCGCAGATGTGGTGTCTGTGAACTCTGTAACCGGTGAAGTGACGCTGTGGGATAACAAGTTCCGTAGCAACCCGCAAAAGGTACCCTCATCGCCTACGTTTTCGCAGGGGTCAAATGCATTGAATGGAGCATTAACTGATGCAAAAGTTGCGATTCAAAGCTCAAACTTGCCGCCAGCAGTAAAACAACAGGCAATCCAAAATCTGGATGCTGGAAATTTTACTGCTAATACGACAGGTTCAGGCGCTGCAAAAAACTCGACAACAGTGAAATTTTGTAATGGCTTACCGTGTTAAGGGATGGATAATGTTTGACCCTATAAAGACTCGAGTTAGTGGTTTTGAAGACGAAATGCTAAGGTGGTTTATCGACAGGCAACATGACTCAAAAATGCCAATGGGGAATGTTGCGTCAAGCCAGCTTAGTACGGCGATTCAGGCTTGGCTCGTTGGTTTAGACAAAGAAATAGCGCCGGTGATACCACGTGCTCTGCAATGGCTAGATAAAGCCATTGCAGAAGATGAGAAATTTGGTCCTGACCCCAACGCCCACCGCACGACTCTGCACTGGGCCAGGGCGATTGGTGGCTGGCTGGACGATGGCTGGAATCATGAGGGAGAGTGGGATTTAGCTCGTGTCTTTGAAGAGGCCCGTTGGCGCTATGAACAGCGTCCTTGGTCAACGCATGAAATTGTCAAATCTGGCCTGGATGATTACATGGCCTTCGCCTATCAAGGTGGTGAACATGATGAGGGCTTTGAGGCCGGGATAGAAATGTACGAACGTTGGACAGGTAAAACCGAAGTGTCGCTATCCAAAGTCTTAAAGCCGCGTGACTATGGCTACGCGTTGTGTCTGCATCGGGCGGCCCGCCAGTCATTCGATGAAAAGGACTTGTTCAAAGCGGGCTGTAAAATGTTGCAAGCTAACTTGCAAGAAGCTTGGTTAGGTGGGGGGCAGTTCATACGCGCCGCGACATGGCTCAAAATCGTCTACTGGCACAACGACGAAACCTTGACACCGTTGCAAACCATTTTGAAGGCATACGACAACATGCCCAAAGTGCCGCGCCCGGATTTTGTGCGCGCGATTTAGTGTCTTTCTCTTAGTCGCCCTTGTCGCCAGTCCCATAGTCTGGCGCATGCGGCCTTGCTTTTTTCTACCGGTCCATCGCGGCCAAGCCGAACAACCGCCGATCCTCATTCCAGGTCACCGCCGGTCCGTCCTAAAAATTAGGGCTCACCGTTGAGCTCACCTGTCGTTGCCTCGCGCTGCGCGTAGCCAGGCAGATACGCCGCAATGTCTCAATTTGTGACCCACCTTCCATTGCCTGCTGAACGCAGCCACCCGGTCATACGCCCCCTCGTATCCTAGTTCGCTCAAGTCCAGGTGACCTCACCCGCCAGCTCACCAACCTAATCCACATCGGCCACATCGCCGAGATTCGCTCGGACTGAGTAGCCATACAGATTTTTATTAAGGACACGAGCGGCCTAGTGCTTGATAACATGCTTGGCAACCCGTTTGCCGGGATATTTGGTGGTCTGGCCTATTCCTTTGGAGGATCTCCCCAAGATGCCTTTTATGCTTCTCAACTTGGAACTTCAGTAGAAGGGGTACTGGCAGGCGCAGCAGCAGCTGTTTGGGCTTATAGGAATTTCAGGGCGAATAATGAACTGGTCTCAGTAAATTCCGGGGGAAGAAATGGCGAGGTACTCGTTCCTGGTTCTGATACCAAACCTCCGATAAACAGCGGGGGGCTGTTGAGCTCTTTACCGACGCTACGGGTACGAAAGTTCCTGGCGCAGTTGCGGTCGGACCGACTACCCAACCGCCGTTACTCCTGACGCAACTAATATGCCCATTATCCCGAGTGGAAGTCAGGCAAAAGTGGTTGCTAACAATCCTTATATTCCGAAAGCCGCGGGGCAAATTTTTCTATGATGGACTATCTGCCTGAAGCAAGCCGTATAACTCAGTCCGGGGGAGAAATTATTATCAATGGTACTGCAGCGAATAAATACTTAACTATCATACCAACAGATACCCAACTCGATGCGTTGGGCTTGAAGATCGAATATCAAGGCGCTTTGTTACCGCAATTTCAGGAACTGAAATCCTTCCGGCGGGATGGTTCGCCGCTGACAGATCCGATGCAATCCGTTGTGTTCGTGAAGAAATAAGGCTAAAAATGAAAATTGTCCAAGATTGTTGGGATCAAATAGATACTTATAACTGCCAGTACGGCGCGCATATTTTTGACGGCGCTACTGCAAAAATTTACGTTAATAACTGGTTGTCCCCGAGCAAAGATCTGTTTGATTTGTTTTACCGAAAAAATGATGAGGGTTTTGCGGGGCATTGTGTTCTGGTTTTCGAAGGCGTAAAGGTTTTTGATTTTTCTGTCACGATCGTTGATACAGATGAAGTGGGGAACAATGTGCTTCAGAAACCAATTAGTTGCCATTACGACGGACCAGTAACAAGGGGCGTATCGACGTACGTTCTGGAAGGAAGTTTGCATGGTTTTCGCTCCTCGGTAGCAATCACCATTGAAGCGCAACGGTTTACGCTTCATATTCTTGGCGAAAATGAGCCAGCGGAGCAGTCTTGACGAAGACGCGAGGCGCTCATGCCCTGCCTGAAGCAACTGATCCAGATTTAAATTTAGTCTAAGTGGAAAGCCGCAGTGGTGCCATAGGGGTTACCGGCATTGTTGCCTGCGATGTCGGCAGGCGGTATCTCATTACGCTGTACGGCCCATCGGTATCGTACTGGCGACACCATCGCACGATGACGACCTGAGCTTCTCGGCGGGTATAGAAGATTTCTCTGTTGAGTAGTGCGTCGCGGAATTTCCCGTTGCAGGACTCGCGGTATCCGTACTCTCAAAGCCTCCTGGCTCGATATACAGCGTCTTTGAAACGATCAATACAAGACGGCTGGCTCTCCTATTTCTTTTTGACGATCTTGTTCCCCATGACGACGCCTTTAATGGTGCCAAATACATCTCCGTGAATTTGGTGACCAACGTTACCTTTAATGTTCATGGCTGGCGCCCGCGCTCCCGGCGACGACTCAGAGCCGGAGGTCAATCCAAAAATCATTCCAAGCACGCCAGCTTTGCCTCGAATATCCAAGCTGCGAAATCCTTCAAGTAAATCGCTCTCATCTTTGGTTAGCGGAGCATTGCTCGACTCTCCCGTTAAGAGAAATAACACATCAATTCCCGCCACTGCCATAGCAGTGAGATAAGCCGAGTCGGGCTTTCGCGATCCGTTCTCATAGTTCATTTGCGTATCACGCGTAACGCCACCCAAGGCAGCAAACTTCTCTTGGCTCAGACCTAACCGCTTACGCTCCAACTTTAGACGCTCATTAAATTCCATCATTTGACCGCAATATATTGTTTGACTTGCGGTCAAATGACCGCTATATTCACGTCATTGCTAAGCGACGTGTACAACCATTATCCCATATGCCCACTCTCTCCACGCCCGTATCCCGCCCACATACCGATACTTCGGTGGCCGTGACCTTCCGCCTTGAAGTTGATGAAGAACAACGACTAGCTGAGTTGGCCCGCCAGGATCTGCGCACGCGCTCGTCCTTTGTGCGCCTGCTGATCTTGCGCGGTATGGCCGCCTACGACAATGACGTCAAGGCCCAACGGGCTTGAGCATCGGAGGCTACCATGTACGACGATCCCCGCAAAATCCGTCACCGCCGCATCGTGGTGCGCGTCAACGACGACAACTACGACATCATGAAAGCCTTGGCGCAGTACCAGGGTGAGAACCTGGCCACGCTGGCGCATGATCTGCTGATGCATCAGGCCATCGCCCTGGCGCAATCCTATTCGATGCCGATCTTATCCGAGCAGAACGTGCAAGCCAAGGCGCTCACGAGCCACTTTTCAGTGCCTCGCAATGCCTGATATCGAACTGCCGTTCACCCATCCTGCGTTAGTCGAAGCCCTGGAAGTGATCATGATGCGAGAAGGCTTCGACACGATTGAACAGGCCGCTGAGTTCGCTCTAGCGCAATCTGTTCGAGAAGGCA
>Ga0182006_1000694_pt1 | contig 23309 bp, 22 predicted proteins | sample Sormic07211104_1_FD_123022 | JGI IMG/M metagenome (GOLD analysis project Ga0182006, IMG submission 123022) | Rhizosphere microbial communities from Sorghum bicolor, Mead, Nebraska, USA - 072115-104_1 MetaG | ecosystem: Host-associated > Plants > Roots > Rhizosphere | place: USA: Nebraska...
AGGCTGCGGCGCAGGAATCTCGGGCAATGGCGATATCAACCTGGTCGACGGTGTATTGATCGGCGGTATGAATTGGACAAGCGGTACCACGCTGACCCTCAGCGCCTATCGCAATATCAATTTGGGTTACGCCACCTTGATCGATGCTACCGTCGGCAATGGCAACATTGTCCTGCGTGCCGATAACACCGGAACCGGCACAGGCAGCGTCAATTTCGATGCCAATTCGCTGGGCGTGCAGGGCAATAACGGTTATACGAAGATCTACTACAACCCGGTTGATTATTTCCACCCTACTGACTTCAGTCTCTTTGTCACCATGACTGGATCTGGCCAGTTCAACGCCTACATGGCCATCAACCTCACTGCGGGCATTGTGAGCAAGACCTATGATGGGACCACCACGGCCAGTCTGAGCGGTGCTGTCAACCCCATGAGTACCCCGCCATGGGTGACGATCGATACCTCCGGCGCCATCGCCACGTTCAATGACCGGTTCGCCGGGACAAACAAGGCGGTGACCATCAGTGGTGTCACCCTGAGCGGTCCGGACTCGGGCAAGTACTTCCTCAATGGACTCGACTCCAAGACGGCGACGATCAACAAAGCCAACCTGACCGTCAATGGCGGCCTGACGGCCAACGACAAGACCTACAACGGCACGACCACCGCGACGATCTCGGGCACGGCCTCGGTAGCGGCGTTCGGCAGTGATTCGGTGTCGGTCTCGTTGAGCAGCGCCAACTTCAGCGACAAGAACGCCGGCACCAACAAGGCGGTGACGGCCACGTATGTCCTGACTGGCTCGGATTCCAGCAACTACAACCTGATCCAGCCGACCGGCCTGACGGCCAACATCAACAAGGCCAACGTCACGGTCACGGGCGCAACTGCCAACAGCAAGACCTATGACGGCACCACGACAGCGACGGTATCTGGCGGGACCGTGGCCGCTTTCGGCAGCGATGCGATTTCGCTGTCCTTGAGCAGCGCCAATTTCAGCGACAAGAACGCCGGTAGCAACAAGGGCGTGGGGGCGACGTATGTCCTCACCGGCACGGATGCCAACAACTACAACCTGATCCAGCCGACCGGGCTGACGGCCACGATCAACAAGGCCAACCTGACCGTGGGCGGCATCAGCGCGAGCGACAAGACCTACGACACCACGACCTCGGCCACGCTGAGCGGGACGGCCAGCGTCACCGCGCTGGGCAGCGACGCGGTCTCGGTCACCGGTACTGGCGTGGGGACGTTCAGCAACAAGAACGCGGGCAGCAACAAGGCTGTCACGGTGAGCGGCTACTCGCTCGCGGGTGCCGATGCCGGCAACTACAACCTCATCCAGCCGACCGGCCTGACTGCCACCATCAACAAGGCCAACCTGAACGTCTCCGGCATCACCGCCAACAACAAGACTTACGATGCCACCACGACCGCCGGCCTCGCTGGCACGGCCAGTGTCACGGCACTGGGCAGCGATGTGGTCGCGGTCACAGGCACCGGTGTGGGAACCTTCGCCAACAAGAATGCCGGCAACGGCAAGGCGGTCGCGGTGAGCGGCTACTCCCTCACCGGCACCGATGCATCCAACTACAACATCGTCCAGCCGACCGGCCTGACGGCCACGATCAGCAAGGCCAACCTGGTCGTGGGCGGCGTCAGCGCCAGCAACAAGACCTACGATGCCACCACCACTGCCACGCTGACCGGAACAGCCAGCGTGTCGGCGCTGGGCAGCGATGTGGTCTCGGTGACAGGCGGGGTGGGCGCGTTCGGCGACAAGAACGCAGGCAGCAACAAGGCCGTCACGGTCACCGGCTACACCCTCAGCGGTGCCGACGCTGGCAACTACAACCTCATCCAGCCCACCGGCCTGACCGCCACGATCAACAAGGCCGATCTCAACGTGAACGGCATCAGCGCCAGCAGCAAGACCTATGACGCCTCCACCCACGCGACCTTGAGCGGCACGGCCAGCGTGGCTGCCCTGGGCAGCGACGTGGTCTCGGTCACCGGTACCGGCACAGGGACCTTCGCGGACAAGAATGCCGGCATCAACAAGGCCGTGAGCGTGTCGGGATACACGCTCACGGGCAGCGATGCCGGCAACTACAACGTCATCCAGCCCACCGGCCTGACCGCCACGATCAACAAGGCCAATCTCAGCGTGAGTGGCGTGGGTGCCAGCGACAAGACTTATGACGCCACGACCACTGCGACCCTGATCGGTACGGCCAGTGTCGCGGCGCTTGGCAGCGACGTGGTCTCGCTCGCAGGCACCGCCGTGGGCACGTTCGCGGACAAGAACGCCGGCACCGGCAAGACCGTGAACGTGACCGGTTTCACGCTCACTGGCAGCGACGCGGGCAATTACAATATCGTGCAGCCGGCCGGCGTGACGGCCACGATCAACAAGGCCAGCCTGACGCCGACCGGTGGCGTGACCGTCAACAGCAAGGTGTATGACGGCACCACGGTTGCCACGGTATCCGGTACGGCCAGCGTGACTGCCCTGGGCGCAGATGTCGTCTCCCTGATCGCGTCAGGGCGCTTCAACGACAAGAATGTCGGCAGCGACAAGGCGGTGACGGTGACTTATGCGCTGGGCGGGGCCGATGGTGGCAACTACGATGTGGTGCAGCCTGCGGGCCAGACGGCAAACATCACACCGGCCCCGCTGGTGGTCAGCGGCATCACGGCCGACAACAAGATCTTTGATGGAAGCACCGGGGCCAGCGTCAATGCGGCCAACGCGCTGCTGAGCGGAAAAGTGAGTGGCGACGTGGTGACGGTGACGGCTACCGGGGCCTTCACTGATCCCGCTGTCGGCAACGGCAAGCTGGTCAACCTGTTCAGCAGGTATGGCGGTGCCGACGCCGGCAACTACACCATCACCGGTCAGACCTCAACGCTGGCCAACATCACTGCGGCAGCGACAGCGACAGCGGCATCGCCGGCAGCATCGTCGCCATCCGTGAATCCGCCGCAGCAGGTGCGCGATACGGTCACGCAGGTGCAATCCTCGGTCCTCTCTCCCCAGTCGGCTACCCGGCCGCAATCGCTGGCGCTTTCGCCGACGCTGACCGTGAGCGCCGAAGCGCGTGATGATGCGAGAAACGACGAGGCAAGCCGGACCGCCAACGTCGATCTTGGCCGGACGAACCTCGGCGCAATCGGCCCGGTACTGCAAATCCGCAATGGCGGTACGCAACTGCCGGACGACGTTTCCAGAACAGCAGAATAAGCATGTTGATGAAATACGTATCCCGCTCCTCCCTGATCCTCATGCCCGTCTCGGCGGCGCTCCTGCTGGTCTCTCATGCTGCGTGGGCCGCCGGCCCGGGTGTACCTGCCGACGCCGGGTCGCTGCTGCAGGAATTGCAGCCGTCCCCGAGCACGGCACCGTTGCCCAATCAACCGGACCTGCGGATCGAATCGAAGGACAGTGCCGCGCTGCCTTCCTCCGCGCCCTTCCTGGTCAGGGAAATTCGCATCGTCGGCAACACGGCTTTCGATACCGCGACGCTGCATGCCCTGGTCGCAGATCAGCAAGGAAAGACGCTGACGCTGCCCGACCTCGGTGCCTTGGCCGCACGCATCAGCAGCTATTACCAGCAGCGCGGGTTTCCCTTGGCACGGGCGGTTATCCCTGCGCAAACCATTGCGGAGGGCGTGGTCGTGATCCAGGTGGTCGAAGCCCGCTATGGACGCGTCCATTTTTCCAACGGCAGCCGGGTCAATACCGGGTTGCTGGAATCGATCCTGTCACCCCTGCAGAAGGGGCAGCCGGTTTCCGAGACGGAGCTGGACCGTGCCCTGCTGCTGCTGTCCGATGTGCCCGGTGTGGGTGTGAATGCGTTACTCAAGCCGGGCGAAGCAGTCGGCACTTCCGATCTGGATATCGATACCACGCACAAGGAGGCCAGTGCGGGCAGCCTCTCGCTCGACAACTATGGCAACCGATATATCGGGCGGGTCCGTGTCAGCGGTACTGCCAGTCTGTTCAACCCGCTTCGTCACGGCGATGTCCTCTCGGCCAGCCTGATCAGCACGGGCGAACGCATGGCCTATGGGCGGGTCAGTTACGACACGTTGCTCAACGGCGCGGGAACGCACGTCGGGGCTGCGTACTCGCAGGTGCATTACAAGCTGGGCGACAACGTCAGTGCACTGGATGCGCACGGCAATGCCATGGTGGCCAGCCTGTGGCTCAAGCATCCCGTGGTGCGGGGCAAGGACTACAACGTGTATGCCCAGATTCAATACGATGCCAAGACACTGGAAGACCGCATAGGAGCTACCGGTCTGCGTACCGATCGCCATCTCGACAACTGGCTGTTGAGCCTGTCGGGCAATCTGCGTGACAGTTTCCTGGGCAGCGCCGTGAGCGCGTGGGGCGTGGGCTGGACTGCCGGACGTGTAGGCTTCGACGACGCTGCAGCAGCGTCATCGGATGCCGCCAGCGCGCAGACACGCGGGGGCTACTCCAAATGGAACGCCAACTTCACCCGGCTGCAGATGCTGGACAGGAACCATTCCCTCTTCATCAACGTGGCCGCGCAATGGGCCGATACCAACTTGGACTCGGCCGAAAAGATGAGCATCGGCGGTCCCTACAGCGTGCGCGCCTATGATGTGGGTGCCATCTCCGGCGATACCGCTTATCTCGCCAGTATCGAACTCCGGCGTGACATGGGGCGCGTGGCCGATGGCAACCTGCAGGCCCTGGCCTTCATCGACAGCGCGCGCGTGAACATCAATCGCCGTCCCTGGACCACCGGTGACAACAGCGTCAGCTTGTCTGGCGTTGGCGTGGGCCTGCGCTGGAGCAGCGATTCGCTGTGGGAAGTGAGTGCCGTCCTGGCGACCAAGGTCGGGTCGTCCAGCTCGCCGCTGCTGGGAGCATCGTCCTCTGCCCGGGGATGGTTGATTGTTGGCAAGGGGTTCTGACTTTTCTGCATGCTGATTAGGGCCTGTTCACATTTAATCGCACTCGCAGATTAAATGTGAACAGGCCCTGGCTCGCTGTCAGTCATCAGCGGGTTTTGATCCGGAGGATGTCGGGACGGATTCGTCGGGCCATCATGTCTGCAATTGGCCGAGGCAGATAACTGCGGGATAGCAACGTTATAAAATGCATTCGGCCAGACGCTGGTGCAAATTGAAAAAAAGGAGTTGCTGTCATGACGTGGTTGTTTGCGGACCCTCCAAACGTGGCCGTCATTACACTGCGATGTATCGTCGAAGGCTCATGTCCTGTTGCTTACGTCTCGCACGATGCAGATGACGGTACTTGGCAATTCCTCCCGAATGTCGACGGCGGTCTGTCTGCTGATAATGCTATGCTGGTGAGCCTTGAAAGTATCGTCGCAATCGATGCGTCCGTTCAGGAGCTGGCTTCGTTGCCGTCAGGCTGGTACGCTTGGCGTTCTGGAAAAGGCGTACCGTGGACCAGAGAGAAACAGGACTGAAAGTCTGCGCTTGGCCAGAGACAGACATCCCTGAACCCTATGACGCTAATCATGAATAGAAAAAAAAAGAAGTTCGCACTGACGGCTGATCAAATCAAGCCTCTCGCAACTGGGAGAGGGGGATGCATTGCTACAGACAGGATCACTGTCGAAGGCAAGCCAGTGGGATATATGGTCCGTGAGGAGACCTCACGCCCGGGCGATAGCGGGTGGTGTTTCATGGCGGGTGACGAGACCCAGGAATATATGGATGACAGCACCAACCACGAAATTTATGACGTGAACACCATCGCCAACTATTCTCCGGATATTGTGGCGTTTCTTGATTCGCCCCCACGTACAGCGTTCGCACGTATTTCTTCTGGAAAGCTGATTCAGGTTCCCTATGAAGAGCCGTTGGAATGACGTGCGTAACAGTGAAGGATATTATTCGGCCAAAAGCGGACGGCGAAAATACAAGGAAAGAACGTGAGGTGGCTTCTCAAATTGCATCATGCTTCAGTGGCTGTATATTCTGCTTGCCCCAACCAATAGCCAGCTAAAATTTTATCCATTGATGACTCAACGATCCGTTCGCGATCTCGCGACTTTTCTCATGGTGTGTGGGCTTTCCACTTCCCATGCCGAGGGATTTGATTGGACCTTGCTCAAGGGAAGTTAGTCATTTTCAATGAAGACAAAAATCGGACTGGTCCTTGCGGGCATCGTTATCGCGATTCAATGGCTGATAGTAGTTAGCTTCATGGACCATTCCTATTCCTCGTGGTTGAAGGAGGGGAATCGGGTTGTCACGGCCAGTATCCGCGGCACCATCTTCTTCACCATTTGTTCGGGGCTCGCCATCCTGTTCTTGGCAAAGATGAATGACAGATTCCATCAAGCCCGATCCGCTCTTCGTTATCTCAGCCAGATCCTCATGTTGATGGGATTGGCAGGCGTGTTGGTATTTTGGGGAATGATCTTTTCTGCCATCGTTCTGCTTGTGAATCGCTGAAGGTGTTTGGTGACGGCCAGGAATTGGCGGTTGCAGATTCACCCGATGTCGATGTCTGTGTCGTGACAATGATGCGTTTCAGGCGACTGCAAGCTCGGGTGTGGCTGCAATCTACCAGAAGCAGGCTTTTCCGTTTTGCCGAACGAACCCTCTCGCGCCGATGATATGTCCGTGCCAGCAAACGCCGACAGGCTTGCTACATTGTCCCGTTTGGTCTCCCGAGGTGAAAATGCTGGCCGACATGTCAATCCTCTCATACGTTCTCTTTTCCAGTTCAACTGCATATGAAAACTCGCCGTCTCGTCTTTTTCTCTCTGTCATTGGTGTGCTCATTGGCGATGGGCCAGGAGGCCTGTGAGAAATTAAGTGCCACCCCAAGAACCGTAAGGCAAATGGCTGATGCGCAATTACTTGTATCGAAGAAGGCTGTTGTCGTACAGGACTCGGATTCTGAACCCAATAAATGCTTTCCCCGTGCAAAGTCTTTGATGGTGATGGGAGCACCGCTCTGCCAGATGGAATTTTCGAATGTTCAGGTTCCCGTTTTGGCCGCTGTCTTTGCTTCGACGGAAGACAGTAGCAATGCGGAATCCGCGTTCTATATCATGCGCGGGAAAAAAGAGGATGTTGCCGCAGCATCGGCCTACTTCGACAAGAACTATAGCGACGCAACAGCCGAGTATCTGAAAGACATCAAAAAGGGAAGGGTTTACGGATCTCTGCGTGCCTGGAAAAACGGCGCGCAGTATATCGTTCTGGAACAAGATGAACCTGGTTATCGTTCCGAGGATATGTCATTGAGCCTGAGCGTAGGCAGCAAGCAAGGAATGATCATCAGCAATACAGATCTCAATACTTGCCGTTGAGTGCCGGCTTTTTTCTTGCTGCTTCCATGCTTGCGTTTCAACGTCCAGATGTCGTCCGCAAGTTTTCAGCAGCGTGCTTTCCTGGCCGCGGTTTTAGCTAATGATGAACGGCAGATAACGGAGCTATCCCGATCACATGCTCGTTTAGGGTTTCGCATGATTTTCTGAGAAGCATAGGCGGTTTCCATATCGGCGATCCTCATTGTTGTTGGGGCCATGATGTCCGCTATCGTTCAGAAGTGGCCCTTGTACGCAAACTGTCCCACGAATTCCGGCTATGTGTTGTGGATGGAAATACTCATGGTTTGGCGTTCGGAACAAGCGAGCGTTCCTGGACCCGCGAGAATCTGAAATGTACGAACTTTACGATGAATATCTTGGTCGCGACTTCTCGTCTGACTATTGGTCAGATGAGGGAATATCGCAGGCGGGATTGATGTTGAGCAGATTTACCGATAGCGATTGGAGTGCTCTTGCTACCTCGTGCCTTGGCAAGCCCGAAAAGTGGGGTATTCGATGCGCAGAGACTCTCGGCGATATCCAGAGTTACAACGCGATTTTAGTTTTGCTCCAACTACTCAAATCGGTAAATTCTGATGTCCGCGTCGCAGTACTTGATTCGATCCGATCTCATTTGAGTAGCACGGCATATATTTCACCGCATGTTCAAGAAATAACTGATGCCGTGGCACAGATAAGGGCATCAAAAGGCGTCGATCACATTGCTAACTTGATACTTACGTCGCTCGAGAAACAGATGGTCAGGTTGCAGATGGGGTGATCGCATCTCTTTGTATATGATTTCAAGATGTGGGAAGGAAAAGTAATTGTTGATGGCCTTATCGAGGAAATTTTCTGTTAAACAATATCCGCTTTTGGTCAGAAGCAGACGCTCTGGAGAAACGACTCCAACAGGAGGGGAGCTTGGGGAATTACATCAAAGTGAAGTGGCATCACAGCTCCGAATCGGAGCCAGTGGAACTGTATAGCGAGCTTGATGAGAACCGATACGAGGTTCGCAAGATCGAGATGTATCGCAGCGGTCACCTCGATTTTGCTGATGGTAGCAGGACTTCCGGAAATACCCGTCTTGGGGTACTGCCGGTTCCTCCAATTCACGAAATCAATGACGATACCCAGTTTGAGGCGTCGCTTATCTCAAAAGAGACTTTCGAAGCTTTATGGAAGAATCTCTAACTCTTATGATCGCCACTCAATGGTCTGAAATCGGCCAAAAGCGGAATCTCCTATAACGAAAAATGCATCGCCACGTCATGAACGAATACGAAAAAAACAATCGTGCAAGACTCATTCAGCTGTTGTCGAAGATTCCATCTCAAGCTTGTCCCCCTGGTTGGCAAAAGACGGGAACATTCGCTGTTGGAGGTCTAACCGAAGTTGGGTTCTCACAACGATCAGAATTGCTTTTGGTTGTGTCCAGCGCTGGCAGAGGAGTGATTGATTGCACGCGTGGGGAAAAAATCGCGCGCGACGATGAGATCAATGGCGATTGGTATTCTGCATCGTCCTTGACTTGTGAAGGGATTGGCCCGCTGAAGGATGAACGAATACAGCTGGCTGGCTTGGTTGGTGGTGGTTTGCCTCTTGCCAACAAGCGTGGGGAATCGCTGGAAAGCGCCGCTCCCAACTGGCCGGAGTCTGATCTGTTCTTCTGTGGCCCCTATAAATCACCTTTCGTAGAAGGTCATCAAACAGACTGTCTGCATATCGCATCTGGTTACTTTCAAACGTTTGGATTTTCCTATAGCGGGAACTCATTCATCTTTGCGACGAGTAGTGATGTCACAGTTTTTAGTAAGCTACCGGAATGACTGCAATCCGCCAGGAGCGGATGGAAGCTGGCCTAGCCCCACGTAATGTGAGAATGAAGTTGAGAGAAGAGATTCAGAACCTTGTCGAGTTAGGGCGGCTTCCAAGCGAGGAGGATGCTAGCGATGAGATATTGAGGAAAATTTGAAGAGGCGTATCGCGCAATCGAGCGCCCTATCCGTGATGAAGAGGCTGAAGCGCTCCTCGCGCTTTTTGGTGATGACAATTGCTACGGCCTGGCTTTTTTGATCATGCATTTAATAGAAACTGCGCCAGGTTGGCCAATAAGGCGGTGTTTGGATAACGCACATAATCCATGGATTCTCGAACTAAAAGCACGAGCGTCACGAGGTGGGCGTCTCTGATGAGTCCAGGGCTTTGTTGTCGAATCTATAGTGTCCACATCCGGCCAGAAGCAGACGACGTTAACTTGGCATGACATATCAGATGTCTACTTTCGGCCGGGTGATCCATATTGTGCTTATGAGTCTTTTACGTCCGAAATGAAAGCGGCAAGATGTCTGGCAACTTCATCCGGGCATTCTTCCATGATGAAATGACCACAATCCTCGAGGACATGGCCTCGAACATTCCTCGCGATGCCCTTCATTGTGTTGAACAGGCCGGATGCGACCCCGGACTGACCACCTATGGTCATAACCGGCATCTCCAGCATTTGGCTCGCCCTGGCCTTGTTTGCATCCAGTGCATCGCGAGAGAAGGATTCCCGGTAATAGGCGAAAGCTGTTCGCGTACCGCCCGGCTGAGTATAGGTGCGCACATACTCGTCAACTACCTCGGGGGTAAATACCCATGGACGGGCGGCTTTCGGAGAGAACAGCCAGATAAGATATTCGCGCTCATGCCCACGTACCAGTATCTCGGGTAGATCGGGAATGCGGTTGAAGGCGAAATGCCAGGTTCGCTTGTTGACTTCGTCAGAGGGAATCTCCCCGGTGGCTAGCGGTGAAATCCCCGGTAACGCTGCATCAAGCAACGTCAGGCTCTTTACGTCGGCAGGCCAGTCCGCCGCATAGGCATACGCAATCCAGGCACCAACGTCGTGACCAGCGACATCCAGTCCTGTCCCCTTAATCAAGCCCAGAAGTTCCGCGAAACGATGTATTTCTGCCGCGACGACTCCGGGGTCAAATCCATGGACGGGATGAGCGGAGTCACCCATGCCCCTAGGATCAATGGCGATCACCCGGCGCCCGGCTCGGACGAGTTTTGGAATCACATCTCGCCACGCGTACCAGCTCTCTGGCCAGCCGGGAATCAGCAGAATCGGGGCGCCCGAGCCAGCCTCCACGTAGTGAAGCCGAACACCGTCGACATCGATCAGGTGATGAAGCAACTCAACTTCATCCTCGTGAAGGCCGTGGATACGATCGGAGTGTTCAGTTGAATTATTTATAGACATAATGGTTCCAAATTAAAGAAAAATAAGACGGTATTGACCGTCCAAAGAAGGGGCATGGCTTATCCCAGCATCTTCATCGCCATATCAATCATTCCTTTATTGAGATGCGTGCGCTGTTCATCGCTCTTTCCGACAACACGCAAGCCTTGCACGAAACACAGCAGAGACTTTGCAGCAGACTTCGCATTCAGATCTGCCGATATCGATTGATCCTTGATTCCGACTGTGATCAACTCAACCAAAATGCGCTCAAGGCGCCGCAGCGCCTGTCGAAACAGTAACGCGATATCTGGGTCCAACACGCTTGCCTCCAGGCCTGTAGCCACGACCAGGCAGCCGAGTCTCCCCGGCTCGCCAGAAGATTGTTCGAGGTAATACGCCAACAGGCGCTCTACGCGTTCGCGCCCGGTCCCGCCGCCGTGCACGATAGCCCCGATACGCTCGTGCCCGCGCGCCGTGTAGCGCTCGAAGGCTGCAATATAGATGGACTTCTTGTCCTTGAATGCCTTGTACAGGCTACCGCGCGTCAGTGCAGTGGCATCGACAAGATCGGCAATCGACGTAGCGCCGAAACCACGTTGCCGGAACAAGGAGACAGCCCTATCCACGACCTCGTCATAGTCGAATTCCCTGGGACGGCCGCGGCTGATTTTTTCCGTTGTTTGAACCATTCCTTGATTTTGGATCAAAACGGTTCCCTATTCAAGTAGTATGACGGGAGGGCGACAGTCTGAAGCCGGCTTGCAGCAACCAGTACGCAACAGAAATTCGTTGCAGCTTGAAAGGCGGAAAGATACTTCCGTCAGCCGCACTGCACGGATCACGCAGACCAATCGCCTGACGGAAAAGCAGCCGATACTGCGAAGAACGCGATGTGGCAGCCACATTTTCATATCACTGGTAACGGGCCAGAATGAAAACAGCCCGTCCAGGCGTTTTGTCGGGGGCGTCCGCTTCCGGCCAGAAGAAGACAAAATAGCCATCGTTGGCAATGAGGCCATAATGGTCGTGGCTAACCAGGAATTAGGGCCATATTTACACGCAGCCATGTCTGCCACCGGCCATTTGCGGACTTCCGCGACGCAAAGAAAAAGGGTTAGTTATGCCGTCAGACACAAAAATTGCTAGTTCATATAAACCGCGTACTAAGGTGCTGGCCATCACAAACGTAGTCGCCGTCTTATGTTATTTAATTGCTGCATCCCTGTCTTGGGTTGAGCCCGAGAGACTCCAACAGCCGCTGCGGCACTCTCGCTAGTGATCCCCGTAGCAATCTGCTCCCAGAACCGACGTTCGAGCTCGCCTCGGAGCACCGGTCCACCCGGCGATGGCATTTCTTCTCGCCCCGTTAATTTCCGGAGCCGTATTGCGTTCTTCCCCATGAAACATTTTCTCGGTTGAAGGTGTTGCGACGACCGGTTGAATCCGCCTTGGTATCCGCGATCCGTGTGATGAATTCCGTAGCGTGTGGCAGGTGCCCGGCGTGCCGGTAGTGCATGCCATGCCGGACGATCTCGTCATCGAGATGCGACCCGATGCTTGCACTGCCGCGGTAGCGTTCACACATGATCCCAAGCTCGATGACCTGGCCCTGATGGACGCTTTGCGTTCGCCGGCCTTCTATGTCGGCGCTATCGGTTCGCGCGACAACAATGCGCGCCGCCGCGAACGGCTGGCTTTATTCGACCTCACTGCGGAAGATGTCGCGCGTTTGCACGGCCCGGCCGGCTTGCATATGGGCAGCAAGACGCCGGCCGAGATTGCCGTCTCGGTGATTGCCGAAATGACTGCTGTGCGTCATGGGATTGTTATTCTGTCTGCAAAAAAAAATAGGGAAGCATCCATCACAATGATGCCGCGTATCTTGATTTTGCCGACGGATCAGGGGCAGTTTCCGTGACGCACCATTGTTTTTTTTTGTTAAGATGCCGGACCACTCCTGACATCGATCCGAGTACCTATGACCTTGACTGTGAACCAAGCCGCCGGAAGTCTGCGCGTCGCCATCCGCGAAGCCACAGCAGGGCTGGTTGATCGCGAACAGCTTGCCGAACTGATGATTCTTGCTGCCGTCGCACAAGAACATCTTCTGGTGGTAGGGCCTCCAGGTACCGCAAAAAGCGCCGTAGTGCGACGTGTGGCGCAAAGTCTGGGCGGACAGTATTTTGAATATTTGCTGGGCCGCTTTACCGAGCCTTCAGAGCTGTTCGGCCCAGTCAACCTCGGCAAGTTGCGCGAAGGCCTGGTCGAAACGGATGTCGCTGGCATGTTGCCGGAGGCGGAGATCGCGTTTCTCGATGAGGTGTTCCTCGGCTCGACCGCTATTCTCAATACCTTGCTGGGCTTGTTGAACGAACGCCAATTCCGTCGCGGCCACACACGCATTGCTTGCCCATTGCGAGTTTGTGTTGGCGCCGCCAACAGCCTGCCGGAAGACGAAGGTCTGGCCGCGTTTGCCGACCGTTTTCTGCTGCACGTGTTTGTCGAACCGGTAGCCGACCATCGTTTGGAAGATCTGCTGGCCGGCGGCTGGGCGGCCGGCCAAAACAAGGTGACGGCCGCCGCTGAATTGTCCAGTCTCGATGTACTTAATCGCGCGGTGTCGAAAGTCGATTTGGACAGCGTGCACATGCCCTTGGCACAGGCGATCCGACTATTGCGTCAGGCCCATATCCCCTTGTCGGACCGGCGCATTGTCAAAGCCCAGCAACTGATCGCAGCGGCGACGGTGCTGGCAGGGCGTGAGACTGCCAGCCGTGCCGACCTGTGGCCGCTGTTGTATGTGATCCCGACGGCCGCTGGCCAACATAGCGCCCGCGAAGTCTTGCGTGAACTGCTTGCCGAAGCCAGTCATCCCTTGCTGCACGCGGTAGTGGAGCAAGTGGCCCAACAACCATTGGCGCGGCTGTCACGTCTGGCGGAAAGCGCCGATCTGCTGCTGGCCGATGGCAGCTCTGGCGATGCGCGTCCCAAGTTCGAAGCCTTGCTACGCGAGATCGATGCCAACTTTGATCCGGAACAAATGCCGCCAGAACTGGGCGAACGCCGCAAGCGTCTGGTTGCCGCCGTGAGTGGCGTCTGATGCAAGTAGTGGCATGGCAAGCGCGCACCAGTGCGCTGACGCCGGCCGGGCTGGTGGCGGCCGGCGCGTTGCTGCCGGCGCTATTGGCGCAGTTGCGACAATGCAGCGACGAGCAACTGCAAGTATTGTCGGTGGTCGCTACACGCGATTTGCTGGTGGTACTGGGCGTCAATCAGGCGCTGCCCTGGATTGACGGGGCGCGCTACTGCGCGCCTTCACCGCAAGCGCCCAACTTGTGGACGCCTACTCATCTTGAACCTTTGTTGCCGGTCGATCTGCTGCAATCGAATTTGATCGAGCGCGCCGGCAGCAGCCCGGTGCTGCTATGGCATGGGCCGGAACAAATATTGTCGCTTGCCGCTGCGCAAACGCTGACGCCGCAGTTGCTGGACTGGCTGGCAGGGCAGTTGGCATGACCCGGCTACCCGCACCACTGGAGCCATGGGCAGCCTGGCTGACGCTGTTTGCGCCAGACTTGATCCCTGCTGTCGGTGAGCTCTTGCTGCGTCTGCAGCCTTTGATCGGCAAGCTCAGCACCGCCACTCCGGTACGCGGCATTGAACCGGCCGGCATCGGCAATATTGTCCGCCGCGGCAATTATGAGCGCCTGCTGATGACCGAGTGGGTCTATGCGGATGCCGAGCCGGACGAGTTCATTCGTCGCGCCGGTAATGGCGAATTATTATTCAACGGTCCGGAGCCGGCGCTGCACCAGCGCTCCTTGCGCAGCGTTGCTTTGTTCGACGCCGGACTGGCACAGCTGGGGGAGCCGCGCTTGGCGCAGATGGCCTTGTTTATCCTGCTGGCGCGCCGTGCAGAACAAGCCGACGCGCAATTCAGTTGGGGCATTCTGCAGCAACCGGGAATCCTGCATGACGATACCGGTCTAGGTGGCATCCGTAAATTGCTGAAGTCGCGTAGCTTGCTGGCGCCGCCGGCCGATGCGCGCGAACAATGGCAAGCAGTGTTCGATGCAGAACAGACCGATTGCTGGTTTGTCGGTGGTGGTGAAGCGCCGCTGCCAATCGTCAACCGTATCCTTATCCGGCGCGCCTTGAGCGGCAACTTTTTGCAGGTCAGCTTGCAGCAGCGGCACGATCGTCGCGCGCTGCAGCTGGAGCTTCCCGACACGCCAACGGCGGTGCGTCTGCTGCGGGCACCGTTCACGCCGGCTGCGCCACTGGGTGTTTTTCATCATCGCGGCAGCCGGCCGTCGCGCGCCCAGGCGCCGCGTTTTTCCAGTGGCGGCAACTGGCTCTGCGTGGCGCAAGTCGGCGGCGGCGCGATCGTCTACAACGTACCGCAATCGGCACAATCCAAACCGGGCAAGCATCGCGTCCAGGCCGCGCCGACCAGTGGCGCTATCCTTGCCGCAGGCGTCTTCAAACCGAATTTGTCTTTCATCACGTCGGTGGACGGCAAGCTGGATTTTCACGGCTTTCCCGGGCCGCTGTTCTCAGGTCAGCGGACCATCTGCGAGCGGCCACCGCAGGATGATTTTCATGCGCCGCCGGGCATGGCGCGCTGGCTGCCGACGTTTTATCTGCTCTCACGCGACCACGCTCATCCGAGCGAAGATGTAGTCGTGCTTGATACCAAAAAACGGCTGGTGTGCTGGCGTGCAGATAAACGCATGAAAAATCAGGCCAATTCTGAGCCGCAATTTCTCCACATCGCCAACGATGTGATCGGTATTCAGCAGGTCAACAACATTTTATTCTTTGCCTCAGCCGACGGCGATGGCATCGATTTATATACCTGGAGCAGTCAACATGTCGTACCGCTTAAGCAAGGGCGACTTGAGCAAGCCGGAAGGCAACTGCTATATGGCGGAAGCAAAGAGCGGCATCGAAATTACAACTTCGGCCTGATGGCAATTCAACGGAGCGCCACCAGTTGGTCACTGGGTAAGTCCGGTGTTGGTGAAACGATAGAAGTCGAAGAGGGCGTGACCGTGCTCGGCGTTGTTTTTAGCAAGAAACATGCACAAGCCGGGTTGGTGGTTCTACATCCCGCAAAGCGGCGGATAGAGTTGCGCGTCGGCCAAGCACGCCATGAGCTGGCTGCTACGGCCGAGCCCATCCAGCATGCCTGCATGGACGTTGCCAGTAGCCGGATTGCGTGGATTACAGCAAAAACCAGCACCGTCGTCGTGCGTGCCATTGACGACGATCAGCCGCTGCTGCAAATTTCCCACGATGGAGGTCTGGATGAGTCATAAAATCCGGCGCCCGCTGTATGAGGGCATGCAGATGGTGCATGCGCTTTGGTTTGACCTGGCCCTTCTCGGTGAGACTGAAGCCCGGCGCCGGGTGTTGAAGCATTGGACGCCGGGCGCGCGGCTGCATCTGGTGCAAGACGGTTATTTGCTGATGCTGGCGGCACCCCGCTACGGCCATTGTGCGATGTTGGACGGCCTGCCTTTGTGTGAGCAGTCAGGTATTCTCAGCAGCGCGCCACTTGCGCCGGATGAACGCGCCGCGACGCCCACCGCCAGTATCTGGCTGGTACGTGCGGCACAAGTACAACTGATCAGTCTGGTTGCAGCGCCACGTATCAATCCCGCAGCCTGGTTGGATCTCAGCGCGATTACCTTGCATGTGCCGTTGCTGCCGCCGCGAGGTGAGGCGATTGGTGTGGAGCCGCTGACGGTGACGCCGGTGCGCAGCATCTTCGCTGGCGCGATCCCTTCGCCCAGTGCCCAACGTGAGGACTTTTTTAAACGCGTGGAGCAGGTGCAGCGCAAGGGACTCAACAGAATGCCGGGGACCGCCGTGGCGCAAGCTACGGTTGGGCTGGCGGCTATGCTGCTGGGAGGCATCCCGTTGATCCTGCGCAAGCTACTCGGTGGTGGCTCCCAACAGACTGTGCGGCAGGAGCAAACATCACCGCGCTCCACAAACGCAGCAGGGGCTTCGACACTGGCGCAGCTTCTGCGCGCCATGGCGGAAAAACTGGCGATCATCACGCGTGCCTCAAAAGTTATTGGTTGGCGTCAGGCAGCCTATCTGCGCAAGATGATGGAATTGCTGGAAAAAGGTGATATGCAGGAAGCTCTGCGCTATGCCATCCCCCTCGATGCATTGTCGAAAGTCAGTCGACCAGCTTTTGGTACGCCGCGTCCGCGTGCAGGCCTGGATATCACCGGCCCGCAGTCGGTGAGTAACGCCATCGGTCTGGGCGCCGAGCTGGAAAATTATTTACGCAATAAATACCGTAGCACCTTCGAACGCCTGGACCGGGAAGGCAATATCGACGAAGCCACCTTTGTGCTGGCCGAATTGCTCAAATGTGGTGGCGAAGCGGTCGACTATCTTGAGCGCAAAGGTCGCATCAAGCAAGCGGCGCAACTGGCCGAAACGATGGAGCTGGCGCCTGAGATTGCGGTACGACTGTGGTGCCTGGAAGGCAACATTGAGCGGGCGCTGCAACTGGCTCAACTCGGGCAGGCGTTTGCTGCCGCGGTGCAGTTGCTGGAGCGCCGCCAGAGTCCGCAGGCAGCCACGCTGCGGCTGCTGTGGGCGCAGGATCTTGCCATGCGCGCTCACCTGAGCGAAGCCGCTGAAGTCATCTGGCCGCTTGCCGATCAGCGTGACCAGGCATTGACTTGGCTGTTGCAGGCGGAGCGCGCCGGCGGCACGATGGGCTTGCGTGCACTGCTTAAAAAGCTGACCCTGTTGCCGGACAGCCTGGCCAGCAGTGAGAGCAGCATCCTGCAGTTGCTCGACGATCAGAGTGAGCCGGGTGCACAACAGCGTGCCCGCTTGGGAAGGGAATTGAAGACCATGGCGCAGCATTCGTTTGCTACCAGGCGTCTGGCTGCAGAACTGATGCGGCCGTTGCTGGCGGACCGGATGACGGGGCGCAATAGCTTCGACCAAAAGTCGTTCGCGCATCTGTTGAAGCTATCCGAGGACCATGTATTGAAAGCGGATTTGCCGCCGCTCAGCATTTCCAACGCGGAGCCGCCACAAACGCTACGGGCGCGTAGACGGACGTTGCCTGTGCATCTGACAGAGCGTGGTCTGCTGCCGATACACGATGCCCGTTGTTTGTCAGATGGTCACTATCTGCTTGCACTGGGCGAGGCGGGCGTTGTTCGCATCGACCGCTATGGCCGCCAACTGATGCAATTCCCCGTTCCGGCAACACGCCTGGTCATTGCCGCAGGAGGGCAACGCGCGCTGGCCCTGGCGCCCCGTGACCGCATGTGGCGAGTCAGTCGGATCGACCTGCTGGCAGGCAAGGTAGCGGATTGGATCGTGCAGCCACTGCGTTTCTGGGCGGATGATTATGATGGCTTGATCTGGAATGCGGTGATCGACAATCGGCTGGTCGCCATTGACACCAGCAAGGAGCAATTGGCGGTGCGTTGGCAAGTCGCAGACTTGCCGGGACAGATTTTTGCCTTTCAAGAAGAGTCGGGAACGCAAACACTGTTGCTATCCGGCGCTGACGAAATACAGCAATGGCGTTATCAATTGCCTTCGCGCCGACTCCTGCAACGTGACAGCTTCCCTCGTCCGGGTGAGCAGGTTTGGCAGTTATTACCGAACAGCACCCGCGACACGCCGACGGTGCTTCGACTTCCGTCGAATGCGCCTTTTTCGTCGTTGTTGGTGCACAGCCGTGATATCTCCGCTTCGGTAGAGATCGCACTGGACAGCGCGCGAGACAAACCAGAAGTCAGCCTCGCCCAGGGATTGCTGCTGGTACGCAGCCATTCCGATGACGCCCGCTCGCGATGCGTGGTGGCGGACGTATGGACGGGAATGACCTTTGCAGAGTTGTCGTTGGCGGCTGGCGAATCAGCCCGCGTTCGTCTCGACAACAATCATATTCTGCTGTTCGACCAGGCCGGTCGGCTGATCGATATAGGCTGTGACGACAGCCAGGTGCATACATTGATACTGGTGTAGGTGAACGATGGGAGGGCAGTCCATTGTTGACTGTGCCTGATCACTTAGCTGGAAATTCCAGTGGCAATCTATTCATTGATACCCGTGCGGAACTCGGCGTGATCAATACTATTTACGAACCTGTTTTTAACAACGATATGAATACTACGTTAGTAGAACTGAGCAAATTTCTCAGCTTGGTGCTCCGTCATAAACCTGATGTTTTAGGTTTGGTTTTGGATCCTCAAGGATGGATACCTGTTGCTGATCTGCTGGCGTTGACCTGCTCCCCGAGATTAGTACGGCAATGATGTAGAGTCTGCCCCATACGGAGGCAGCATGAAGAAACGATTTACCGAAGAGCAAATTATCGGCGTAGCCTACTTCCGCAATCGGCCGGTTGCGGGCAGAGTGGGAATCCTTCGTTGTCTCTGTAAGCAAATTAAGCTCTCAATCCATTGAAGAAATGACAAACAGAATTCATTCACCGATACCAATACTCAGGATTTTCGACGAGGCAAAGGCACTGTCCTTTTACGTTGAGTGGCTAAATTTCAAAATTGATTGGCAACATCGGTTTGACAAGAATTTGCCGTTATATCTGCAGATTTCCCGGGAGAGCTGCATTCTGCATCTGTCGGAGCATCATGGGGATGCCTGTCCGGGATCCGCATTGCGTATCCCGGTCGCGGACGTGGACGAGCTCCACCGGGAACTCAAAGGCCGTACATATATGGGATATTTCCCGGAGGTGCAGGCAACTCCCTGGGGCAGCCGAGATATGTCGATTCTGGATCCATTTGGTAATCGAATCGTCTTCACTACTGACGCCGAGAGCAACTGACTGCAGCTATCGGCCAGAAGCCTCCGTTATGTGTATGCATGTCAAACCAGCGAAATTATAAATGGACAATGCAAAGACCTGGGAAGCAGTTGCCTCGGAATTCGCTGCCGCTCGATCCAGTGTTGGGAGTGAGATCGTGAGTACAGGCACATGCTGAATACCGCGGGCATGCTCCTTAGGAATGAATATGTCGACAAGGGCGGTAACCACTATTTTGATGCGGTCTTGGCGACGTAGCTAAAAATGAGCTGCTAAAAATTTTCCGCTTTCGGCCAGAAGAGGACTATGCATACGTCATCCGAGGGGATGCTCTAATTCGGCCAGACGCGAATCTTGGGAAACATAAAAATGGCATATACCCTTCAGGCATTCGTTTTGCCGCGATCTTCTTTAGAAAATGGAGGCTCGGCCGTCTTTCCGGGTTTGGTGGAGTTAAAGCAGGGGTTGGCTATGATTCCAATTACAAGCGCTCTGCGAGCGGCCACCGGCATTCCTTTCCTTCCTCTGACGGAGGGTGGTGAAAAAGCGATGCCACACTCGTTGATTGCTCTTTGCAAAAAAATCGCTCTTCCAGGTATCGTCCTATACTTGGAAGCCGAATACTTTGGAGGCGTCGGGACGCAAGCATGTGCGGTGATCAACGGCGGCGAATTGGTTTCAGGTCCGATTGTCGGTGCTGATGCAATTAATTCCGCGCTTGCTTTGGTCGGCGTCAATGTCTCCGAGGATGAGGATGGATTTCGCGTTGTGGGACTGAATAAATATCGCGATACGGACCAATGGATTACAGGCTCGTAGACGTCCGCAATCGGCCAAGAACAGACGTCGGACATATGCTTCGGCCATGCGCATGAGAAGAAAAAATGAAAAATGTCCTTCATCTTGCAGGCCCAGGCGGTGCCGGAAAAACGAGTGTTGGAAAGTTGCTGGGGAAGCTGCTAGCTTGGGAATTCATTGATCTTGATGAATCCTTTATCTCCTCTGCGGGCGATATTTCCGCATTTATCGAAACGAAGGGCTATCGCGCATACGCACAGCGAAACTTGGCAATTTATGAATCAATTGTTTCGATAGGCAATGCGCCCGTAGTTCTTGCCCTATCTTCCGGCTTCATTACATATCCAGCAGACGTTGCCGAAGGTTATCTAGGGCTGCGTCACCGAATCGAACATAATCCTCTGTCAGTCTTGCTGTTACCATCCTTCGAGCTGGAGGAATGTGTTGAGATCATTGTCAGCCGCCAAATGGGACGACATTACCTCAATGGGAACTCGCACCGAGAAGAAGAGAAAATCCGGCAACGTTTTCCGGCATTCATGTCCTTTGAATGCACTCGTTTCCTAAGTAATGTCCCCGTGACGGAGCTGGCGTGCCGCATTATGCGGTTTGCAAGGGAACGGAAGCCTGTCTTCTAGAGAGACGAGTGAATTGACACAGGCCCTAAATGCCGTCTGCAATCGGCCAAGAAAAGACGCAAGAATGTTTCCGGAGTTGCTCACTGGACGATCACACTAAAATCATGAAAAAAATCAACATTTGTTTTGCACTCATTTCTCTGGTACTGGTGACAACCGCCAGTAGGGCGAAGGGCGATGGGATGTCGGATAAAGTGGTGGGAAGCTGGCTCTCCAATTTCTTTCCTGCCTCTATTGCACCCGGAACCACTGCATCTTTTCCGCATCTTTTTCGGACTGGTGACGTTGGCGTAGCCTGGAAATTTGAGCATGATGGAACGCTGATCGCATTCATGCCGTGCGACGTCAATGAGCGTTTTAGAAAAGGGAATCTCGCGATTGGCTCTTGGAGCCTGGATACGGAAAACAACTTGCGCCTACGCCTAAGACCGTTGGACGAATCCAAGCCTCCTCTGGAAATAGATGGAAAAATCGAATTCGACTCTTACCCATCGAAAGAATCTGGAGCGGGCACCATGGCCGTTGACACATCGAACGGAAAGCTGCACTGGGGGCGATATGATGAAAATGCCTGGAATTGCGCTCCGCCGAAGTTTGAGTGAGTAGCGTGTCCGCTGCCGGCCAGAAGAGGACATGACTAAAATCACCCGAATGGGTGGTCTGATCTACGCAAACGTGGAAGGGAGTAATGATCGATGCAGAACAGGCGAAGACCTTGGTGCTTCGCTATCTTGACCGCTCCTCGGCTACCGAACCTTTTGCAATCCAGTCCTGTACGCTGTCTGAGCGGAGTGACTACTGGATCATCCGCGCCAATAGTGAGGCGTATGTCGTCCGAGGGATACTGGAACGTTGCTATGTTGGGGTTAATGCCTACCTGGTCGATACGGTTTCCGGTGAGATCGACCGCGTTGGCAGCTCGTGCAGCGTGGATGATTATCTTCAGGACATGTACGATGCTGCTGCGGCTGGTGCTATGTATTACGTATTGGGCCCTGCATTTGGGAAGGATGACAAGCGCGCGATTATTCGGCTACGACAAAAGATCGAATGCTCGTTGCAGCAAGCAATGAAGCTCGTTTCGTCGGAGTCATCTCACTGGCTTACTGGTCGGCGACGAACGCTTTGCCTGATGCAAGCCATGTTGCTTCGCGAAGGGATTGAAACAAACATCCAACTTTGGGATAGCGCGCTATCCGCAGAATTCGTCAACGAGTCCATTTGGTATTGGGATCAATTGAAGGCAGTTTTAAAACGTGCAGCGGAGAAATGAATTCCTGATAGTCTACACGCTGGACCAAATAGTCTGCCCTGCAGCAAATTCTGGAAACGTGGCGAAGAGCGGTTGAGAGGCGAACGTTATTGCGGCAAGGATGACCTATATTGCGGTAGTTGCCTTCGGTGTCTCATCCGCAATGACTTCTTCTTGGCGCGTTCGCGTCCGCAATCGGCGGAAATTCAAGCAATCACGAAAATTCAAAATGAAAATTTACCCGGCAATTTTTTTTCTACTGTTATTTCTGTTGAACTGCGCTCATGCGCAACTCCCCCGCGATTGCAGCGATGCCTCACAAAAGTTGCTGGAGGCAGAAGTTCAGCAAGGGAATCCCAAGGCCCAATATTTGTTGGGTACTCAGCTTTTGACGGGGCAATGTGGAAGAAAAGATAGTGATGAAGGCGTCAAGCTGGAAACCAAGTCGGCCGAGAGTGGATATCCGCCCGCAATCCATATCCTTGGTGTCATTCTTCGCAAAGAGCGCAGCATCCAGGAAGCTGTTCCGTTTTTCCTCGGCGCCGCACAAAAAGGCTTCCGTTTAGCTGAAGTTGACCTTGCGTTCGCTTACGGCGAAGGCTCTCCGATCAAGAATCTACCACTTTCCTACGCATGGTTCTCTGTCGCGGAAAGTCATGAAGAAAAAGCAGAGCTAAAACAATTTCTCGCATCGAATTTAAAGATGCTGGCTGGAAAAATGGGTGACGCGGATATGGAAAAGGCAAACCAATTGAAGGAGAAGTTGCTCGCGGATTTTGGCTCCATCCCGCGATTTAAAGATGATCCATGAAATCACCAGCGGCCAAATGTGAGCAACACCAAGACTACAGGTACACGGTCAGCCAGTGCTCCTGTTTTCGATGGCAGTGATTCCGCTACTGTGGCTTGCTGTCACGATAGGCCGGGAATGGTCAACGAGCCATGACGATCGGCATTTGGTAAAGCTTCTGCCTTTCGCTCGCAGAGACATCGGTGAAATCGCTTGATGGGACGCCTTGCCGAAGCAAGCCTGGGCATCTGTCTCGATTACTATCCCTATAAAAAAGATGAGAAACAAGGCTGAACGGACCAAGCTCATCGCCAGCAGTCAGCCAAGAAAAATTGCCAACAGAGAACAAGCGGGCGTTGCAGCGCCGCATTAAAAAATGATCAGGAGACACCCCAACCACCCCCCCCTCTCCCCCAGACCCCCACGCCCCCGACCCCACCC
>Ga0182006_1000696_pt1 | contig 23277 bp, 27 predicted proteins | sample Sormic07211104_1_FD_123022 | JGI IMG/M metagenome (GOLD analysis project Ga0182006, IMG submission 123022) | Rhizosphere microbial communities from Sorghum bicolor, Mead, Nebraska, USA - 072115-104_1 MetaG | ecosystem: Host-associated > Plants > Roots > Rhizosphere | place: USA: Nebraska...
ATAAGCAATCAACAAAGCTACAAAAAAATAGCTAATTGATAACAAAAAGGCCTCGTGGCGCAACTGAATAGCGCATCTGATTACGGCTCAGAAGGTTACTGGTTTGAATCCAGTCGAGGTCACAAAAGCCAAATGGCGCCAATTGAAGACAATTGGCGCCATTTTTTTAATATGTTGTATTAATAGTTTTTTATTTGTTGCATCTTAAAATACTAGATTAAGTTTCATAATTAGTAAGGAATCGAATCTTACTGACACTTTTTATCTTTTTTGAAATCTCATTGCACAAAAAAGAATTCCTATCCATTATTTTTTGCTAAATTTTGCCTTTTGGCTTTTCCCTTAAATAAGTTATATTGCATACAGCAATCAATTAAATTTGAAGTACAGAGTAAAAGAAATGAATTCAATTTTAAATTATACAATTAGTGATATCCTTCATATTCTTGGAGAAATGCCACAGTTCGAAGGACTCTATGTATACTTTCAACGAAAGGAAATTACTGAAATTCCATTTAGTTCACCTTACAGAACAGATAATTTTACAATACATTTCATAACCGATGGTGAAGCCATCTTAAGGCTAAACTTAACTGATTACAAACTATCTGCTCATGATTTAATAGTTATACCTCCTAAAACTGTTATCGAATTCCAATCCATTAAGAAAAAAACAAAACTTATTACAATCTGTTTCAGCATGGATTTTGCAATGGCAAATTCTGTTACAAAAAATGACATATCTGCGCTGGATTTTTTCACATCAGTACGTAATGAGCAAATTTCTTTAACCCAGTATCAATGGGAAAATTTCGTTATGATAGCCTCTATTTTGGAAAGGAAAAACAGTCAAAGCAGTGAAAATCTTCACCGCAGTGAGATTATATCCTGTGCTTTCAAGTTATTTTTATATGAATTAGCGACTGTTTTCAATAGTAATGAGACCTACAATAAAAAAGCCGTACTTTCAAGAAAAGAAGAACTGGCGTTCAGATTCCTTAAATTTTTAGAGGATAATTTTAAACGTAACCGAACAATTGATTTTTATGCCAAAAACCTTAATGTATCTTCCAGTTATCTTTCAAAAGTAATCAAGGAGATCTCAGGAAAAACAGTAGGAAATCTGATTGATGAATCCGTTATTACCGAGGCAAAACTTCTTCTTACCGATCCAACGCTTTCAATAACCCAAGTGGCAGACGAACTTGAATTTAGCGACCAGTCTTTTTTCGGTAAATTTTTTAAGAAAAAAACCGGCTTTAGCCCATCCGAATATCGTATAAGAAGAAGAAATATGACCATTTAATTGACAGAATTCTGATATGACGAAATTGACCAATTTTGTGTCGAAAACGACCTTTATATTATCAATGGTCTTTTGGAACTTTGCATTGTGATAGAAATTAATCATCTGTCAATTGTAAAAATGCTTTACTATGTCACAAAATTCTTTTATCAAATGTCTCGAATGTGGAATCAAAAATCAAAATACTGATTACTGCTCAAATTGTGGAGCTATCATTAATATTGTACTGAAGCGCAGACTTGAAAGCGAGAAAAAAATTCAGAAAAAAATTGAAGAACAACAAACAAAAGAGCCTGACAAAATAGATCTGTTTTTTCAAAAAGCACTGGAGCACCCAAATCCAGCAATCAGATCGTTTATGAATGCTGTGCATTCAGTATGGACTTTTGGAGCAATGATTGTCGGCGCGCTCATAGCAATGGTTATAGGTGTCGCGGCAGGTTAATTATAAAAATTGAAAAAATGAAAATTACAAAAAAAAATCAATTGGAGATATTCTGTGAAAAACATGCAAAAAGTTCTAACATTTTTCTTCGTACCGCCAGTTTTTTTTTAAGTTCCAGCTGGAGCTTAGGAGTGTTGATGGCTGCTTTATCAGCTTGGACAGGCGGAATTCTATATGTCTAAACTATTATTATTCTTAATTTCTCTTGTAGCCGCCGTAATTTACACATTGCAGCGGTTGCATGTTGGGATGCCTGGGTGGATAAACAATTATGTAAATGATTTTTTGTGTATACCATTACTGCTGGAGTATATGTCAATAGTAATAAAGAAGCTTAAAAATGACCCAAATTATAAATTCCCCCTCGCTTTTATATTTGTTCTTGCATCATATTATTCCTTTTATTTCGAGTATTACCTTCCTGCCCACAATCCGCGTTATACCAGCGACATCATAGATGTTATATTTTATTTTTTAGGTGGTCTTTTGTACTATGCAACCAACTTAAAAAAAACTGTCTCAGTAAAATAATAGAGTACAAATAAAAGCATAAATTACACTGTGGCACTGGCATTCAATTTTATCACAAAAAGCTAAGAAGAATAGTAAATAAATTTGATCCTTCAACTATAAAATTTTTAATAAAAAATTTGAAGGAAGACTTATTAAACCGAATAAATCCATTTTGTTAGAAAGTTACGAAAATCAAATAGATTTATTTTTAAATCTCAGACAGTAATTCATTAGAGTCAAAGAAAGACAGCTCTACCTTAAAGTATAACAATCTTTTCAAATCCTCCATAATTTTTGTACAATTGTATATTAATTTATTGTTATAAACTATTTTAGTTTTATATTTTTTTTTCCATCAATCCCCAACAGGACATCTAAACCAAATTCACAAAGCCACTGAAAGACAGACAACTACATATAGTAAGCCAATTTCCTCAAATCATCCAAAAATGATGTTGTAATTTGTCCCGTCGAGGTCACAAAGCCAAATGGCGCCAATTGAAGACAATTGGCGCCATTTTTTTTCATATATCCTCTAAATATAAGTTTTACTCGTTTTTAGTAATTTGTTTTTTAAAACGTCAATGAAGACCTTAAAGGAAAATTTTACCAATAAAGGCGAAAACAATGCTTAAAAAAGAAATGCTAAATGTTAGATTTGAGCAAGCAAATTAAACCAAATTTTCCAATCCAAAAGCAGCTATTTGATCTATAATTGGTAAAGTCTTCAAACCCAGTTCTGTTAATGTATATTCTACTCTTGGAGGGATTTCAGGATAGGCCTTTTTACTGACCAGTTTGTTTTCTACAAGAGCATTCAATTCCTGAATCAGCATTTTTTCACTAATACCCACTACAGCTCTTTTAAGTTCACCATATCTAATGGTTCTGTTATTAAGCTGATACAAAATCATCATTGTCCATTTTCCTCCCAATAAGCCTAGAGCTTTTTTTACCGGGCAATTTTCGTCACATGCATTAATTATTTTCAGATTTTTTTCCATTGATTTTCAATATTTCTAACTATTTGGTAAGTACCCAACTAAAACGTAAGTACTTGTACAAAAGTAAGTTATTAATTAGTTTTACCAAAAAATTAAAACAATTAAATAAAAAATAAAATGAAAGTATTAGTATTTGGAGCCACAGGCTCACAGCAATTTCATGTAATTGGAGAAGCAAAAAATAAAGGCGCAATTGTTTATGCTGCTACAAGTTCAGAAAAAAACTTTTCAAAACTAGAAGACGCTGGTGCAATCCCTGTATTAGGCGATATGTCTGATGCATTAAAAATGAAAGAAATCACTAAGGAAATTGATGCTGTTGCTTTGCTGATTCCTGTTTCCTTGCCTAATCCGGCAGATGGATTTCAACTTGCAAAAAATGTAATTGATGCAGCTAAGGAAAATGGCGTAAAAATGATAGTTTGGAATACCAGCGGATTTCTGACACCGCAAAAATTAGGAATTCCTATGGAAGATGTAAAGCTGGATACCAAGGAATATCTTCAAAATTGCGGAGTACCCTATGTTATTATTGAGCCATCTATTTATGCTGAAAATTTATTGGCTCCTTATACAACCGATTATGTAAAAAGTGAAAAAAAAGTAGCTTACCCAACTCCGGAAGATATGCCTATTGGTTATATTGCATCAAGAGATGTCAGCGCTTTTGTGGCAGAAGCTTTATACAAACCAGAACTATCTGGACAATCCTTTCTTGTGAGCGGTTTGGATAACCTAAAAGGAAATGGTCTTGCCGAAAAATTCTCTCTTGGTTTGGGCGATAAAATTGATTTCTACGAAATGCCTCCGCAAGAATTCGGGGATAAATTAAGTATTCTTGTAGGAGAAGAAAGCGCCAGAGGTGTGCAAGGATATTATGAAATGCTGGCAAGTCTGCCAGTGTATCCCACAAAATTTAATCCTAAATTGCAGGAGGTTTTAGAAAAACTGCCTGTAAGAATGACTCCAATAGAAGAATGGGTTAAAATCCATAAACATTTTTTCATTAACTAAATTGTAAAAAAAAAGCAGCAAGAATAGACTCTTTTTGCTGCTTTTTTATGCCTTAAATTCTAAAAGGACTTTGTGCTTTAATGATAGAATTTATAAATTATTTTTCCAAAACTTTATTTATTACATATCGAAATCTTAAATACAGTAAGGCAGATGATGTTAACAACCCCAGAGTCAAACCGTACCAGATTCCCTTTACTCCTGCATTGAAATAAATGCCTAAAATGTAGGCCATAGGAAGACCAATAAGCCAATAAGCAACAAAGGTTATCAAAGTAGGAATATTTACATCTCCCATTCCTCTTAGTGTTCCTAGTCCAACGACCTGAGTACCATCAAAGAGTTGGAATAGCGCGGCAATTATCAATAATTGTGCAGCCAGCGCTACAACACTTGTATCATTTGTTATCAAATAAGGTAAATATTGATTAAAGAGTGTAAAAATTACAGCAAAGAACATCATAAAAATGATCACTAGATGATAAGACGCATAAGCAAATTTCTGAAGTCTTTTGTAGTTCTGATTTCCAAAACTATTTCCAACTTTAATAGTTGCCGCCGATGCAATTCCTCCTGCCATCATATAGGTCATTGCCGCAAGGGTTATTGCTGTTTGATGAGCAGCTTGTTCCGTTGCGCCTATATTGCCAGCCATTAAAGCCGCAACTGCAAATACTCCAATTTCAAAAACATACTGCATCGCTACAGGTAATCCTATTTTTACCACTTTTATAATTTTTGAAAAATCAACAAACTTAACAACGAAATGCTTTATGTAAACCCTGAAATTCTCTGATCGAAGTACATACCACATCATAACCAGCATCATTAAAACCCGATCTATCAATGTTGCAATTCCTACCCCTTGAACGCCCATTGGCTCAATTCCAAACATTCCCTTTACTAGAATCACTGCTATAATTACGTTGAGTACATTTCCCCATATCGTTATAGACATTGCTTGTTTTGTAAAACCTAGTCCTTCTGCAAATTGTTTAAAGGTCTGAAATACCATTAAAGGCAAAATAGATAAACTCAAAATAAGTAAGTACGGTTTTGCCGTTGCAACAACCTGAGGATCCTGATCTGCATGCTGCATGGCAAACATAGAACCATAATAAACTATTAAAAAAAGAAAAATTGCGGCTGCGACATTTAGCCATAAGCTGTTTGACAGAAGCTCAGCGCATTCCTTAAAATTTGATTTTCCATTTTCTTGCGCAATCAATGGTGTTAATCCGTAGGCCACACCTAATCCTATGACTAAAACGACCATAAAAACAGAATGAACCAGTGAGACTGCCGCCAAAGAAATAGTTCCTGCATAGTGCCCTATGATAATGGTATCAAAAGTCTGTACCAGTGTATGTCCTAACTGAGAAATTACCACAGGTCCAGCAAGTGTTATTGTGCTTTGGTAATATATCTTATTGGATTTATATTTTTTGAGCATATTAAAAAATTAACTGCCTCAAGGCAGATTGAATGTATTGAAATTAGTATACTGTAAATTTTTATTTTTAAAGTATAACAATTCTTTTGTTGCAAATTTATCTCATTCTATAAAAAATCAACTAAAATGCTATGAAAATATACCATTTTGATAATCTGACAGGAACTGCGTGCTGGTAATTCCTGTTTGGGTTTTAAAAAACCGCATCATATGTCCGGGTTCTGAAAAATGAAGATTATAGGCAATCTCAGCGACATTCTTTCCTGAATGTATCAGATCATTTTTTATTTCGAAGAGCAGTCTTTGTTTTAAGAGTTCTGTAGCGGTAACATTAAACTGTTTTTTTACACACGTATTAATTGAAATCCTGCTCACATTTAATAAAGCTGCATAATCGTCAATTCTCTGCTTATCCCTGATATGCGTTTCGAGTAACTGTTTAAATTGGTATGCATAATTATTTTCAGCCCTTTCAATTGAGAGATTATTTTTCTGGGCATATATCCTGTTGAACTTCAAAAGCAGGTAATAAGTAAGAGAGCGGATGATATGAATACTGTCTGTCCTGCTCTCTACCAGCTCTGATTTGATTTCCATAAGCTGCTGAAGTGCTTTTTGCAGTTCTTCCTTTTCAATACTAATTATTAAAGGATAATTCAACTGATAAAAATAAAGAAGGCGATATGTAAAGAATTTATCTGAGAAAAAATCGTTTAGAAAATTTTCCTGAAAAACCAGAACAGTAAAATCCAATCCTTCTTTCTCCAATGTCCATTTTCTTTTTTGAAAAGGAGAAATAAAAACCATCGTATTATCAGTTATATTGATTTTCTGCTGATTTAAAATCAGAGTTCCCTTCGCCTTTTTAAAAAGCAAAATTTCAAAAAAATCAGTGTTAAAAGTATCTCGCTCCAAATATCTTTCGCTTAGTACATCTCCATGCAATACATTAAGAAGCATCTCAACACCACATTCTGCTTTATGAAATTTTATTGTTTTCATTCCTTTCTCATTCCTTTTTAATCTCTTAAAATCGTTTTATTACTTTCAGCCTGCTTTAGTAAATTTACAACTTCATTTGTAAATAACTGCCAAATGCAAAAATGAGCCATAATAAATTACAGCCCATTTTATAAAATTGAGTTATAAATTTATTTAAGAAAGCAGGTATTGATCAGTTGTCTGAATTTTAGCGTAAAAGAATTCTAATGCTGCTAAAAATGCATTGTGTACATCGACAGATTTTACTTTTTGTCCGCTAATCTGAAGGTCCATCGTAGCACAGGCATCGCCAATTACAGTACATTCAAATCCAAAATCAACAGCTGCTCTTGTTCCCGCATCTATACACATATGAGTCATCATTCCTGCAATAACCAAACGCGTTATTTCCTTTGACTGTAAATATTCTAATAGATCGGTGTCTCTAAAACTATTAGGAAATTGTTTAGTGATTACTTTCTCGCCTTGTAGTGGTTTTACATTTTCATGGATTTCCACTCCTTGAGTTCCAGAAACAAAAAAGGGAATGCCTGCGCCAGATATATGCTGTACATGAACAATAGTATCATTTTCTTTTCGGAAATGTTCCAGTATTTTTTTTGCATTTTCACTTGCCGGAATTGGATTTACAAGTACTAATGCGCCATTTTCAAAATATTCTTGCTGTATATCTATTAGTAGTAATGCCTTTTTCATTTTAATTAATTTTTTAATTTTTATATATGTCAAAATTAAAAACTCCTGCACCGATATCTGCTACCAAAACACTTTCAATACATGCCATTTTGATAAGCAAGATTTTCTATCTATGCAATTCTCAATTTCATAATCCTATTTTTACTCTTAAAACTTTAGTCCTAATTATAAACAAAAAAGAAGCCCTGAGTGTGTCAGCATCAACAGGGCTCCAAACTATCAAAATTTAAAAGAAACTTCTTTTGGTGGACAACCTTGGCTAATACAGTCCCTTAATAAATTGATAATTCTTTTCTAATGGGTTTTCTTTGTTATTCACCTCTTTTGACTTAACAAGCTGCAGTGTTATTGATTTTATTCTTATCAGAAAAACAATGGCAAGAAGCACAAAAATTAAAATCATAATGGAAAAAACTTGTATCATACTATTTTATTTTTAAGTTAAAAATCGATTAAAGCTGTCAATTATATTTACTATTATTATTTTCTAAACATTGAGCGGAAACGCTATGCGATCTTTCTATTCTGCTCTTTGGTCTTTTTTTTGTTATACTTTCATACTTATTTACCTTGTATAAAATGCCTGTAACACACATAAAAACTATTATTGGAACCAGATAACAGAAACGAATCATAGAGAATTGTTTTTTATTTTATTTTATGTTCAAAATATATTCCGCCAGCTGATCGAGTTTCTGCTGATCCAACTGAGATTCAAAACCTGGCATCTGTGGATAGTCGGGACGTTTTTTACCTGGATTTTTTATCCATTTCTGCAAATCAGCCACGTTACCTTTATAGATTTTCGCCATTTCAAAAACTGGAGGCCCGACTAATTTTTCATCTATTTTATGGCAGGAGGCACAATACTGGCTGAATACCTTCTGCCCTTTCTCTGCTTCTGACATATCTGCCGAAGCTGCTCCGGCTTCTTCTGCTTTCATTTTGGTTGCAACTTTCTTTTTCAGGATTTGAAATTCATTGGTTTTAATTTTTACCAGTTCTTTATGTTTTTCCAGCGAATTTGCCCTGTAGATCTGCCTTCCTGAGCCCATACACAAAACCGTAATTCCAAGCAACATTGCTATTTTATAAAAGTCTTTTTCAATGTTTTCCTTTTCGCCTGTCAATCTCTTCCAAATAAGCCACATAGCGGGAACGGCGAATGCAACTCCGGAGAAAATCACCAAAATCAGGTTCCACCCCATACCTTTAGACGGTAATGTCAGCAATACAAGAGGACCAATCATACACTGGCATAAAGAGGCAGTTAATGCCAGAGAGTAGCCTTTCTTTTGAATATCGTATCGGGTAAATTCCTGATATATCTCTTCAAAGGGGTAACTCTTGCGGCTGTTGTACCAAAATATAAACAATCCCGTAACTGCCAGTGAAGACAGGATAAAATGCAGGTATCTGGGGAAAACATTCGGAAGAAACAATGCGTCTACAAAGCCTTTTACTAAAGCCCATTTTTCAGGGAAAAGCATTAGATTGATATTAGTTAGAAAGATAAATGGAATAAACAGAAAGATAACAGTTGCCAAGGCCAGAATCGAAATATGAACCGCCTTGTGATTATCCAAGCTTTCCCATGTATATTTATGCAAGTAAGTGAGCAGAAACGCCACTGTAACGAGCGGTATTACCGCAATCCACATTAAACCAGTAAGAGCATTTGCCGAATAAAAGTAAATCGTATATAATACATTAATGCTCAAAAGCGGCGCAATTCCTAATACGACGGCTATACTCTTGTTGACTGTTATGGTTTTAGCTATTTCGTGTGCCAGTATATCGTATTGTTTATTTTTAAGTCCTTTTATTTGGGCAATTAAAGCCAAAATAGAACCTCCAAGCATTAGGTTTACAAAAAGGATATGCAATAGAAATGACAGTACCAGAACAACTACAAAAAACCATTCAGGCATTGGCAGCGGCAAGGGAATATCTTTTGGAACGGGAACGTTGTTTTGCAACGCAATATATAAATTGATCATTTTTAAACTTTTGTTATTTTTTATTTGCTAAAACAGCTTTTGTATCTTGTAGTTCACTTACCTCTACACCTTCTGACTGTGCCCCTTCGAGAACATCACCAGTATCCTGAATACTGCGGATATAGGCCGCCAAGGCTTCGCTTTCTTCTTGGGTGCCTGGAAAAGGAGGCATATAGGTTCTTCCGTTGTGCATATTGGGTATATAAGATGCCATGGAGTTAATATCGAGGGGTTTTCCAACTCCGTACATGCGCTCAAAAACATCCACAACACTATTTACTCCCTGTGTGGTATGACACCGGCTGCAGGCTATCGCAAAAACATTTCTGCCGGCTTCTACTTTATTTTCCGGTGTAATCTCGGTTACTGTGGTATAGGTGGCATTTTTAAGAAGTCCGTACTGCTGATAAACAGGATAATCCTCCTCCAGTAATAAGTTAGAATACATATAACCTCCAATGACATAAGGTTTTCGGACAAATTCCCGAACCCTTTCAAAAAATCCCAGATAACCAAAAGCCATAAGCACAGGAAACAATACCATATAGCTTTTAATCCATTTGGCTTTATACAACCCCAGAACTGCCATTATTAAGGAAGATGATATACCAAAAATTATAAAGTACTTCATTAAATAGTAGTACTTATTAAAATCCATCGTCCCTACTGCCGTACTCATATTAGCGATCATCGCCTCAGGAATGGCTCGGTAATAAATCACCGCTCCAAGAAGAGAAATTGGAGCCCAAAGAATAATCCATTTTGAAACATATTTTACAGCTTTTAGCCTTAATTCCGTACCTTTTTTAAAGAAAAGAGTTACCAGCATCATTCCAAAACTTCCCGCCACAAGCATTGCCGTAGGAGTTCTAAACAATAACTGCGGAAGATAAATTGGATTAGTAAACCCATTGAGCAAACTCTTATGTGTATTCCAGTTTCCGGGATCCATCATAAAGCTCAAAATAGAAACAATAATTGCCATAGTAATCCAGGAGAATAAACTTAAAAACCATCCAAAACGGATGTGTAATAATTTAGCCCTAAGCGAAGTATTACTGCTTTTCCAAGTCAAAAAATAAATCATGATCAAAATTACCTCGGTAACAAATACCAGCCATTCAACAAACCATGCCCAGTAAAAAACACGTATTAAACTTCCAATCGATGTGGGACTTACAAGTGCAACGGAGAACCATATCCCCACTCCTGTCATTGCACCAAGTGTTGTAGTTATGATAAAAGCAACTTTCATCATATTATAGATTCTGTTGTCCCAGTCTAAATCTGTAATTTGTTCCCTGCCGCTATTCTTAACACCTTTCTGTTCCAGCCAGGTTATAAGAGGCATAAAACCCACAGCTAAACCATGATTAATCATCACGTGAATAATGGCAATGATGGCGATAAGCATCCTATTGTTGAGCCAGTCTAAATGAAAAATTGGAAAGTCCATAAATTATTCTGTTTTTTTTACTGCAAATTTCGGTCAGTAATCCAGAAATTGCTAAAAACAAAAAAGCAGGAAATTATAATAAACGTTACTTCCAGATTCGTTAAAATCACTATTTACATTGCATTTTATTCTACTGAATTTAGCTTTTCACTCAATTGATTTTACTAGTTACACCTCATTATCAGATTGCTGGGCTGTATATTATTTTCCGTTTTATTATTAAAAATATAAAACACTAATAAAGAATAATTTAAAATTCAAAATTCCCTTTTTAGTCATAGTTCCTCCTGTTTAGCCACCTCTGCTATTTTAATTAACGCAACTTGTTTGAATTCAGGTAATTTTGTATCTCTAAACTATCCTAATACAAGGATTAAAGGGGCTGCCACTTTACACTTCAGGAAAAAAATTAAATTTACGGACAGCTTTCAGGTAGGGAAAAAACCTCTTTTACTGTTTTATATAACAGTATAAAAAATAATAAACGGACATGCTGAACACCGTTTTACAAAGTAGGCACACTTAATCTAAAACAAAGAAATGGACAATCAACTCAGATCATTAGTAATGCTTTGCACAGCAGTATTATTGGTTTCTTGCAACAATGGTACAAAAACAGAAAAATCAAATTCAACTTCTATTCCTGCAGAAGATTTAAAACCGGTAGTGTCTCATGTAATGACGAAGGAAGAGCAAACCAGACTTACACCTGATGCTATCTTAGACGATTTTATAGCAGGAAACAAACGATTTCAAAGCGGTGTAACTACGGTTCGCGACCATAGTAAACAAGCCCGAAAATCGGCACCGGGCCAGTTCCCAAAAGCTGTTGTTTTAAGTTGCGTGGACAGCCGAGTACCAGTGGAAGACGTATTTGATCAGGGCTTGGGTGATATTTTTGTGGGACGAGTAGCCGGAAATTTTGTAAATGAAGATTTACTGGGCAGTATAGAATTTGCTTGTAAGGTATCAGGCGCAAAACTGGTTTTAGTGATGGGACACCAGCATTGCGGCGCTATAAAAGGTGCTATCGATGATGTAAAATTGGGAAATATAACTGCCATGCTTTCAAAAATAAAACCAGCTGTAGCAATGAGTCAGGATTTTAATGGTGAAAAAACATCTAAAAATGATAAATTTGTAAAACACGTTTCAGAAAACAACGTCCTTTATGCTATGGATCAAATTCGTAAAAAAAGTCCAATTCTTAAAGAAATGGAAGATAAAGGACAGATAAAAATTGTAGGTGTGTTTTATAATTTGACAGACGGAACCCTTGAATTCTTAAAATAATGAACAAGAAAAATTATGTACTAATCCTCGTTTTTGTAATTGGCGGTATACAATACGCAATCGCGCAGAATAATCGTATTACTACCAATAACAGCATTGGATGGTATAATTTTTTTGGAACATTCAAAATCTCAGAAAAATTTGGAATACATACTGAATACCAATGGCGCAGAAATGAAACCATTACCGAATGGCAGCAAAGTTTATTAAGAGTGGGCTTAAATTATAATTTAAATTCAAGAGTGCAGTTCCGGGTTGGTTATGGCTGGATCGAAACCTATCCTTATGGAGAAATACCCCTAAATGGCATGGGCAGAGATTTTACAGAACATAGGATTTTTGAAATGGTACAGCTAAGTCACAAAGAAGGAATTGTTGATTTATCCCATAGATTTATGTTAGAACAAAGATTTGTTGGCAGGTACAGTTCCATTAATGAGACAACAGAAGACGAATTTCCGCTCTTAAACCGAATTCGATATATGATAAGAGTTCAGGTGCCTTTAAAAGGAAATGAGATAAAAGACAAAACACCCTATTTAGCTTTCTATGACGAAATTTTTGTTGGATTTGGAAAAAATGTTAATATGAACGTTTTTGATCAAAACAGAATTGGAATTTTATTAGGCTATAGGTTTAATAAAAACATTAGAATTGAAGGTGGTTATCTAAATCAAACTGTACAGTTAGGAAGGCAGATAGAGGGTCAAAATGTTTTTCAGAACAATAACGGAGTAATTTTGAATACTAATTTAAACTTTGACCTGACTAAAACCAATAAATAAAACCATAGCAAATAGTCAATAATTATTAAGAAGGCTGAAAAACTTTGATTTTTCAGCCTTTTTTTTCCTAAAATTATCAGGGAAAAATTACTTCTGATTTTTTGCCAGATATTCATCTGGTTTTTTCATAAAGTCATCTTTACATACCGTTGAACAAAAACCGTATAATTTCCCTTTATAAGTAACAGTATCACTAACGCCATACTTGCTGACATCCATATTACAGCTAAAGTCTATGTTGCTGGCATAGGTTAATTTATTGAGCGGGTTTTTAGGATCTTTATACATTGTTTCAGATTCCATAGTATGAGGATGATCATGAGGATGTGCTTTTTCCTCTTTTTTATTACAGCTTAACACAGCAGTAACAGTGGCAATTAGAAGGATTTTTTTCATAATAGTATTAAAATTTTATTATTTTTTACTGGTTTGATAATCTGCGGAACTGCTCGGGTGTCTTGTTTGTCTGTCTTTTAAAAAAAGTAATAAAATAGGACGCATTTTCAAAACCGAGCTGATCAGCAATTTCATTTATAGAATAATTGGTAAAATGAATAAGCCGCTGTGCTTCTATTACGATACGCTTTCGTATCAAATCACCTGCTGTATAATTGGTTACTTCCTTGCATATCTTGTTCAGATAATTCGGAGTTACATTGAGCAGGTCCGCATAAGCGGCAGGCATTTTTTTAATTTTAAAATCTTTATCGATGAGTTTCTCAAATTCTTTTATTTTCTGCTGCTTAGGTGAATTGTTTACCACAAACCCTGAGGGATCATAAAGCCGTTCCAAATCGAAAAGCAGAATATTAAGATACGATCGAAGCACTTTTGCAGATTCTCTGCGATGCAGATTAAACTCTTTGAAAAATATTTCAAGCAGATATTCCCACTTGTCTGCTTCCTCTTCACTAAGCCTGACAAATAACTTAGAGGTATCATCAAGAAATGAAAACTGGTCTAAAATGTTATTGTTGTAACGCAGGGAGAAAAAATCTTCTGTGAAACAGATAATTTTTCCTTTTGCCTTTCTGTTAATGTCTATAGAACTAATGCAGCGGGGCTTTATAACGATGACCTTGGCACTATCGAGACGGATTTTCTGATTGTCAATACTAATTTCCCCTTCTGCATCATCAATAAAGAGAAGCATGAAGAAATCCTGCCTGTGAGGATATTCCAAAAAAGGAAAACGCTGCAGCAGGTTAGCCGTTTTATCCATCCAGAAATGACTCTCATCACCTGTGAATAGACTCAGGCTGCGGTCTGGTATTTCTGATATTTGCATTTTTTTGATTTTATGATTAATACTAAAACGAGAGTATTAACCGCATCTGGGAGGATGGTAAATCGAAAAAATATAACTGGACTTATGACTTTCAGCGTGCAGCACCGGAAACTTTTTTTTGAAGACAAAACGCACCGCCTTGAATAAAAACTGATCTGGATCCTGTAAAAACAGCTGCACTTCTTTATAGGTTACCGTTGGATATTTCTGTTCCTGTTTGTCATTTGCTTTTAATTTATATTCGAGATAGCATTTTCCGTTGCAAATGGGGATTGTATCAAATCTGTTTATGCAGACATTTTTGACAATATAATCCTGATTGATGTAAAAATCACCAATAATCCAAGTACTGCCTGCATTTTGAAATGCGAGCAGCATAAGAATAAATAAAGTGATGTATTTTTTCATCAGTAGACTGTTATTTGGCCTCACTTTCTTCTAAAAGAGTTTTTACATCAGCAATTAGTCTTGTGGTTTCCTTTGGATTTGTGCCATCATAAACCCCCCGAACGTGCCTGTCTTTATCTATAAGCAGAAATCCGCCGCTGTGCACAAAACCTCCCGGCTCATTTTTATCCGGATATGCCGTTGCAAAATAGCTTTCGGTTGCAATTTTATAGATACTGTCTCTGTTTCCCGTAACAAAATGCCAATTCTTTTTTATGTCGTGATCCACCGTATAAGCTTTAAGCCGCGGTATTGTGTCATGATCAGGATCAATGGTATGCGAGAGAAACAATACCTCGTTATTGGTTTTGTAAACATCATACACTTTTTTAAGTTGTGTGTTCATTTTCGGGCAGATTGAAGGGCAGGAAAGAAAAATAAAATCGGCTATATAAATCTTGTCGTCAAAAGTATTATTGGTAATTTTCAGACTATCCTGATTCGTAAACGAAAAGTCTTTGATACGCGGATACTGCGTTTCATTTCCTTTTACTATTGGATTTCCTAATATTGGAAGTTTCTCCTGAGCTTTCTCACATGATATTACAAGTAGAGAATGCAAAAGAATCAAAGCTATTTTTTTCATTTTTTATTATTTAAATATTTAACCAAGCAGATTATGTTATAAACTGCTGACTTGTTTGCATGTATAATTTCAATGAAGATTCATCAATAAAGTCCATTGGGTTTTTCAAATAAGGATATTGCAAAGCCTATAACAAACAACGCTAAATAAAGTTGTTGTTGTAGATTGATGAGGATATGACTTCATAGAGCCAACTGACCAAAACTTTTAAATTTTCTATGTTAATCTTTTATCTTAATAAGAATAAATGAATACAGAAAAATCAATTTAGTTCATAGCAATAGCGGTATTGTCAAGTTGCAAAAGGCAATGACAAATTTTTCTTAATGAATTTGAAAAGAAATTTAGATGTATAAATTAGTGGCGGGCGGGCGAAAAGTAGCAGAGGAAATTCCAATTGGTTTGCTGCTTAAAAAAGCAAAAACATTTTTGTGATATCCTACAGGAGGTAAAAAAGTAAAGTTTACTTCAGAGTTGCAGATATAGACAATCTCTACTTTTTCTTTAAGACTGTCCTGCATTTGTTTTTCGTTATCAGAATATTTTTTAAGACTTTTTTGCAGTTCACATCGACCATTACAAGAGTTAAAAATCTGTTTGCGCTGTACACAGATTGTTTTGGCAATTTCCTGCTGATTTAGTTTAAATGAAGCATATACAAACATGCTTCCCAAAGAGGGAAGAAAAATTAGACCACAAAGTACTATGATAATATACTTTTTCAAGATTGCCAATTTGTTTATAAATGCAAAAATACATTAATTTTGTTTTTATTTGGGAGAAACTTCTTGTTTCCTTTCAACAAAAAAAATTGATCAACATTATAGAAATAAACCAATTTTTAACTCCGGTCAAACAACAATCAATAAGTATGGACTTCATACTTTTTCTCTCCCAAAAAGCTTAGACGAATGTGGAAAAATTTTTGCTATTTAATTATGGAATTTTTACTACAAAATTTGAGGAAGACTTATTTAACCAAATAAATAATCATTTTGTTCAAAAAGATTTCGAAAATCAAATAAATTTATTTTAAAATCCCAGACAGTAATTCATAGAGCCAAAGAAAGGCAATTTTGCCTTAAGCAAAACAATCTTTCCAAATCCTCAATAGAATTGTATTTTAATATTATAAACTAGTTGAATTTTATATTTTTTTGAATCAATCCCCAACAGGACATCTAAACCAAATTTACAAAGCCAATGGAAGACAGACATTACATGTAGTACGCCAATTTCTTCAAATCATCCAAAAATGATGTTGTAATTTGTCCTGTCCCCGTCACAAAAAGCCAAATGGCGTCAATTGAAGACAATTGACGCCATTTTTTATTACCTTATAACAATATTTTGACTCGTTTTTGAGCCGGTCCTAAAGTACAATCTTATATATAATTACATTAAATCTATCAAAGCTTTGGTGTTTTATTTTTCATAATCCTTCTAGATATTCTCCAAGAGCTGGCTTGTTTCTAATTGATGTAGTATTAGTTTTTGATAATTCTGACTTTATTTTTACTAATGGACAAGCATTGCAGTTATTTTGGTAATCGTTTTATAACTGCTTTAACGTTGATCAATCAGCACTTTTTCCAATGCTAATTGTAATAACAAAAATCATGCTTCTTAAAAAAATATTTTGTCGTACTTTTATTTAAAATATTTAAATCTATGCATGACCAGCTTTTCAGCTACATTAGCAGATACAGTGAATCTCCTCTTACAGTAGAAGATCAAGCATTAATTAAAACAGCACTCAAACCTGCCAAGTTAAAAAAGAAGGAGTTATTCCTCGAACAAGGAAATATCTGCCAGTATACAGGTTTTATAATAAAAGGCGCTATGAGACAATACAGTATTGACAGCGCCGGTAATGAGCATATCATTCAGCTGGCTCTTGAAAACTGGTGGATGGTGGATCGTGAAAGTTATCTTATGAAAACACCATCTGTATATAATATTGATGCATGGGAAGATACAGAACTTCTAATATTGGAAGCTGACGATCTGCAGCGTCTGCTTGAAATACCTACAATTAAGGAAATGTTCTGGAAAATGAACCAAAGCAGTTTCATAGCTTCCCAAAAAAGATTAAACAATTCCATAGCCCTTCCCGCCATGGAAAGATATGAGCAATTACTCAAAAGCTACCCTGATTTTGTACAGCGCTTTCCCCAGCATATCATTGCTTCTTATTTAGGTATCAGCAAGGAAACCTTAAGCCGCGTGCGCAGTAAGCTATTCCAAAAATAAAATTAAGATCCTGCCCTGCTTTAGTTCTTCTATTGTTCTTTATTGACAAATGTCATCGTTTTCTGTTCTATGGCCGCAATAAATTTGCCTTATAAATCAGTAACAAAGATTTTTAAAATTTAGAACAACATTTAAAACATTAGAAAAATGAAACAGTTTACAAAAGATGATACCGTTATGCTATTAATTGATCATCAAACAGGCACACTTAATTTTGCAACAAACAGACCTCACGAAATGATCGTGAGCAGAACAAGAGCTTTGGCTAAATTTGTAACAGCTTTAAACATTCCCGTTGTACTTACCAGCAGCCAGGAAGATCATGCACAAGGACCTTTAATCCAGGATTTACAAGACCTGCTTCCTAAAGAGTACGCAGAGAGAGTAAAAAGAGAAGGGATTACAAATGCATGGGATGACGATAATTTCAAAAATGCTGTTCTAAAAGCGGCTGGCGGAAGAAAAAATGTAATCATGGCAGGCCTTACAAATGACGTATGTATCGTGTGGCCTTCAATTTCAATGCAGGAAGAAGGATTTAATGTTCAGGTAGTGCTTGATGCAGGCGGATCTCCTTCACAAATTGCTGATGATATCGCACAGCAGACTTGGGAAAGCCAAGGTGTAAGAACTACAACAATCAACCAGATAATTTCTGAAATGGTGCATAACTGGGCAACAGAGGACGGTCAAAAAGTTCTTCCAATCCTTTTTGAAGAAGTTATGTCTAAAGTAGGACAGTTCTCTTAATTAATAGATTCTTATAATCGAAGCTGGATATTTAGATATCCGGCTTCTTTAAAAATATTATTATGATACAGAAAATAAACAGCTCCCAGTTTTTGGGTCACGGTCCGATAAAGATTCTTTATCCGGGTTCTGCCGTTTCAAGCACCGATACCGGAATAGGAAGCATAGGAAGAATTGACCATCCCGAAATAAATTCCAATACGGTTATCAAGATGCATCCGCACATCAATGATGAAATTCTTTCCTATTTCAGAACAGGGGAAGCAGAACACAGCGACTCAGAAGGATTTGTAAAGGTAATAGGCGGAAAAACCCTTATGCTGATGAAAGCTGGAAAATCATTTTTCCATGAAGAAAAAATTATGGGTCAGCAGCAGACAATGGAAGGACTTCAGATTTTTATCCGTCCCGGTAAAAAAGACTTGAACCCCGAAGTGGTATTTTTAGAACTGGAAGACCTTCATAGTGATAACATCTGGCGTATTATCGGGTCTCCAAATCCTGAAACTGAATTTCAATTCAGCAGCCAGACCTGGATTTACGATATGAAACTTCTTAAGGGAAGCACTTCTGAAATTCCCCAGCTTCCAAAGAATGGCCTTACCGCACTTTTGTATGTCTTTCAGGGATCAGTGCAGGTAAACAGCAGTATAGATCTTAAGAAAAAAGAATGCATCGTCTTTAAAGATGAGCCTGTTTCGATACAAGCTTCAGAGGATGCTGAACTGGTCTTGTTCTTCACAGATGAACAGGGAGAAATCTTCAAGGGCGGAATGTACAGTGGAAATCAAATGTAATTATGGACAATACTATCAGCATTATCAGTAAAAATGAAGGAGAACGTCTGGCAGTTGCAGGCGGCAATTACAGAATTATAATATCTGGTGAACAGACCAATGGCAATTACGCCGTTATTGAAATGATAGTGCCTCCGGGAGGAGGGCCGCCTCCGCATGCCCACCCTGACACCCAGGAAATGTTTCATGTCCTGGAGGGGGAACTGGAATTTAAAACTGAAGCAGGAAAACAGCTTGTAGCGCAGGACGGATTCATAAATATCCCTTTTGGCGGCGCCGTGCACTGCTTTAAAAATACTTCAAAAAATTATGCGCGACTGCTCTGTACGGTAGTACCGGCAGGACTGGAAAACTTGTTTCATGAAATAGGAATTCCGGTAAAAGCCGGCGAATTCCTGCCCGTTCCTGAACTCACAGAAAAACGGAAAGAATTTTTAAAAGAGATGGACCAGAAATACGGCCAGAGAACTTATGCTCCTGATTACTTAGGATAGCAGTTCAATCCAATTAAATATAAAAATTTGGCGGACAAGTTTTTCCAGCCGTCTGATTGCTTAAAATCAGCACTGGATAATTCCTGCAATACTTCTATTGCCGTGCACAAACTATTGTTTGTCCTTAGAATGTATTGTAACATACTGCCCTAAAAAAGAATAAAAATGGAAAATATAGATAAAAATACGGCAGAACCCGGTAATTTAAGCAATGAGCTTGTAGGCGGGTCAGCAGAAGTTAACGGAATTAAAATTAATTATCTTATAGGAGGTAATCCTGAAGGAAGCCCTGTTCTTTTATGGCACGGCTTTTTAGGTACTTCAAGCTCCTGGAGAAAAGCGGCAGCAATTCTTATTGATGCAGGACTTACCGTTTTAATTCCTGATATGAGAGGATATGGGGATTCTGATAAACCGGAAGGTACTATCGGATATGATGCCCGCACAATCAGTGAGGATTTCAGGGCTTTAGTGAAAAAGCTGGATTTTGGAAAAGGAAAACCTATTACACTGGCAGCACATGATATGGGAGCCGCACCTGCTCTTATATGGAGCGCTGACCATCCGCAGGAAATTGCATCGTTATTTTATATAGAAATGGTAGTGATGCTTGATCAGGTGCTCAGCCCGCATCTTTCATTCACCCGTGAAACCATGGAAAGCCAGATGGGGCCAATGTGGTGGTGGATTCTTCCTCACGCTCCAAAGGCACTTGAAGTACTTTTTACAGGAAGAGAACGTGAATTCCTTACCTGGTTCTATGATTGGATGACTGCAGGAAAAAATGTTATAGATAGTGAGCAGATTGAAGAAATCTACCGTACATTTTCTGGCAATAATGGTTTCCAGGGAGCTTTTGGAATCTACAGAGGAGTCTTTGATTCTATAGATCAGACCACACCTTTACTTCAGAAAAAAATCAAAGCGCCGGTTACTGCTATCGGAGGAGAATATTCACTTGGAGCTGGTGTTGGCGAAATGACCAAGCTGGTAGCTGAAAATGTAACTTCAATTGTAATCGAAAATGCCGGTCACTTTCTTCCTGAAGAAAAGCCACAGGAAATAGCACATCACATTTTGACTAATTTCTAACTTCGGAAATTTATAGAGTGAATCAAATTATTATATTTTAGTAATAAAATAAGATCCAAAATTTAATACATTTTTCTTTCGATCCCCAAAAGGACATCTAAACCAAATTTACATAGCCAATGGAAGACAGACACTACATATAGTACGCCAATTTCTTCAAATCATCCAAAAATGATGTTGTAATTTGTCCTGTCGAGGTCACAAAAAATCCCATTTCTAACGAAATGGGATTTTTTTTTTAATTTTTGAAACACAGGTTTTAATTCAAAAAATGGTTTTATCTTTAACCCTTTAGAAAAATTGATATTCGTTATGGAACAGAAATACATCAGGGAAAAAACGTAAAACGTTTTAGAGAAATGCTTAACATAAAGCAGGAAGCTTTAGCTTATGATCTGGGAGAAGAATGGAATCAAAAGAAAATTTCTATGCTGGAGCAGAAAGATGTAATTGAAGAAAGCCTTCTGAAACAAATTTCAGCCGTATTAAAAATTCCTGTTGAAGCTTTTCAGAATTTTGATGAAGAACAAGCGATAAATATTATTTCTAATACATTTGATAATTGCCAGCAACCTGCATCTGTATTTTACAATTCTACAATAAATCAAATTGATCAATTTATTAAATTGCATGAAGAAAAGATTGCGTTATACGAACGTATGTTGAAAGAGAAAGATGAAATGATGGTGAGGCTTGAGAAATTGATCAATAAGTAATTATTCATGTAAAATATATTAAAACAAAAAAGAGACTTTCGAGTCTCTTTTTTTTGAATAATATTTACGGTTCCGAAATCAGGAGCAATTAACAAAGCTTTTAAGAACTATTAGGAGAACAGAACCTATTAATGATTTAAAAAAATTAATCGTAAATCTGTAATTAAATTTTTTTACGATGTTCCTCACCCCAGTCAGCCATCACTTTTATGACATTGCTGAGACTTTTGCAGTATTCGGATGATTCATAGCTGATAGTAGTTGGATAAGTATCTGAGACAATACGGACTATCAGCTTGTTCATTTCCAAATTTTTTAATTCTTTTGACAAAATTTTCGGTGTAATACCATCTACACAATTTTTTATGTCGGTAAACCTTTTATTACCCAGATAAATTGCTGTGAGAATGGAAATTTTCCACTTACCACCAGTAACATACATAGTATCTTGTATCGATCTAATCTTTTTATTAACATCTATTATTTGATCATTCATCTTACTATCCTTTAGGAAATCACTATAGCAAATGTAATGATGTTAAAGTAATTTTGTTCGATAAATTTATTTATTATGAACATTTTAATAGTACATGCGCATCCTTACGATGGCAGTTTTTCAAAAGGAATTTTAGATAGGACACTGAACCTATTAGCTCAGCACGATAATGTAAATATTAAAGTTAAAGATCTTTGCAAAATGGATTTTGACTTTGTCATGAGAGCAGAAAACCTACAATCTTCGGTAACTGGTATATTTACCAAGGAAGTTAAAGCTGAACAAGATGATATCTTGTGGGCCGAGACGTTGATAACTATATGCCCTGTCTGGTTTGGATCAGTTCCCGGGTTTATGAAGGCTTATTTTGATAAAATTTTTGTAAGGGGATTTGGTTATGATAGTCAAGGTGGAAGAATTAGAGGTAAACGAATTTTTTCGATTTTTAATTTTGGATCGATTGATCCTTATGTAAGTATGGTTAATCAATATACAATGATTGATTACCAATGGGATAATCTATTTGGCATGGTAGGATTTTCAGATATAGTAAAATTACACTTTACCGGTGTCCCTAAATCCACAGACGAGGTGAGAGCCAATTATTTACTGCAAGTTGACGACTTTTTGGAAAAAATATTTTCTACAAAAGTTGGCGACATAGGAACTGCCGGCAATGCAGACCTTATTACCAGATTGGCTGCTAACGGTTATTTAAATGGAAAACCATTGGTCTAAATATTAATTAAACCAGTTAATGAAAACATAAGTTAATAAACAGTTTTTTTGCGGTAATATTGCGGCTTAAATAATTTAGTGTTGACTATGCACTGATACATATTAAATTAAAAAAAATTAAATTTTAACGTTTTGTATCATTTAACCCTTACAATACATACAAACCATCTTTGAATCGAAATTTAAAATAATTATCTTACAAATTCACTTGAAAGTAAGCTAATTTCTTTAAATCTTGCATAAAATGATGTTGTAATTAGTCCCGTCGAGGTCACAAAAAAGCCAAATGGCGCCAATTGTTTTCAATTGGCGCCATTTTTTTTACCTCACCAAATAAATAAAAAACTTACGTTATGTGGCGTGGCTCACCCTTCCCAATTCTTAATAGTAAATTTAAACTCCGCCTGTACAGATATGAATATACTCATTATCAGAAGAGTATAACAATATGTAATTCCCATAACTCAGCAAGGGTCTTCTATTTAATCAATACAATATTGGTTTTAGCATACTGGTTAATTGCAATTTTTACCTGATCAAAACTAGGTGCTGAGAGTCTTGGTTTATAATTTTGAGAAAATCCAAATCCTTCTGTCGGGTAACCAATCATATTTTTATCACATTTTCCGTTATTATTCAAGTCTTGATAAACA
>Ga0182006_1000699_pt1 | contig 23241 bp, 20 predicted proteins | sample Sormic07211104_1_FD_123022 | JGI IMG/M metagenome (GOLD analysis project Ga0182006, IMG submission 123022) | Rhizosphere microbial communities from Sorghum bicolor, Mead, Nebraska, USA - 072115-104_1 MetaG | ecosystem: Host-associated > Plants > Roots > Rhizosphere | place: USA: Nebraska...
CTGCTTCGGCAGCAACGTGGCCATCTTCAGGAAGAAGCTCTGCAGCAGATTGCGCAGCATCACATGGCGGTGCCGTCCACCGTTGTGCTGCGCGTCCATCATCAGCTGCAGCCCCCCCTGCAGCAACGGCACATCCAGCGGTGATGGCCTGCAGTGCGGCTGCTCGTGCAGGAACTGGAACAGCGCATTGGGCAACACATAGGCCACCTCCGATGCCAGCGCCTTGGGCATCAGACAGACCATCACCACGAAACCACGCGAGCGCTGGCGCAGCAACGCCAGCGTGTCCTCGGCCAGCACCAGCACATCGTGCCGTTGCATCGCCACCTCGCGAAAGTTCAGCGCAAAGCGCGCTCGCCCGGACACACACACCAGCACCGCCAGGTAGGCATGCCCGAATGACAGCGGGACGCCCTGCCCCTCGGCCAGCGTGCTGACCTCCAGGCGCATGGATTCGTCCTGATCCAGAAGCTGGGGTATGCGGTCCATGGGCCGTTCCGGCTGGATTCCGGGGCACAGCATAACGGGCCTCGGCATTGAGTTGTGAAAAGTACCGAAATCATCAAGGTCTGGCCCTGTGCCCGCGATGCGCCGGAACCTAGCCTGTGCACTCTCTTTCCGTATCTGGAACTGCCATGCAGCTACACACCGAACGCCTGATCCTGCGCCCCTGGCGCGACACCGATGCCGCCGATCTGTACGAATACGCCCGCGACCCGCGCGTGGGCCCCATCGCCGGCTGGCCGGTGCACACCAGCGTCGAGGAAAGTACCGAAATCATCCGCACCGTCTTCAACCAGGCGGAGGTCTACGCACTGCAGAGCCGCGAGGACGGCCACGCGATCGGCTGTGTCGGCATCCTGATCGGCGCTGACAGCAATTTCGAGATCAGCGACCGCGAAGGCGAGATCGCCTACTGGATCGGCGTGCCGTACTGGGGACGCGGGCTGGTGCCCGAAGCAGTGCGTGAAGTGATGCGGCACGCCTTCATGGATCTGGAGCTGGATGCGCTGTGGTGCGGCTACTTCGCCGACAACCTGCAGTCGCTGGCCGCGCAGAGCAAATGCGGTTTCCAGCATCATCATACCGAGGTGGACAAGTTCAACAGCTTCCTCGGCGACTACCGCACCGAGCACATCAGCCGCATCACCCGCGAGCAATGGTTTGCCTTGCAGGCCACCTTGCCGGAATGAGCGGAGTTCAGGCCGACGTGCGCTGCATGAGAAGAAGTTCTGGTGTTGAGGACGCTTCAACCTGCTGGAAACCGAGATCGCGGTACAGGGCCAGGGCGGCCGTGTTGTCACGATAGACGCGCAGGGTGAGCCGCTCGATACCGTCTTCGCGCATGGCCTGTGCACTCATGGCCTGCATGAGCAGCCGGCCAAGGCCGCGCCCGCGTGCCAGTGGGGAAACAATGATGCGGCCCAGGTGCGCAGTGCCGGCGTCGGTTATCCAGTACTGGCCAAAGCCCAAGCACCGGCCCTGCTCGTCCAGCAGCGCCCAGCCCGGCCGCGACCCGAGTTCGAGCACCTGCGCGAACCCTTCCGGCGGCAAAGGAAACGGCACGCCGGGGCCAGCCCAGCGCTGGGTGGCCTCGGCGGAATCAAGCCAATCGGCAATGGTGGCGTAGTGGGAAGGCTGGACGGCGCAAAGGTTTGGTTTCACGACCCGCATGGTGCGTCATTCGCGGCGGTTATACACGCTACATGGAGACACTTGAGTTTTGTCATAGGACAACAAACAATTCCAGGGGTCCAGCCCATTCCCCCTTCGGGAGATCCCATGTTCAAAGGCCTCAGCGCGTTTCCACTGACCCCGCTCTCTGAAGCCGGCATCGACTTTCGTGCGTTTGCCGGACTGGTCGAGCGCCTGGCCGATTCCGATGTTGATTCGATGGGCGTGCTTGGCTCCACTGGCAGCTACGCCTATCTGGAGAAGCACGAGCGCAAGCGCGCGTTGCACGAAGCCCTGGCGCACGCAGGAGGCGTACCGGTCATCGCCGGCATCGGTGCACTGCGTACGCGCGATGTGCTGGAGCTGGCCCTGGACGCCGAGGATGCAGGTGCTGCAGGCCTGCTGCTCGCCCCCGTTTCTTACCAGCCCCTGAAGGACCATGAGGTGCAAGCACTGTTTGAGACCATTTGTGCGGCCGTGCGTACACCGATCTGCGTCTACGACAATCCGGGCACCACGCACTTCCGCTTCACCGATGCACTGCATGGCCGGATTGCCGCGCTGCCCAACGTCGCTTCGATCAAGATTCCGCGCCTCGCAGATGATCCGGCTGAGGCGGCCACGCGCGTTGCTGCACTCCGTGCCCGCGTTCCTGCGCATGTGACGCTAGGCGTCAGTGGTGACGCGTCGGCCGTACGTGGATTGCTGGCGGGGTGCGATGGCTGGTATTCGGTGACTGCGGGGTTGTTCCCCGAGGTTGCGCTGGGAATCATGCGGGCCGCAGATAGTGGCGATGCGGAGGGTGCTATTGCCCTGTCTGCTCGGCTGGCTCCGCTGTGGTCGCTGTATGACCGGTTCGGCGGGATTCGCGTCATGGCCTGCGCGGCGGCGCTGCTGGGGCTGTGCGGCGAGGACTGCCTGCCGTTGCCGTTGCAGGGGCTGCGGGACGGTGAGCGCGAGGAGGTGGAGGCGGTGCTGGGTGGGCTGGGGTTGCTCTAGAAGCCCTGGGAGCGGTTGCCATGTGGGTGTAGCGGATGGTGACCCCGGCCCGATTCGAACGGGCGACCTTCCCCTTAGGAGGGGGACGCTCTATCCAGCTGAGCTACGGGGCCATTGGCAGCGGGAAAGGATACCTCGTCTGGCTGAATGGACCAAGCGCGGGGCGTCCTGCACGGCTCTCGAAGTAGATATGCTGGCCCGCCGCGACCCGTTGTGAACTGGATGTCCGACGCTTGGCGAACCCTCTCCGCCCTTGGCGACAGCCGCTGGCTGCTCCCCATGGCCCTGGTGCTGCTGATCACCCTGCCCCGCGCAGATGCACGCCTGAAATGGCGATGGCTGCTGGCCATCACCGTCACCGCCGGCGTCACGCTTGCCTCAAAGCTGGCCTTCATGGGTTGGGGCATCGGCATCAAAAGCGTGCACTTCACCGGCTTCTCCGGGCACGCGGCGATGTCCAGCGTCATCTATCCGATTGTGGGTGTGCTGCTCGCCGGAGCCGGCAAGCGTGCTCGGGCGACTGGCCTGTTGATTGGCGCGCTTTTGGCCGCCGCCATTGCCTGGTCACGAATTCCGCTGCATGCACATAGCCTTTCGGAAGTCATTGCCGGACTGATGCTCGGCCTGGGCTTCAGCGGCTGGGCATTGCGCGCCGCGTTGCCATCAGGACGCCCCACGGCCCTGGTTGTCGCAGTTGCCATGCTCGCCGGGATGGTCCTGCCTCTCACCCTGCCCGACCTCCATACCCATCAACTCGTGATCGCGTTGGCCAAGCTCATCTCCGGGAGGGCTGAGATCTTCCAGCACTTCTGAAATCTGCCAATTCAATTGCACATTTTCTTCACGTTCCTTGACAGGGCAAATGAATAGCCGCCAACATAGCGGTGGAAAAATTTCCCTCACGGAGTAGGAGACCCCGTAGATGAAGAAGATGATTGCCGCCCTGGCCCTGCTGGGCCTGTCCTCGCCGGTGTTCGCCCAGGAAGCCCCGGTCGCTGCCGAAACCAGCGCTGAAGTCGCTGGCGCTGAAGCCGCAGGCGCTGCCGCCACCGGCACCCTGACCACCGTCGCGACCGTCGGCCTGGGCATTGCCGCCGCCGGCGTGCTGTACAGCGTTGCCGCTGACAGCAGCAAGGATGACGCGGGCAACAACGGCGGCACCGGCACCACCAACCCGCCGACCGGCACCACGGGTACGACCGGCACCACCGGCACCACCGGCACCAACTGATCGGTCAACCGAAGCGGCACCCCCGCCCTCGCCGGGCGATGTTCGGCGAGGGTTTTTTCATGCCCGTTCGGGCCAGGAACAGATTTCGATGGACTGCAAGCGTTTCGTAGCCACAATGACGGTGGCACTCACCCTGACCGGCTGCATGTGGGCTCCAGGTCAGCATCTTCGCTCGAGCACTTTCGCTCGCGATGATCAGCCCATCGGCAATGACCAGATCGATCTGATTCCGATCACGCCCAAGCTGATTGCCATGGAGCGCGCCACCCGCGATGTCGCGTCGATCCCCGCTGCCCTGACCCAGTATCAACCGGGTCCGTATCGCATTGGCGCCGGCGACATCCTCTACATCACTGTCTGGGATCATCCGGAACTGACGGTGCCGGCAGGCCCGCAGCAGCAGCTCAACGCCGCGGGTCGCCTGGTGCAGTCCGACGGCACGCTCTTCTACCCTTACATCGGCAAGATCACCGCCACGGGCAAGACGCCCGGCGAACTGCGCGAAGAAATCACGACCAAGCTGGCGCGCTACATCGAAGCGCCGCAGGTGGACGTGTCGATGCTGACCTACGCCAGCCAGCGCGTCTGGGTCACCGGCGCCTCGCGCCAGGCAGCCACCGTTCCACTGACGGTAACCCCGCTGACCATGGGCGATGCCATCAGCCAGGCAGGCCTGGATCCGACACAGGCTGACCTGTCCGGCATTCGCCTGACCCGCGATGGAACAACGTACACCATCGACCTCGACCGACTGGGCCGCAGCGGCGGCGGTGACACCAACGTGTTCCTCAAGGCAGGGGACCACATCTACGTGCCCTACCTCGATCACAAGGAAGTCTTCGTGGTCGGCGAAGTCAACCAGCCCGGCGCAATGAACTTCAAGACCGGCGAGATTTCCCTGAGCCAGGCACTTGGCCGCGCGCGCGGCCTGCTGCAGACCACCTCCAACGGCAATGCTGTGTACGTGATCCGCGGTTCGAACGACCTGCAGAGCACCCCCTCGAAGGTGTTCCACCTGGAAGCCAAGTCCCCGACTGCGTTCGCTGTGGCCAGCCAGTTCGACCTGCAGCCCGGCGATGTGGTGTTCGTCGGTGCCGCTGGCGTGACCCGCTGGAGCCGGTTCGTGAACCAGCTGCTGCCATTCACCTCCATCATCAGCAACGCCGCCAGCGCGCGTAGCGACCTGGACAAGTAAGGTGGTCCGCACCATGAGCAGGATCGCTCAGGCTGCCACCCGACATGCAACCCGCCAGCGCCCCGTGGCGCTGGCCTTGCTTGTTCTCATCACCGCAACCAGTTGCGGTGTCGTGGGCAAGACCAGCGTCAAGTCGGTGCAGATCGCACTGCAGGGCAAGCCCGATGTGGAGCCAACGGCTGCCGAGGTTGCTGCCAATCGGTTCCCGCAGATCAAGGTCACCGGGCCTGCGGGTGGCGCCGTCCTGGTGCTTGGCAACATCGATTCCGGGCGCCAGGCGTGGTACAGCTCCGAGCGAAGCATCGTCTTTCTCAGGGATGGCATCGTCGTCGGCACCCACGGCAGCAACCCGGAACTGCAGGACATGACGCTCGAAGGGGATTCCCCCTTCCACGCCCTGCACCGGATAGCAGACGGCACGACCGTGCAGCGTCGCTATGACGTCATGCCTGATTACAGGTATGGCATGAACGTCACCGGCACCCTGGCCACCTTGGGCAAAGAGAAGGTCCGGATCCTGGAGAGCGAGCGCGAGCTGTTGCACGTGCGGGAGCAGCTTAAGGGCAACGGCTGGAAGCGCGACAACCACTACTGGGTCGATCCTGCCAACGGGTTCATCTGGAAGAGCATCCAGGCCATCGCACCCGACACCAGCCTTGAAGTTGTCCAGCTCAAGCCCTACTCGCAGGACCTGCAGAACCGATGACACTGCGACCGATCATTCTTGCGCTGGCACTGGGGCTGGTTCCCCATGCGCACGCCTCATCGCCGATCAACGTCGAAGCGGCCGGCCATGTCCGCAATCCCGGCATGCACACGCTTCCCGCCGAGGCCCGCCTCAGCGCAGCCGCACTCGCTGCAACGCCGGATGAAGAAGCCTATATGCTGGGCGCCGCCCTTCTTCGGCAACGTGCACTGATGCCACAGACCCGCCTCAAAGCGGGCCTGCTCTTCGATCTTGAAACGCTCGCCTCCCAGCAGGATGCCCCGGAGCTTGCCGACGCGGCCGCACAGCTGGCGCGCGAGCTCGGTGACCTGCCGGTGACCGGGCGCGAACCGCAGCTTCTTGATCCGCGCCGCCTGGAAGCCAGTGCCTCGGAGAATCGGCCCGCGCAGGCGGGCGACCGCGTCGTCTATCCTGGCCGCCCCGAAACCGTGCAGGTTGTTGGCGCAGTGGCACAGCCTTGCAAGCTGCAGCATCAAGCCACACTCGACGCACGAAGCTACCGCAACGCGTGTTCCTTGCTGCCAGTGGCGAGCCGGGATGATCTCTACGTCATCCAGCCCGACGGCAAGGTGGAGCAACTCGGCGTGGCCCTGTGGAACCGCAGTGCGCCCGTGCGCCTGGCGCCCGGCGCTGTGATCTACGTACCATTGAGCACTGCGAAGATCCGCGCGATCGCCCCCGATGTCAACGAGGATGCCGTGCGCTTCCTTGCCACCCAGGTGCTGGATGCACCCGGAGTTTCATACTGATGCGCCATCGCTCCATCCCACTGGCACGCGCCAGTGTTGCCCTTCTCAGCCTGAGCGTCAGCGCTGCATTGCACGCACAAACAGCCCCCGCCCCTACCGCGAGCGATTGGGGCGGCGTTGGCCTGCTACAGACTCCTACCGCACGCATGGCCGACGACGGCGAGGTGAGCTTCACCGCAAGCCACACCTCGCCCTACAGCCGCTACAACGTGGTGATGCAGCCTCTTCCCTGGGTGGAAGGTGCATTCCGCTATGTTTCGGTTGCAAACCGACGCTACGGCCCGGAATGGCTGAGCGGGAAGCAGAACTACAAGGACAAATCCATCGATCTGAAGGTCCGGCTGTGGCAGGAAAGCCGCTGGGCACCAGAGCTGTCCGCAGGCTTCCGCGATATCGGTGGTACCGGCCTGTTTTCCAGCGAGTACCTGGTTGCGAGCAAGCGGTTCGGGCCAGTTGATGCGAGCCTCGGCCTCGCCACCGGCTACATCGGTAATCGAGGCGATTTCTCGAACCCGCTTCGGGTAATCAGCGACCGCTTTGAAGAGCGCCCACGCGCGCAGGGCACCGGCAACTTCAACAGCAAGGGCATGTTCCGCGGTCCCGTCGGCATCTTCGGTGGCATCGCCTACCAGACACCCTGGGAACCCCTGCAGCTGAAGCTTGAGTACGACGGCAACGACTACAAGCGCGAACCACAGAACAACAATCAAACGCAGAAGAGCCCAATCAACCTGGGCGCAAGCTATGCCGTGAATCGCAACGTGCAACTGCATCTTGGCTGGGAACGCGGCGACACAGCCATGTTCGGCATTACCCTGCGCGGCAATGTGGCACGAGCGAAATCCACGCCCAAGCTGCTGGATCCGCCTCCGGTTGCCCGAGCATCCGCGGCACCCTCGGCGCAGTCAATGGATGACATCGACTGGCCCGCCTTGAGCCGGACCCTGGAAGAGAACGCCGGCCTCCGTGTCACAGGCATCAGCCGACGTGGATCGGAAGTCATCGTCAGCGGTGAACAGCGGCGGTTTTACTACCCGGCGCAGGGCGTTGGCCGAGCGGCACGCATCCTGGATTCGGAACTGCCATCCGATACCAGCTGGTTCACGATCGAGAACACCCGCTTGGGCGTACCCATCGTGGAAAGCAGCATTGAGCGCAGCACCTTCAACAGCTACCTCGACAATCGCACTCCACTGAGCGAATTGGCCGGCCACATCGAGCAGGCAGCGCCTGCGCAGCAGCGCCGTGAGAGCCTTTATGCGGCGCCACTTCGACGCTACGACGGCGCGTTCAATATTGGATACCAGCAGCAGCTCGGCGGTCCTGATGGCTTCTTCCTGTTCCAGGTCGCAGGCACCTACTCGGCCAACTTCCACTTCACGCGGAATACCTGGCTGAGTGGAACGGCCAGCTACAACGCGTACAACAACTACGACCGCTTCCGCTACGACGCGCCAAGCAACCTGCCCCGGGTCCGTACCAACATCCGTAAGTACCTGACCACGGAAGACCTGACCCTGACCAACCTGCAGCTCACCAGCAATCATCAGCTGGGCAAAGACCTGTATGGCTCGGCCTATGCCGGCCTGTTCGAGGCCATGTACGGCGGCGTGGGTGGCGAGATCCTCTACCGCCCCCTCAACGAGCGCTGGGCTGTGGGTGCCGAGCTGAACTGGGTGAAGCAGCGCGATTTCGATCAGCGCTTCAGCTTCCGTGACTACAGCACCACTACCGGCCACGCCAGCTTCTACTATCAGTGGGGCGATGAGCACAAGATCACCAGCATGATCAGCGCTGGCCGCTACCTGGCGAAGGACTGGGGCGCCACGATCTCGGTCGCGCGCGCCTTCGACAACGGCGTGAACATGGGCGCGTACGCCACCAAAACCGACGTTTCATCCAAGGACTTCGGCGAAGGCAGCTTCGACAAGGGCATCTTCATTTCGATTCCCTTCGACTTCCTGCTGCCCCGATCCACGCGCGCGCGTGCGACGTTCGCATGGAATCCGCTGTATCGAGATGGTGGTGCGCGGTTGAGTCGAAGCTATGCGCTGTACCAGCTGACCTCAGAGCGGGATCCGGACTTCTTCTTCGACAATCTCGACAGAATCGACGACTGACGGCGGGTATCCACCCCATTCGACAGAGACCAGGAAAGGGCCGGTTGCCAGCGCAGCCGGCCCTTCTCGTTTGCCTGTTCTGCTCCAGTATCCTGCAACCAAAAGAAAGGGCCGGCTGCACGTGCAACCGACCCTTTCTGTCTCTCGGAGGGAAAAGCTCCTCAGCTCCCCCCGTCCGAGCAATCACTTCTCGCTTGAGGCGTACTCGTAGTAGCCGTAGCTGTAGTAGCCCGTGGCACGCTTCTCCACCGCATTGAAGATCGCGCCCTTCACCTTCACGCCATTCTGCTCGAAGCGCTTCATCGAAAGCTCGATCTCCTTCGGCTGGTTCACGCCGAATCGAGTCACCATCAAGGTAGAGCCTGCGTGGTTGGCGACAATGGCGGCGTCAGTGACCGCAAGAATCGGCGGCGTATCGACGATCACCAGGTCGTATTCCTTGGCCAGACCCTCCAGCAGCTGCAGGAACCGCGGATGCATCAGCAGCTCGGATGGGTTCGGCGGAATATCACCGCGGGTGATGTAATGCATGTTCTCCAGGCCCGGGACAGCATGAATCGCATCCTGCAAGGTCACCTTGCCGGCCAGAACATCAGACAAGCCCCCGGAATGCGACACGCCCAGCACCTTGTGCAGGGTACCCTTTCGCATATCAACGTCGACGACAAGAACCTTCTGCCCCGCCTGAGCGACGACAGCCGCCAGGTTCGCCGAAATGAAGGTCTTGCCGACACCGGGCCGCGGGCCCGAAATGGCCAGAATGTTGTTCTTGGCCTCGAGCATTGCAAAGTGCAGGCTTGTGCGGAGGCTACGCAATGCCTCCACTGCCAGGTCGGCAGGCTCGGCGGCGGCCAGAAGGTGGGACCGGCCATCTGCCACCACGCGCTTCTTGCCGCCCTTGCCCTTCTGAACCTTCAGTAGATTCCGCGAGTTGCTCAGCGGAATGGCCGCATACACCGGCAGCCCCAGTTCCTCGATCTGCGCCGGATCCTCCACGCCAGGATTCAGCATGCGGAGCAGGAAAACCGCGGCCGTGGACAGGAATGCGCCCAACAGGAACGCCACAAGAACAATCAGCGGCTTACGAGGCTTCACCGGCTTGCTGATATCGACGATCGCGTCATCAACGATCCGGACATTACCAACCGTACCGGCCCGCGCAACATCCAACTGCTGCGCCTGGTTCAACAGCGCGGTGTACAGTTCGTTGCTGACCTGCAGATCACGGGTATGTCGCAGCAGCTCCTGCTGCGTATCAGGCAGTGCGCTCACTTCACGACGGAAGCCACTCTTGCGAGCCTCAAGCTCGCCGATCTGGTTCAGCATCGCACGGTAGGCGGGATGCTCACGTGTGAAGCTTCGGTCCATCTCAGCCTGCTTCAGGCGCAGCTGCTGGATGCTTGCCTCAACGGCAACCTCCTGCTCGAGCAGACCCTTGGTCTGCATCGTAATGTCAACGGAGTTCGAACGGGACTGATAGGCCGCCATTGCCGCCTGTGCGTCCTCAACCTGCTTGCGAACGGTTGGGAGCTGGTCCTTCACAAAGGCAAGCTGTGTTGCCGCCTCGGCAGAGCCTCGGTCGACATTCTGTCGCACATACGCTTCAGCAATGTTCTGCACCAGCGCCTGCGCACGAACCGCATCGGTGTCTTCATAGCTGACACGGAGGATGCCAGAGTCCTTGCCCTGCTCGGACGCGCGGATGTCTTCCTGCAGTCCGGCAATGACGTCCAGGCGACGCTGCTTGGTCAGCGTGAAGCGCATGCCCGGATTGGCATTCAGGCTCGCGACTTCAATCCTGATCCCGCGCGCCTCGGCGGGCATGCCGACCTTGCCGGCAAGAATGGCTTCGCCCTCGTCATCAAGCAGCGAGTATTCCCCAGCCTTATCACCTGCGACAAGCATCATCGGCTCGTCGAGCAACCGTGCGGGAACGTCCAGGCGATGGATCTTCAGCTCATCGCCGCCCCAGCCATAGCTGGAAAGCCCCAGAACCGGAGCCGCCACTTCGCCCTCAGTCTCGCCCGAGAAACGACGCGCAATCAGTCCGCCCACCAATGGGAAACGCCGGGGCTCGATGACCGTCTCGAGCTGCATCTTGTCGACCGCAGTACCGACAATCGTACGCGAGGTCAGCAGCGCAACTTCGGTGGTGGATGCGGTACTACCGCCTCCGCCCAGAGAGGTGAGATCTGCTAGACCCGGAATGGTGGGCATCTTCGACTCAACCTGCACCGTGGCCTCAGCCCGATACACCGGCGGCGTCAGGATCGCGTAGGCGGCGCCAACCAGCGCGAACAGGAAGGTTGTTCCCAGGATCCACCATTTGCGGTCAATGAGAACGCCCAGCAGATCCCGCAGATCAATCTCGTCGTCTTCGCGGGCGGGCCGCGCACTGGTTTCCTTGGTCATAGCTTCCGTTTCTTGAAAAAACCGCACCAGTGCGGCAATTACTTGATATGGCTGGCCCAGCGGGCAACGCCCTGCTCGATCAAACCGTAGACGTGTTCGAACGCAATCCGCTGCTGGCGGTAGGGATCGGGGATCTCCGACCTTCCATCCCAATGCCCCAAGAGGAACGTCTTGCCGCTCACCTGAGGAACCTCGCGGGCGATTCGCGCCACATGGGACTGCTCCATCACCAGCACCAGGTCAGCCGCCGCCAACACAGACGGCGTTGCCAGACGCCCTCGATGGGCGCTGGGATCATGCCCCTTCTCCCGAAGCAGTTCTCCTGCGGTCTCATCTATCGGCCGACCGACCAATGCCTGAAGCCCTGCAGAGGAGACCTCTACCCCTGTGCGGTCCCGAAGCTGGTGCCGCATGAGCACTTCTGCGGTTGGGCTTCTACAGATGTTTCCGATGCAGACCAGCAGCACCTTGTTGAACATGAGCCAATCCTCTGGCGGGCGACGTGGAGCGCGTACGCCAGCAGGCAACGCTACGCATACGAAAGAAAGTTAGCCAAGCAGCATACCTGACATGAAGGTGTAACTGAACCCAGCCCTACCAGGTCAACGGAGCGGCACCCCTACCCCGGAAATCCTGACCCGGGTCACGTTTGGGTGAAGGTTCTGTTATCATCGTGTGATCGATTGTAACAGCTAACTGGTTGGACTGACCGCCGGATCGGCGCCGCCAGCCCCCCGGGCAGCGAGGCGATTGCTGGATGCACGGATCCTCAACAAGGAAGAAATCGACATGTCTTACATGCCCGCACGGCACCATGCCGGGCTCTGGAACGTCTCGGGAAACAGGTTCACTCCTGCGCTCAGCTTGGCCTTGAGGATCGGGGATCCCATCGTCCTGGTGGCGGCTGCACTGACCGCCTATGCAATCAGATTCGGCGATCTGCACATGCCGATGAACTACGCCCGACTGGTCTCCATCACAGTTCTTTTCGCACTTCTGGTCCTTGGATCCTCGTCATTGTACGAAAGCTGGCGCGGGCGCGGCCTGCTCGCGGAACTCGGCAAGGTCGTGATGAAGCTTGCCGTGATCTTCGGAGGCCTTCTCGCCTACTCAACCGCAATCCAAGTCACGGATGAGCTTTCGCGCATCTGGCTTGCTACTTGGTTTGGCTTGAGCTTGGCTGGCGCATTTGCCCTGCGAATTGGCGTTCGCGGCATCGCTGGCTGGATCCGCGCTCGTGGCGCAGACCTCCGCAGCGCGGTCATCGTCGGTGCAACTACCGACTCGGAGCACATTGTCAGCTCTTTGCGATCGGCGACCTGGGCAGGCATCGATGTGCGCGGCTGGTTCGCGACCCCGTCTGATCGAGGCAGCGTGCAGCACGCCAGCAGACTGGGCGATCTGGAAGGGCTCGGCGCCTACGTAGAGGCTAATCACATCGACCAGGTGTGGATTGCACTCCCCATGCGCGATGAAGAGAACATCGCAATTGCCCTGAACCAGCTTCAGCACTCAACGGCCGACATCAAGTTCGTGCCTGACATGTTCGGGCTGCACCTGCTGAACCATTCCGTCGAGCAGGTCGCCGGCCTTCCCGTCATCAATCTCCAGCAGACTCCGCTCCAGGGCGGCGCCCGCCTGATCAAGGCATTGGAAGACCGTATCCTTGCCGGCCTCATCCTGCTCATGATCTCCCCGATCATGCTCGCGATTGCGGTGGCGGTGAAGCTGAGCTCCCCAGGCCCGATCTTCTATCGGCAAGAGCGGATGAGCTGGAACAACAAGACGTTCTGGATGCTGAAGTTCCGCTCGATGCCGGTCGACGCAGAAGGTGCGTCTGGCGCAGTGTGGGCAAAGGCCGGCGAAAATCGGGCCACCCGCGTGGGCAGTTTCCTTCGGAAGACCAGTCTCGATGAACTGCCGCAGTTCATCAACGTCCTGCTGGGCGACATGTCGATCGTTGGGCCGCGGCCGGAGCGGCCGGTCTTCGTGCACAAGTTCAAGCACGAGATTCCGTCCTACATGAAGAAGCACATGGTCAAGGCAGGCATCACCGGCTGGGCCCAGGTCAACGGCTGGCGAGGTTCGACCGATCTCCACAAGCGCATCGAGTGCGATCTTTTCTATATCGAGAATTGGTCGCTTTCGTTTGATCTGAAGATTGTCTTTTTGACGATCTTCAAGGGGTTCATCAACAAGAACGCGTACTAGCCAACGAATGTGGCATTCAAGGGAATGCCCTCCCACCCTTCAGTAGAACTGCTCCAAGCAGCATGCCGGGCTCAATGAGAAAGAAAAATCGCTCCTTCGCCCATAGCATCGCCTGGAACTTGGCTGGAGCCGGGATTCCGCTCGCTTTCGCCTTCTTTGCCATCCCCAGCCTTTTAGCAGGCTACGGCAACGAACGTTTTGGACTATTGACGATAATCTGGGCTCTGATCGGCTACTTCAGCATCTTCGATTTCGGCATTGGGCGCGCACTTACAAAGCTTGTCTCAGACAGGCTAGGTAGCAAAAGTACAGAAGACATTCACGACGTCACAAAGACAGCCATGACGACCATGGCTGTCCTCGGCTTGCTAGCATGCACGCTACTGGTTGCTACTGCCCCGCTAATTGCCGGAGCTCTCAAACTTGATGCCAGCTTTCGGGATGAGAGCGTACTCAGCCTCCGAATTCTTGCGCTTGGCATTCCCTTCGTAATCCTGTCGGCCGGCCTTATTGGACTACTGGAAGCACGAGCGGAGTTTCACGCGATCAATCGGGTTCGTCTGCTGATGGGAATGTTGAACTTTGGCGCCCCCCTACTGATGCTCACATGGTCCCATAGCCTGGTACCAGCTACGATTTCACTTGCTGTGGCCAGAGCCGCCACCACGGTGCTCTATTATCAAATTTCCATCCACAAAGGCGCACTGGATGTAGGCACTGGCCGCTTCAACCGCAGTAACCTACGTGAGCTTCTCGGGTTTGGCAGTTGGATCACGCTGAGCAACTTGATCAGCCCTCTGATGGCACAACTGGATAAGGTTGTAATCGGCAGCGTGGTTGCACTGCACCTCCTGCCCTACTATGCGGTGCCTGGGGATCTGGTCAACCGCCTCAGCTTCATTCCCATTGCACTCATAGGCGTGTTCTTTCCGGCATTCGCAGCACATTGGAGTGCGCGGAGACCAGACAAGCTGACGTCACTTTACAAGAGTGCGGCGATTGTAATGTTCTCTACCGTCTATCCGATTGCGCTGGGCATATACGTTCTCGCACCTGAAGGCCTTTCGCTGTGGATCGGCGAGCAGTTCTCCCGGCAATCAACGCCACTGCTCCACTGGCTCTGCGTCGGCTTGGTCATAAATTCAATCGCCAGAATTCCCCACGCACTTCTGCAAGCGGCCGGCCGCCCAAGCATCACCGCCAAACTGCATCTGATAGAGCTTCCCGTCTATGCCATCGCGCTATGGCAGCTGCTAAGCCATTTCGGCATCATTGGCGCTGCCATAGCTTGGTCCGGAAGAATGGCACTCGACTATCTCCTCCTCAGCATATGTTCGAGCGCAACCATCCCAGAGTTACGCCGCCCCTCAATATTAATGCTCGCAGCGGTGATTATCGGAATCGCCGTAATGACGGCCGCAGCACTTATTCCATCCCCCCTACTCAGACTTGTTCTTACAATATTCTTTGGATTAGCGGGAATAGCTTTGGCAGCCCCTATCGTTCTACGTTTACGTCACGATGATTGAGCCACTAAAATTCGACATCACCATGCGAGCAACGACATTGGTGACGGTAACCTATGCGGACCGCATCGAGTATCTGAGTGAACTGCTTCGCCGCGCATTCGAATGCGAGGGAGTGAATCAGGCAGTCGTTGTGAGCAATGCATCGACGTCCGACCTCAGAATCATCGAAAATGAATGGGGTGATAGACTTCGCGTTGTCCGCCTGAGCAGCAACAGTGGATCTGCAAATGGATACTCGGTGGGAATCCAGGCAGCACTCGCTGACAACGCTGAGTTCATTTGGCTAATGGACGATGACAACGCGCCCCGGAAGGGAGCACTGAGGAAGCTTCATTCACAACTTGAAATAACCGCCAGGGCCTATGGGGCCGACAGGTCGGCAGTTTTGGGATTTCGGCCGAGCCACCAGGCGGATATCGCACAAGGCGTGGATCCAGAGCGCGCATATCCTTTGCGATCAAGCTTCTTCGGATTTCACTATCGGCAACTCATCTTCAAAATCAAGCGTCGCATTGGGCCCAAGGCACCGCTCGGCGAAGCGCCCTCCTCCGTCCAGATTCCCTATGCGCCGTACGGCGGACTAATGGCTTCACGAAAGCTGTTTGAAGCCATTGGACTCCCGAACGTCGACTTCGTTCTATATGCCGATGACACCGAGTACACAAGGCGCATAACTGCACGAGGCGGCACGATCTGTCTTGCTACAGACGCGGAACTTGAAGATCTCGAGGAGTCCTGGAATCTAAAGGAAAGCTACCCCAACACCTTCCTGGGCTGGCTGAAGGGCGGATCCGATTTCCGGGCATTCTACGCGGCACGCAATCAGGCCTACTTTGACAGCAAAATCTGGACGAGCTCATGGATCGAGTACAGGATGAACCGTTGCATTTATCTCGGACTATTGACGTTCTTTGCGATCAAAACGCAGAGCTTCGCGCGATATCGCCTTTTACTCAGGGCAATCCGCGATGGCAAGAATTCCCGGCTGGGAATTTCCAAAAGCTTCCCGCTTTGAATCGTCAGAATCCAATGCACCCATGAAAATACTGTTCCTGAATACATATGACGATCCGGCAGACGGCGGTGGCGTGGAGCTTACTGTTTGGACGCTGATCCGCGCCCTGAAGGAAAAAGGCCACGAGTGTATTCTCGTCTCGACCCAACCAGGACGGGCACTTGACCTCCACGAGCGCGAAGGCGTGCGCATTTGGCGCGCCGGCATCCGCAACCTGTACTGGCCAACAAAAGAGAAGATTGCATCTTCGCTATCCAAGCTCGCCTGGCATACGGTGGATGGCTACAGCCGCTTGATGCAGAGCCACCTGAAGCAGGTTCTCGAACTGGAGAAGCCGGATGTTGTGTCAGTACACAGCCTGCCCGGCTGGTCGGCCTCATCTTGGGCGACCATAAGATCATTGAGCATCCCCATCGTACAGGTTCTGCATGACCAGTACGCAATCTGTGCCCGGAGCTCGATGTTTCGCAATGAGCACAACTGCGAAGCTCAATGCACGGACTGCAAGTTGCTACGTCTTCCCCACCGAAAAGCGAGTAGTCTGCCATCTGCCGTTATCGGGGTCAGTCAGTTCATTCTCGATCGCCATCTCCAGCACGGGTATTTTCAAGGGGTGCCGATCAAAGCGGTCATCAACAATACGCGGAACCCACAATCTCTCGACGTTGGCGCCCTTACGCCTGAACATAAGGGCATTCGCTTTGGCTTCATCGGCCGCCTGGATCCAAGCAAAGGCGTGGAGATTCTTCTACAGGCCTTTTCACGCTTCGAGCACGAGGACGCACAACTCTGGATCGCAGGTGATGGCGACCAGAAGTATGTCGCAGCCCTCAAGAAGCAAACCAAGGACGTACGGGTAAAATTTCTGGGCAGAGTCAAGCAGCGAGACTTCTTCCCGGAAGTTGATGCCGTCGTCGTCCCCTCTCTCTGGAATGACACCTTCCCGGGCGTGGTTTTTGAGGCTCTCGCCTTCGGCAAGCCCGTTCTGGGTTCGCTCCGCGGAGGGATACCTGAAATGATCCAGCACGGCCAGAATGGCTTCCTCTTTGAACCAGGCAACGACGGCGAACTTCTCAGCCTTCTGAATCAAGTTGCCAGCAACCCGGAAGAGCGTATGGCGATGGGAGCCGCGGCCAGAGTCTCTTCGCGCCCATTCATGGATACGGAAGCGTGGTTGGACAAGTACCTGGCTCTGTATGCACAGCTCGGAAGTCCCGCATGAAACAAGCCACCGTTTCGCCGCCCGTCGCCCGAGCCGATCATGGAAAGCTTGACTCCATTCAAGCACTCCGAGCCGTCGCAGCATTTGCAGTGGTAGTTCATCACGTTGGACTGACCCTCAACAGCTACTACCCCGCTCCTCTCAGCTCCACGCTCACCCTACTGACAGGACTTGGGGCAGCAGGCGTCGACCTGTTCTTCGTCATAAGTGGCTACATTATTTTCAGAAGCACTTCCAAGCTGGAGTCAGGCTTCTCTTCGGCACGGAGCTTCCTGCGGAAGCGAGTGCTTCGTATCTATCCTGCCTACTGGATTTGGACTTCAGTGCTGCTTCTCATGTGGATTGGCGGACTAGCGCTCAAATCCCATCAGTACTCCTTCTCCGTCATCGCGGGCTCATACCTCCTTGTGCCAGTGACCAGAGCGGATGGATCGCTGCACCCCGTCCTCGATCAAGGATGGACGCTGTCGTTTGAAATGTATTTCTACCTCATTTTTTCTTTCATCATCCTTTTTGGCTGGCGTAAGAAGGGCCTTGCATGGATCGCACTCCCCTTCCTGCTAATCGCCTTCGTTGGGCTTCTTCCCGCTGTCCCTGCCAGCATACAAAGCGTGGTTTCATCCCCCTTGGTCATGGAGTTCCTCCTTGGCGTGTGCATTGGATGGACTCTCTCCAAACACCCACCCGCATCGCGATCCATCCGCCCTATCCGGTGGGCTTTGATAGCTATCGGAACAGGCCTCTTGGTGTTCGCCTTTCTGCAGGGAGAAGTCAAGGGAACGGGTATTGACAGACTGGTTATATATGGGGCCCCCAGCGCGGTACTGGTAACGCTTGCGCTGCTTGCTCCTTCAGCACCGATGTTACGTCGAGCAACCTGGTTGGGTGACGCGTCATATTCGATATATCTGACGCATGGCTTCTTCACTTTGGCTCTTGGAACATTATTGAAAGGCGGCTTCAGCCTCGGAGGAGCACCAGCAGGCGTCGTACTGGCCGTGGTCTCGCTCGCCATCCTGCTGATCTCCTCCACGGCCTACTGGCTTGTGGAAGAACCCGTAGCAAGGCTGCTTACCAGAACCGGAAAAACAGGCAACCCAGTTGCTGCATCGCCACTCACCTAGTCCCTCCATGCCCCGCAACCATCGGCTAATAGTCATTGCATCGTGAAAATTCGTACGTCCCGAATCATACTGATCTCGCCGGTTGGCTTCGCCATGATTGCCTATGCATTCTTCTGGGCATGCACCATGGTTCCGCCGTCGGCATATCAAGGCATCATGCATGAGAACAACTACATGTTCATGCATCTGCCATCCCACCTTTTGGTTGGTGGATGCGTTGTCGCGTTCATCTTGGGCGCAACGGTTTTCGGAAGGAGAGCGCCTCATCCTTCGAGCGACCTAAGCAATCGCAGACCCATGGGCTCTGCGCTTATTGCCCTCCCCATTGTAGGGCTTTCGATAGTCAATCTGATTTCCATTGCACTTCTTCTGAACAACAATCCCAACCTATTGACGGGATGGCTTAGTGACGGACGAAGCGCAAAGATGGATCTGGACGCGACCGGAGCAATGACCAACGCGCTCCCGGCACTCTACGCCGCTTGCTGGTGGGGCGCATGGCGCTTGATGGATCGCGAACACTTAACTGGCAAGCGGGAATGGATATTACGATTCGTACTGACTGGCGGGATACTGATCGCCATCTATAGCGCGCTAATCAAAGTCGCGCGCTACGACCTACTCCCCTGCGTATTTGGTCTGGCCGTCGTATTCCTGGCTCATCGATACAGCACTGGCAGATTGAAACTCGCCAAGAGCATGACCTCCTTCCTGGTCATGGTCGCAGCAGTCGCAGCGCTGTTTCTGGCGATGGCATGGCTTCGCGGGAGCGACGAGCTTGCCGCACTAGGCAAGAACGTGATCGGATACACCGCTGCAAGCTACAATCGACTAGCCGCCCTTCTCGATGGGGACATCAACTTCCCTTACTCCGGCACTGGCGTCTACTCGTTCAAATTCCTTACATACATTCCGGTTCTGAATAGATGGATTGATTTCGCATCCCTGTTTGGCATGCCTACCAAGGAAGAAGCCTGGATAAGCGAATTCGGAGCAATCGCACAGTCGGGGCTTGACGGAAGCTACATATGGGCATCCGCGTTCGGCTATGTCTACTCAGACATAGGCATACTCGCAGTGGCCTACTTCTTCTTCATCGGCCTGGCATCAATGGCTGCTTGGCGGAGCATGATCACAGGGCACGTCGCAGGCTTAACAATATATCCATGGATCGCATTCTCCATCCTATTCTGGATGGGTGACAATTTCCTCGCCTACTCGAAGCTTATCGTGTTCGCTGGAACTGCGGTTCTTATGGGGGGGTACGAGAAGCTAGCACGAGCAAAGCGCCACCAGAGCTGATTTGAAAAATCATGATTCGATCGATTAGGAGCTCATTCGTGCTGCTTCCCCAACCCAGCGGGCCAGCCGCGATATGAATAAGTCACTCCACCGACCAACCAAAGTTCTAATGATCACAGCTCGCGCAGACCATGGCGGTGGGCCGCGACATCTGGAATTGCTTCTTCGTGATGGCGCAGGCTGGATCACCCCCTACTTGGCCTGCCCCGAGGACGATCCATACTGGGCGAGATTCAACGAAATTACTGGTGGCCGCGTATTTCGAATCCCCCATAGGAAATTCGAACTTCGCCAAGCTTGGCGCCTGGCAATGCATGCGCGCCGCGAAGGAATTCATCTAGTTCACGCACATGGGAAAGGCGCAGGGCTGTATGCGCGTTTCGTTTCTGCCATAGCGCGAATCCCAGGCGTTCATACCGCGCATGGAATTCATGTTGGAGAGTACGGACGGATTAGCAGAAAGATCTATGGCCTTTATGAGAACGCAAGTTCACTCTGGGTGGAGCACGTAATTCACGTGTCAGACGAAGAGAAATCGCAGGCGCGGGCGATTGGATTGTGGCGGAAGCGGCCATCGACCGTTATCTCCAATGGCGTAGTCAGCCACACATCAAGTGAAATCAGCGATATGCGCGACCGAGCGCGCCAAAAGTTGGGCGTGCAGGACGGAAGACCCATCGCCGTCACCGTCAGTCGATTCGACTATCAGAAGAACATGCCGGAAGCGTATGCCATTGCAAAAGCTCTGCCAGATATGCACTTCATCTGGATAGGTTCCGGCGTTGACTCTCCGACGCTGGCAGAGCGCGCCGCATCAGAGGGAGTGAGCAACATCACTTTCCTCGGTCAGGTTGATAACCCATTGAACTACTTGGCGGCCGCGGACGTCTATCTCTCAACTTCGCGGTGGGAAGGCCTTCCTCTGGCTGTGCTGGAAGCAATGTCCTTGGGTATTCCTTCTGTTCTGTCGGATGTTACTGGACATGTCGAGCTTGTACGTAAACATGGCGTCGGGCTTCTCTACACGCTGGGAGACGTCGGCTCGGCCACAGCCGCACTACTGCGTGTTGCACACGAAAAGCCGCTTCAGAAGGCACTCTCGGAGCAGGCACTTCATTCGCAGCTGCACAAATTCTCATCGAAGGTCGTCGCAATGGAGACCGCCGCCATTTACAAGAAAGTACTGAAAGAATGAAAGTAGCGATCATCCATTACTGGTTCGTCACTTGGCGAGGCGGTGAAAAGGTAATTGAGCAACTACTCAGGCTCTATCCAGAGGCCGATGTCTTCACACATGTTGCAAGCCCAGAGATAGAACATAAGCACCTTGCGGGGCGTCGGGTGCAGAAAACTTTTGTATCCAGACTGCCTGGAGCTCGAAAGCGCTATCAGAAGTATCTTCCGTTCATGCCCATTGCCTTGGAGCAACTGGACCTTACCGGCTACGACCTGATCATATCGAGCGAGTCCGGGCCCGCGAAGAACGTCATTACACATCCTGATGCAGTACACATCTGCTATTGCCATAGCCCGATGCGGTATGTCTGGGACATGTATCGGCTATATCTCGCGGATGCTGGATGGCTGACCAGGCTGTTGATGCGACCATTGATGCATTACATGCGAATCACCGATTCCGTGTCGGCCTCTCGCGTTGATCACTTCATTGCAAACTCGAAGTTCATCGCACGCCGCATAGACAAGTGCTATCGCCGAAGCGCTGAGGTCATCCACCCTCCGGTTGAGGTAGACGACTTTGAAGCGCGCGCCGAGAAGCAGGACTATTACCTGCTCCTCGGCCAGTTAACTGCCTACAAGAAAGCTGATCTGGTAATGGATGCGTTCCTTCGCAGCGGGAAGCGCCTGGTCATCATCGGTGAAGGTGAGCAACTGGCGGCCATGCAGGCGCGGGCAACGGATCGAGTCATCGTTCTCGGGCGGCAACCGTTCCCTGCACTGAAGGAGCACTTGGCCAATGCGAGAGCTTTGGTGTTTCCTGGCGTAGAGGATTTCGGCATCGTCCCGCTTGAGGCGATGGCATCCGGAACTCCCGTCATCGCATTTGCAAAAGGAGGCGCGCTCGAGACAGTTGTAGAAAGTGACGACCCCGACGTGGCCACGGGATTGTTTTTCCACGAGCAATCCGTTGAAGCGATCAATGATGCCATCGCTCGTTTTGAGGCGCGTCCAAGGCCCATTTCGGCTACCGCATGCCGTGCGAGGGCTGAGAAGTTTGGGCCTGATCGATTCAGGGAAGAGCTCTCGTCTTTTATCCAGGCAAAGATCCGCAAGGAAGCCTGATCCAATTAGCCTTTAGGGAAGAATATGAAGGTTCTCATCTGCGGCGGCGCCGGCTACATCGGCAGCCACATGGCCCAGTACCTGGCCGAGGCCGGCCACTCCGTAACCGTGCTCGACAACCTGTCCACGGGCCACCGCGACGCGGTCCGTTGGGGCGAACTGCTGGAAACCGACCTGCTGGATCCCGAAGCGCTCGAACGCGCTCTCCATGGTCGCCAGTTCGATGCCGTGATGCACTTCGCTGCCCGCTCGCTGGTCGGTGAGTCCGTTACTGATCCTTATGCCTACTACGCCAACAACGTCACTGGCACACTGAACCTGCTGGCCGCCATGCGCCGCCACGACGTCGATCGCATCGTGTTCTCCTCCACCGCTGCGGTATTCGGCAATCCACAGTCGGACGTGATCGATGAGGACCACCCCAAGGCGCCCATCAACCCCTACGGCGCCAGCAAGCTGATGGCAGAGCGGATCCTCGCTGACGCAGCCACTGCCTACGGCCTGCGTTCGACCTGCCTGCGCTACTTCAATGCCGCAGGCGCCCTGCCCGACCACGGCATCGGCGAGGCCCATGCCTGCGAAACCCACCTGATCCCCAATGTCCTGCGTGCCGCATTGGGCATCGGCAACGCCATGAAGGTGTTCGGCGATGACTACGCAACGCCCGATGGCACCTGCGTGCGCGACTATGTACACGTGCAGGACCTAGCCCGGGCCCACGCGCTGGCACTTGAGTACATGGAGCACACGCCCGGCGCGCACGCCTTCAATCTAGGCAATGGGAAGGGTTTCTCCGTCCATGAGGTGATTGCAGCCGCTGCAGCGGTCAGCGGGCGCGAAATTCCGTTTGAGATGGCGAAACGCCGACCGGGCGATCCGGCCAGCCTGGTGGCGTCCTCTGTCCGGGCTCGCGAGATCCTGGGTTGGCAGCCGCGCTGGACCGAACTGGCACCGATCATCGCCAGTGCCTGGCAGTGGCATCGCAATCCTCCCGCATGGTCGCCACAACCGGCCATCCCTGAACCCGCGCGCGCAATGGACGAAGCCCTGCCTGCCTGAACAGGCACCCCACACAGGGATGGCCTATCGGTGCGGTTCCACCCCGCACCGCACCAAAGCCCAGCAACCTCCCTCTGCTACCATCGGCGGTTCTGTTCATCGCGTCCCCCACCTGCCCGCGATGGCGCCAAACAACGTAACGAAACACAGGAGTCTGCATGTCTTCCGAGCTGCTCAAGTCCCTTGGTCTGGACGCGATCAACGCTGGCACCTACCTGGGCAACGGGGAGTGGTCGAGCGCTACCGGTGGTGAACTGATCACCCCGATCAATCCGACCACGGGCGAGCCGATCGCGCAGGTCCGCGCCACCACCGAAGCCGAGTACGAAACCGTCATCGCGCGCGCCCAGGAAGCCTTCAAGGTCTGGCGC
>Ga0182006_1000701_pt1 | contig 23188 bp, 13 predicted proteins | sample Sormic07211104_1_FD_123022 | JGI IMG/M metagenome (GOLD analysis project Ga0182006, IMG submission 123022) | Rhizosphere microbial communities from Sorghum bicolor, Mead, Nebraska, USA - 072115-104_1 MetaG | ecosystem: Host-associated > Plants > Roots > Rhizosphere | place: USA: Nebraska...
ACAACCGGGGCTGGCGTTCGACCTCAACGATCATCCCCGTGAGGACTTCAATGATCGCTGGCGCACCATCGCCGTGCAGCATCGAGGCAAACAACACACCAGCCTGGAGGAAGAGTCGTTCGCCAGCGACCACGGCACGTCTTATGAAATGAACGCCAGCGCGATCCGCTGGACCTCCGACTGGAAAGCGCCGCTGCGCGCCAAACCCTGCATCGACGGCCCACAGATCGCCAGCGTGGTCGGCCCGCCGGGCGAAGAGATCTATTGCGATGAGTGGGGCCGGGTCAAGGTGCAATTTCCGTGGGATCGCAGGGATAACAACAACGATCAAAGTTCATGCTGGATTCGTGTGGCTCAGGGCTGGGCCGGAGCGACCTGGGGTGCCATGGCGATCCCGCGAGTCGGACAGGAACTGATCATCAGCTATCTCGACGGCGACCCCGACCAGCCAATTGCGACCGGGCGTGCATATCGGCAAACCAACCTGCCGCCGTATGAACTGCCGAAACACAAAACTCGCATGACCATCAAAAGCCGCACGCACAAAGGGGCAGGTTTCAATGAGCTGCGGTTTGAGGATGAGTTGGGGCAGCAGGAGGTGTTTATTCATGCGGAGAGGGACAAGAACGTTCATGTCAAAAACGACAATGGGGTCTTTGTTGGCAATGATCGTAAAGAAGAGATCGGGAACGATGAGCATGTTTTCATCGGTAATGATCAATGCCATGAAATTGGTCGGGATCATACTCTGTCCACTGCACGTGATCATGAAGCCACTATCGGTCGGGATCGCAGTGAGCGTGTCGGCAACAATCGCTATGACACCACAACAGCCGATCACCAAAGCAAAGTGGGCGGTCACTGCGAGCAAACGATCTCTGGGCAACATCGCCTGACTGCCGGCCAAGGCATGCACCAGGCCACCACCGTCTATCAACTGAATGCCAGTGAGCGCGTGGTCTTTCAGGGGCCCGGGGGGAGCCTGACGCTGGACGCGCAAGGCATTCATCTCAATGGCGTGGCGATAACTTTACGTGGTCCGGTCACCGCGACGACTCCAGGCAACGGCCAGGCGCTGACACTGCAGTTACAGCCCGAGGCGGGCCAGACGTGCGTGGAGAAAAACCGATGAACCAGGCTCGCGTCCATGCGTTCGTCGCCGAAGAGCATCTACCGGATGCTGCACTGTATTTGTTACTCGACCCATCGGCCGATTGTGCCGCAGATGATCCCTTACACATCGAGGCGCTGCGCCAAGCGCTTGGCGGGGACGCCGTCACGTCTCTCTATCGGCCCGATCTGATTCATACACCGTCGGCCTGCCCAGTGTTGGTGACTCTCGCTATGCCCGGCGTCTCGCCGTCGCAGGGACTATTGGCGCTATCTGCCTTACGCGCATTTGAGGATCTGGCCCGTCACAAACGTTATGTGTGCGGTTGGCTGAGCAGCAACGCCGAAGCCCGGTATTTAAGTGCTCACATCGTTTCGCTCGGATTACTTCCACTGGAGCAGGGCCGAGCGTTTTTCCCGATCCACGAACCCCTTCGTCTCGAGCTGCTGGCCGGCACCTTGCGCCAGAACGAAGTCGGGCCGTGGTGGCCGATTCGACATTGGCTACTGCCGACCAGCAGCGGCGCCACCAGCTTATTGACTGGCGTTCCCGAACGTGGCACCGCACCGGACACCCGAGCGACGGCAGTACAGCGGGATGCCCCTCTTGTGTCGGCCTTGCTGAGCGGTTGGCGTCGCGCCCTTCAATTGCCGCTAACGTATGCGCCCGCCCGCTGGAACGGCGCTACTGCACTCCCGCCCCAAGCGGCGGCACGGGCCTATAACCAGATACAGCAAGCCCGCCATCTGGGGCTAAGCCAGCAAGAAGACATTCTGACATTGGCCTTGCACTGTCTGATGCTGCACCCACAACTGCATCAGCACGCAGGCGTTCGCGCCCTGATTGAACAAGCAGCCCAAGGACAAGCGCCACTCAGTCAATTGTTGACCCCCTACAACGATCACGCCTGGCAGCGGGCCGTGGCGGATGTGACCTGTTCCGGAGCACTTCAATGACCTTGGGCACCCAACTGCGTATCGCTATAGCCGAAACCACTGCTTCAAAAGATCAATGCAAAGCCTGCCAACGTGAAGGGCTGCCCATACTGCCGTTGCGCCACGCGCTGGTGCCACGCTCACCGAGTGATCCGCTGGGGCCAGAGCCCCTGCATATCGATACTCGCCCAGGTTTGCGCACCTTGCGTGCGGGCTACCTGTACGTGTTGCTGGATCGCACGATCTGGCACGCGTACCAGGTCACCCCGGATGGTTATTTGCGTCAGTTCAATCCCTACGCGCCTGCGCCGGCCAACGACACCTCACTTGGCGAGGTATGCGTTTCGGCCAATCATGATTGCCCGGCGTCGTTCCTCAACATTGACACTCATAAACACACCCAGGCGTGGCTGGCCTTTGCCAGTGATCCGTGGCCGATCAGCGTATTGGATGCGTACAAGGCCGGCCATGCTTCAGAGCGTTTCCACAAACTCGACCTCGCTAGCGCACGCGACAATCCCGCCAGCGTTGGACTGGCCATGACGGATGAAAATCTGCAGGTGGACAAGCAGGTCTACGAATACCAGCAGACGCAATTATCTGCCACGACCGGGTCCGACTGGCGTTTCTACCAGCATTCGGCGCAGACAGGATTCCATAGCGTGCATGGTTTCCATAGCCGTGCTCATCGCCTCAGTGCACTGAAAGGTTTTCTGCGCAACGTCATCCCACAGCACAATCTTCAACAAGGCGTTCTGGCGTTTGTGCTGGATGACACAATTGGCCTGGTGCAGGAATTCAACAACACTCGCAACGGCTGGATCCAGAAACGACAAGACTGGATGAGCGATCCTGACCGCGCCTACCAGTACCAGACCTCCCAGCTACTGCTGGCCATTCGTGAAGTTCATCGAGAGCGCGCAGAAAACACAACGCCCCTGCCAGCGTTCGTCGAACCCGTGACTGGCGATGGCCCCCCTGTATTTTCCAGCCCCGAGGATCAACGCGAACGGATCGTTCAAAAGCGCACCCTGGGCTACAACCAAGACCTTGAGGAACGCTACAACGAGTCAAGCCGCGCCAGGTTTCACCAGTGGTATGAGCAGGAATGCGAAAAATATCAGCATTACATCGATCAAAGCGGACACGCTTACGCGGCGGCGTGTCGCTCCCTGCAATTTGTGTGTATCGAGCAAAATGACTACAACGGCGATGATCGTCCGTCGGGGCGGGCCTACAGCCAGACCATGGCGTTGTGTCTGAGCGGTGGCGTCAGCGAGTCTTCGGCCAGACAAGCGGATCACCCGCAGGAAACCGCTCCCGTTGAAGATACAGGCCACACAGTTTCCCTTTGGAGCGATTGGCTGAAGAACCCGCAAAGTCCCATCTATCGGGCGCTTTTACTACGCGACAAACAGTTACTGGCCGATCTCTTACCCAGCTTCAATGCGACGGGTGACATCGACTGGAACGACAGTGAAAAATTGTACGCGGCCGTGACCAAGCTCATCGGCAACGACGATTTCAAGAACCATGTCCGCCCCCACCTACAGCAAGCCATGGCCCAGCTTCTCGGCGCCCTCAATGCCGCTGCCACCCGCTTGCAGCCGTCGCTCGGCGAAGGTGTGAAATGCGTGGTTTCGAGAATCAACAGTGCCAGCCAGTTGCTGTACAACGGCGTTCATCTGACCGAGCTCAAGCTGAAGATGAAGCTGGGCGAGTACTACGCCCTGCAATGCGAACAGCTTCGCAACCTGCAAGGCAAAGCCGCTGACGCCATCGACCGCACGTGGGAGGACACCAAGAACAACCTGGCGAAAACAGACGATGAGGCGCGAAAAGTGCGCAGGCAGGTACGTCCGCTGATCCAGAGCGGGCTGCTGAGCCTGGCGGTGCTGGACCCGAAAATAGCCAACCTCAGTGTGACCATCAGCGTCTGGGTCGAGGGCGAGGTCACCGCACTGCAGGACACCCTTATGCGCCAGGCCAACCTCGGCGTGGACCAGTTGGGCAAGCAAGCTCACGCAACACTGGTCGACATTGCCGTCGGTGTTGCCACGCTGGACCCGCAGGCACGCGGAGCATTGCAAGGTATCAAGGTGAGTTCGACGCAGGTGGCCAAGTGGGTACGTACCGGATTCACCGGGCTGCGCGGAGCGGCAGGTAGCAGCGAATTGTTACTGGCGATGGGCGGGATGTACCTGCTCAGTGATTCGTTGAGCAAGAGTCTCAAGGACGTTGAACAAGCCATGGGAGAGAAAGCGTTTGAAGCCAGGTTGGCGTTGTATGGAAGTAGCCTCGGGGTGCTGGGTGGAGGGGTTGAACTGGTCGGTATTGCGTTGGAAAACGGCGCGAAACAGGTGCAGAAGGTTGTCAGTTTGTTCAGTCAGGCGATGACTGCCGCAAAAGCGACTGCACAGGCGGGCAACCTGATTGTACGGGCCGGGGGGAGTATTGGTGCAGTAGCGGGACTTTACGATGCGACACGTGCGGGGTTTGCTGCTAGTCGTACTTGGAAGGGTGGCGATGTTTTTTCAACTAGGCTTTACAGCATATCCTCCGCTGTCTCTGGATTTGGATCGATTGTTGGTATTTGGGCGGCGGCCTCAGGCGCAACTGCGCTGTTTGGTCCATTGGGTATAGCCGTAATGCTCGGTTTAGCCGCTTATGGGTTCTTTAAATGGGCCGAAAGCGAAGAGTCCACGGCTCTTGAACGATGGGCGCGAAGATCCTTTTTTGGCTACGGGAACGAGACGCCACCTACTCACTGGAACAAACCTGAACACGCGCACATCGCCATCGCCGAACTTAACGCGGCAACCATTGGCGTTGAAGCCGGTGTCAGTTTTCGCTTACTCATCGTCGACAGCGGCTCGCATGGCTGGGGCGGTCCCATGGGCAGCGTGGGGGCGCAGGTCCATGAACAGCGCCTCGAATATCGCCTGGTTTTGCCGCTCTACGACGCCAACCGCTCGGCCTATCGGTGGTCGCTGACGGTTCATCGCTACGGTGATGGGTCCGCCGACCATTACACCGGGGGTGAAGTGCTGGCCGAGGGCGCGTTGAGCCCACCCGCGCTGGCCACCGCGGCAGGCGAACGGCGGACGGCGCTGGCGGTACCAAAACGGCCGAAAAAGCCTGATTTTCGGGGCGACAGCATCACCCCAATCCAGGGAGTACGCACCCTCACGCTACCCGACGCCAGTACCCAGCAGGTCAAGGTGATCAGAGGTGCAATAGTACTGCTGCCCAGCCCCCGTCGGCACAACATTGAAGCAGCCACCTTGTCGGTAACCTACTGGCCCGATCGCGACATTCAGGACGCCTATGCGGAGCTCATCCTGATGGACAGCCAGTAGACCACAGCCGACAGCGCACTCTGCTTGATGAATTGTCTGACTACCCCATCGCAACCATCACTATCGTTCTCAGCACCGCGCTGAAGCCTGGGCTTTAGCATTCCTGGGTGCGAAGGTTCTCACTTAACCTTGGATCTATTTACATGCTTTTTACAGCACCTTTACTCGACAAACCCGCGCCTGGCTGGAAACACGACTTGCCGGGGCCAAACGAATCGCCGTCCACAGAACCGTATCCGCCCGTACTGTCAAATTCACCCAACCATGTTGATGACGTCTATCTCGAATTAGCGCGAGCAACAATGAGAATTCGTGGAGCAGGTATTTGGTGTGCCGCATTTATGTTTGCAATCGCATCCTCCTTGGCAATCTTCCTAGTAATCATCCAAGCCAGCTCTCCAACTCCTTCACTATTCATATTCAGGTTGCTAGAGCTCGTTCCCTTGAGTATTGGTATATGGTTGGCGGTTTATTTTTGGCGAATGGATGTCGAAGCCCCCCGCGACGAACCCATCCGCTTCAACCGCGCCCGACGCAAAGTCTATGTCTACCGCTTCCATCGTGACGGGCTAAGACCCTTCAGCCGCACCGCATGGGGCATTCGGGCCGAAGTCTATGACTGGGACAACCTGCGTGCCGAAGCCTGCAGCATCTATGGTCCCATGGGCAGTGGCGGTCTCATCGAAACCGTCACTCTCGCCGTGGTGAAACCTGGCACCCATCAGGTAATAGATCGCTTTCATTTCGCCCATGAAATTCAACAAGGCGAAATGTACTGGGCCATGGCCCAACTGTTCATGCAGCAAGGGCCGCAAGCCCTGCCCACCTTCCTCAGACCACCGCGCGACTGGAACAACGAAGACGTGCGCTTCAACCTCGCCCGCCGCCTCGCCCCGAAAGTGCAATGGCCCGCCGAAATTGACCTGCAATCGCGGACAGCTCCGTAATGGCGTTTTCGTTCCCCATGCTCACCCACAGGGAACGCAATCAAGGCTGCCATTTGAAGGATTGGTGTATGAGCGCCCGGCCCGATGTCGCTTCAGATAACCGAAAAAACCCCGGCACCAAGCCGCCCTTCCAGACGCCCACACAGCAGGTAGTGCTGGTAGCCACTGTTGAAAGCACCTTGGGATACCGCCACCCTTACATCGTCATTTAGCCGAAGATACTGGGCTTCATCGAAGTTGTCGGCACTGACCTCCCCGGCGCGCCCGAGTTGCTGGCTGTCCACCGCAAGGCCCTCGCTGGCAAGCCGTTCGAAGTCGAGGATGCGGTTTACCGCGTGCCGCTCCAGAACACCCTGATTGGGATATGTCGAGTAGATGTGCAAACCTTTCGATGCGCAACGGTCGCACATGTCGACGCAGTTTTTCTGTGTGGACTTGCGCCGCGTCAGTTCCTCTAGCGGCATGTCGAGATATTTGCCAACCTGATATTCGGTCTGGTTGAAAATCGTGCAGCACAAGACTGTATTGCCGTTGCAGTCGATCACCAGCCAGTCATCTTTGAGTGTGCAAGCCTGCTTGGGGTAATGCTGCAGGACGTTGATCAGGTCATCGTAAGGCGGGAGCGCCAGCCGTGTGAGTGTTTCGTGGTCAGTGGCTGAAACAGACGGGTCGCGCTCGACAATCGCCAGCGCTTTCTCCAGCGGCATCATCACCGAATAACCCGTGGTGAACACAAAGCCGAGACGCTCACTGAACTCGCGCATCAGCGCTTCTTCTTCAATGTTGTCCAGGTAGCGGTGGTAATAAACATCGACTCGCGTCTGCAATCCGAGCCGTTGCTTGATTTCATGCAGCGCAATCATGTTCTGCTTTACGATTTCGATATCACCGCCGACGTGGCCCTTTTGGTAAGTTTCCTGGTGAAAGCCTGATAACGAAATCCGGAAATAACCTGGCTCGGCCAACAGCGCCTTCTCCATATTCTTCGCCAGGTTGAGGTTGGTGCTGATGCCGCTCATCATGCCGGCGGCATTGATGATCTCGACAAATTCGCCGATCTTCGGATGCACCAGAGGCTCGGTCCAGTTGTAGAGGAAGATCGTACGAACGCCCTCGGTTTTGGCCTTTTCAACGATCTGCCTGAACATGTCCAGCTGCATGGATTTCTTGAAATTGAGATTTTCAGAGTTGCCCATCGGACACGAAGGGCAACTCAGATTGCAGGCGCCAACAATATCGATATACATGTTCATTGCAGGTGAAGCTCCTTGAGGGGAACGCCACGCATCTCATCACTGCATGGGTTCTGGTCGCCGCTCGTGTTGGTATTTTGACGGCTGTGCAACACCCGCAAGCAATAACTGCACCATCTGCACGCTACGCCATCAACTGCACGACCCAATCAATAAAAACCCGCAACTTCAGGCTGACATGCCTGTTCGGCGGATAGGCGAGATAAATCGGCATCGATTCAAGCTGCCAGCCTTCAAACAATGGCACCAACTCGCCCCGCGCCACATGCGCATCAGACATATACGTCGGCAACCACAACACCCCCATGCCGGCCAGCCCCGCCGCCAGATAGGCATTGCCGTCATCTACCGCAAGCACATGCCGGCCTTTGATCTGCAGGCGCTCGGTGCCGTTGTGCAACGTGTACGGAAGAGGTTTACCAGTGCGAGCCCAGAGGAAAGCGACGACGCGGTGATGGGAGTCTTGCAGTTCCAGCGGGTGTTCAGGCGTCCCTTCGCGGGCCAGATAAGCCGGCGCGGCGAAAACACCTAATGGCAGATCGGCTAGCTTGCGCGCCATTAGCGATTGATCGAGCAGCTCGCCACCGCGCACCACGCAATCGACGTTCTCATCGATGATGTCAACGATGCGGTCGCTGACGCCCATATCGATCTGAATGTCCGGGTAGCGCGCATGAAATTCCGGCAAGGCCGGCACCAGGATCAGCCGCGCGAACGGGCTCGGCACGTCGATGCGCAAGCGTCCGCGTGGCCGTGCGGCGGCGCCGGGCAGGCTGGTTTCGGCATCGTCCATGTCGGCCAGCAGCTTGATCACTCGCTCGTAATACGCCGCACCGTCGGCGGTGACGTTGACCTTGCGTGTGGTGCGGTTGAGCAGCTTGACCCGCAGCCGTGCCTCGAGTTGCTGCACCAATTGCGTCACCGTGGTCTTGCTCATGTGCAAGGTTTCGGCAGCCTTGGTGAAACTGCCCGCCTCGACCACCCGGGCGAAGGCCTGCATCGCATCGAACCGGTCCATCCGCGCCCCTCGATTGTTTGAATTTTGCAAACAGTGAACGCCAAGCTTGCGCGTTTATCGCGGCTCTGCAAATACCTAAAGTCAGCCCATCAACCACTGATGGAGTTACCGACATGTCCAAGCGCGATGTAGTTTTCCCACCTGCCCGCCATGCCCTTTATGAGCGTCACCGTTACTCGCCGGCAATTCGTTCCAACGGTTTTCTGTTTGTCTCCGGACAAGTCGGCAGCCGCGAGGACGGTTCACCCGAGGCGGATCTGCGCGATCAGGTGCGCACCGCCTTCAACAACCTCAACGCGATCCTCGCTGCGGCCGGTTGCAGTTTCGATGATGCGGTGGATGTCACCGTATTCATGATTGATCCGCACTCGACGTTCGAAACGATCTGGAGTGTGGTCCCGGAGTTCTGGGGCGAAGCGCCGTTCCCGACTGTCACCGCTGTCGGCGTGACCTGGCTGGCGGGTTTCGATTTCGAGATCAAGGTGATTGCGAAACTGCCCGAAGCGGCTTGACCGGCGCCGCACACAAACAGACACAACGCGCCGGCACGGAGGCTGGCCAATCTCCTCGCGAATGCGTATAACCTCGCCGTTTCGTCTACCCTGACGTGGCGCGCCGTTAACTACCGGTGGCCCTTCGAATGTTGACGCTTACGAAACGGAGAATTCTATGTTCAAGCGTACCCTCGCCCTCACCGCCGGCCTGGCGCTGTCCTTTTCTGCCCTGATGACGCAGGCCGCTGATGTCCTGCGCGTCAGCGCAATTCCCGACGAAGCCCCGACCGAGCTGCTGCGCAAGTTCGAACCACTGGGTGCCTATCTTGAGCAGCAATTGGGCATGAAGGTGCAGTTCGTGCCTGTCGCCGACTACCCGGCGGTGGTTGAAGCCCTGGCCACCGATCGCCTCGACATGGCCTGGCTCGGCGGTTTCACTTTTGTGCAGGCACGTTTGAAGACCGACGCCACCACCCCAGTGATCCCACTGGTGCAGCGCGAGCAGGATGCGCAGTTCACCAGCAAATTCATCACCGCCGACCCGAACGTGAAAAGCCTCGCCGACCTCAAGGGCAAAACCTTCGCCTTCGGTTCGGTGTCGTCCACCTCCGGCAGCCTGATGCCGCGTTACTTCATGCTGAAGAACGACGGCATCAAGCCTGAAGGCTATTTCAGCCGCGTTGCCTATTCCGGCGCACATGACGCCACCGTTGCCTGGGTGCAGGCCGGCAAGGTCGATGCCGGTGTGTTGAACGCCAGTGTCTGGCAGAAACTGGTCGACGCTGGCAAGGTCGACACCGATAAGGTCAAGGTCTTCGCCACCACCCCGACCTACTTCGATTACAACTGGACCGTGCGCGGCACCCTCGATCCGACGCTGGCCGCGAAAATCAAGAAAGCCTTCCTCGACCTCGACCCGGCCAACCCAGAGCACAAGAAGATCCTTGATCTGCAAGCCGCCAGTCGCTTCATCGACACCAAGCCTGAAAACTACAAGGGCATCGAGGAAGCCGCCCGCGCCGCCGAACTGTTGAAATGACGTTACGCCTCACCCAGGGCAGCCTGCGCCATGCCAATGGCGTCGATGCCCTTCGCACTATCGACGTACAGATTGGCGCTGGCGAACAGGTCGCGATCATCGGCCCGTCCGGCGCGGGCAAATCAAGCCTGCTCAATCTGCTGGCGACCGCGCTCAAGCCCAGTAGTGGCGACATCGAAGTGCTCGGCGAACGTGCCTGGCACTTGTCGGCGCGCCAGCGGCAGCGCCTGCGTGCGCGCATTGGTCTGGTGCATCAGGCGCCACCGATTCCGCCGCGTCAGCGGGTGATTACGGCGGTGCTGGCCGGCAAGCTTGGCCAGTGGAGTCTGGGCAAAAGCCTGCTGAACCTGCTGCATCCGCTGGATGTGGCGGGGGCGCGCGCGGCGTTGGCGCGGCTGGATCTGGGCGATAAATTGTTCGCCCATTGCCAGCAGCTATCCGGCGGGCAACTTCAGCGCGTCGGCATTGCGCGGGTGCTGTATCAGGCGCCGGAAATATTGCTCGCCGACGAGCCGGTGTCAGCGATGGACCCGGTGCTCGCCGGCCACACATTGTCGATCCTGTCGCGCCATGCTCGCGAGCACAACGTCACACTGGTGGCGAGCCTGCACGCAGTGGATCTGGCGCTGGCGCACTTTCCACGGATCATCGGTTTGCGCGACGGGCAGATTCTTTTCGACTGCCGTTCTGACGAAGTCAGTCGCGACAAGCTCGATGCGTTGTACGCCAATGAACAACTGCAATCGCCTGCGCCAGCGGTCGCACCTTTGATTGTGCAGATTCCGCGATGCTGAAGGCCGATTCACGGGACCCGGCGGCGTGGCCGCGACTGTTGCTGACGCTGCTGGCGCTGGCCCTGCTGTGGCCGGGCATTCAACTCAGCGAGCTGGACCTGGGCGTGTTGTTTCAGGCCGATAGCCAGAACGAAATGGGCCGTTTCGTTTCGGCATTCTGGCCACCGGCGCACGATCAGGCGTTCCTGCAACTGCTGCTCAAAGCCACCCTGCAAACCCTGGCGATTGCCACGGCCGGCATGGCCTTGGCGTTGCTGCTGGCGGTGCCGGCGAGCCTGATCGCGAGCCGCGCACTGTCGCTCTCGGCAGCGTCTCGCGGCGGCGTGCCGGGCCTGCTTGGGCGGTTGCTGCGCTGGCCGGTTCGCGGCTTGCTGATCTTTTTGCGCAGCGTGCCGGAAATCGTCTGGGCGCTGTTGTTTGTGCGCGCCGTTGGCCTCGGCCCGGCGGCAGGTGTGCTGGCCATCGCCATTACTTACAGCGGCATGCTCGGCAAGGTCTACGCAGAAATTTTCGAATCCACCGACCAGCGCCCGGCGCACGCGTTGTTGCAAGCAGGCAGCGGTCGCTTGGCGGCGTTTGCTTACGGCACGTTGCCGAATGTCGCCGCCGAATTGCTCTCCTACACGGTCTATCGTTGGGAATGCGCGATTCGTGCCTCGGTGGTGATGGGCTTTGTCGGCGCTGGTGGCCTGGGGCAACAGATTGACTTGTCGATCCGCATGTTCGCCGGCGGTGAAGTCGCCAGCATGTTGCTGACGTTCCTGCTGCTGGTGCTGTGCGCCGATCAACTCAGCCGTTTGCTGCGCTGGAGGCTGACATGAGGCGCCTGATCAATCTGCTGTTGCTCGCCGCCATTGCGCTCTCGGTAGTCGCGTCTTTCGCTTATCTGGAACTGGATCTGGCCGAACTGGGCAGCGCCAACAGCCTTAAGCAGATGGGCAGTTATGTGCAGCGCTTTCTCAGCCCTGACTTGAGCGCCAGTTACCTGAAAGCCATCGCCCACGGTTCGCTGGAAACCCTGGCCATGTCGGCCCTCGGCACCCTGCTCGCGGCATTGTTCGGCATCGTCCTGGCGCTGCCCGCCGCCGGGCGTTTCGGCTGGCCGCTGCAAAGTGCGGCGCGTCTGCTGCTCAACGGCTTGCGGGCGATTCCGGAACTGGTCTGGGCGGCGCTGATGGTGCTCGCCGCCGGCCTCGGCCCGAACGCCGGCACCCTCGCCCTCGCCCTGCACACCACTGGCGTACTCGGCCGACTGTTCGCCGAAGCGCTGGAAAACACCCCGCCGCAACCGGCCGAGGCGATCCGCTTGCAGGGCGGCAATCCGATTCTGGCGTTCTGCTACGGCACCCTGCCGAACCTCGCCCCGCAACTGCTCGCCTACTGCCTGTATCGCTGGGAAAACAACATCCGCATGGCCAGCGTGCTGGGTTTTGTCGGCGCCGGCGGCTTGGGCCAGATGCTCTATGTCAGCCTCAGCCTGTTTCAGGAAGCCCAGGCCAGCACGGTGATTCTGGCGATGCTGTTGCTTGTGTTTCTGGTCGACTGGCTGAGCGCCTGGAGCCGGCAGCGCTGGGTCAAAGCGTAGGCCGAGTGGATATCTGGCAAAAGCTGATTATGCTTCAGGAAACCTTGCAGCCCTGCGAGGCGGTCAGACTGTGCAAGCTTCACGCAACAGCGATGGCAACAGATGCCAACGGGCCAGAGTGCGACAGGCAGTAACGGGGGACTCCGGCCTACAACAATAAGCACGACGGAGAACACCCATGGCCACAATCGACACAGCATCCACCGGCACGCCACCGCGCAGCGGCGGCATTACCAAGGAGGAGCGCAAGGTCATCTTCGCTTCCTCGCTGGGCACGGTTTTCGAGTGGTACGACTTTTACCTCTACGGCTCACTGGCGGCGATCATCGCCAAGCACTTCTTTGCCGGCGTCAACGAAACCACCGCGTTCATCTTTGCCTTGCTGGCGTTTGCTGCCGGGTTTGCGGTGCGGCCGTTCGGCGCCATCGTCTTCGGACGCTTGGGAGACATGATCGGGCGCAAACACACGTTTCTGATCACCATCGTGATCATGGGCGTGTCCACGGCAATCGTCGGCTTGCTGCCCGGCTACGCAACCATCGGCGTCGCCGCCCCGGTGATTCTGATCACCCTGCGTCTGCTCCAGGGTCTGGCGCTGGGCGGCGAATACGGCGGCGCGGCGACCTACGTGGCCGAGCATGCGCCACGCAACCGGCGCGGCTTTTTCACCTCGTGGATTCAAACCACCGCCACCCTCGGTCTGTTCATGTCGTTGCTGGTGATTCTCGCCTGCCGCACGGCGCTGGGCACCGAAGCATTCGAGGCGTGGGGCTGGCGGATTCCGTTTCTGCTGTCGATCATTCTGCTGGCCGTGTCGGTGTATATCCGCCTGCAACTGAGCGAGTCGCCGGTGTTCCAGAAAATGAAGGACGAAGGCAAGGCTTCGAAAGCGCCGCTGACCGAATCCTTCGCGCGCTGGGACAACCTCAAAGTGGTGATCATGTCCCTGCTCGGCGGCACCGCCGGGCAAGCGGTGGTCTGGTACACCGGGCAGTTCTATGCGCTGTTCTTCCTGTTGCAAACATTGAAGATCGATCCGCAGACCGCCAACCTGCTGATCGCCGGCTCGCTGCTGATCGGCACGCCGTTCTTCGTGATTTTCGGCAGCCTGTCTGATCGCATCGGGCGCAAGCCGATCATCATGGCCGGGTGCATTCTCGCAGCGCTGACGTACTTTCCGATCTTTCATGCGCTGACCCAGTACGGCAACCCGGACGTGTTCGTCGCCCAGGAGAAAAATCCGGTCAAGGTGATCGCCAGTCCGGAGCAGTGCTCGTTCCAGTTCGATCCGGTGGGCAAGGCCAAATTCACCAGTTCCTGCGACCTGGCCAAGACGCTGCTGGCGAAACGCGCGATCCCGTACGAGAACGTCGCCGCCGAACCGAACACGGTGGCGCAGGTGCGCATCGGTGACCGCGTCGTCGAGAGCTTCGAAGGCAGCGCCCTCCCCGCCGCCGACTTCAAGACCCGCAACGACGCCTTCACCGCCAACCTCGGCGCGGCGCTGAAAGAAGCCGGTTACCCGGAAAAAGCCGACCCGGCGAAAATCAATTATCCGATGATGCTGCTCCTGCTGACCGTGCTGGTGATCTACGTGACCATGGTGTATGGCCCGATCGCCGCGTGGCTGGTCGAGCTGTTTCCGACGCGCATCCGCTACACCTCGATGTCGCTGCCCTACCACATCGGCAACGGCTGGTTCGGCGGCTTCCTGCCGACCGTGGCGTTCGCCATGGTCGCCGCCACTGGCGATATCTACTACGGGCTGTGGTACCCGATCGTCATCGCAGTGGCGACGGCGATACTCGGCACCTTCTTCCTGCCGGAAACCAAGGATCGCGACATTCTGAAAGACTGAAATCGCCGTTGCGCCCTCTCCTGCGGGAGAGGGCCTCGCCGCTGAAAAATTTCGAACCTCTGCCGCCCCGCTGTCTCCAATGTTTACACCCACAGGAGGCCAGCGCCATGAACCCCAACGACGACAAAACCCCCAACGCCCCGCCCACCGATGCCAGCGGTAAACCGGTGAACGTGGTCGAGCGCGATCTGCAGGACCGTGACGACAAAACCGAAGGCGTGGACAAGGTCATCACGCCGTCTTCCACTCGGGTCAAAGAGCAGGAAGCCGAAGAACTGCAGCGCAAGGTTGATGAGATCGAGCGTAAAGTGGCGGACGGTAACTGACTGCGGCGTGGCTGTGGCCGCGGCTTTGAGCGGCGGCTGTCAGCCCGATGACCAAAAGCTGATTTCCTACCGAATTGAACTACACAGCTGATCGACTTCACGTGCATCACAAGCGAAGCGTCTGACAGATTTGCATCGTCTGTTTGCGGATGATGTCTCCCTCGTCCCGCCAGTGACGACAACGAGCCACATCCCCCTTAGACTGCTTCACATTGATCACGGAGGTCATGATGAGCGCTGAACTTTCACTTATCGTTTCAGACTTCGAAACCGAAGAAGAGGCTGCGGAATACGATCTTTGGTATCGCGCCAAGGTACAAGCCGCACTTGATGATCCACGTCCGCCTATCCCCCACGATGAGGCAATGGTGCTGCTAGGTCAGATGCTGGAAGAGAGACGCAAGAATCGACGCACTGCCGGTTAGCTGGAGTAAACCGGCTCTTGGAGATCTGGCTGACATCATCGAATACGTAGAACAACGCAACACTGTCGCTTCAGTTGCACTGCACCAAAAGCTCAGCGCCGCAGCGCGAAGGCTTTCCTGGATACCGCATGGTTTCCGCTCCGGCCGAATACCGGGCACTCGCGAAATGGTCATTAACTCGAATTATTTGCTGGTCTATCGGGTGACAGACCACATCAAAATTCTGACCGTGTTGCACGCCCGTAAAAAATATCCATAACCATTCATAAAAAAAGGCGGCCAACCGGCCGCCCAAACGTACTGCACGAGAGTCCTTTACAACGTCAGCTGCCCGCGCTCCTCCTCGGTCAGTTGCTGTTTCGCCTGTTCATCCAGCGCCCCGGCGCCCAGCACCTGCACCGGGCTGTCCGGGTTGTAACCGGTCGCCGGCGTGCGACTGGCACCATCGCGCGTTGGCGCCAGTTGCTCGTTGCCGAAACTCAGCACCTGTACGGTGAACACCGAGGCCTGGTTCTGCCGCGCGGCTGCCTGTTGCTGACGGGCGACATCTTCCGCCGCTTGCGTAGCGGATGAAGCTGCTGAACTGGCCGAGGTGATTGCGCCAGTGTTGACCGCTGACACCACCGGCACGCCGGTCGCTTTGCCCTGCACGGAAATGTTCGCGGCGTTGACCACTGTCAGCGCGGCGATGTTGACGTTGCCCGACACGCGAATCCCCGCTTCGCCGGCATCGATCGTGCCCAGTGGCGCGATCAGGTCGATGTTGCCCGGCGCGACTTCGGCGATCGGGTTGAGCGTGGCGATACCGGCGCCTGTGCTCGGCACCGACGGCGACAGCGTGACGTTGCCCCAGTTGTCGTACACACGTTTCGGCGGCGTGTAGACCACGGTGGTTTTCGAGCCGCGACCGGCGTTGATATCGCCCTCGGCAGACCAGCCGAGAATCGAGCCGCCGAACGTGGTCATGATCCGGCTCTGGCCGAGCAGAATGCTGCCTTGCGAGTACAACTGAATGTCACCCGAACCCTGAGTGATGATCCCCGCCGTTGACGGTGGCGCCGCGCCTTCGATGCCGAACACTTGGCCACCGCCCGGCGTAAGCATCTGGATATCGCCGCCAAACAGCGTCTTGACCCCGGCGCCGCCGTACATCGTGATATCGCCGTCGTAGCGAATCGGATTGCCGGCGACATCAGTGGTCGGGAACAGCGCTGCAATGGCGTTGCGACCGCGCAGGTAACTGCCAGTGCGCGGGCCATCGGCATCGGTGTATTCCAGGCCGCCGGCACGCAGTTCGGCGAAGTACACCTGGCGGGCGAAGATCGCCTGTTCGGTGCTCGGCACTGCGGCGAAGAACGCTTGCGCCTGTTCGTCGCTACCCTTGAAGCCATAACCCAGGCTCAGCCAGCTCTGCAGTTCTCCGACGTAGGTCTTGACCACTTTGCCCGGCTGCGCGCTGAGGGCCACACCTGAATCCGCGACGTTTTGCGGGTTCAGATAACGCGCAATGAACCGTGAGTAGTCCGGCCCCTGCGCGCCCGCACCCGCTTGCATCACGATGCTCGCACCAGGGCGCTGATCACCTGCCACGACAGGGCCGAGGCTGGTGATGCTGGCGCGATCTTCCATCAGGATATTGCGCCCGGCATTGACGTCCAGAACACCCGGGCCGGCAACGTCGAAGCTGCTGTAGAGAATGTCTCGCCCGGCCGAAACCCGCGAAATGTCGCGTGCATCGTTATGCACGAACAGATTGCCGGTAGACGCGATCTGTTCGTTATTGCGACTCATGCCCCCAACGGGCGCAAACGTGGGTTGCCCCAAATTGGTACCGGACGCCACGATGTCACGCCCCGCCACCATCCACACCGGGCCTGCCGATTCATACCAGGTGCGCTTCGTGGTCGCGAACGCCAGCGTTTCGCCCGTGCGAATTCCTACCAGGTCACCGGTCAGTGCATAGAAGCGCGCCGGCCCCTGAACACTGCTCAACCCCGAGTAGCTATCGGGACCAAAGGCAAACAGTGGATAGCGCGAATTTGTTTGCGCCAGCACACCATCGCTGCCGGCGTTGGTTGTGATCGGCCGAGCGGACTGGTTGTTGCCGTAGCCATTGAACGCGGGTGCAAACGGTGTGGCGAGCGCCGCCGGGCTGGCCCCTGACTGGTTGATGGCATAGCCGCCGGCATAGATCGAATCCCCAGCGATCAGTTCAAGCTGCCCCGCGCTGGAAGGTGCCAACAGCAATGACCAGGCCAGAGCCGGCGCCGGGTTGCCTATGCCGTAGGCCGCTGATGGTCCCGCATAAATCGAGCCCTGGCCGGCCACGGCACGCAATATCGAAGGAAAGACGAAGCGGTCATCGGTGGGTGACCAGTTAAGCCCGGCGACGGGGTCCTGTCCGGTGGTTTCCATCAACTGGGTACTGGGCGTCAGGTTGCCGCCGGCCGAGAACAAATCGATGGCCGTGTGATCGGTCCACAGCGAGAAACCACTCAAACCGCCACCGGCATGGTAAACGCCATCCGCCGTGGTAAACGGTGTGGAGTTCTGCAACCGCACGCGGCCCGGATCCGCGGCGCCACCCAACACCAGATCGCCGCGGGTGTTGAGGCGCATGCCGGAGTCACCGGGAATCAGCACCAGCCCACCACTGGCATTACTGGCCGTCGAGTTGAACGGATCGAAGGCGCGCGTTTCCCGTGGGTCATGAAACAGCGCCGAGGCGCCGTACTGCAGATTGATACCGCCCAACGCGGCGCCCGTCAGTTGCGCCGCACCGCGCAGGTTGATGAGCGCGCCCTGCAAGTCGTGCGTCGGCGTGCCGGTACCCGCCAGGCCGGCACGTGCCTGCAGAGACGGATTAAGGACACCGCCCAGACGAATATCCAGGTCTCCGCCACCGGTCAGTTGCACGTTCCCGTCACTGTCCACGCGGCCCGTACTGCCGACAGCCACGATCAACCCCTGACTGCGAGGGTACGACGCATACCTGTCGTCGCCCATGGCCTTGAGCATGCCAGCATCCCCGCCGGCGCTCAGACTGATGTTGCCGCCGCCCAGCGTACCGAACCCGGTAAAGCCCACCAGATAAGGTCTGGTTTCCTCGCCCAGCGCTGGCAATGGCTGCGCAGCGTAGCTGCCGAAATTGATCCACCAGGCAGTCGGTACATCGTTGTTGCCGGTACCCTGGCGCCAGAGCCAATTGCCCACCGCCACACTCGGCACCTGCTCCCGCGTACCGTCGCCCGTGGCGACCGAGCGACGGCCAAGCACGTCACCGGACACAGACCCGCCGGCATTGATCGTCAGGTTACCGCCCATCTGCGGATACCAGGCCTGATAGAGGCTGGCACTGCCGCCATCGACCCATTTTTCGTAATCGCTGCCAGCGCTGCCCAATACCGAGCCATCAGCCGACAGCCTTCCGCGGGGCTGGTTATAACGCGCGTCGACGTCTGCCGATTGGGTGCCGGCGGTGTAGACGCCGAAGGGTGAGGCCATGCTGAGGTTACCGGCCGCCATCAAATCCAGGTCGCCAGTGCCAGTACGCAAAACGCTGAACATCTGCGTGTGGGCCTGGGCGCTCTTGCTCGGATTGTTTTCAATGCACAGTGCCGGGTCGATGGAGCACCAGAACAATTCGTCATCGTTCATCGGTGTGTAATCCGGCATGCCCATCCAGTTGCCAGGCGCCCACACACTGCGCGCCATGGGCGCGCAAGAACCGGGAGCGATATCACAGAGCACAAGGTATTCCTCGGGAACCGGTTCGTACGGTGTAAAGCCATACTCGTTATCCACCGCCCAGACCAGTTTGCCGGCCACCTCGATCATGCTCACACCATAGTGAGTGTCGGCCATCTGCAAGTTGCCGACGCTGGCCTGAGGTTTCACGCTACGGCTGTCGGCCGCGCTCAGATCGGCCCCCGCCACCATGCGCATCGACCACGACGCACTGCCCGCCGGCAGCATGCTGGCGATCGCCCAGTTACGACCTTGCTGATTGCCATTGGCAGGACGCAGGTCGAGGAATATCGTGCCATCGGCGAGCTTCACGTTGGTCATGGAGGGGATCAGCGAACCCCGCAACAGCGCCAACGTTCCGTTCAACACAACACCCACCGTTTTATTGTCGGCATCAACCGCACCCGGCAGCGGCACGCCTTTGGGCCAGAGCAGGGCCTGCAGTGCGGTGGCGTTGTTCAAGCGGATACCTGCACCCAAACGACTGCCGGCCGGCAGGGTCACAGCGTTGTCGAGCAACGTACCGGCGGCATACATCAGGTTACCCGCCGCGTCATGCACATCGCCGGCCAGCACCGTTCCACCCTGTAACACGTAAGGTGCGGCCAAAGTGCTCTGAACCGGCAACACCGTGCCCGCAGCCAGTGTGGCGGCTTGAATCGGCAGGTCGTAATTCAAGGTGGCGCCAACCGGAAAGAGCGTCCCTTCGGCAAGGCTGACACCACTGCCCGGTACGATCAGGTCACCGCCGAAAGGCTGTATCCCCGGCAACAGTTTCCAGCCGGCGTCGTCCACGGTTTCCGGCGGCGGTGCGAAACCGTCGTTGATGCTGCCGTAGATATCGAGGTTGCCACCGGCACGGATCAACAGGCTGCCCGCTTCCCCGCTGCCATACACCGAGGTCCGGCGAGTGTGCGGGTTGAGGCTGGCGTAACGGTAGCCGGACAAGTCGAGATCGCCCTGCACCACCAGATCGCCGTCGGCGGTTTTGCTGACGATTTCCACCCCCGGGCGCAGATGAAACGCATCGGCATAGGTCGCATTGTTGAGGCCGGCCAGTTTGCGTTGTAGCAGATCACTGTTACCCAGCGCCGCATCGATAAAGCCGCTGCTGTCTGAGTGAATGCGGTCCAGGTAGGCTTGATCGATCACTTGATACGGGCGACCGCTGGCCGCCGGATCGGTGCCATCGGCAGCATCACTGTAACTTCGCACGGCATTCAGCCCGATGGCGCGGGCACCTTGAATACTCAACGTACCGCTGGCATCCACCGCAATGTCACCGCCGCCCAGGCGCGGTGCATTCAGCTCCAGCGTCCCACGCAACACGTCATCGCGTTGTCCCGCCTGGTTTCCAGGCACTGCATCGGTGCCGTGACGCAGATCAATCCGTGCACCAGCGGCCAGCGTCAGCACGCCGTCACCTGAATTGAGTTCAACCATGGCGCGGTTCGGTGCGTCGATGATTTTGCCGTAGCTGTCGACGCGCAGTACGCGGCCATGGGCATCGAGCAGCGCGTTGCCCGTCAGGCTCAAACCGTTTTTGCCGGCAAGGCGAATGCTGCCGACCCGTTCACCACTGGCATCGATCACCCCGTCCACGGTCAGGTTGCCGTTGTCCACCGAGACATTGACTTCGCCCGCTTTGAGTTCATTACCGATACGCAGATCGCCCTGCTTGAACTGGAAGCTTCGGCTGCCCACTACCCCGCCGGCATTCAAGCGCAGGTTAAGGCTGGCAAAGGCCTCGCTCAAATCACCCGCCAGGCGCTGGGCGCGAATGTCCACGCCACCGGCCTTGTACGGCACCCACGTACCGCCCGCGTCGTAATAGCCACTGCTGCTGCCGACAATCTGCCCTTGCAGATCAACCTGTCCAGCGTCAGTGGCCAGGGCCACAACGTTCAATTGGCCGGCCTGATTGTTGACGGCGGACAGATCGATTCGCGAGCCCGCCGACTGACGAATATTGCCGTTGTTGCTCTGCAACGACACGTCGCCGCCCCAGCTGTATTTCTGCACATCATTGAACGGCAGAACCCGGCCCGCCATGTCCACCTGCGCGCCGCTGCCAAGCAGCAGATCATCCTCGGCATTGACCAGCAGCTTGCCGCTGGCGAGGACGATGCGACTGTCGAGCACAACACTGCGTGCCGTCAGGCTCAGTTGCGCACCGAGGGCATCCGCGGCAGCCGTTGTGGCGCTGCCACTCAGCGTCAGGTTGTTGCCCGCCTTGAGTTCACTGACCGAGGCGGCCTCCCCGGTCAACAATGGCGTGCGCAGATTGAGATTGCCGCCGCTGTAGCTGAACCCCTTGACCGCCTCATAAGCTCCTTGGGATTCGTACACCGCCAGACTGCCCTTGTGGTTGGCGGTGATGCGCTCGCTGGCGTTGAGGTTGACGTTGGCAAACCCCAGGGCCAGTCGGTTATTGCGATCCAGGCCATTGGGCTGCGGGTTCGGGCCATAACCCAATTCGATCCGCTGCGCCTGAATATCCAGCGTGCCGTGCCCGTTGCCGGCGCCGTCCTTGACCACCGTACCCGGGGCCTGAGTCGCCCCGTTCCAGATCAGATTGCGGGTGCGGATGGTCGCGACATCGGTGGCAGCGCCCGAGCCGTAGATGGCCGGGCTACCCAACACCAGATTCTGCAAACGGCTCTGGCCGGTCTGCGGATCAATGGTGTCGAGGGTCACGCTGCCGAAAAAGTTGAACGCATCGCGGGCCACCAGACTCAGGGTTTCCAGGGCGGGGGCGCCAGATTGCGTGTCGCCCTGCAACAGGCGATCCAGCACGTTCTGGTTAAGCGTCAGGCCCGCGGGTGCGCGGCCGCTGGCTGCGGCCAGTGCTTGCGGACTGCCGGCATTGACCACACCGACCGAAAGCCCGAGTTGGCGAGTGCCAAAGCGCACGCTTTCGCCCAGTTCGAAGTCTTTGTCAGTGGCGGCGATGATGCTGCCGTTGGAGTACAGCAACGCCGCAGCGGTGCAATCGGCCGTCGGACAGTTGCCGATACGAATGCTCCCGCCCCCGCCATCGGTGGGCGCAAGCACCGGCGTCCAGCCGTTGGACACCACCAGCAGGCTGGAGCGCCCCGGTTCGTAGACGAAACCGGCTGCGGCATCATACGGAACGTTACCTCGCCCCAAGGTATTGACGCCCGCTCCCGCATCGATGGTGATGCCGCCATTGGCGCTGTTACTGCTCAGCACAACCTCTGGCGCCGAGAGGATCGCGCCTTCGCGCAGACGAATCGCCGAGGTATTGCCGATCACCTTGATCGAGCCGCCCTCCGAACCGTAATACACGGTTGGGGTGCCACCGATGGTCAAACGTCCGGCATTCAAGCGGTTGAGGGTGTCGGCGTACAGCGATACACCGTCGAACCCTGGCGTTCGCGTATGCCCGGCACCGAGAATTTCAAACTCTGCGCCGGTATAACCGCCCTGAACGACCGCCGTACCAATGACCCCGCCGCTGGCAGGTTTGAACAGCACCTGCCCGTTGAAATCCAGGGCTGAGTCGTGCTCGCCGCCACTGACCATGCGCAGGTGCAGCGTGTTGCCGTCCAGCGGTGTGCGGGCGCGCGGCAGGCCGCGGCGGGCAGCATCGTTGAGCACGAATTGGCTGAATCCGGTTTCGTTGTACTGTGAATAGCGCCGCAGCACATCGGCAGACGTCACGATGACCTGGCTGGGCAAACTGTCGCGAATACCGGTGTTGGCAATCGACAGCTGTCCGACCGTGGTCCACGAGCCATTGCGCAACTTCAACGCACTGTCCATCGGCCCTGCAATCGCTTGACCATTGATTTCGACCCGGAAGGCGCCCGGTAACAAGGCAAAGGTCGATGGCAACAAGGTGTAGGTGCCGGGTGCCAGTCCGGCAACGCCGGTCCCGAGGGTGATCTGCTGGCCGATACGCGGGTCGACCGCGCCGGCCTCGGCCAGCATCGGCGCATAGCGGCTCTGGTCACCGGCCACGATTGCATATACGGGGTTGCTGGCCAGCCCCGGCAAACTGAAGGTGCCATCGGTGGCATTGCGTACCAGCGGATTGAAACGCGCGTCGGTGGAGCCACCTCGTCCGGAGACAAAACCGGCACCGCGCAAATCGCCGCCGCCCGAAAGGTCGATCACCGCCCCGGTCTGCACATTGGTGTACTGCGCATCAAGGATGACCCCGGAGGTCGCTCCGGCAATGCCATTCAACATCACCGACTTACCGTTGTACCGATAGTCGATACCGTCGGTGGTTCCTCCATAGGGCATGACCAGCCCGGCGGCGCTGACTGAA